>NFZC01005377.1_pt1 | contig 41596 bp, 42 predicted proteins | sample 1095391 | NCBI WGS metagenome assembly NFZC01 (sample SAMN03609890, study PRJNA323583) | gut metagenome | isolation source: feces | host: Rattus norvegicus | place: Denmark: Riget | collected 2013
AAAAAATAATAAAAGAAAAAAGATATATAGCTATAAAAGAAAAAGAAAGATGTTTTTATTGAAGATTTATTTGTTCTATAATTCGATCAATAAAGCGTAACGCTATTAAAGTACTTATTTTTATTATTTTTTATATTATAATTTATTTAATTTAAATTATTGATAAATATGCCTAATATGACAGGAGGACTTCTCGAATTCAGCAATGATATAAGGGATAATATGCTTAAAATGAATGTTGGTAAATATTCTCAATGGAAAAAAGAATTATTTCCAGCTATCGGTGAATATTATGATATTGACTATAACCGTAAGCGTATTGATCAAATGAGTGGTAAAAGTATATTTGAATATACAAACGACGGAAAATCGGACTATTCAAAAGAAATAGAAAGAAGAAATTTCCAATTCGGAGAACGTGAGACATATTCTGTAAGACCGCTTTTATATGAGGAACTAAATCCATGGTTGTCATTTCAAGGAGGTTCCTATATCCAGTATATCGACGATGTACTTGGAAAGGACTTCGTAATGAGACATGTTGATTATATCAATAATTTATTGTCCGGTCAGTTTATAGAAAATGCTTTAAGGCAAAGCGAAGTTGGAGTTATACATGATGTGAATGTTGCAGTAGCAATGCTAGGTGTAATTACAACCAATCCTAACAATATGTCAGGAAAGGATACTGTGCTTGGTTCAATAGGGAATAGAATGTATGCACAGACGCTATATAACGGTGCTATATTCAATAGTGATCGTATGAAAGCAAAAATCAAGATTGGAGATGAATATTATGATAAAACTTACATAACACCTTATCTTGTAAACAAGTACGGGAATAATCTTGCAAATGTGTTTGAATTGAGTGATACGTTAAAACTCGGAATAGGGGAAACTCATATAAGGGAAGATTTAGGAGGTGATGTTTTCATATTGGATGGATATAAAGATGGAAATGAATCTGATAGTAGCCGTGTTGCTGATCTAGGAAGTGATGAATTTCTGTTCCTGAGAGAACAAATAAATAATGCGAGGAATAGAACAACTAATATCCAATCAAGTAGCAAAAGTGGAATAATAAGTAACTTTTATAGCGCAATAAAGAATGAAGGTTATATAAAGAACAGTGCGTGGGATGATTATGGGTGGAGATTTAAAGAACTAAGTATTGATGATTATGATGATAGAAAGAATGAATTATCTTTCTATCAATATGATGGAATTGGTGCTTTTGGTGAAAAAGGAATATCTCAGCAACGTACTGTTTCATCTTATGTTGAGCCTGATAATGGCGGAAGCGGAAGAGGAAATTTAGAGGATGAAAGTGCTCTTGAGCCAAACGAATTTGACTTTTACAGCCCTATAGGTAACGGTGACAGCAAATCATTAATAACGAAGACGAATGAATTGTTTAATAAATCGCAAATAAAAACAATGATAGCGAGGTTCCATACCGGCGAAAAAGATGAAAAATCAGAATTTACCGATACTGCAAGAAGTTATTTTGGGAATTCACACGGTAGAAATTTGCTTGTACTTGATGCAACGCTGAATAAAGCGGAAACAAACGGTTATAGTAATCCGTACTGCAGGACATGGACTTTTCATCATCAATATAATCAGGTTAAAAAACTGATACGACCGTTTGTTGTCAAGGATAACAACAATAATGGAAGAAGGTTTTATTCAAACAAGGAAATACAGTCAATGAATAGAATGTACAGGGCGTATAGAAAGGATGGTGAAAATGAAATTATCGGATATGAAAGCCTTGCAAAGAATACGGTACTGCAGAACAATGGATTTGTACGTATAACTCCGCAGGTTAATGAATTCGGAAAGAAAATAGACAAGGTTAAGAATTGTATGTTTTCTATTGAAAATCTTGCGTGGAAAGATGTATTAAAACATGAAGACAATATATCTGAAGAGCAAACAGGGCCTAATGGCGGAAGAATTATGTGGTTTCCTCCGTATGATTTGGATTTTAACGAAACAGTTGGTGTAAGTTGGAATCCTAATACATTTATCGGTAGAGGCGAGCCGGTGTACACGTATTCAAACACGGAAAGAGGTGGTAGCCTTTCATTCTCTCTATTAATCGACCATCCGGCAATCGTAAATACTGCCGCAAAAACAAATTATAAAGGCGAAGGTGTTGAGCAAGACGCCGATGCTGATATATTAAGATTCTTTTCCGGTTGTCAGACTATAAAGGAACCTGTAAAGAAGGATGAGGATGTAAAAGTTAAAGAACCGGTAAAAAAGGAGGTTCCTAAACCCAAGGAATATGAATTTAAAGTTAAAATATATTTTCCGAATAATTTCAGCGGAATCGTAACGAACAAGTATGTTACTGAAATCGGATACGATTATTTCGGTGGATATGTCCAGACGGAAAAATCAGAAAATGGTGGTACGACTGACATGAACATGCTTAACGGATATCGGAAGGATAAGTATAACGATTATTGGTGGCAATATCTTTTGGTTGGCAACAACACTTGTATACCAAGTGAAGAAAAATATTTCAGGGGATATGAAATGCTGAATGATGCGAATGGCGGTCTTACAGATACGTCCGTTCCGTTTATGAACAATAAGAAACTCTATGCGTGCAAGCCCCTTTCAAACGGAAAATCCGGTAATGAGGTTGGTGTACGGAAGAATGAGAATAAGTATACTTGTACGAACGGGTTATTAGCTAATGAGGCATATACGTACCAAGTTGATGATGATTTACATCAGAAGTTGAAGCACAAAGGTTCGTATGATGACCCGAATTCTTTCAGATTGAATGTATCGTTTGACGAACTCGAAAAAACAGGCAAGAAACGTTCAGATAATGAATATACATTCAGCGAGTTTATCATGGCCATGTTGCAATCAAGTAATGATGAATATTATAATAAGTTATACAACAAATATAAAACACATGTTATAGATAAATGCGGGACAAATAAAGAGAATATTGATAAGTTGTATAAAATATTCAGTGATAGGACGTTTTCAATAAAGAGTATGTCATATTCCGGTAGTGCTGACAAAAATGATGCTAAAAACAGTAACATGCTTGCTACACGAAGGGGAGAAATTTCAAAAGGATTATTGAGACGTATATTGAATAATGGAAATGATATATCTTATGAAGGAGTTAAAAACAGTAATTCAATAGGTGGTTCAGCGAACAAGCCTGCATTTGATTTTGAGCAAAAGAGTAACCGTTTTTGCGAGATTATAGTCAGATATGAAATAAATCCGTCTGGAGATTTGTCGAATGGAGGAAATGGCGGTAATACAAGCGGCGATGTGGGAAATACAATTACGTTTGAAGAGTACATGAACAGGATAAAAGAATGTAGTCCTGTGATATCAACGTACATGGAAAGTATAGCGGACAAGAAGTATGACAATGGTGCCTTTCTTAAATCAGTAAAGGAAAAGGGGTATAACGAATTCATAAAAAAAGGTGCTATTGACATTACGGACGATAAAGCGTGGAAGAGTGAAGTTGACAATGTCGTTAATAATTGTATGAACAGAGATGCTGTTGTTGCTGCTTATGCTACATCATATGGAACTAACAATAATAATATAGATTTCAGGGAATGTATAATAAAAGAAGGATACGGGAATTTCTTATCTATTGAAGAAAAAATGCTATTCCCTGTAGATTATACGCTCGACAACGAGTATCTTGACTATGTTATGCTTTCATTTGTCGGAAGAGGAATAACAAAAGAAACTCTCGCAAGTGACAGTCCTCTTTTAAATGCAGCAAATAGTGTGAAAGCTGAGATTGGTTTCTTGATTGAAGATAATTTCAGCGAAAACAAGACACATGAAAAGAAGACGGTGTATAATAAAGAATTGACGGATTATTTCAAAAAGGATGAGAAAATAGTCGCCGTTAACGAAAAATATGAAAAATTCGATGAGAATATAAAATGTTTCTGTAACGATGATTATCAAACAGTTGGAATAAAAAACGTGTACGTTTACGTAAACGGAGGATTTTTTGCAAAACTCTGTACAGGAGGAACAATAGTACTTCCGAAGGATTTGCGCGATCCGATAGTCAGCGACGAAAGATATATTTCTCTTAAAAATGAGTATTTTGAAACTATTACATTGCCTAATGTCACAATAAAGAAAAATGTTGATGGAACTTATGAGGAATTCAGTATGGAAGATATAAAGTCCAATAAAATTCCCCATAAAATGATAAGCGGAAAGAGTGAGGTGATTGCATTTACAAAGTTAAGAAGTCTGCTTAAGGACATCTGTTCGGAAATGACTGAAAAATACAAAGGAAAAACAGACAATGCTATATTAGCCGACGAGTTTTGCAAAGGAATTTCTACAACAGGCAGGAACGGTGTGAATGAGATGTTTTCCGGTATTATAAAGCATTTTATAACGACAATGTACTCGAAAGATTCCGCTTCCGAATATACCGTGAAGGAAAACTTATACAAATACAACTCGAATATTGGAGGAAATGATGAATATGAAACATATCTTATCAGTGTATATAACACGCTTCCTTACATTGTATTAGGACACCTTGTTCAAGATACGTTTGAGGATTATGATATTGTGTCGAACGACAAAGATAGGACGGAATATCTGCTTCGTTTTATGGAACTCGCAACAAAATTCATCAATGACTACCCAGAATACATGAAAAATATTATCGAAGCATGTAAGAAGTATGGAGCAATCATAGATACTCCACCTTCAACCAGCAAGAAGAAGGTGGGGAGTAAAGATGATGATTATGAAATATCTGGAGGTGACAAAGATAGGGAAAAGAAAATAGAAGAAGCAAAAGATAAGATTAAAAAGGCATATTCTGAACTTGTTGCTGATTTTAATGGATGGATTGAAGAAGACGGAACGCGAACAGAGGGAATTATCGAGCGTTTGAATAAAGAAATAAAACGAGAAGAGGAAATTACAAGGGAGAATGCAAAGAAAAAAGCGCAGGAGATAGAGCAGGAAAGAAAGAAGACGCTTGCTAATATGGAAGCAGCAAGACTTAAAGAGGAAAGTCAGGTTATGAAATACGGACCGGATAATTGGCAAGCACCTAATTTGAGATATGAAACAGAAGCCGAGTATTTTCAGAATTTGAAAGAGGAAGACCCGCTTGTATATAAGAGTATAAAAGAAAAATTCAAACATTTTAATCCGGCGTTCCATTCAATGTCCCCTGAAGGGTTCAACGCAAGACTTACATTCTTGCATCAATGTACAAGGCAGGGAGGTACAGATGAAGTAAAGGTTAAAAACGGAAACAAATATACAGGAACCGCATCGAATCTTGCATTCGGAAGAATGCCGGTGTGTGTATTAAGAATAGGTGATTTCATAAATACGAGAATCATCATAGAAAGTATGAGCATATCATATGCTTCCGGAAGTGGAATTGTATGGGATTTGAATTCGGAAGGTGCCGGAGTTCAGCCGATGTATGCAAAGGTTCAATTAGGTATAAAGATACTTGGAGGACAGTCGCTTGACGCGCCTATCAGCAGGTTGCAAAATGCTTTGTCATTCAACTATTACGCCAATACAGAGTCCTATGATAACAGGTCCGACGTTGCCGTATATTCGAATGAAGGCGAGAAACCTACGGTTGAATACAAACGTATATGGAGTCCGTTACAGAAGGAATACGAGTGGGCGGATGGCGCTAACGGAGCGAAAGAATTAAAGGAAACCGGAAGATTAGTTAATAATTATACTGATAATTTTAAGGAATCCCATAATAATGACGGTACATGGAAGGATTTGACTGACGAGCAATTGACAGAAGGATTCGCAAAAAAATAGACAAGCGGGGAAACAATAACATCAGGAACAACTCCGCAAAGGATGACAATCAGGAAATAAAAGATATATTTAATAAAAATTTACGTATAACATTATGTCATTTGATAGATATTCAAAGGTAAGAAGGGACGGGAAAATAGGTATTGTCCCTCATATTGATATACCTGTAAGCGACGGAGATTATTATGAAGTATATAGGAGAGGTTTCACAAGGCTTGACGTGCTTTCTTTCAATTACTACGGTGACGCAAACTATGATTGGTTGATAATGCTCGCTAATCCAGAGTATGGTTCAATGGAATTCGGTATAACTGACGGTGCGCAGATAAGAATACCTTATCCGCTGTCGAATGCTTTGCAATACTACAATAATGCGATAGACAACTATAACATGCTTTATAAATAACATCAGATATATGGCTTCCGATGGAAAATATTCAAAGACTGTAAACAGACTTACATATATAGACCCTAACCTGTTTCCGAATAGTTATTATTTGGGAGGATGTGGTTTGAATGGGACTGATATGAGTTGGAATCCGGAAGACTTGTCCATGTCTGTTGATTTGGAAGTCATAATACCAAGAAGGTCTGATAACGGACAAAGAAGTTATCTTGCTGAGTTGAGGAGTAAAAATACGAATAATACAAATAAAACACCTGCAAGGTATATTTCTTATTTAGGAGGAGTTCCTCTTAACGAAAAAAAGGGGAGCAAATCATATTTAACTGACAGATACACGGATATTTCATTCAGTGAAATAAGGGACGGAAAAGTTGTTAATCAGGAGAGTCTCGGAATAAATTCGATTGATATAAATTTTGATGCTCATTTTTTTCCGACTGTAATCATGAAATTTACCGATGTAAGAGGTTCAGCCTTGTTTATGCCAAGCGAGCAAGAGTTCGAAGAAAGTGTGGGTAAAGAAAGCCATTCGAGTGCAAGCAGTTTCTTCAAAGCTCTTTTCCATTTTCCATATCCTAGGTTTTTATTGTCGGTAAAGGGGTTTTACGGAGGTAAGGTTACGTTTCAATTGTCCGTGAGTGACTTTAGGAGTTCATTCCAATCAGAAACAGGAAACTACGATGTAACTGTGCAGTTTATAGGATATATGTACGGTTTTTATACTGACCTTCCGTTCAATCTAATTATGGCTGCACCATATTACAATCAAGAGTATTGGAACAATAAGGTTAATGACGGCGTGTTCAAGTATGTAAGTTCTTCCGGAGGAGACGGGGGTAAGATATTGAAATACCCGGAATTCATTGAAGTAGTAAACAAGAAAGTTTCCAAGAATAACAATGTGTTTGAAGGTGCCGAGAAGACGAAGGAATATGTAAATGCGAAAGAGAAAAAAACCAAACTCGAAAAGATATTAATGTGCCATAAGAATCTTGTAATGGGTGATGATAAAAACAATAACGCATTCAAGATACTTGGTGATAAGTATGTTTTTGTATATGGTTATGACCCGGTAGCGACTTCAACCGGTTTTCCGTTTAATGCGGATGCAGCCAAGACTTATTATGACACATTGCGTGAATATTTCAATAATTTCACGAGTATTGATGATATAAGTCTTGTTACACAGGGGAATGTGTTTTTTGAAAATTTCAAGGCTAACATAAATGCAAAAAATGATACAGAGGCTGTTGATAAAATAAAAAATGACAATAGTGGCAGTTATGTTATAAATTATTTCGGAAATATAAGGTGGGAGAGTATAACAAAGTATTTCACGTTTAATGAAAATATTATTGAGACTAACGGTATCGCATATAACAATATCAGTAAAAATGACGCATTCAAGACTATTGTTGTACCGTCTGATGGAAAGTTGAAATCACTTACTGATACAGGAAATAGGTTTGCAATAAACAGTAATATAATAGAAGGAACAAAAATCACCAAACAAATCGACACGCCGAATAGCGTATTAAAATGCAAGTTCATCGAATATGCTTCTTTTTGTAAAAAACTGTCTGACAAGTGTACTGAATTGAAAAAAAGTATGGATGATTCAAGACAGGAAATTGTCAACGAATTGCCGAAATTGTTTGAAAATGTAATAGGCTTTGCTCCAACTGTTGAAAATATGTACAGAATGCTTTTTGCACATATAGACTGCTTTATGGATTATATGAACAGAAAGATACTCGGAAAAGTCGATGAGGATATGAGAATCGGGAATAGAAAAGTATCTTATCTTGCAAAAGGAGGGGATGAAAGTGATTTATTGTCAAGGCTTGATATACCAAAAACACTCGTAAGGAGCGGAGACAAGTCAAAATCAAATCTTGATGTGTATGCTTTTCCTGGATTTTACAACAAGGAGGAAGCAAAGAACGGATATAAATTTGTCGCGGAATATCCAGGAAACGGAAATCATAGTTTTGAAAATCTTAAAAAGATAAGGGAAGTTGAAGGTGTTGAAACAATTTTGAACGGTATTGAGTACATACGTAATGTAATGGACAACATGTCGGAAGGAGAGCCGACTGTAAATAGTTCAAATATATTCAGTAGGCTTAGTGTTTTGTACGACGATAATGACCCGTTCAAGGACTTGCAGCTTACAGGAACAAATGCTGAGGACGACGTATATAAAGTGATTTATATGCTTCTGTGCATTACATTTTCGGATTTAAGCATCGGTACTACCACAAACACTGATTCATATAGCGAAAGAGTTGCAAATCTTCTTTACGGGCATTTAATTTCAGTGAGGAGTGAGTTTGTTAATAAATTAAAGGAAATAAGAAATACAATTACAACAAGATCATTGCTTGATAATATAAGTAAATATAAACTTCTTTCTTTTACAGAAAAAAACGGCGGGTATATAGATTTGAAAAACGGGAATGAAATTCCGTTGAAATTACCGAAGAACTTGAATAAACCTGTCAGTGAGTTTACTGAAGATGAAAAGAAGAGGTATTTTGTCGTCGATAAATCAAAGGATGAGGAAATATTAGGGTTTACTGGAGACGGGCCTCTTGTTGGTGTGATGTCAAATGAGCAAAATTGTAAAGAAGTAAACAATAAGTTGAAGGAACTTGGATCTGGAGATGAATATCTAAAAGGAAGAGAGGATGGACTTAATTTTGGTGATTTGAGTGTTACGTTTCCGAGACCGGTAAAGGATGTATATGAAGAAAAAGTAGGTGATACAACCAAAACACATTACACGGCATACCCCTCAAATAAGTGGAGGGACGAACATTACGTATTTGGAAACTCTAGAATAACTAAACACACTATATCTGGAATAGGTGATGATATATATAAAAGTTTTATTTCATATTATAACGATGGCACAATCAATGATGCGTATCCATTAAATTTCGTCGGAAATAAGACTGGCAAAATTAAAGTTAGCGATGATTTTTTTCTTGCCTTAAGGAATAATGTCTATGTTAATGGGAAGAAAATAAAATATAATGCGAAGAAAATCTTAAATGACATAAAACCAGCTGTTAATCTTTTCACTGGATTAAAAGACTACCAATGGGATACTGGTCTTTTGATATACAATTATAAGGAATTCACAAGTCACAGTACTAAGGAAGCAATAAATGCACATAATGTATTTATTATAGAAAAAGATGATTTCAAACCTTTGATGTATAGTAAGAGATGTGGTAATCCAATAAAAGAAGGTGATGAAATTGATGATACACATAGGTATGCTTTTGCGACTTATTTTTTAGCATCATTTTGTGAATGTGACTCATTAAAGAATCTATGTGATATCATTTCTAGTTCAAATAAAATGACTCCACTACGTCTTGTTGATGTATTATATCTTGGCGGGGTATTGTATTTTCAGGACAGGTACGCATCAAATGGAGATATAAAGGAACCGTGGAAATTTCACGAATTGAAAACGTCTGATGGTTCCCTTGGAAGAGGATTAGTGAACATTGACAAGACTGATTTTACCAATCAATCATTAGTTGATATGACAGAAAAAAGATATAACGAACTGAAAGACTGGCTTATAAACAAATTCAAAACTTGGTGCGATGGAGAATTGTTTGGAGGAAAGAACATGTATGATAAGTTCGTTAGCATGAAAGATGATGATTCTGATTGTGAGATTCTTGAAGGTTTTATGGCACCACATAAAGTAGCATCACATTCTCTCGTTCAAAGTTACAAGACTTGTTCTGAAAGAGAACTATGGCTTAGAGAACTCGCTTATTCCTATACACACTTCATGCCGCTAAGAAGTAATATTAATTCTTCCGGTATAAAAATAGATAGCATAACACCTATATTGGATAAACTTATTGAGAAGTTTGGCGATAGAAGTAATACCAATTCAAGTGCGTCATCTGATAATGGATTAGTGAATTCTTCTATCGATCAGAAACGTGCGTTGTATTATCTGCTTAAAAACCTATACGACAAGTGGCTTTGCGGGTATAGCGCAGACGAATTCAATCTTCTATCTCCGACACAGGATTTGGAGAGGAGGAAAATGCGCTTCTCCACATCAAGCAGGAACGGGATAAATGCTATAGATACAAAAAACAGTGAATACAACAATTTCGTGTATGTGGACCAATTTTTCAATGATATTTCATCAACGTTTATAATGAATGTAGATGAATTATACAAAACTTTGTTTAATATTTGGAAGGGCGGCGCAAACATGAGTACTTATGAGTTTATGTCGTTTATGGCTGAAAAGAATGAGTTGATGCTTATGGCGCTTCCTGTTTACAATAACATGTATAATGCGGATTCTATAGCACAAGTGTTTACGCCGAATACGTTATACGGAACAAATGTGTACAATACAAAGTCAACTATAGGAACGACATATGTTGTAATGTACGCAAACCAAGTTTCGAATAAACCTACTATTGAGGAGAATTATGAATTCAACAGGGATTATGTTGACATTGGGGATTTGATAAACAATGACGGTGCAGAAGATTTGAAGTTCTTTACAAGAAATGGTTCAGACGGTTTGTCCGAGTTGAATTATTCCGTTTCCGCTTTCGCTGTATCATATGGGAAGCAAAACCAGCAATACTTCAAAAACATAAACGTTTCAATGGATAACCCTAAAGTTACGGCTGAGGTTGTGCAGAATGCGCTGATGCTTTCAGATGCGGGGAATAACGGTGATACGGATCAACCGATTTCCATTGGCGCGAATATATATTCAATTTACTCAAACCGTTCATATACGTGTACAGTTGAAATGTTAGGGTGTGCTAACATAACTCCATTGATGTATTTTCAATTAAATAACATACCGATGTTCAGAGGGATGTATATGGTTATAAATGTGAAGCACAATATAACACCAGGAAAGATGTCAACCGTGTTTACCGGTGTACGTATTTCACAATATAGTTTACCGAATCCGACTGATTGGATGCTCAATAGTCATATATTTGATAATATTTTAACTTCCGGAGGAACAAAAGAAGGTAAGAGTGATGATATGCAAAGGTGGGTAATAGGAAACAAGAAGTCGTATGAATTCAAAGACCCGGAAACTGGAAAAGTATATAATGGCTCAAAGCAATTCATCAAAGAATATCTAGGTTTTAGTGAACATCCGACAAAAGAAGAATTAGATGCTAAGATGGTAACCATTAAATTTGAAGGAATTGGGTATGACCCGGAAACAAAAGAGGGTGGAAAAGATTTGGTTTTAACGGTACACAAGAAAGTAGAAGAAGAAGTGAAAGCAATAATAAACGAGATAGTTGCGTTGCCTGAAAAACCAAAATTATATACCGGAAACACATATACTAACAGTTACAGAATATCATCAGTAAATACGAGTGAAGGTACAAAGTATTCAATGCATTGTTTCGGCATTGCTATTGACATAAACAAGTTACTGAACCCATATTGCGGACCTAGTTCAAATAACAAGAGTGGACAAAATACGTGTTCTATTGGTACGGATAATACGTCAGAGGCGATAGTAAGAACAAATAACAGCCCGATAGTCAAAATATTCAAGAGTCACGGATGGGGATGGGGCGGAGATTACTCATGGGACAAACAGAAAAATACGGGAGGAAAAGATTATATGCACTTTTGTAAAACGGATTTCAGACCAAAATATGACATGCAGAAAAAAGAAAGTTGATATATTTGTTGTTGCAACTTATAAAGTTCATGAATTATGTGCATAGGGACAATAGTGACGAATAGCAAAAATATCGAAACAAATTTTCTTGTTTGTGTAACAGACAAATTCGACATATCACGAGGTGTGTCGACACCTACGATTATAGTTGGAAAGAATTTGGCGCAAGATATATGCGGTAGCGAAAATATTCACTTGCTTGACAGAAAAATATCCGATAATTTGTATTGGACATTTGCAAAAACAGAACAAAGAAGTGAGTATGAAAAGGATTTGAAGGAGTTTAATTCAAAGATACTCGACAGTTTGTTAAGAAGAATCACTTACAAGAATTTGAACATATTCATGGAGCCTATCAGTACAATAAAGAAGTTTTTAAACTTCATGTATGGCAATTCTCAAAAAGTTATATATGCTTCATACAACATGCTGTATGTTTATTGCCATGGTACTGTATATGGAGTATCAATGCAGGATTTGCAATATGCCGGAATCACAAGAAGCAAAGTGTTTAAGAAATTGAGAATAAGTGCGGATAATACAATCATTACGGACTATAAATTCATTGATTGTTCCATGAAACGGTTTGTAGAAAAGCATAAAATGCTTGTTCCGTATCTTTATTTCTTGAAAAACAGTTGATTATTTTGTTATAATGAACTATTTATAACCAAAGATTGATATATAAAACAAATCATTATTATGTTTTTAAGAAAAAAAGCACATAACTTGTTTGCAAAATCAATAAAACTCGCATTAAAGAACTCTCCAAGAGTTACTTGTAAGTTTATTGAGCAGGAAGAAGTACAGAAAGAAGAAATAAAACCAAAGAAGAGCCAAAAGGCTAAAAAAGAGGAGACAGAATAATATTATCCAATATTTTCTCATAAAAAAAATAATAACTTGTTAAAATAGCATTTAACCATGAACGAGAATAAATTTGCAGACGCACAAGAATTATTGGACGGAATAGGGAAAAAGACGAATGCAAAACGCATACATCGTGTCGACGGACTTATTGAGCGTGCTCAATTAGAAAGCGAAAAAGTAATTCTAACAGAAGACAATAAATATCTTTTATTGGGATGAAAAAGAACATCACATTAAACGAAAGTAAAAGGAGATTTCAACAACTTTTGGAATATACCTATTATGGAAACGGAGATACGTTAATCGGAGAGGCCGGAGACGAAACACAGGAGCAAGGATCAGAACAGAATGCACCGCAAGATGGTACTATGGACGGAGGTATGCAATCGGACGCAACTGGGCAGGAAATGCCGACAGTGGATGATGCGCAGGGACAAACCCCACAAGGATTCAATCCGCAAGAGCAAAGTGTACAAGGTGATATATCACAGGATGATTTTGCAACTGAAGAGCCTGCACCGGATGATGACGTTATAGATGTCAGTGATTTGACGGATGCGCAAAAAGAGACTGAAGAAAAGGTTGAAAAGTACGGTGAAGAATTCAATAAGGTTTTCAGATTGCTCGGACAATGGGAAGAACTCATAAAATCAAACAACGAGAAGATAGAGGATTTAAAAGCGGAATTTGAAAAAAGAAACCCGACACAAGTCGAGAAACTTAGTATGCAAACCGCAAAATCGGGTCCTTTCAGTGTAAATCCGGAAGAATATTGGAATGAAAAGGAAAAAACTTCCAATTACAGTACAGAAAACGATAATAATGGAGTCGGGCAAGAGCAGTATACGATAACAAAAGACGACATTGAAAAACCTGGTGACTGGAAAAGCATATCAGATTCAATGAGCGACGTTATGTACCGTCCAACTCTGAAGAATACGATGGACTTCTAAGCACTATAATCAAAATCAATATATATATGAAACCGCTGAGATTTTTTTCTTGGCGGTTTTGCCTTATAAATAATATATTTTATATATTTATATAAAGAAAAAACTTTTTAAATAATAATTTTGCTTTGAAAAATTTATGATGAGAAATGACAAACATTACATTCGATTCAATTGAAACTATTGGTAAGGAAAAAGAGAAAAAAACAAACGAACAAGTCAGTAAATTTGACGTAAAAAACTATCTTAATGTAAGATTGGACACAGAGCATGGTATTTTGACAAGAGAGATAAAGATACGTTTGCTACCGATTGACGGAAAAAGCGATTCTGCATTTCAAAAGATACACATGCATTATGCAAAGGTTAACAAAAAAATATCACAAACCGGTTTCAAAAACTATGTATGTCTCGAAAAAACAGACGGTATAGACAGGGAGAAATTTGGAAACAAATGCCCGTTCTGTGAAATTAAAAAGGGAGCATGGAAAGCATATACCGAAGCGACAGATCAAGCCGAGAAATCGAAGTGGCTTGAGTTATTCAAGGAAAATTGCTCAGACGAATACGCCATAATACGCTGCATAGAAAGAGGAAAAGAAAATGAAGGTCCTAAATTCTGGAAGTTCAGGCTTCGAAGCGACGAAAAAGACCCAATGAACACAATTATTAAATTGTTCAAGACAAGACGAAACGAATCTATTGAAGAAAGATATGGCGAGGATTTTTTGAAGAAGACAAGAGAGGAACAAGAGGCTGTTTTCCAAAAAGACAATTTCACACCGGCGAACATACTTGATATATACAACGGAAAGGATTTGAAGATTACTCTTAATGCGGTATATAGTAAGCAGAATGAACTTACGGATAAAATTTCCATCGACATTGCCGATTACGGTTCCAGTAAACCGGTTTCTTTCAATGAGGAACAGATGAATCAATGGATCAATGACGAAAAAACATGGGCTGATGTATTTGCAGTAAAGCCATATGAATACCTTGAAATTGTAAGCGAAGGGGGTTCTCCATATTTCGACAAGAAAGACGGAAAATGGGTGAAATGGGATGATAACTACAACGATTCGAAAAAGCCGACGCAAGACGATATAGAAGTAACTCATGATATAATCGAAACTACTCAGTCTGTAAAAAATTTGAATGACACAAGGCATGATTCAGACCTTCCGTTCTAATTTGAATGATAAAAATTTTATATATTTATGAGGGATAAAATATTTTATTCCTCATATTTTATTTTTGTGGATTAAAAATAACTTTTTTGATAAAATTTATTAAAACATATGGCAGGTAAACAACCGCTTAAAAAGAAAGAGATTAAAAGTTTCAATGTACAGGATTTCAAGGCAAATTTCCTTGGGGAAAAGGCTAAAAAAACAGCCGACAAGGAAATGGAATGGATTATAATGCCTAAAGCGTTTCAGGATGCTATAAAGTTGCCCGGAATTCCAATGTCAAGAACGACAATGGTAAGAGGGTGGTCTGATACCGGAAAATCCACACTTAAAAATCTTGCAATAGCCGCTGCAATGAAACAAGGCATATTGCCTGTTATATTTGAAACGGAAGGAAATTTTGACTTCAAATATGCGAAGGATTGTGGAATGGATATCAAACCTGTTTATGGTGATATTGTTGATGAGGAGACAGGTGAGGTTAAGAACGGTATTGTAAACTGGGAGGGAAATTATATTTTGTTTACTCCTTCGAAAATATGCGAGTTTTGTGGGAAGATGGATTATTCTACAGGAAAGGAATCCACAAAACAAAGGAAAGTTCCTGTTATTGAGGACCTCGGATATATAATCAACACGTTACTTGATAAGCAGGATGAAGGGGAGTTGCCTATGCCGATACTTTTCATTTGGGATTCAGTAGGTTCTGTACAATCATGGAAATCGTATAATTCTAAAGTAGGAAACAACATGTTTGATGCAAATGCAATCAATAGTGTATTCAAACCAATTTTTGCGAGAATTTCAAGTACCAAAGAGGTTGGTATGCCGTACAGTAATACGATGTTTGTTGTAAACAAGATTTGGAAAGATACACAGAACTCTGTAGGCGGAGCCATCGCAATTGCGAACACAGGAGGAGAATCTTTCCAATATGGAATACGTCTTCAGATACACGTAGGAGGCGTTGCGAAGGCTGGAGTTAAGAAATTGAAGGCGACATACAAGGGTGAAGAATACCAATATGGAACCGTTACAAAGATAACCGTATTCAAAAACCAATTACCCACGCCGTACAATATAACGTACAGTGGTACAATGTGTTGCGTTCATAACGGAGTTATAAGTGAAGATGAGATTGATAATTATAAGAAAACTGAAATACCGAAAATCATCGAAAACAAATTGAAATCACTTAACGGTGATGAAAATCTGAAGGTAAATATAAACGATATTGAATTCGGAGAAGATGGAAAGTTGGACGATACACCAATGACAGTTGAATAAATTGATTTGCAAGAGAATTAGTTCTCTTGCATTTCTTATCATTATATTTTATATGCAGCCTGTTAGGAAAATAATACAAGAGACACATGCAGACTTGATAAAAGAGCCTCCTACACTCACATTACTCGTTGACGGAAACTCATTGTTGTTTTCATCGTTTGCTGATGACAAAGTGAATTCAGACGGGGTTCATTATGGGGCTATTTTCCAGTTTTTACTGCAAATACGTATACAATTGAATAAACGTCAGTTTGACCGAATTGTAGTTACGTTTGATGACGAGTTTTCCGGTGTTATGAGATATAATTTGTTTCACGATTATAAATCGAACAGAGACAAACATTATGAGGATTACGGAATATCCGATTACATGAAACTCTATAATGAGAATCTCAAAAAAATGCAGAATCACATATTTAACCGGAAGAAGAAAAACGGGGAACAGAAGAAAGAGAAGGTAAAAACCGATTGGGACAAATTCATTGATGACAACTTCACGAGGGAGAGAGCAATATTGTGTAACATGCTTAATGAGTTATGCATCAGGTGGTATATGGATGAGGTTGTTGAAGGTGATGATTTGATCGCATTTTATTGCAGCAATAAGAAGAAGAATGAGAAAATATTGATTATATCAAGTGATATGGACTTGTGCCAATTACTATCCGATGATATAATCATATACAACCAATTGAAAAAGATATATGTATCAAACCGAAATTTTAAAGATTATTTTGGATATGTAAACGAGAATGTACTAGTAAAAAAGATTTTCTGTGGTGATTCAAGTGATAACATAGGGAATATAAAGGGTCTGTCAGAAAACGGATTTTTTGAACTCATGCCGGAGGCGAAAACAAAGCCAGTTACAACGGATGATGTTATAAATAAGGCCAAAAAATTGATAGACGAACGCATATCACAGAATAAGAAACCTTATGTGCTTCATGAGAATATAGTTAATGGCGTATCAAACAAGAAATATGACGGGAATTTTTATGAGATAAACCGATTAATTATCGACTTGAAGAATCCTATACTGACGGATGAAGCGAAGAATGAAATGGACGGTATCATGAACGTTCCTCTTGATATGACAGACAGAAACTCAAAAAACCTATTGAAAATCGTTTACGACAATGATATGATTGAAATAGAGGGTGACACAAAGTTTGCATCTTTCTTTTCACCGTTCAAAAGAATAGAAGAAAAAGAGAAAGAATTTTTCAATTCAGAAGCACAAAAAGAATCTTAATCTATATATTTATTTCAGCAAGAATTTTTAGTTGTTTAACCTTTTAATTTTATAAAACAAATGAGTGAAGAAAAAACGTACAGAAATGACGGACAATTTGAAAAATTTCCCTATTCGTTTGAATTGAGAATTAACGATTATATTGTTTGTCAGCGTTATTTCAAAATTAACCGATTTAAGAATGTTTCGTTGTACTCTACAGAACTTACTGACACCGTAAGATATTGTGCATATCTTATACATCAGGATTTGCTCAGCAAGACGAGGTTGTATAATGAATACACTGCTCCTCAGATATTCGAAAGCAAAGAGCAGATGAACGAGTGGTTGTGGTGGAACGAAAGACGCGACTTGAGTCTTGATGAGATTGCACGTGAACTCGGAGTTGATAAAAGTGAAGTTACAGACAGAAAATTTTCATTCCGCATTTCTCCGTATTCCTATGTGATACTCGAGGATTGTGAGGACGTATTCTTCTGGGACGGTGAAAAGATGGAACCGTTTACAAAGTATTTTAACAGGGCTGATTATCTGCCATCGACTTTGGCGTCAAATTACGAAACTCCGTGTACTCTTAAATTCTCTTTCCTCGTAAACGATGTTGAGGTATGTTCCACAATATGGGACGGAAACCAATATCCGCGGTTCATCAGAACGAATATTGATCTTTCTAGTTCGAAGAACAAATACCGTCAAGGAGAGAATTTCTCTCCGTTTGAAGCCGCAACGGTTGATATTTTAAACAGCCAACACAAGGATTTGATACCGTCAATCGTATATGAATTGTGTACAACATGTTCAGATGACGGAGAGTTCACTAAGAAAGTCGAAGGATATTCCAACAAACCGTACAAAAATTATTCAAGCGAAAGAATCAAATGGATATTATCGAAATCGGAATAAATTTTGTTATATTTGAAAAGCGCCAGGATATTTAATTGTCCTGGTGCTTGACTAAATATTGTTGGATAATAATAAAATTATAAAATTAAATGAGTGTCGTACAGAAGGGCAATTTAGGTTATTTAGGTATTGAATTTCAATACAGATTGATTAGTTCTTTTTTTATTGAACCTGGTTTTTTCGGTGACTTGAACGGTATAATAGACCAGAATATGTTTACGGATTCCCATTTGAAGGGGATTGTAACGGTAATGAAGGATTATTATGCGAAGTATGGTTCCGTTATGAGTTATGAAATGCTCGTGATAAAAATAAACGAGAAAGTTTCAGATGAGGATGAACGCCAATATTATATGGAAATCATAGACAAACTGAAACACACTTCGACTGAGGGGCATGAAGAGATTGAGGAAATGGCTGAACGTTTCTTTAAACAACAGAACTTAATCAAGGTAGCCAACAAATTAAAACAAATTGCAGGCGACGGTGACATATCAAAGTATGACGAATGCCAACAAATACTTGAAGAGGCGATGGCAATCGGAAGGAGAAACAATGATGAATCACATCCTTTCGACACGACAGACGAGGACTTGTCAGATGAAGCCGTGACAACCATACCAACCGGAATCGAACGTCTTGACGAAATACTCGGAGGTGGACTTGACAAGGGTAAAATGGGGCTTATTATCTGTCCTATGGGCGCAGGTAAAACATCAATGACTACTTGCATAGCAGCAAATGCCGCGTCATTCAGATGCTCTAAGAACAATTATGACGGATACAAAGTTTTGCAGTTGATATTCGAGGACAAACCGCGAGATATGCACAGAAAATATATCGCCAAACTTTCCCAGATTGAAGCCAAAGATTTGAGTAAGGATGACGAAACTGTTTCCATTGTTAAGAGTATACTTAAGAACCATGAAGAGAGAGACTTGATAAACAACAACGTTGTAATCAAGAAACTGAATACCGGCGAAGTGAAAGCAAGTGGAATAAAGGAAATCATAAAGAAAAAAATCAATGAGGGATTCAAACCTGATTTGGTTATCATTGATTACTTTGAGTGTGTCGAGTCTGAATACGGTGCGTCCAAAACTGATATTACTGAAAGGGAAGGGCGAACAATGCGTAAGTTTGAAACCATGGCTGATGAATTAAATGTTGCAATATGGATTCCGACACAAGGAAACAGGGAAAGTATAAAAGCCGAAGTTGTTACAAACGCAGAAGTTGGCGGTTCAATTAGGAAAAACCAAATTGCACAAGTTGTTTTGAGTATCGCACGAAGCCAAGAAGACATTAAGAACAAACGTGCAACTATAGCCGTATTGAAAAACCGAAGTGGCGGTGCCGGGCAAGTATTAAACGGTGTTATTTTCGATAACGGAACATGCACAATCAGTTGTGATAATGTTGTTGACTTCGACAGTGTTCTTACATTCAATGATTATGCGGAGAAGAAAGAAAATGAGAAAAGAGCGAATATGATATCTGATGCGAAAAATCTTTACAGAAGATAATCGTTCGATATTGCAGTGGTTCAAGAGGTTGCAAGAAATGCCGATTTTCCTGCAATCTTTTTTCTTCAATAATAATTTTCTGTGGATATATTTATAATAGCGGGCACAAAATATGTGCTCTTTTTTTAACGGTTAATTTAAAAATCAAACAAGAAAAAAATACAATAATTATGGTAGTTCGGAAGAGTGACGGAAGTTCTGAAGCATTTGACAGGGAGAAATTGGCTGGTATTATAAGAAAAACATATAAGAGTGCAGGTATTAAATACGAAAGGGGCACTTCGGACAATATAATAAGCAGTCTATATGTATATGACGGAATCATGTGTTCTTCAATAAGAAAACAACTTGAAGAGAGGTTCATTGAGAGAGACGAAAAGTTGTATGAAGTTTATGTCAATGCAAAGGACAGAAAAAAACGTATTATCGACTTTGTTAGGGAGAAAAAGGAATTTATCGAACGTTATAAGAAGTCGGATAATACAGCAAACGCGACGGTTGATGATAATTCAAACGTATCTTCCAAGAACATAGGCATTCTCAATGCGGAAATACACAAATCAGACAATATACAGATAAGTCGTGGTATGGTTATGGATAAATTAAAAGAACTATACCCGAATTTCAAGGCTAAGAATTATATAAAGGATTTGGAACACCATATCATTTACAAACATGACGAATCTTCTTTTGCTGGTGCAATATCTCCATATTGTGTTTCAATTACGATGTATCCGTTCCTGACAAACGGAATAAAAGCGCTTGGAGGTTTATCGGCTGCTCCAAAAAACATTGATTCATTCTGCGGAATGTATGTGAATCTTATTTTTACCGTTGCGTCACAATTTGCCGGGGCAGTGGCTGCAAGTGAAACGTTGCTATATTTTACATACTTCGCAAAGAAAGAGTGGGGTGAAGATTTTTGGAAAACTCCTGATAAGGAAATATCGGTGAATTGCAACAGGAACAAAACCATACGCAGTCAAATAAGGCAATATTTCCAACAGATTGTATATTCGATCAATCAGCCTGCCGCATCCAGGGGTATGCAAAGTGCATTTGTTAATTTTTCTTATTTTGACAAGTGTTTTTTTGAGGGTATGTTCGGAGACTTTTACTTTCCAGACGGAACTAAACCGGACTGGGAGTCTCTTGATTGGATTCAGCGTGAATTTATGATGTGGTTCAACGAAGAACGCACAAAAACAATGCTAACTTTCCCGGTAGAGAGTTTTGCACTTGTATATAAGGACGGAAAGTTCCTTGACGAGAAAAGTGCTGAATTTGTTGCAGAAGAATATTCAAGAGGACATAGTTTCTTTACTTATATAAGTGATACTGTAGATTCTTTGTCGAGTTGTTGTCGTTTAAAAAATAAAATACAAACAAAAGAATTTAATTTCACAAACGGCAATATGGGTGTTCAGACGGGTTCAAAGTCTGTTATTACCATAAATCTTAATAGGATAATACAGGATTATTTCATCGACTTTATACCGTCTGACGACAACATAACAGATGCCAATGAAAAGAAAATTTCGAGGTTTAAGAATAGTAAGATTTGGTTCAGAGAAAACAAAGAGCAATTTTATTGCACGTTTACAAAATATCTTAACGAAATTTTAGACAGGGTTTATAAGTATCATACAGCATATAACGAGCTTCTGTGGGATATGTACGATGCGAATCTTCTTGGTGTTTATAAGGCGGGATTTATTGATTTGAATAAACAATATCTCACGATAGGAATAAACGGATTGAACCAAGCAGCTGAATTTCTTGGTATTGAGTGTAGAGACAATGAATTGTATTCTGAATTTTGCCAGAGAATATTCTCGGATATAAAAGAACAGAACCAATTGCATAAGATTACGGACGGAAAACACAGATTAACTTTCAATACAGAGTGTGTTCCGGCAGAAAGCCTTGCAATAAAGAATTACAATTGGGACAGTGAAGATGGATATTGGGTTCCGAATGATACAAATCTGTACGCGAGTTACATATACAAACCGAACGACAAGAAAGTTTCCATGCTTGAAAAGATACGCATGCACGGAGAAAAATATATAGGGGATTATTTGGACGGAGGATCTGCTGCACATTTGAACAGCGATTCACACTTATCAAAGGAACAATATACCTATTTGCTAAAATATGCCGCTGATAATGGTTGCCAATATTTGACATGGAATATACCGAATTGTGAATGTGAGGATTGTCATTACATTTCAAAGACTCCGTTTGCAAAATGTCCGAAATGCGGAAGTAAAAATATATCCATGTGGGATAGAGTTATCGGATATCTTACGAAGGTTAGAAACTGGAGTGAGGGAAGACAGATTGAACAGAAGACAAGAGTTTATGAACATATTGATAATTTAGCACAATAAAATGGTTAAGTACACGGAATATAGTGTTGTTTTCAGGGAAATACCTGATAAAGTGGCACTTGCAATAGATATTTCTAATTGTCCAAATCATTGTGTGGGGTGTCACTCCCCTGAATTAAGGTGTAATATAGGTATTGAATTAACAGAATGCGAACTTGATAGGCTTATCACAGAAAATAACGGCGTCAATTGCGTTTGTTTCATGGGAGAAGGAAATGACATTGAAACCATTGCAAGTCTCGTATCATATGTGAAAGACAAATATGGCTTGTTAACAGGTTTATATACCGGTAAGGATGAGTTTGATGATATGGTATTCAACGGAAAGTTGGACTATTTAAAAATAGGGCATTATGATGAAAAGTGTGGGCCTATTGACAAGAAAACCACGAATCAAAGGATGTATATGATTGAGAACGGTATAAAAACCGATATAACGAATTTATTTTGGAGAAAAATAGGATAATTTTGTCTCGCAGATTATATTTATTTATATGGAATTAAAAGAACTTAGAAATAAATATAAAACATCAATCAAGAGTCTGTATGACTTCATGGTTAAGAATGGTTATACTGTAAAACCATTCCCGAAGGTAATTCTTAATAACTCAGAGCAAGACAGTGATTTATTATGTCAGACCGGATATTTTGATCCGAACAAAGACGCCATTGTTCTGTTTACAAGAAACAGGCTTAAAAAGGACGTTCTTCGTACCCTAGCACATGAACTTATACATTATAAACAACGCGTTGACGGAGTTATCGATGATTCCGGGTATGTGAGTGACAAAATAACTGAAGACAAAAACCTTGTGAAACTTGAAGCAGAAGCCTATTTAAAGGGTAATTTTGCCTTAAGGCAATGGACGGAGAATTTGCAGAAGAAAATAAAGAAATAGATATCATTATGAAAGTTGATGAATTAATAGTTATAATCAAAGAGAGCATACATAAGAACTTGAACGAATATGTGGATAACATTCCTGATAGTGCACAATATGCTTCAAATGCACCGTGGGATGACGACGATGAAGAACGAGAACACATCGAACGATGGAAAGTCGAACTAGGAACATATGAGTTCCTTTTCAATGCATTTAAATATTATGGCGAATTTGATGATGACAATATTCATGAGTCTCTTAAAGAGGAAAAGAAATATATGCCAAATAGAATAGGTATAAAAGTGGATTTCAGTTATGTTGAATATTCATCTGGTGCTGATGAGGACGGATTAGCTGATTATGATGTTGATGAAGGAAGTTATAATTACGACATTGATATTGATATTTTTAATTCAAATTGGTTTATAGCACTAAAAACGAGAAAACCGGAATTATTCAAATCGATAATTGATTTATTGACATTGGGAATTGAAGAAGATATAAAGGATTGCAAATCAGAGTCAGAATTTAATAAATTGTTTGCTAATTTTTAACATAATAAAAATAACAAATGGACATTTGAATCGTGGAAAAATCCACGATTCTTTTTTATTTTTATATATTTAGAGAAAGATTTTCATCGTTATGGAAATGCTGTCACAGGAAGTATTGGTTAATAATTTTTTGAATTATCGTAGATTTTTAGATGCGCTAATAGGGAAACCGCTATCTAACAAACTAATAGAAAATGTTGGCGGAGAAGAGTCATTGATGCGCGCAAGTTTCGGAATGCAGGATGATTCTGGAACAGCGTTTGAAGGTTCTCTTGTAATGTGTTCACTTGAAATTGCAGAGTATGCAAAAAAGATCAATGAAACATTTAATTTCGGGATTTCAAATGCGTCAATTTATAAAGTTGCTCTGTTGAGTCACATAGCGAAGGCTTTAATGTATGTAAAGAACACAAATGAATGGGAAGTTCAGAAAAGAGGCTTCTTGTATAAATTCAACAACTCGCTAAACGGATCAATGAGATGTGGAGAACGTTCAGTATATATAGCGATGCAGGCTGATATAAAGTTCACAGAGGAGGAGTTCGAAGCAATGAGAGTTGTCGACAAAATAAATGAAGGCGACGGCGAAATAAGATGGTACGGAACGCCGTTGAGTATGGTAATAAGACAGGCTAATGAAATTGTTAATATTTTAAAAAGAAATGGAAGATAAGGATAAATTGATATTGGCATTCTATGTCAATGTAAGCGGAATGGATGGTAAAGATATAGGCAAGTATCTTGCTGAAGTATCAGAAAACACGAAATTTGACGATTCTGTCAGAACGTTTTTCATACCTACACTTGGTGAAACAAGAATTGAATCGTTGAACCCGAAATATGTTACGAAAAAAGAGTACGAAAAGGTAGTCACACACTTTAACGAAATGGTGGATAAAGCCGTTGCTTTTTTTGAACAGAAGAATATCGAGGAAGAAAAAGTTGAGGAATAACTTAAAATATTTTTGTTATTTGAAATAAAAACTGTATCTTTGCATTGCAAAACTTTGATTTGACTAAAATATTTGCCTTAGTCCAACATCCGATGTTTATACTTTTTTATAAGATTTATTCAGGGGTGTTTCTATGCGGCGATTAGGGAGTCTTACAGCAATTTTTTTTAATAAATTATGTAGAGAAACAAAAAAGACTTGACTCCTAATTTTTAGTTTTTGTTTAACTGAAAATTTTTAAAATTTATGAGTACTTTAGATGAATTGTTTGCAAAGAAAGAGTGTGAAAAGTTAACAGAGAACGGTGACGCTGCTTACAACAAGGTGAGCGTTAGTGACAATCTGTTGAACCTGTTGTTTATGACAGAGTATTACAGTAAAAATCTGTCAAAAGTTAAAATCGGTTCTACTGAACGTGATAAATTGTTTGCCAGATTTATCAGAGACCCTCGTTTTGGCATAGGGAAAAGAGACCTTGGTCGTGTTCTTATGCATAAGTCAAAATGCACGTTTGACGAGATTGTCAGATCGGGAAGATATGATGACTTGTTTATTGGAACAAAAGGCGTATCAGCAAAGTTAGCCGGTTTTCTGAAGAAAGAAATAGAAAACGGAAATGAACTCGCAAAAAAGTGGATGCCAAGGTATTCCTCAAAAAATCTTTTACTCGCAAGACAATTTGCTGCCATATGGGGAATGAACAAACAGCAATACGGTAAGTTTGTTAAGTGTAATACGACAGAGCAAAAACTAAGTCGGAAGAAAACGGAGGATATCAAGTTTGAACAAGTTCCTTCTCTTGCAATGATTAAGTATTACAATCGCTTCAAAGAAGGAGAAGACACGAAGTATCGTTTCATGGAGTATCTTGCAAAGGTACACAAAGGTGAGGCAAAACTCAACATATCAACAACGAATGTTTATGATATATACAGGAACAGGGAACGAATAGACGCTGATTTGTTTTTCGACAAGATTGAAAAAGTTAGCGGTAGTTGGCTTCCAATTGTTGACACGTCAGGTTCTATGTATTGCACAGGAGCAAACGACGCCGCCGGAAAGGCTCTCGCAATAGGGCATTATCTTGCAAAGTGCAGTAGTTACGCACCAAACAAGGTTGTATCTTTCTCATCAAATCCAAAACTGATAACTCTTGGAAGGGGTGAAAGGGTTACAGGAAGAACACAATACATGCGTGAAATTGAAAGTATGTATACCGGCGATTGTTCTAACACTGATTTCGGTGCTGTAATGGATTTGTTGTCCGGACTTACAGATGTTCCAAAGTATCTTGTGGTACTTTCTGACATGGAATTCGATTATGGTTCTAGTATGAGCAAAGAGGCTACGATGAAGTTATTCAAAGAAAGAGGGTATGATACGAAGATTGTATGGTGGAATCTAAATGCGAGAGATACAACATCCCCAGAATTGTCTGACAATCCATTACAAAGTGATGAATATGGTAATATATTCCTTAGTGGATATAATCCTATGTTGCTTAAATTCCTACAAACCGGATTTGATGGTGGGGCATTTTTGAACAAGTTGCTCGAGGAATACAAGAAGAATATAGAGAAGAAATAATTTTCATCGCAAAAAAAACATATAGGCTTTTCTTTAAATTTAATTACACATTGCGATAGAAATCAAAAAAACCAGATAGCATAAAAGTTATCGGGTTTTTTTTGATTTTTAGTGTTTGTTATTTTTTTTATTGAAGGCAAATTTTCTTTTTGTATTTTTTATCCCATACACATAAGGTATAGTTTATTTCCGTTTTTTCTTCATTTACGGTGTAGTCCTCTATTTTGTATGCCAAGTCACCATATCTTTTTTGGTTTACATATGCCAACGCACACACAAGAGAGTCGCACGCATCATAATTTTCCTTTTTTATATCACCCTTTGCGTCGTACACCCAGTTTATATTCGGATATTTTTCACACACGAGGTTCATCATAACACCTTTTTTGTCACAATCAAACGGATACGCCCCGAATGCGACCGGATGATTATCTTTTAGGGCTTTTAATATATGGGCAATCGGATATATTTCTCCGCGCTTGTTGAATTTTCTAATTGCAATAAGTTCCGGGAATGACATTTGTCTTGCATCATAACTTGTGATGTAATGTGGGACGATTCCGAGTACCCTGTACACGGATTCCGAGAGAAGTCCGTTGAATTGCAGTAGTTGTGCTATCGTTTGTGCATTTGAACTGGCTGTTGTATGTGTAATTGGTGATTCTATTATACATTCTGTAATGCCCGAATCTTTTATTGTCGTTAGAAAATCTTTTTCAAATATGTCTTTACGCAATATGAGCGCCTCTATACCCTTTATTTTTGACGGTATTTTAGGCACTATATGTGTGATTTTTATTATTTCAGGCTCTTCATTTTCTTTGTCCAATATAATAGATACGCCGATGCATGACGTGCTTATATCAAGCCCAAGTATCATGCTTGGGTATTTTTTCTCCTGAACTTGTATTTCTTTTTTTTGCATTTTTATTGAAATTCTCTTTGAAAGATAGGATATTATGATTTATAGTCAAGTTTTTTTCATATATTTGAAAAAAGTTCATTATTATGCCTATTGATATAAGTCATAAATTATATTCGGACATTCGCGCATATTGTGATATTAACGGACTTAATTTTGATGAATTTGTTGAAGATACGTTAAAGAGTGCTTTTATAAAGATAAAATACGGTGAAAGGCCAAAGATATACAAAAACACCGCTGATGAAAATAAGAGTGAGAGTGTCAGTGATATGTCATATGTTATCGTTAAAAAAGAGAATGAAGCATCTGAAATAAAAAAACATGACATTGAAGTCACACATGTACAAAAGCAAGAGGATAAAAAAAACAGAAAACGCAAACTGAATTGATTATGGAGAGAAAAGTGAATATCGGAAACAACGGGAAAGTTAATATCAAGTGGAGAACATTACCGATTGATTATACCCACGATACGGAGGAAGACATACGTGTGAAGTTTGCGAGAAAATACGGAATTCAAAAAGAAAGCGTAAAAGTAGAACCCGTATTTATTACGAAGGATAAAAACGGAAATGTAAAGGAATATCAGAATAATATAACAAGTGACATACAAAATCCGGAATTCCAAAGAAATCTTTTCAGGGAGTATTTAGAAGAGAGGAATATCACCGATTTTGATTTCGATGAGATAGTTAGCATCGATAACGGAATTAACGCAAGGATAAATTATACGTTGTATGATCAAAACAAAAGATATTCCATAAACTGGATTAAGTGGGATAATTTCATGTCATATGGCAGTAATAATTATTTCGATTTCAGAACCGTTGATGGGCTTGTTCTTCTCACTTCCGAACCGGCAAACCAAGGTGGAAAGACAACATTTTGTCTTGATTTGTTGCGTTTTCTTTTATTTGGAAAAGTTACTTCAAGGGAAAATGACTGGGTGTTGTCAAGAGTATTCAACAAACATATTCCGGAAGCAACTGATGTTGTCGTTGAAGGATGCATTACAATTGACGGAATTGATTACATTATAAAGAGGACGATTACGAGACCGGCGCTGAAGAAAAGAACTGAAAAAAGCAAAGTAACACAAAAAGTTGACTATTACAAACTTGTCAATGGCGAGTATATAGACCTTACAGATGAGGATTGCGAAAATGAAACAACCGTAACCGAAACAAACAAAGCGATTAAGGATGCAATAGGAAATGAACGCGACTTTGATCTTATGATTTGTGTTGACGCGGATAATCTTAAAGACTTGATTTCGCTTAAAGATACAGACAGAGGAAGACTTATTTCAAGGTGGATTGGTTTACTTTCTTTGGAAGACAAGGATAAAATAGCCAGGGAGAAATACAATAAAGAAATACTACCGAATCTCACATTGACGCGTTGCGGGAGGAGCAAGGAAGAGATAAAGAACGACATTGATGAGTTGATTGCACAGAATAAGGACTTGTCGGATAAAATTGCGGAAGATTTAAGGAAACAAGACGAATCAAACAAAAAATTGTCTGAGTTCAGGCAGACAAAAGATACATTGCTGTCGTCAAAACAACAAATTGACGAGAATTTACTGAATGTTGATGTTGTTACATTAAACACAACTCTTCAAAGAATTAAAGATGATGGAACAAAAAAACGTGCCGAACTGAAAGAAAATACGAAGAAACTTTCAGATATAGGGAATGTGGAATTTTCGGAAGAAGAGTATAAAAAACTCAGGGCTGAAGAGAAAAAAACTAACGAATTGATGACGCAGGCAAATGTTTGTCACATGCGCAAAAAGAATGAGATAGAAGCCTTAAAAAAAGGTGAATACTGTCCCACTTGCGGAGCAAAACTCGCTAACGTCGATAATTCAGTGAAAATATCGGAGGCTGAAAAAGAACTAATATTGATTTCGAACGATTATGCAAGATACAGTGCAGAATCGGAAAGGTTAACAAAGAAGATAACGATGTTGGATGAGGCGAGAATAAAGTATGGTGAAAAGTGTAAATTACAGTTAATGGTTGACAAAAATGAGGTTGACATTGACAATTTACTTTCAAAATACAGGGAGTGCCAAAGACAGATAGATGATATAAACCGCAATAAAACCGCAATAGAAAACAACAATAAGATTGAAAATTCAATCAACGTAGTAAATCAGAATATAAAGGTTGAGGAAAATTATCTGCAAACCATTTCAAATGAAATAGCACAAACAAAGATATCTGTGGAATATAACAATAAGTCCATAGAGCAATATAAATCTACACTAAAAACCATTGAAAAAGAGGAAATATTAGTTAAAAATTGGCGCATATATTTGGATATGATAGGAAAGAACGGTATTTCGAAGATGGTTATAAGAACCGTATTGCCTCTCATAAACGGTGAATTGAAACATTTGTTGTCAGATGTGTGCGATTTTGATGTGGAAGTCTCTATTGACGAACACAATGATGTTGCATTCAACCTTATACATGACGGAGTCAAGTCTGCCCTCGGTTCGGGTTCGGGATTCGAGCAGACAGTGTCAAGCCTCGCGTTAAGAACTGTATTAAGTAAAATCTCAAGTTTCAGCAAGCCGTCGTTTGTCGTGTTTGATGAGATACTCGGAGGTGTTGCCGCTGAAAATTATGATGCGTTGAAGAGATTGTATGACAAGATGGTTTCATCGTATGGCACGATTCTTGAGATCACGCATAATCCGGCTCTTGTAGAGTGGCATAAATATTTTATAACCGTAAAAAAAGAGAATAACATATCTTCAATCAAGAAATGTTCTTGAAGATATTTCTATTTTAGAAAATAACTCAATTGTTTAACCTTCTAATTTAATGTATTCGAATGGACAACGTTTAACCCAAACGACAACTGTATATGAAGAGGATCTTACGGCGTATTACAATGATTTGAAAAAATACAAGCCGTTAAAGCGTGAAGTCGAAAAAGACTTGATGTTCAAGTACAAGAATAATAATGACTTGGTTGCAAGGCAGAGACTTATAACGAGTAATCTAAGATATGCATTCAGTCTTGTAAATAGATATAAAGATTATGGTGTTCCGTTGGCTGATTTAATTGAAGAAGCAAATTGCGGATTAATAGAGAGTATTGATAAATTTGATACAAGTCAAGACGTAAAGGTAATTACATATGCAAAGTGGAAGATGATTGATAATATACAACGCGCAATCGAAAAACACAACAAATTACCGAAAGCCGACTTGCCGGATGAGAATAGCGAGCAGTTGGATGATGAGGCTCTATTGAGCGAGGAGTTTTCTTCAGATATGTACGTAAATGACGCTTTTTGTGATGAAGAAGATGATGTGAGAAGAGAAAACGCAATTAACGATGTAGAAAGTATAATCGGTGTGCTTAACGAAAAAGAAACTGATTTCATAAAAATGTATTATGGAATAAAACCGTATGAAAAGGAGTTTACTTATCAGGAAATCGGACAGAAATATGGAATTACAAAGGAGAGAACAAGGCAGATCATCGACAAGATAATGAGGAAATTGCGCGTTGAAGCATTGATGGTTTTGAAATAATCAACTATTTATTATAAAACATAGAATATGGCAAAAGCAAAAAAAGATACGAAAAAAGTGGAAATACCGGAACAAACGGTTAATGAAAGCGCAACCACGTTGGTTGATAACGCACAAGTGGAAGGAAATGTCGAAACGGAAGGATATGTTAATCCCGAGGATGTAATATCTGAATTCAGTGAAGCAGGTAAGAAAATCGACGAGTTTGTTAATGCAAATACCACACAGGAGGAACTTGAGAAAAAACTACAAGAGGAACTTGAAAGAGCCGGTAATGTCGAGGCACAATTGGAGAAACAAATAGAAAGGCTTGAAAAAGACGTGCCTGAGAAAACATTGAATAATTTTACAAAATATTGGTCCGGTTCTTGTGACGGATGGTTTAATTAAATAGAATATGGTTAATAACAATCAATACGACAATATAAAGGAATTGCTTGACATTTCACGTTCAGCAAAAACAATGCGCGAGTCTAAAATACGCACACGCGGATTTTTGCTTACCGAGGAAGAAAAGAAAAAAGATGCCATAGCAATTACAAACGATGCAAGGTTCGGCGACAATGTTCTTCAAGGACAAATAGATTCATTCAAGCAGACAGTAAATGCCGGTGCCAAATTTGCGAAGGAAAATAGTGACGAGCCGGAGAACAATCCGCTTGTATATTATCCGAAGACGGGTAATCTTATATTCAGCGGTTCGATACCACAGTTGAATGGGCTTAAATTCCAGTTCAGTCTTAACGATGTTGCAAGTTCTCCATATGTATTCGTTGAAGGACTTTGTCTTAGCGAAGAGTGTATAAAAACACTTTCTAAATTAAGGGGCTTTTATCTGAATTGGAGGGACGAATGGCAGAATAGCGGAAGTATGCTCGATAGGCTAAATTAACTTTTCATTTTTTTATTATATTATCGACACACCGGTTCGTGAGGATAGGTGTGTTTTTTTTTGCTATTTATAATCGAACTTATAGATAATTGATAAGGCTTTTGATGGGATTTTCCCATGTGTAAAATAACCGTAACTATAGTTAGGATCTCCATAGAAACGGGTTGTTTCAGGAATAAACTCGGTGTTTATTTTGAATAGAACATATTTCCCGTTGTTTTTGTTTATTTTTTTGTCCTTATTATATAGTTGCCTTCCGAGATATTCTATCTCCTCAATCGACGTGTCTCCGGCGAAAACATAAACTCTGTTTGGATATTTGAAAGTTGAATTTTTTGATGATGGAACCAATCCGTTTTTGAATATATTTTCGGCATTCTCTTCCTTAGTTATATGATATAACGTTTTGAATTCAAACGCTTTATCAGTTAAATCAGTCTGGTTTTGTGGTTCAAATTTCAATGCTCTCCACAGCATGCCTTTTATCCATTGTTTTCGCTTCGTGCTATTGAAAAATCCTGAGTTTTGCATCTCATTAACTATCAGACTTGTGTTCTTGAATATTGACGCATAGATTATTATAATTTCCACATTGTTTTTTCGTTCCATTATAATAATTTGCCAATCTTTCAGTCCGAATTTATCCATCATTCGTTTTTTCGCTTCTATCGCTGAAGATAGCCTGTTTTCAATATCTTCCGTTATTGGATTTATAGTGTCAAAGCCGTATATAAAATCATAATTTGAATAATCAACATATTGCAATCTCAATTCTTCTGTAGGAATCTTATTGAGATATTCTGACAAATCGAATTTATCTCCTATGGAAAGTTCTATATATTTTCCAACAACTTCTTCTATTATGTTTTTTAGCGTGCTTTCCGATAGATTGAATGTCATATTTCTACATTATTTAGCATATATGCCAAATATAGCGTTTATTAGAGAATAAACAACAAATCTTTTCAAACAACAATGCTATTTATTATAAATGCCAAAAATATGGTAATAACTGAAAAAAAGATAGCAGAAAAGATAACCGAAGCCATTGAAAAGTCCGACTTGAAAAAATACGTAAAAGACGACAAGGACTTCGAGAAGAGAGTAAGGGAGATAACGTCAGAAGTTGTAAAAGACATGTTCCGTGTTTTATGGCAACATAACACAATTTTCAATACGCTTGCAAAAAAATAATATGAACAACGAACAAGAGACAACATTTTATAGGTTTTATTCGGAAATACGTGCGTTCATTTCCAAGTTGCTGAAGACGCCTACAAATGCCGAACCGAACAAGTATCTTGAAGACAGGGGTATAACAAAAGGGCGTCTTATAAAACTGTTAATGGATAATGAGATTATCAAACGCGACGAGAGAGTACTGATACCGGACAAGGATAATGTAAAACATGTAACTTATTGTGTAAAATATAAATTGAAATCCAAGAATTTTGAGGATAAAATAGAGAGAATACACAGAAAATATTTCGGCTCAGACAAGTTAAATGAAAGCGGAATAATTAAAAAGAATATAATACAGGAAACAAACAACAAAAAAATGACAAAGAAAGTTATATTTTCCGAGGAACAAATGAAATATATTTGTGAATGTTCCGGAGTAAATCCGGATGAAATCGCGGAAGCTACCACGTGCGGAGGCGTAGGAGCTTCGACAACAAGGGGTGATGTCGGATATGACACGCCAGGATTTGATATGAGCGACAAAAGTTTCTGGGGAGGTGCATTGAACCATCAAAGGAAAAAATGAATTTATTTCAACAATCAAATATAGCAGACATCAAGAAAAACAATGAATTTCTTGATAAATTAGAAGTTAAATCTACAAAAAACGATATAATAAGGGAATATAAAATAAAGGAGCAAAGATTTATCGGGAGTTTGTTTGATAATTTTTCGTCAAGCAATGGGAGATTCCGTGCGCCGTGGTGATTTTTTCTTTCTTTTTTGATTTTTAAATTCTATTTATTCATAAAAACAAAATAATATGGAAATAAGAGTAGGTGATTTAAAGAAACTTATTGCGGAAAGTTCCAAAAACGAATTCAATCCGGTAATCGGAAAAAACGTGGAAAGAGACAATAAGTCAAACAACGAAAAGGCTTACAAAGATTCTGAAAAAAGGACAAAAGATTATAATGACGACGTAGAGACGTCAGTAAGGAAAATTTTGCCTAAAAAAGAAGATTTTAACAGAACAACAATTGATTACAACCCTCGCACAGAACCGGATAAATCGTGGAAAGAGAAGGTTGAGGCACAAGCAAAAGGTTACACATCCAAGGCAGAAGAGGAAAACGGTATCGAAAAATCCGCTCAATTCGACGAAGACGGAAAGATATATAAACAATTCAAGGACGCCAACACGGAAATTCAAAAAGAAAGAAATGCACTGGCTACATCCGGACTTGTTTCAAAAGAAATGGATAAGAAGGGTATGTCAAAGATTAAACCGACTATGACAGAGTCTTCAACGCCAAAAGCAAAAAGACTGCTATTCAAACATAGAAGATTCACTAACGAGTCACAAATGCTTCAATTGATACCAGAGGAATATAAGAAAGATAAACAGGTTATTTTTATGGAAGATGCACATGACAATCAATATGTTGTTGAATGTGTTGAAAGCAAGATGACCGGAACGATTGAAACACACATAAAGTCTTTCAAAAACAAGACGAAGATGAATGAACAGATGAACCGTATACAGGAATTGTTCAACTATGACAGGAGAACAACCAGTGGAAACAATGTAAAGGGTTCACAACTGAATGAAACATCTGAGTTCAGAGGTATGATGGATATTCTTAAAAAATAATGTTTGTTATTAAAATTATATAAATTGGAATGGAATGGATTAATATTATATTCACCTGCGTTATGTCTCTATTAAGTGCACTGGGAGGCGCCGGTCTTATTTTTTGGAGGCAAACAAAAAGAATGAAAGAGGCTGAAGCTGAAAGAGCGGAGCAAAAGACACAGCACGCATATGTTGAGGAGTGGAAAGAACTTTACAATAAAAAAGAAGCACGTGTTAATACGCTTGAAGAGAAACTGGATAAAATGAGGAAAGAAAGAGATGACGGAAGGGCGGAAAACATGAAAATTACACTTGAAAACCAACGTTTGCAATTTGACAAGTGTACGGTGAATCACTGTAATAAAAGACAGCCACCGCATTACTACGACGGAACCGGTAATGAAGTTATGCCGCAATGTCCCACATGCTATGAAAAAACAAATAAAAATGAAGAGCAACAAGAAAACGCGTGACAATATATATTTGTTAAAAACCGCCACATAATGTGGTGGTTTTTTTATTGCCTTTTATTTTTAAATAACCATATTTTCAGAAAAAAAAAAGATATAAGATATGATTGCAAAAAAAATAATGGTTTTTCTGCTTGTATTTTCAATTCTTGTTGTTATATACTATATTCTTGATATGGTTAAAACCATTAGAATCGGTTCCGATAAGAAAAGAACGTGGAAAGACAGAGTTATTCTTTGGAGTTCGATATCATATATAGTAACAATAATTTTTACTGGTTTCTGTTTATTTTAATATGGATATTAACGAAAGAATTAACAGTATAGGAAAATATTTTTCAGCGTTCAATGTTCAAGACGGTGTTGTATTTTTGGCTACAACGTTTCCAGATAAGTGGACTTTGTTTGATCCGTCAATGATTTCACAGGAGTTTAACGTACAAATAAAACAAAATGAAGATAAGACTTATTTTCTGTGTGATATTTCAGACGGTCTTGAACCAATTTTCAATGCAGCCGATTTCATTATAGAACAAAACAAAGTGCTTGAGGAAAAAACGGCATTATTAAAAGAGAAGGTTGAAGAATTACGTTCATTGTTCGAACAGGAAAGTCTTGATAAATTGAAGGGACTCAAGTTCATATTCAGTGATACTATTAAAGAAAAAGACACAAATAAAGAGGTGGAAAAGGTTGATACGGTTATAACCGTAGATGTAAACTCGGCACTTAAAAATGCTTCCGTTAAGCAAAAGGTGAAATCAAAGAAGACGAAAGACGCTGAGCCGTCAGTAGATGACAAAGTGAAAGACAAAGACGGTTATACGAAGAAGATTAATAATTCAGATTCATCGTTGATGGATTTTGTTAAAAACGAATTGGAAAATGAGTAATTGGTTTATACTTGTTTGTTATATTTTTGCGATGTACGGAATAAGTGACATAGTTACACAATCCGTAGGACCTGGCTATATTTTTGTGAAAATAAGGGCGATGGCACAGAGAATTGGCCCTAATTTCGGTATGCTTTTCAGGTGTATGTGGTGTTTTCCAACCAATGTCGGAATTGTCTTCTCGTTGTTCAATTGGTTTTTGATACCTGTATATATATCCCCGTTCAATATGTTGTTCGCGGAGTATCACGGATTATGGTACATGTCTTTATTAGCTGCCATACTTGACGGATGTTTCACGGGGGCTGTATGTGCATTGATATTCAATGTATATGATTATATCGACAAAATAACACCAGTGTTTGAAGATGAACAATGATAGCCAACAAACTCCGGTGACAGATAAACTAATCACGCTGTTAAAGACGGACAAGGACAAGTTTTTTAATACTATTAAGCAGGAAAAAAATAGTTTTGCGTCTGTAATTCGCAATTCTGAAACATTTAAAAAAGAATTGTTAAGTGATAACAACTACTTTAAGAATGCGCTTGATAAAATAGACAATGACAGAATATGCGAGCAATTGGAAACTGTTTCTATACAGGAAAATATGGAGGATAGTAGTTCAAATGAACCGGAAGTAAAGTGTTTTACCGGTTATTTGGATAACACAAAAGAAAAGGAAATAAGTTTCTTCGATAAATTCTTAAAGATACTATGAAAAACGTGTTGAAGTATGAAGACCTTTTAGAAATAGAGGAATTCTTGCGTGAGAAGGAGATGGACAGTGTAAACCTTTCTATTTCCATGAATATTGAAACACAGGAACGTTTAAACAGAATAAATAAAGATTATTTCTATAAGGCTAACAAGGACGATAATTCTCATCCGTCAGAAACGGATGTTTCTTGTGTCAACGTCAAAATAGGTAACATATTGTTTTCTTACAAACTAAAAGAAAGGGAAAATTCAGATCAAGAAAAATAGCCGAAAAATAAATATATTTGGAATTGAACGAAAATAGGAATTGTTATGGCAACACTTAAAATCGAGTTAACAGAGGACATGATAAGTCTCATATCGAATATAAGGTTCAAGGAAGTACCGGAACCATTAGATGATAACGATACTAGGGAACATGTAGAATATGCTATTGATTATAACAGTCTGTATGGTGGAGACTTTGTTTTTGAGGATATAGCATATATACTTGGAAGGTACAATGAACATATACCGGGAACCGAAGAAGAAGCGTTAGGGGCTAGGTTTCCAGATGAATTCGAGGATTATATGTGGGGGTTACATAGTTATATACTCGAAAATATTGACTCAATAGAGGAACTTGTACATCAATTTTGTGGAAAAGGAGGTTTGAAACCTGGAATTTACAAGTGTAAGAGTTATTTTCGTCAGTGGGAAAGATCTGAATGATTTTTTTATTGAATTATTTTGTTATTTGAATTTTTTGTTCTACATTTGCAACGTAAAACAAAAACGGTAGAACATGAACAATTTAATAAGAGGTAACGTAAAGTACTATTCACAGACGACGAACAGGGAGTTTATCGAACTCCTCAGAAAGTATCAGCCATATACGGCAGAAGAAGAAAAGTCGGCATTTGAGCGACTCAGAAACGGAGATGATAAGGTGTTTGATGATATAGTACTACACAATCAACGATGGGTGTACTCAATGGCGAAACAGTACGCCAGGGACGAGATTGAAGTAATGGACTATGTAAGCGAAGGGAATTTTGGGCTTATGGAAGCCATCGAGCGTTACAATGTAGATTCCGGATTCAAGTTTATTACATTTGCAGTATGGTATATTCGTCGATCAATGAACACTTACATGACGAGCGAGAGGGATATTGTTGCTAAAAGCAACAATGCGAAATTAGGTAAGAAACTTGACAAAATAAAAAACGATTTCTTTGTAAACAAAGGAAGATTTCCATCATTTTCGGAAATAAAAACTATTTTCAAGGAAAAATACAGCATTGATGTGGTGAACGAGGCAGACTTGCATGACTTGGATATTGTTTCAATAAGTTCATTGCAAGGCGACGACGAAACGTTTGAGGATGATAATGAATTCACATCAAGGACAAGTTCTTATAATGAAGCGTTATCCGGTGAAGATGATGATTATTACCGCGAAATGATTGCACCGGCATTGAATTGTCTGCCGGAGAAAAACAGAGAGTTCATAAAAAAACTTTATCATATCGGATATGATGATACTTATACTGTACAGCGTATTTCCGAAGAATACGGATTAGACGAAGACGGTGTGAAGAAAATGGAAAATAATATATTGATGTACATGCGGCAAAATATGTTAAGCCGAGTTAGGAACCGCAGTTTATAAAAAAAAAGAAGCCAACAAGTTTTTCTTGTTGGCTTTAATCTTTTAATCAAAAAATCAACCTATCAACACTTTATATTTCAAAACAAAATATATTAGATATCCGAATAGGAATCTTTCATGTTATACAAAGTTGTAATTTCAGAATCATCGAACGAGTATGGTTTTCCGGAACTGTCACGTCCTTTGTATTTTTTTGTGAAAAGACTTCTTGCATTTCCCTCTTCAACTTCGTCACCCATTTTCGTTTTATACAACTTATATGCGATTGCTGCGTGGTTTGTAAGATTGTTATCAAGCCATTTCATCACACTCTCGCGCCGTCCCTGTCTTGTACCTTTTTTGTTCGACGATTCACTTTCAGTTAAAGACTCACTCAATATGTTATAAATTACATCTTCGAATAATTTCTTTTGTTCCTTAGTTAACATAGTAATATTGTGTTTATATTCAATAAATAGTCGAATGTAAGATAAAAAACAATATATTTAGCAAAGAAAATAACTTTAATATTTTGAGAAAGTGGCAATAATCGTTTATAACAGACAAAAAGAGATGCATAGCGGAGATAGTAACTACCGCATTTTCCGTCCGTATGTATTAGGAAACCCGTATACGTGCATAAAAGACAAGGAAACGAAGGCATTATATGTTGTCGGAAGTAGAGATGAAGCAATACGTAGATATGATGGTTATTTTGACACCATGTACAGATGTAACAGGGACTTCAAGGAGTTAGTAGACGAAATCTATAACAAATATAAAAACGGAGAAGACATATACCTTGAATGCTATTGCAAAAAATATTTGTCGACGGACAAAAGTGAACATGAAGATGAAGTATGCTGTCACGGTGATGTTATAAAGAAGAAATTGGAGAACAGGTTGTTGAGAGAGAAAATTTTCGCTTTAAAAAAATGAGAGCAATAAAACAACGAATGTTTTGAGTCGAACTTGATGGAATATTCAATAAGATAAGAAATAACATTTTTAACTATTATAAAAGGATATAATATGCAAGAAATTAAAGATTTATCAGAATTCAATTCTGCATTAAAGGAAAATGGATTGGTAGTTGTCAAATTTTCAGCACCATGGTGCGCACCTTGCAAAATGATGACACAGGTAATCAATGACGTTGAACCGAATTTGGGGAATGTAAAATTTTTCGAAGTCAATGTTGACGAGGCTGATGATGAGTTGGTATCGAAATACGATATACGGTCTATACCTGTTATTTTGTTCTTCAAAGACGGTACGCAGGTAGACAATATTGTCGGATCAAGAACGAAGACGCAATTTGTGGATATAATAAATAAAAATCGTTGATTTGTTTTGCGGAACTTTAAATGGTTCCGTTTTTTATATATTTGTTTCGATGTTTGGAGAGATATATAAAATATTGGTTGAATTCCTTGGTGAAAGTAAACAGGGAGTTTATGATAAGGATGTGTTTCAGTATCAATTTTCGTGCCCGCGCTGTATTGATGAGTGTGGTGACGTGGAGAAAATGAAATACCACCTTGATGTGAATATTAAAGAAGGTGTTTTCAAGTGTTGGAAGTGTTCATCAAAGCATGATGAAATGCAAGGGAAACTTGGAAAACTGATTAAAATGTATGGCGGTGCTGATTTATACAAGAGATATAAAGAAGAAATACGTTCCATAAAAGACGCGCATTTATATGAAATGGATGATTTTAGTGGATTAACAATTTCATATGATCCGAACACCTATGTGAGACTCCCAAAAACATTCAGGAGAATAAACATCGACACGTGCCGAGACAAAAGAATATTAGAATACCTTGAAAAAAGAAAAATCACGCAAGATGTGATTGATAGATATACGATAGGATGTACGACGTGGGAGGAAGAGGATTATTCAATGCGTAACAGATTGATAATTCCATCATATGATGAATATGGTGATTTGAACTATTATATAGGAAGGGATTTTACCGGAAAGAGCAAACTTCGTTATAAAAATTGCGATGCTGACAAGAAAGAAATTGTTTTTCAGGAGTCTCTTATATGTTGGGATTCAACAATCTATCTCTGTGAGGGTGTATTTGACGCCATGCGTTTTCCGTCGAACGGAATATCCATGCTCGGTAAAGGGCTTACAACTGATTGTGTTTTGTATAAGAAAATTATGGAACAAGCGAATGCTGATGTCGTTATTGTATTGGATGGTGATACGTGTGAAACTGAAACAAAGAGAATATACAGCATATTGAATAGGGGAAGATTAAACGGCAGGGTAAAATATATTGATTTATGGAACGGAGTATCAAAGTACAAGGATATGAGTGAGGTGTACGAACATGAAGGGAAAAGTGGTGTTGTAAGAATATTGCGTCAAGCAAAGCAATACGATGAGATAGATTTGTTATAATAGTTATAATTTCAATATATTTGAATAGATAATAACATTGGTAAATAAGATTTGATTGTTTGATGATTGATATTAACAGAATATACAATTGCAATTGTATTGACGGATTAAAGGGTATTGATGACAATAGTGTTGACTTGACTGTGACATCTCCGCCATATGATAATCTTAGAAGTTATGGCGATGTTGTTGACGGGAATACTTGGAATTTCGATGTGTTCAAAATAATTGCAAAAGAGTTATATAGGGTTACGAAAAATGGCGGTATTGTAGTTTGGATAGTCGGAGATGCCGTTATAAACGGAAGCGAAAGCGGAAGTTCTTTCAGACAGGCGTTGTATTTTCAGGAGTGTGGCTTCAAACTGCACGATACAATGATATATGAGAAAAACTCGTCAACATTTCCGGCAAAGGCGACATCAAAAAGGTATAGTCAGATATTTGAATACATGTTTGTTTTTTGCAAGGGGAAAATACGCAATGATATACGTTTGATCGCAGATAAGAAAAACAAGTGGTTCGGGTGGACTAACTGGGGGCAACATTCACAATACGACGTAACCGGAAACCTAGTGAAAGTAAAAAATATACGTCCTGTTCCGGAATTCAGTCTAAGAACCAATATTTGGAAGTACAGTGTCGCATTTAACGATAAGACCGGTCATCCTGCAGTATTCCCTGAAAAATTAGCAGAGGACAATATATTATCGTGGAGTGTAGAAGGCGATTTGGTTCTTGATCCGTTTATGGGTAGCGGCACAACGGCTAAAATGGCGATGTTGAACAGGCGTAACTATATAGGATTTGAGTTGAATGAAGAGTATTATAAGAAATCACTTGAGCGGGTTGAGAAGTATAAAGGAATTCATAATGACGCATCAACAGGAGTAACAATATCCGATGAAACAGGAGAGGAAGTAGACTTGCAGTGTGATATTGAGAGTGACAAAGAG
>NFZC01004431.1_pt1 | contig 41305 bp, 29 predicted proteins | sample 1095391 | NCBI WGS metagenome assembly NFZC01 (sample SAMN03609890, study PRJNA323583) | gut metagenome | isolation source: feces | host: Rattus norvegicus | place: Denmark: Riget | collected 2013
ATATGGGTCTGGCTGATATGCTAATTAAATTGGGTATTACTTATGGTTCAGAACAGGCATTAAGAACTACTGAGGAAGTGTTTAGAACTATTGCAGTTACTTCTGTAAGAACTTCACTTGCTTTAGCTAAGCAATTTGGTGCATATCCTATGTGTGATAAAGCTAAATTAGCAGAATCCAGCTTTATTAAAGAACTTGATTTACCTAAAGCTATTTTGGATGATATTACTACTTATGGATTGCACAATAGTCAGCTCCTTACTTGTGCTCCTACAGGAAGTATTGCTACTATGTTACAAGTAAGTACTGGAGTTGAACCTAACTTTGCTTTGGAGTATGTAAGAAAGACTCAATCTCTTAATGGTAAAGATACATTCTATAAGGTATTAGCTAAGATAGTTGATGACTATATTATTGCTAATAACTTGGAAGGTGGAAATATAGAACTTCCTGATTATTTTGTAGAATCAAAGGATATTGCACCTATTGATAGAATAAAGATGCAAGCAGTATTGCAGAAATACACTGATGCAAGTATTAGTTCTACTATTAATTTGCCTAAAGAAGCTACTATTGAAGAGGTTTATGATATTTATGTAGAAGCTTGGAAGCATGGATTGAAAGGTGTAACTGTTTATAGGTCAGGGTGTAATAGAGAAGGTATTCTTACAGTAAAGAAACCTGAAGATATCCCTGTAACAGCAGCTCCAAAGAGACCAGTATCTTTGCCTTGTGATATTCATAAAGTAAAAGTAAAAGGAGAAAACTTTATAGTATGTGTTGGCTTATATAATGAATCCCCTTATGAGGTGTTTGTATTTAGAATGGCTAATAATGTAACTCTTACTACTAATAAAGGTACCATTACCAAGAAGAGTAAAGGAGTTTATGGTCTTGCATCTGATGATATTATGATTAGTAATTTACTGAATACAGATATTAACATTGAGGAAAAGGCAGCAACTTTATATAGTTCAATGTTATTAAGACATGGAGTAAATATCAAATATATAATCAAAACTGCAAAGAAAGTAAATGATAATATATCATCCTTTTCATCAGCTATGTGTAGAGTGTTGTCTAAATATATTCCTGTAGAGAAAGAAGGTAAATGTCCTGAATGTGGTGCTGATTTAGTACATGAGGGAGGTTGCATTCACTGTATTAATTGTGGTTATTCAAAGTGCTCATAATATGGAGATAAAAACAAAATATAATTTGGAAGATGAAGTTTATACTTTAAATAAGAATAAAGTAATTAAAGTTAAAATCAAAGCAGTTAAGTGCTCTCTATACAACACTGAAAAGTGGATTAATTACATTACAGATACAGTAGAAGGCCCATATCAGCCTGATTTAGTGTTTGAAGAAGGAGAATTATTTAAAACTAAAGAAGAATTGTTGAAATCATTATGAAACTAAAAATAAAAGTAAAAGTATTAACAGAAGGCTGTATGCCTGAGATTAACCCTAAAGGAGACTGGATTGATTTGAGAAGTGCTGTAGATATGGAAATTCCAGCACCTCAATCTGGGACTCTTAAAAGAAGTACTGTTAATGGAGAAGAGGTAAGCCATAGAGATGTAACTATGGAAACTTATTATATTCCATTAGGAGTGGCAATTAAACTTCCTAAAGGATTTGAAGCCCCTATTGATTCAAGAAGTAGTGGTCCTAAGAAAATGAGTTTGTTTATTCCTAATGGACAGGGCATAGTAGACAACTCATACTCAGGGAACAAGGATGAGTGGAATTATATTTGCTCCCCTATGAAAGCTACTTCCATTAAGAAGGGAGATAGAATTTGCCAGTTTAGAATCCAGCTTAGCCAGAAAGCTACTATGTGGCAAAAGCTTAAATGGTTGCTAAGTTCTGGTATTGAACTTGTTGAGGTGGATAATTTGGGTGATAATAATAGAGGTGGATTAGGTTCTACTGGAATTAATTAATTTGGTATGATATTAGAAGTAATTACAGTAATAGCAGTAGTAGTTTTTATATGTACTATTTCTAATATATTTATGAATGTTAGAAATCAAAAACCTAAAGATAAGATGTCTTTTAGAGAAACAATGGATTTATGTCAATTGCCTCTTATAACTTTTGTTAATAATAAAGTTAAATTGAATTTCTTACTAGACACAGGGGCTTCTCTTTCTATAATAGATTCAAATGTTTTAGCAAACTTGAATTACACAAAGTTGGATAAAGTAGGAGACATCTATGGTATGGAGGGAAATAGACAAGATACATCTTTCATACTTATGTCTCTTAATTATAAAGACAAAATTTATGAAGATGAATTTCAAGTAATGGATATGAGTTCTCCATTTGGTAATCTTAAAGCTGATTTTGGAGTAAATGTTCACGGAGTCTTATCTAGTACTTTCTTTCAGAAATATCAGTATGTGTTAGATTTTAAGGAACTTGTAGCTTACTCTAATGTATGAAAGATAAAATAGAACTAAATTCAAGGAGTAAATATGAGCATCACTATCTTAAGAGAATGGTAAAGCCTAATGGGGAAGAATCAAAAACTTATGTTCTAAAGCTTTCAGACCCTTTTATAAGGTCTGGCATAGTGGATGGGCATAAATTTATTGACCCAGCAGGTGGACCAATGATAATAGAAGGCTCAAAATTAGAAGAGGCTGATGCTGTAGTCAAATCTATAGACTTTGTTATGGGTTATGGCTATACCATTACATTTGAGTAAAAATAGATTATGATATATTTTGTTACTAAACAAGTAGAGCTGTTTGATAATAATACTTATACTATAATCAATGTTGATAAGTCTTTAGATTTAATGTCTGAATGGCAATTTGTACAATTTGACACTGAGACTTTAGGTAAAGATTGTCATGTAGGTAAATTATTATTAGCACAATTTGGTAACATTGATAAATCTATTCAAATAGTAGTAGATTGTACAACCATTGATATTAGACTTTATAAAGATGTTCTAGAAAACAAATATATTATAGGACAAAATTTAAAGTTTGACTTACAATGGTTGTATAACTATTATATAAAACCAAGAAAAGTATATGATACTATGATAGTTGAGCAAGTACTTTATCTTGGTTATCCTCCTGAATATAAAGACCCTATACATGGTATATCTTATAGTCTTCAAGATATTGCAAGAAGAAGACTAAATGTTTATATAGATAAGACTGTACGAGGTCAAATTCAATGGAAAGGAATAGATGATAGTGTTATTAAATATGCAGCTAATGATGTTGTATATCTATATGATATAATGTTAAGTCAATTAAAGGATTGTAAGTTAAAAGATTGTAAACTTGCAGCTAAGTTAGAATGTGACTTTGTTCCTGTAGTATCTTATATGGAATGGTGTGGTATTCACCTTGATGAAACTAAGTGGAAAGCTAAAATGGCTAATGATAAAAAAAATCTAGATAAGTCTATTGAAGATTTAAATAGATATGTCTGTAATCATCCTAATTTAAAAGAATTCACTTATGTAAATACTCAAGGTGATTTATTTAGTGGATTTAATACTGAACCAATCTGTACTATTAATTGGGCTTCTTCAAGACAAGTTATACCTTTATTAAAGAAGTTGGGATTTAATACTACTGTAGAAGATAAGAAAAGTGGTGAAGATAAAGATAGTGCAATGGAGAAAGTATTAAAGAAACAAAAGGGTATAGATGATGAGTTTCTTAAACTTTATTTAGGTAAAGGAGAAGAAGGTGATGAGAATTATTATCCTGGGTATAATGGTTCTGCTAAAGTAGTTACATCATTTGGTCAAAATCACCTTAATGCTATTAATCCTAATACTGGTAGAATACATACTAATTATAAACAATTAGGTGCAGATACTGGTAGAATGTCTTGTGGCAGTAAAGAGAATAATAATGATTTAGCTAAATTAAAAGGTTTACCTATTAATCCTTCGCCTGCACAAAAGAAAGCAGGTAAAGCTTGTCCTTATCCTAATATGCAGCAATTACCTAGTGATGAAGTAACTAGAGCTTGCTTTACAGCTATGAAAGGAAATAAATGGTGTAGTTGTGATTATAGTGCTATTGAATCTAGATTAGGTGCTGATATATATAATGAGAAATCTATGATTGATGAATTTCTTTATGGTAGTGGGGATATGCACAGTCTATGTGCTTATATGGTTTATAAGGATATTATTCCTAGAGATACTCCTATAAAAGATATAAAGAAGCTATTTCCACATCAAAGAAAAGAAGTTAAAAGTATAGAATTTTCTCAGCAGTTTGGAGGTACTGAATATGCTATTCAAAATGCTATGGGATGTACTCTTGAAGAAGCTATTGAATTTAGAGATGCTTATGCTAAAGGTTTTCCTGGAATTGCAGAATATAAGAAGAAAGCATCTAAACTTGTGAAGACTAAAGGTTATATATTATTATGTGAAATTACTGGTCATAAGACTTATTGGGAAGGATTTAATAGGTGGGTAGAAAGACAAAAGTCTTATACTCAAGAGTTTTGGGAAGATTATAGAATAAATCATAAGCCTTATAAAGATGAAGTATATCAGGAAGTTAGAGAGTATTTTCAAGAAGTATCTAAATTCTCTGATAGAAAGAGTATTAATTCTCCTACTCAAGGTTCTGGTGCTATTATACTTAAAGATAGTCAAATAGCTATATATAATTGGGTAGTAGATAATGGTTACTTTGGTAAATGTTTATTAGTTAATCTTACTCATGATGAATGTAATTGGGAATACCCTGAAGAACTTAAAGACTTTCCTAATATTATAAGTAAAACTATGGAAGCATCTGCTGCAAAGTATTGTAAATCAGTACCTATTCCAGCAGAGGCTACAATTGGAGATTGTTGGATTCATTAATATGGAAATAAATGTTATACTATTGGCAGTGATAATATTGATAGTAATAGGTATTATCTATGTGTTGTTAAGGGTATCTTATAAAGAATGGAAAAAGAAGGTATATGTATATCCTAAAACAGGGAATTTATATATGCCTTTATATAGGTGTAAGTTAAAATGCCCTACAACTAGAGAATGGTTTGATGCTATTATATATCAAAGCATGGAAGATGAGAAATATTATGTCAGGGAAAGAGCCGATTTTCTTGATAAGTTTGTTAAATTAAGTGATTGGAAGAATGGGAGTAATAAGTGATAATGTAAATCACCCTTCTCATTATACCTCACATCCCTCAGGAATTGAATGTATTGAAATTACAAGACACTATTGTTTTGCTATTGGTAATGCAATCAAGTATCTATGGAGAGCTGGATTAAAGAAGGATGCCAGTCTTGAAGATAAAGAGAAGGAGATTGAGGATTTAAGGAAGGCAATTTGGTATATCAAAGATAGAATAAAACAACTGGAAAAATAATATTAATAATGATACCATATAGAATAAAACATAAGGCTACTGGGCTTTACTATAAGCCTGGTAAGCCTCATTTATCTAAGGTTGGTAAAGTCTATGGTACTGGTAATAATGGGCTAAATTGTTCATGTTTAGACTTTATGTATATTACTAGTACTAAACGACCTCTAACTAGAAAACTTGAAGATTTAGGTTATGAAGTTAAGTACATACAATATTCATCAGATGTATGTTTTAAAATACCTAAAACAGAATTTGAAATAGAGTATTTAACAGATAGTAAAGGGGAAAAATAAATGGTAATAGCAGTAGATTTTGATGGAACTTGTGTTACACATGAGTTTCCTAAAGTAGGTAAGGATATAGGAGCAGCTCCTGTCTTGAAGGAATTAGTAGAGAAAGGTCATAAGATTATTCTTTATACCATGAGGAGCCACCCTGATAAAAATAATCAAGGTAAAACTCTTAGTGGGGAGGTTGTATCTAATGATACTTTACAGGATGCTATTGACTGGTTCAAAGAGAATGGAATACCTTTATGGGGTATAAATGAAAATCCTAAACAAAAGGAATGGACATCTTCTCCTAAGATATTTGCTCATATCTATATAGATGATGCAGCACTTGGAACACCATTGAAATTTGATGAAGATGGTCATATAGCTAGACCTTATGTGGACTGGGATAGAATTAAAATTTTATTAGAAATGAAAGGAGTTCTATAATGAAAAAGATAATCTTATGTAGAGGAATACAAGGTAGTGGTAAAACTACTTGGGCTAAACAATGGGCACTTGAAGACCCTGAGCATAGAGTAAGATTCAACAATGATGATATAAGAAATATGCTTGGTAAGTATTGGGTTCCAAGTAGAGAAGGTATTGTATCTTCTTTGAAGAAAGAGTTTGTATATTCATCTATGATGTTGGGATATGATATTATCATTGATAATATGAATCTTAATCCTAAAGAGATAGAATTTTTTGAAAATATAGTAAAGAATTGGAATAATCCTAATGGAGTACTTTCTGATATGGTAAGAGAATCTTATACTATAGAATTTAAAGACTTCTTTATTCCTCTTCAGGAGTGTATTGACAGAGACTCTAATAGACCTAATCCTATAGGAGAAGAAGTTATAAGAAAAACTTATGAAAAATATAAAGATATTATAGAAGGAGGTAAATAATGCAACAAGGAATATATGCTGCACCCTGTGAGGTAAAACCTAATAGAGATAGGGTAGATACAGCTTGTGCAACTATGAAAGAACAGAAGCTGTGGATAATAGAATACAGAGTCAAAGATGTTGGTAATGGATGTGCAGTAGTTAAAGCTACTAATCCTAAAGAGGCAGAGACTTTATTAAAGTCAGAAGGTACTTTTAATGGTATGCCTTATCTATATGAGATTTCTAGAATAGAAGAGATTGTACCATCACCAGACTCCATGTTAATTGCAGAGCAACTAGCTACTGATTCAGAGAATCTTACTTAGTTTTTATGAAGCAATATACACAACGAGAGTTTATTAAAATATGTATAGCTAATGGTTTCTATTATAATAGACATAATGGAGACCATGCTATATATATAAATGAGGAGGGAAGACATATTAGCATTCCTAAAAAACTTGAGTGTGTAATTGCTCGAAGACTGATTAAAGAAAACAATTTAGATACTAACTTAAAGAAAAAGAAGAAATGATTGAAAGTGGATATTATCCTCCAGGTGCAGAACATGACCCAAGAGCACCTTATAATGAGGTAGAAACTCCTGAAAAGGAAATAGAAGTATGTGTGTCTATTACTCTTAGTAAAACTGTTAAAGTTCGAGTATCAGATTATATAATAGAATCAGGTACAGATGAAGAGGGAGAGCATTTTGAGGATATTGATTACTCTGGTTGTGACTTGAAGAAAGCAGTAGAAGAGCAAATTACATTACCTCAGAATGTTTATAAACACATGCTTCCTCAAACTAAATTATATGAGGATTTGAAAGGGTGGAATGTTGATGATTTTGAAGTAATATTAGAATAGTATGAAAGAATTTTTAAATGAATTAAGTAAAGAACAATTAATTAATCTTCAGAATATTTTATGTAATGAAATAGGTGGAGATATTGATTTTTTCTTATTTAAAATTAAGGAAAATTTAGATAATAGACCTACTATAAAATCTAAATATTGTTGTTCTGTATGTGGTGGAACTAATATTTACTTACAAGCTTGGATAGACCCTAATAATAATAAGTATATAGAAGATACTGAGGATGATGAGTGTTGGTGTGAAGATTGTCAAGAACATACTAAAATCAAAAAGATAAATGAGTAAAATAGTAAGATTAGAGCAAGTTACAGGTTGGAAAAGGGCTTTGAATGCTGCAAGAAGAACTATTGGCAAGAGACCTTTGGAGAAAGAGCCTTCAAAGTCTTGGGAGGCTAAGATGATTCTTGCAGAACATAGCCCAGTAAGACTTGTAGAGTATGATTGGACATGGGAGGAAATAATGCAATGGGTAACTACACATCTTGTAAGACATCATGAGGGATGTGAGAAGTTTGTCCATAGCCAGAGAGGAGATAGAAGACAACTTCCTGTGCCAAGAAATGAACTACCACAAGGTACATTGAATGATATGGATATGACAGCTAATGTTCAGGCTATTATAAACATATCAAGAAAGAGGTTATGTTCCTGTGCTTCAAAAGAAACAAGAGAAGCATGGAAACAAGTAGTAGAAGCTATTAGGGAAGTAGACCCAGTATTAGCTGATAAGTGTGTGCCTGAATGTATCTATAGAGGATTCTGTCCAGAGTTTATGAATCCTTGTGGATATTCAAAGACACAGCAGTATCAAGTGGATTTGGAGAAATATAGAAGTACTGATTATAAAGATTAAACATTATGGCATTTGGAACTAAGAAAACAGTATAGTTTGCCAGTAGAATGGGTAGCATTAAATCCATGTTTAAGGCTGCCCATGAAGATGCTAGTAAACTAAAGACTGAGATGGAGAAAGAGATTGAGAATAAGAATGCTCAGATAAGTTCTCTACATAAAGATATTGAGGACATTAATACTACTAAGGTAGAAGCTGAAGCATTTATGAAAAACATTTTAAAATTTATTTGACAGCATGAGAACAAATTTAGTCAAACCTAAAGTAAAGCCAGAGGTAAAGGCTGAAGTATCATCTGATGATGGTATGCTTGATATGGTAATTGCATTTGATACCACTGGTTCTATGGCTTCTTATATAAAAGCTGTAAAGAAGCATGTTACAGAACTTGTGCCTAAATTATTCAAAGCAAACCCTAACTTAAGACTAGGTATTGTAGCCTTTGGTGATTATTGTGATATGCCAAGTAAAGGTGTCTTTGGTAAAGCATATCAAGTACTTGACCTTACTAATGATGAAGAAGAGATTATTGACTTTGTAAAGAAGGCGCAGGATACTGCTGGAGGAGATGGAGATGAATTCTACGAACTGGTAATTAAGAAGATTGTAGAAGAAACTGATTGGAGAGAAGGCTCTACTAAAGCAGTATTACTTATTGCAGATGCCAATCCTCATGGAGTAGGATATTCTTACAGGGGTAGAGTTGCTAATAACCAAATTGACTGGAGAGAAGAGGCTAAGAAGGCTGCTGAAAAGGGTATTAAATTTGATACCTTGACTATTACTCTTGCCTCTTGGTATAAGGAACTCTCTGAAATGACTAATGGTATTAGTGCTCCATTCAAATCAAGTGGTAAAACATCACAGCTTGTTGAAGCTGCTGCAATGTCCAGAGGCGGCAAGATGGCTAAAGAAATGTATATGACTACAATGGATTCAGTTATGATGGGCAGTGATGAAGAAATGAAAGCTGTATATTCAGCATATTCAAAAGAAGTTATATCTTAAAAACATAAAATTATGATAGTAAATTTAAAAGAAATTCAAGTAGGTGATGTATTCTCAGAAGAATCTCACTATGTAGTAAAGAGTGTTGAAAAAGATGGTATAGTATTTAATCATCTTGAAAGTGGAAAGTCTGTTAAGCTTAGTAATGAATATGTGAAAGGACTTCTTAATACTTCTGACCAATATGAGAAAGAAGTTAAGGTTACTAAGGAAGATAAGAAGGATGGAACTCCTGGTATCAGAACTATCTTTGAAAATATTAAGTCTTCCGAAGTATTTACAGTAGTATTTACTAAGCAGGATAAGCCTAAAACAAAGAAACAATATGAGGCTGAAAAAGAGGCTCAAAGAGAAGAAGCTATAGCTTTGATTGACAAAGCTAAGAAGCAAAAGAAATCTATGGCTGTAGCCTACAAAGAAGCTCTTGAATATATCCAAAATAATCCTATTAAAGACTATATTGAAGGAGAAGATAGAGTACTAAGAGGTTACAAGATGCAATTTGTATCAAGAGATGGAAAGTACAAATGTATGGATATGGAAATTGAAAAAGGCCCAAAAGAGACTGGGGAAAGATTAGTAAATATAAATACTATTAAAATCCTTGTTGTTAATGGTGTGAGGTATATTGTTGAGTAGATTTTACTAAAAAAATAGATAAATTTATAAGGGGAGTATTTACTCTCCTTATTTAATTATATTAATTAAGTAGAAATAAAAACTCTTAATATATTGTATAATACAAATTAGTTTATTATATTTGCAAAGTAATTTTTAATTTATTTAATCATGAATAAAAAAGCAAGTTGTGTACCTACAGGATTAAAGAAGTTTAAAGAGCTATTATCTGTATATAATACATCTTCAGGAGATTTAGAGATTGCTATTAAGCAATGGCTGAATCAAGGTAATGAATGGACTAAAGATACAGATAATGATTTGAAAATGTTCTTAGATTCTCATTATAAAGTAACATCTTCAAACTTCTTCAGTTCAAAAAGCTTATTTAATAAAGCACATTCCTTATGGGAAGAAATTGATAATAACTTCACTACTAAAAGCAAACTTAAAGCTAAAAAAGTATATAATACATACGTTGAGAGTTTTGGTGAAGATAATGTAATTTTACATGAAACTCAAAATGGTGAATATGCGGTAAAAGTAGCAGAACCTATATACAAGAAATCTACAACTAGAAATGATAATAAAAAAGCGAAAGGAGAAAATATTTCTAGTAAAGGGTCAGAATTCGCTAAAAAGCTTACTAATATAGGTAATAATTTAAAGGTAGAATATAAAGGTAAAACTTTTAGAAATGCTGAACATGCTTATCAAACTTGGAAATCAGGAGAATTTGATGAGTTTGCTTATAATAATACATCCTTTAAACCAGTAGGTAAAAAGAAAGCTAATAAATTACTTAATTATCAAATTATGGTAGATATTATTACAGCTAAACTACAGCAACACCCTGAATTAATTGAGGGAATTAGAGAAAGAGGCGGTTTAGATTATATAAATAATTCTACTCATAATGTTATTGGTGATTCATATTGGGAAACTAGTGGTCAAAATAAGTTTATACAAGCTTTAGCAGAAGCTTATTCTAGTTCTATATCTTTAACTAGTAATATTACTCCTTCTAAAAAAGTTAATCCTAAGTTCTTTAGTGTAGAATCTTCCTTAAGCGAAGGTGTAAAAAAGGGATTAAGAGAGCTTAATAAATTAGGAAAAATAATTAATATTAGACCTCTTACTAAACAAGAAAAAGAAGAGGAAAATGGCTTTGGCAGTGATGCAGTTATAGAATTTTCTAACGGAGAATCTTTAGAAATATCATTTGCTGGAGGTTCTATGGCTCTTAATGGCGATAAAGCATATAGTTTATTTAAAGCTCTAGGTAGAGAAATAGATAATCCTTATAGAAAAGGAGAAAAAACTATTAATACTAAGAATTCTGCTACTATATATTTTGCTGCCACTAATTTAGCTTATGAATACTTTGTAAAGCACCCTGAGAAATTAGAAGCTCTTAATATTAACAGTAATCCTTTAAGTACCTTAAATAAAGCTGTTAGAGGTGATTCCTATGATGCTTCTAAAGATGATTTTGCTAAGAGTCCTTCTCCTTTTATAGAAGAAAAAGAAGATTTTACTTCTTCTAAAGAAGAAGTTATATTAGAAGCTAATTTATTACAAGAATTTGAAGAGTTATTAAACAAGATTATAAAAGATTCAGAAACTAATATAAAGAAGCATGAAAATTTTGATAAAGAAGGAGTAGAAGGCAGTCACACTTATCTTATTAAAGAAGGAGAAGATTGGGTTCCTGTAGATACTAGTGTTACTCAATTAGTACATGGTAAAGTAGATATGGGAGCTTGGGGATTACCTAGCAGTGCTTTAGGTAATACTGTAGACAGATTTACTAGAGAGTACTTTGAAGGTAAAGATGTTTTAAAATCTAATATTCCTAATCTTAGTAAGAAAGATAAAAGAAGTCTTAAGAGTGATTTAGATAAGCTTTCCCAATATTTTGATGAGGGGTTTGGGAAAGGTAATTATAAGGTAGTAACTAGAGAGTTTCCTATTGCAGGGAAATACACAGTAATAAATAAAAATGGTGAAGCAGAAGTTAAGACAATAGCAGGAACTATGGATATGATTATCTATGATAATAAAGGTAACTTTTATATCTTAGATATGAAAACATCAAGAAGTTCTTTTGATGATAACAAAATAAACAATTACTCAAAACAGTTAGAAATCTATAAAGCTATTCTAGAAGCTAATTATCCTGAACTTAAAGGTAAAATTAAAGATTTAATGCTTATTAGATTTGATGTAGGTTATCCTACACCTTTAGGGGAAAGAGATAAATATGGAGAAGGGGAAGCAATATATGAAGCAGCAGACTTATCTGAAGGAGAAGATAAGGATACTCTATGGATTGAAGATGAAGATGGTAATCTTTTAGCTATAGAAGATAGTGAATATTATATTGCTCCTAGACTACATATTAGCCCAGAAGATGCTTTATATAAAACTAATAAAGTAGACATGAAATATGAATTTGAAGCTCTTAATACTGGAGAAAAAGAGCTTATTCAAGAAGAGTTTTCTTTTAATGAAAGTGAGGAACAGTTAAGTGAGGAAAATATAGAATCTGGAGAAGAAATAGATAATATTCAAACTAATTCTTTGTACAATAACCCATTACTATCAGCTTCCGAAAGAACTTTCTTAGCTAATAATGTTATGAGTTTAACATCATATATTATTACTCATCTTCAAACTAATAGAGACGCAAATAATTATTATTTTGGAGATAGATATTCTAGAGAAGACTTTACTTTAATGTCAAGACAAGACATCATCAATACTATAGGAATTGGAAGAATCTTTGATTATATCAGAGAGACTTACTATAACTCAGATAATAGAAATGATATTGATGACTTTGATGTTTTAGATAAACTTCAAATAGCATATGATAATTGGGGAGCCTTAACTAAATCTGCTTATGCTAAACTTATCACTCTTGAAGGTGTTACTGTTATAGATACTAGACCAGAAGATATAACAAGAGATGATTTAGATGATAATACACTTAATGATATGGAAGTTGCCTCTATGGAAGAAAAAGAAATAGAATATTGGCAACTTGGTCAAAGACAAATATCAGCTAAATCTAGTCTTAGTGGTGAGATTAGAAGAACATTTGAAAAACTTCAAGTTACTGATTCTGAAGGAAATTCTGTTTTAGATAAATATGGTTATAAATTTCCAACATTTGTAGATTCTGGAGAAGCAGTAAATAAAATCCTAGACTGGGTGAAAGATGCTACTACAATGGAAGAAATGGAAAGTATATTATCTGATATGCAAGATTCTTATACATGGGTAAAAGCTATTCTTGAAAAGATACAAGAAGAACCCTTCAGGTCTCAATTCTTCCAAAACTTTAGAAAGGACTTTACCCAATATAGTATTATAACTGTAGAGAATGGTGAGGATGGTTCTAAGAGATATGTAAATCATATTATTAATACTAAAGGTGCTAGCAAGGTAATACTTGAAGGGGTAATTAATGCCTATAAATCAGGTTTACTTACTGATATTATCATTCCTATAAAAGGAGATATTGAGGGTAGAGGAAAAGTGAATGTCAGTAAAGTGAAAGAACTTAAAAAATTAAATAGTTCTTTACTTGATAAACTTCATGAAGCTCACGAAAATAAAAGATTGAAAACTGCTTTGTCTAAAGTATATCCTCAGGTAGTAATTTTACTTAAATCTCTTGGTATTGATACTAATACTCAGGTATTAAAAGATGCCTTTTCAAGTGATTACAGTAGGAAGCAGGAAGATTCTACTAACTACTTTAAAGTTTTAAGTAGAGTTGATTATATATTAGATATTATATTATCTCAAAAGAATAACACTGAATACAGTCCCATTAAAAAGGGAGAAGATGGTAATGTCTATGGTGATTATAAGAAAATCATAAATACTCTATCTAAATATATACAAGATAGTATAGAGTCTTCTACTTATGAAAATGGTAAGATGCATTATAGTTTTACTACCCCTTCTTATATGGGTAAGCTGATAACTAATCTTAAAGATGCTGCTATGAACCCTGAAAAGTTTGAAGCATTTATGGAGGAGGAATATGGTTCCTATAAATGGTTTAAGAATGGTAAAACTTGGAATAATGAATGGCTTAAACTCCTTAATACAGGTAAGGAATATAAAGAAGGTTTAGAACATAAAGTTCAGTTATCTTTTAATGGCACTCCTTACACTGAATTAAGTGAATTAGGCTATACTCTATCATTACTCTATGAGTACTTTTATAATAATACAGGTGCAAAAAGGTGGGCATGGTATAGAATTCCTATTTTAGCTAATAAACCTTCTTCTGAATTCTTAAGGTTTAAGAGATATAGTGGTAAAAAGTACAAAAGAGAAATTACTAATGGTTTAATAAAAGTGTTTAATCAGGAAGTAATGAGAATGAGAACTGTACTTGAGAGAGCTGTAAATCCTGATGTACAGAAGATTGGTGTAAAAGAGAAAATTACTTTTGATATTAAGGATTCTCAACTTAAAACTAAAAACAAGAAAGGAGAGACAGTTGCTAATACTAAACTTATTAACAAAATAAAAACTGGTAAACTTACTTTAAATGATTTAGTTAAGGATGGTAAACTAGTGTTTGAAGGTTCTGGTGCCGAGTTTAAATTTCTGTCTGCTCTTAATAGCAATATCATTAATAAAGATGCTCTGGGACAATTAATAGTAGATAAATTAAATGGAGTTGAGGTAGATGAAGATGCTCTTGAAAAAGAGTTGAGAAACTCTATTGAATCTTATATGGATAGGCAAGTACAATCTGAAATTGCAAACTTAGAAAGAATAGGTCTATTTGATACTATTAAGAATAGTAAAAAAGATGCTAAGCCTAAGTTTAAATATGCTGATTTTATGGGCAGTACTAGAGAAGAAATAGAAGCATCTCTTGAAGAATATGTTTGGAATGATATGTTTGCTACTATAAATATTATAGAACTTACTGCTACTGACCTTGCATATTACAGAAATATTGAGGATTTTCAAAAGAGATATTCTCAAGTTCATGCTCCTTCTATGAGACTTAATGTAACTGCTAGAGATGCTAATGGTAATCTTTATTCTGCCGATGGTAAGGAAAGAACTATGTATCTTAAAGATAGTGTAACTGTATCCGAAATTATTCCTATTGTATCTAATATATTTGATAATAAGATTAAAAATCTTAAAGGTGAGGAACAGAAGAATATGAAGATTATGAAAGCTTTAATTCTTAAGTCCTTTGAAGAAGTCAATGTAGCAGATGCTCAGGGATATTCATCTCCTACTTCATATAGAAAGAAGATGGGCATGATGGGTAAGTGGACTAGTGATATGGAAACTGCATATAACAGAATTAAGTCAGGGGATTTTAATGTTAATGACTTAGGAGTTGTATGGCAACCTTTAAAACCTTTTGTATATTCTCAGATTAGAAAATCTTCTGGAGCTTCTACTATGAGTGAATTAAAAGTACCAGTTCAAAACAAGAACAGTGAATATTTACTTATTCTAGCAGATGCTTTAATAAGGGGTGGAAATAAAGTAAGTAAACTCACTGCCATATTTGATTTTATGGAAGATAGTGCTTATGACGGTAGAATTTCTAAGGATGGTAAAGTAATAAAAGAGGGTGTATATAATGGCAGAGGTATAGATACTATTCAATTTGAATCTGCTGTAAACTCTGGTAGTTTAGGTGCAGTAGATTTGAATTCAGCTTCTTCTTACGATGAAGTTAAAAGTATTCTAGAAAAGGCTGCATATTATAATGCTGATAAATCAGAGTCTTCTGATAATGATATGGATATTTACAATGACCAATTTGTACATACTATATCATTTGAAGATTATGGTATTCAACAGGAGGTTCCAGCCCATTTAGTAGACCATTCCCAATTAATGGGTTCTCAAGTAAGAATTTTGAGTATTAGTGATATTACAGAAGGTACTAAATTTGATGTTAGGGGAGAAGAACTTACAGATGCTCAACTTAAAGAAGAATATCAAAATCTCATAGCAGAAAATATTAGAGATAGTTTTAATCAACTTATTGAAGATTTTAAACTAAAAGGTACTAAAAAAGAAAAGAATATTGCTATATCTAAATTACTTAAAGAAGCTATACAGAAAGACCAGAGATACGGTGCAGACTTATTAAGAGCTTGTTCTTTAAATTCTAAAGGGGAGTTTACAATTCCTTTAAGTGACCCTATTCAGTCAATAAGAATTCAGCAATTAATTAATTCTATTATTAAAAGTAGAATTAATAAGCAGAAAGTTAAAGGTGGCCCTGTAGTACAGGCTTCTATATTTGGACTATCTGATGAACTTGAAATTGTCTGGAAGGATAAAGATAAAGGTATAATAGATTACTTTGAATGCTACATGCCTGTTCCATCTAAAGAATTAGAAATGGCTCTTACTAAGTATGATGAAAATGGTCATGCCTATTTAATGAGTATGGAAGAAGCTGTAGAAAAAGGAATAGTAACTGAAGAAATGAGAAAAGCAATTGGTTATAGAATTCCAACAGAAGATAAGTATTCTATTCAACCTTTAAGAATAAAAGGATTCTTGCCTAAAGCAGCAGGAGAAGCTATAATGTTACCTAAAGAGATTACTACTTTGGCAGGTTCTGACTTTGATATTGATAAAATCTATGTTATGCTTAAAACCTTTGTAGTTAATTCTCCTAAAGTAGATTATAAGAAGGTTAATTCTGTGTTTACTAAGTATTTAACCTCTAGAGGATTTACCAAAGAAGCTGTAAGAGATTATGTTTATGGTAATCCTAACAAAGGTATTTCTAGTATAAAGGATTATATTATAAAGATTGAAAAAGACATTTCTTTTAGTACTAAAATAGATGGTGAATATGTTGAAGATGAAAAAGGATTAGAGATTTATGACTGGTATATGGCAAATAAAGACAAAATAATGACATCATATTCATTTAAAGAAGAAACTTCTTTAGATAATAGAGATGGTAGAAATAATAGAATCTTTGATTTGCAATGGTCAGTATTAACTAACCTTGATACTATGGATAAAATGTTTAATCCAGGTTCGTTTGATGTTCAAAAGAAATCTGCTAGAATCATTAATATATTAAAGAATAATCCTAAATATACTTATGAAGAGTTATCTAAGATGTCTCTTAAAGAATTAGATAAGATAAGTGATTCTGGTACTAAGAATAATATTGTATTTTCTAGTACACAAGTTTACTTCCATAAACAGAATATGACTGCTGGTAAATTAATTGGTATTTTTGCTAATAATAATACTAGCCATGCTTTCTTATCTATGCAAGATATATCTCTGAAACTTGATGATGGATTCACTTTTGATGGTTATACTGTAGACAGTACTACAAATAATAAATTAGATGCTTTGAAAGCTAAAGATGGTTCTCTTATTAGTAAGAACATTGCAGGATTCTTGGCAGCTTCAGTAGACGCAGTTAAAGACCCAGTATTAAACTTTATGAATCTTAATACATTTACTGCTAATACAGCAATGCTTTTAGCTAGATTAGGATTTAGTTCAGATAGTATTGGCTTATTTTTAACTCAACCTATTATAGAGGATGTCACTAGGGAGTATTTTAAAAGAAGTAATGAAGGTTACACTTCAATAGATGATGTTATAAAAGATTTCTTACCAAAGGATAAAGGCCTTATAGAATCTATGAGTAGTGACTTGCATAATGTTTCTTTTACTAAAGAACAACTTGCTGAAGGAATTAGTACTAAAGGTAAAAATGAAAGTTTTCAAATTAGTGCTTTATTATTATTTCAGAAGTTGTCTAATATAGCTCAAGACCTTAATACTTTAACCTTCTTGACTAAATTTAACTCAGTAACAAATGCTGTTGGTCCAACAATAGCTGATACTTTAGTTATGAATGAAAGATATAAAAAGTTTATTGATGGGATGAAAGAAGGTACTTTACCCTTTAATGAAGAAGCTATTCACATTATAGAAAATTCTCCTATACTGGAAGCTTTTTATGACACTACTTTAGGTGATGGGGGAGCTTCTGAATTAATCTTTAAAGATTATTTCCCTCAATATACTGAAACATTTAAACTTGTATTAGAAAGACTTAGAAGGACTACTAAAGGAAGTTTAGACAGTAAGACTATTAATAAACTAGTTAATGATTTCATACTGTATAAATTGACTTTAGGAGATAATCCTATTCTTGATAGTAGTGAAGAGAATAGAAAGAAATTTATGTTGGACTTCACCTCTGAATATTCAAAAAAGGCTAATGGAATAGTAGATAATGACCTATTAAATATTATAATATTAAAAGGGAAAGATGCTAAATGTCCAGTTCCTACTTTAGAAGCTAAAATAGGTGGTTATAGTACTGATATACAGGAGAGAGTTAAAAACGGTTGGAGTAACTTAGTTCTTAATCCTTCAACTAGAGAATTGGGTTCTGACTTGTTCTTCTATAATATATTTAGAAGTGGATTTGGATATAGCCCAAAAACATTTGGCCATCTTGCTTCTGTGGATGTTAAACTTAATGTAGATGGATATGTCGACACTATATCTAATGTTGAATTTAATAATGATATAGTGAGTATAGAGGACTTCTTGTATATGTTTAGAAGAAATCATACTAAAGATTTTAAACTTGTTCCTAAATTGGAAGTAAGTGATAATGTAGATGTTAGTACTTCTAAAAACAGAAAAGGTGAAAGCAGTATTACATTCTCATTTGATAAAAATAAGTCTGGTATGAATTCTATAGTAATCTCAGAGGGAGAAGAAACTGTTTGGGCACCTGTTATAGAATTTGAGAGTACTGTTTACATGAACCCTAAACAATTAGGTTCTTCTGTAACTTATACTGAAACTACTCCGTTGGGTAACACTAATAACTTCTTAGAATATGATGGTAACTCTGGTGCATCTATGAAGTCTGTATTTAGTAAGGGAACTCTTACTGAAAAAGAAAATGAAAATGGGATTGGAAAAATAGTACCAAGTGAGCCTGAAAGTAAGAAGGAAGTTAGAATTACTAATAAGGATATAAATCAAGTTATAAATACTGTTTGGGGAGGTAAAGAGTTTATAGAATCTTATGAAACTGCTGCAAATAGTACAGGAACAGAAGAAGAATGGGCTAATCTACTAACAGATATTGTTAAGAAACATATGAAGTTAGATAGAAACAGTGGTTATACTAAAACTATTTATAATAAAGTTATGAATGCTATAAAAGAAAACTGCAAATGAACTCATGTAAAATTATACCAACAATCAAAGTAGGTCAGGAAGAAGTTGAAAGTAAACTGTTTAAAGACCTATTAGAGTATGGTAGAGGTGACAGGAAGTTTGCTAATTATATTTGGGGACTCACTAGAGTCCCTGAATTTATTAGCTCTTTACAAGGTATTGTAAGAGATTCTAACGGAGAACCTACCATAAACTCTTTAGTGAAGGCTATGGATTTGAAAGGGATACTTAAAGGTAATACTTCCTTATCTATAGAGAAAAAAGAATTAGGTGCTGTAGATGATAATAATAAACCTATAGTACATAAGTCTATCAACTCTATTATAACTAAAGTAATAGATTATAACAGAAGTAATCAAGATTTAGTAGCTGATATACATAAAGTTGAAGGTGGCTATACTATATCTTTGGATAGAAAAAACAATGATAATTCTGAAGTTCCTAATAATCTTATGTTTAAAAATGCTCTTAATAATCAACTGTTAGGGATAGTAAGAAGATTAGGTTTTGATGTTAAAGTAGATGATAAATCAACTTATGATGGCATATTTGACCCTACTAATGCAGAATATACTTCTGATGGATTAAGAACTGTTATTAGAATAGCTAAAGGTGAGGTAGGAGAAAATGCTTTTCCTGAAGAGTTTAGTCATTTAATTATATCTGGGTTAAGAAGAGAACCTTTAGTTTCTAGACTATTAAATTCACTATCAGATACACAAGTAATATCTGAAATTTTAGGAAATGAATTTGATAAATATTATACTAAATATAATGGAAACATAGATTTACTAACTCAAGAAGCTGCTGCTAAACTTTTATATAGGCATATAACTAATCCTAAAGAACCTACTTCAAATATAATTTCTAGATTATGGCAGTGGGTTAAGAATAAATTTTCTAAAGTTAAAGAGTCTGATATAGATATAGCTATACAAAATGCGAATCAAGGTTTTGCTAAGTTAGCTAGTAGAATTAAAGATGAATCTATACTAGAATCTATAGATACAGAAGCTATTAGCAAATCTCCTACTTTATATAAAATAAACAGTGAGGTAGGTAAGCTTGAGGAATTAGCTAACAGTGCTCTGGAAGTAGCCAGTAAGAGACTTAAGATTTTACAAGCTAGAAGTAAGAATGGTAAATATGAAAAAGAAGATGTAAATTCTATTAAAAATTTACAGAGTCTCATAGACAAAAAGAAATATAGTAAAAGCTGTTATGTGTTCTTGAATGATAGTTTATCACAAATTGAAAGCATAAATAAAGAACTTAACAGACTTCTAAAGAAAGATGCTAGAGGTGATTCTAATTTAGGAAAGATAAAAAGAATAGCCTCAATACTTAGGAATATTAAAGAATTTTCTGATGGATATGAGCCAATAATCAGGCAGATGATGACTATGAAATCTATGCAGGAAGCTGGAGAAATTAATATATCTGAAGAAGATGCAGAACAAATAAGTAATAAAGCTCTTGAAATATTTGGTATTATAAATAATATTAATGCCAGATATAAAAGTCTGAGGTTTAATACTGTGTATAACTTTTTGAAAATATACTGGGGAGAAGATAAAATAGCTACATTAGGGAAGAATAAAGGTGATGTGATTACTTTAGAGGAGTTACTTAAAATGGCTAATAAAGATATTAATGGTATTGACAGATGGATTACTTCTATGAGTGATACTTCAGACCCATTATTATCTATTATAGACAAAGTAGTTAAAGTATCAAAAGCACAAAGGGATGCTGTACTTGAAGATGTAGTTATAGAATTAAGAGAGGCTCATAATAAACTATCTAATGCTGGTTATGATGAATCTTTTATGTATGAAAGAGATTCTAACGGCAAGCTTACTGGCAGAATAATAAGTGATTATGACTTTGAAAGATTTAATAAAGAAAGAGAAGAATATAAACAGTCCCTTATTAAAGAGGGTAAGAAGCCTTTTTATGTTCAAACTAAGTTAGAAGCATGGGAAAGAAAACATTTAAAACCTGTTGTAGTAGATGCTGAAACAGGAGCACAAGAACTATTACCTATATACACTAAAGATGTACTTAGTACTTTAGCACCAGCTCAAAGAGAATATTATGATAGTATGATTAAAGCCAAAGCTGTGTTAGAAAGTATGATACCATCTAGATATACTAATTTGTACAATGCAGTGCAGATTAGGAATAACATGGTTACTGCTTTAGCTGATAATGCTAGTTCTCCTAAAGAAGCATCTAAGCTAATTCTTGAAAATCTAAAAGATAATTTTATAAGAAGAAGTGATGATTCTGAGTATGGAGATTCTTCTAATATTCTTCTTGACTTCTCAGGGAAGCCTGTAGATAGGTTACCTATTTATTATACTAGACCTCTTGAAGATGTTGATAGATTAAGTTTGGATTTTACTTCATCTATGATGGCTTATGCTGGCATGGCTATAAATTACAGTGAGATGAATAAAATTGTAGATGCTTTGGAGTTAACTAGGAGTTTGGTAAAAGAAAGAGAAATACAACAATACTCAGGAGACCATAAATTAAGAGAGGCTTTTACAGTAGTTAACAAGAAATTTAATAAACATTACACTAAACCAGGAGCTAATAGTAATATAGGAGAAAGGTTAGATGATTACTTTGATGCAGTTGTATATAACAGGTTAAAGAAAGACCAAGGTAGCTTTAAGATGTTTGGCAATGAAGTAGATACAGCAAAGACTCTAGATTCTATTAAATCTTATACAGGAGTTATAGGCTTAGGTCTAAATGTGTTCTCTGGTATTAGTAATATAACTTCAGGTAATATACAGATGGTTATCGAAGCTGTTGGTGGGGAATACTTTGGGTTAAAAAATTGGATTAAAGCAAAGAAAAATTATTATTCTCTTTTACCAAAATATTTAAGTGAACTTAATTCTACTACTAAAACTAGTAAATTGGGCTTACTTATAGATAAATTTGATGTTATGGAGGACTTTTATAATAGCCTTAAAGAGCAAGGCAAATTTAAAGGCCCATTAGCTAGAATACTAGGACAAACTAGTGTATTTATGCTAAATAATCTAGGAGAGCATTACTTACATAGTGTCCCTATGTTATCCATATTAGATAACTATAAAGTCAAATATAAAGGGGAAGAAATAAGTTTATTTGATGCTTTTGATGTAGAAGAAGTAAGAGATACTGATGGTACTGTATTATCTGCAAAGCTTAAAATAAAAGAGGGTATCACAAAGTTAGATGGTAGTATTTTAGAAGATAGTGATATTGTAAATTTAAAGCTTAAAATAAGTAAAGTAAATCAGTCCTTAAATGGTGCTTTTAGTGATGAAGATAAAGGTGCTATTCATAGAGGTGCATTAGGTAGAATGGCTATGCAATTTAGACAGTGGATGCCAGCTCATTATAATAGAAGATTTGCAGGAGCTTATTATGATGCCCAAATGGACCAATGGAGAGAAGGTTATTATAGAACTTTAGGCAGTTTCTCATTAAATCTTGCTAGAGATTTAGTAAGACTTAAGTTTGAATTAGCAACTCACTGGGATGAACTAAGTGAGCATGAAAAGGCTAATATAAGAAGAGCATTAACTGAGATAGGAATATTTGCAGAACTTACAGCTTTAATAGCTATGGCAGGTCCTGAAAAGGATAGAAAGGGAGTATGGTTAGAAAGAATGGTTATATATAACCTGAATAGAATGAAACTTGAAGTTGGAGCATCTATACCTTCATTAGATTTCTTAGACAATGCTTGGACAATATTACAAAGTCCAGCGGCTTCTATTAAGACTGTTAATAACATATTGGATATATTTAAATTCCAGAATATGTTTGTGGAATTACAGTCAGGAAGATATAAAGGATGGACTGAATATCAAAGAGACTTGGTAGAGTTGATTCCTTTATACGGGCAGCTTAATAAAGTAGTTGATATTACAGAAGAAGATTATATGTTTAAGATATTTGAATAAACAAAAAAGGGAGATAGTTTTTACTACCTCCCTTTTTATTTTTTTTTCACTTTAGTTATCTACAGTTTTTAATTATATCAACTAAAGCATTAAAGCTTTCTTGATTAGTTATAGTATCAATAGATGGTAATTTATTACTTTCATCATTAATATATTTTATCATTTCATTAACACTATTAAATCCTAATTCTCTTAATATTTTCCTATTAGCTCTTACTAATTGTTCAAAGTTTGGATTAGAAGCTTTTTCTTTTATATTCTTTGCACTCTTACCTTCTACTTGATTAAAATTATCATTCATTACTATAGGCTCTTTTGTTTCTACTGTATAAGTATCTAGCTTCTTAAGCTTTTTCTTCTTAGGTTTTTCTTCTTCTTCCATATAATCTTCACTTATATTATCTAAGTTACCTAATTTACTTTCTAATGCAGAAATGTCACTTTTCTCAAATAATTCTTCATTATCTTCTTCAACATTATCATCAGTAATATCTGAAGATTCAGACTCATCTGACTTTATTATATATCCAGCTTTTTTAAGTTCATCCTTTCTGTCAGAATCTCTTTCCATTAAATTATTAAGTATATTCTTTTGGTTTTCCTCTTTATATTTATCAAAGGCTTCTTCCTTTAGTTTCTCTAAATCTTTGCCTTTTTTAACTCTACCATTAATTATACCAAATTCTTCTCCAGAGCTATAAGTTCCTAAGTATAATTTAGGATTACCTTCCACAGGATTTATCTCATCACTATTTATTTGAGCCAATAACTTAATCTCTTCAAGAGTATTGCTGTTAGTTATTCTTTTATTACCAAGTTTAACTTCATCCTCTGTTATAGAGTACTGTTTACCATTTAAAGTAAGAGTAGTACTAGATATAGAGTTATTAACTCCTTTCCTACCTATATGACCCTTTTTATTTTCTTTCTTAGTTTCATTTATTTTACCACTAGGATTTATAGTATATAAATCAAAACTAGCATTTACATTATGAAGTATAGCCAAATCAGTAGTTAATATGTCAGAATCCATTATGTCTTTAACATAAGATTCTTCATTTAATTTAGAAGGAGATATTTGAAATCTTAAGTTTAACTCATCACTTTGTAATACTTCTAATAATGCTTCTGCCTTATCTTCAGAATCAAGTCCTTTACCTATATTATTTCTAAATCCTGATATAGAAATAATATCATCGTTAAATAACAACCTAGTGTCTTTAGGAAAATGAAGTATATTCATTATTTCATATTTAGCTAAAGACCTATCATAATTACTTAAACTAGAGTCTGTTAATATTCTTATATTTTCTATTAAATCCCTCATTAAAGGAGTATCTCTATGTTCTTCTATATCATACTCATCTTCAGTGAATCTTTTAACCTTAACAGACTTAGGGTAATATCTACCATCAGCTTCCATAGTAAACACCCACACTGAACCTTCTTTAGGATTAAAGTTATTAGTATTTAATGATACCACTTCTTCGTACTCACTTATAGTAGGAGTTCTCATTTTTCTCTTATAATAGACTCCTAAGTTAGGAGTTCTTCCTGCAACATCTTTAAGTGGCCTTTGTGTAGGTGTACTATCATCTAATGTTTTAACCATTCTACCACTATAGATATGTTTAATCTTATTAGTAGCTTTTGGGTAAACATAGAAGTTAGAAGGCTCTTGTTTATTAGATATAGAATTTTTTGTAGAATTTCCATCATATTTTTTTAAGAAATTAACTATATTCTGTGTTAAATTTCTTAGATTATAAGCATCCTTGTTATTCCAATAGAATTCAGCATTTGCTTTTATAAAAGCATTTTCTATGAAATTTATATATTTATAATCTTCTAAGTATGAAGGATTTAATTTATTTAGTTCTTCTTCTAATATTTTTTTATTTACATTTTTAGCTTTAGAACTATTTGATTTATCTAAAGCATCATATAAAGGTTTTAAGGCTAATGATATTATATTTCTTAATTCAGAATCATCAAAAGATTGACTGGCTTCTCTATTATTAATAGATAATACTGTATTAAGATACTCTTCATAAGCATCTTCTATATTATCTTTTAATTGAGCATAACTTCTAACAGATTCTTTAATATTCTTATCAAATCCTAATGCTCCTACAGCTTGATATCTTTTACCATCTTGTGCAATGAAAGATTTAGGAGTGTCTACTAGTTTTGATACTTTGTCTGTGACTTCTATAGCTAATACTATAACATCCTCTAACCTACTATCTTTTACTTTTACATAATGAATAGGAATATCTTCATTCTTATTAAATAATATACCTAAGTTACCATTATCTACAAAGTCAAAAGCATCTAAGTCATCCAGTGCTTTCACTACATCGGAATTATATAATTCAGCTCTTCTTATCCCTCTATCTTTTAAGTCGTTAAAAGTATATTTAGTATGATACCAACTTCTAAGATATGGTTCTGTTCTTTTAGGTAAGGCATTATTATCTTCAGAGTTAGTGCCTTCAGAATCATTAGCTTCATCAGGATTATTTCTAGAAGAAAGCATAGCTTTAGCTAGTTTCTTTACTGTAGTTATTTTATCTTTTGCTACTCCTTTTAAAGTACCTTTTCCTTTTGCAATACTTGATAACTGTTCATCTGTTAATGATTCTAATACCTTTTCTATGTTATTACTATTAACTTCCTTAATAGTTTCCTTATCTTCCTTAATTTCATCTTCTATCTCTTCTTCTTTTAATTTTTTATTTTTATTTTTATCTTCTTCTTTACCCTCTTCGAGTTTTCTTTCAAGCATTTCAGCATCAGGCACTGGCTCTCCTATGTTAGCTAAAGAAAATCCACTTTTCTTTAATTTTTTTCTAGGTTTGTTAGTATCTTTTTTAACTGACTTCTTTGAATCTTCTTGATTATTTAATTTATCTAATATTTCAGAAAGAGATTCTGATATATAATCAGGAGTATTCTTTATAGCATTTTGTATAGAATTTCTAAACTCTTCGCCATTATTAGATGTATCAAGAGCATCATATAATATATTATTTACAGACTCTTTTTCAGGAGAATCAGGTATATTTTTGAGTATATTATCAATGGATTGTTTTAAAGAATCCAACTCTTTTTTATTGGCTATTATTGATTTAATTTCTTCATCTCCTTCATTTTCTAGTTTATCTAAGGCATCATTTAAATAAGAAGTTTCGTCTATATTTGCTATTCTATTATTTAATTCTTGTACAGAGGTTACTCCTTTTAAATAATTACTTAAGGATTCTATTTGTTTATTTTTATATAAGGTAGTAGCTTCTTCTATATTTTTACTGTTTATCTCATCAGCCTTTTCAGGATTACTTAATATTTCAGTTAAGTTTTTACTGTATGTATAAACAGCATTAGAAAGTTTATTAATATCTCCTAATACTTTAGATAATTTAATTCTTTCATCATATGGTATAGTAGAAGACTCATCACTTAATAAATTTCCTATATATTCTCTAAAGGATTTATCTGAAGACCATCTAGTATAAAAATCTTCATTAGTTAATGTCGATAATTCAGACTCAGCTTTCTTAAATATAGGATTACCATTTTCATCAAAGTAATCTATATCTTCTTTTCTGACTAATTTTCTTTTACCATCTATATTAACATATATACCTTCTCCCTTAGGTATTTTATTTGAAGTACTTCTTTGAACAGAAGCTTCCTTTATTAAATCTCTCACACCTGCATATCCCCTATCAGAAACAGCTTCTAATCTGTCCTTATAATCTTGTAATTGCCCCTTAAGATATAAGGCTATCTTTATGGCATTATCACTTAAAGATGGAGAAAATTGGCTAAGAGATTCCTTATATTCTAAATAAGAATCTATTTTACTGTTTAATATAGCCTTCTTTTCTTCTATAGTATTTCTCACTTCTTCTATGGACATCGGGTTTCCATTATACATAAATGGACCTTCTCCATCTTTAGAAGTTTCTTTAATTAAATCTTTAATTCCCTCATCAGAGGTATCTACAGAATTATTAATAATGTCTCTTAGCCTATCTATATCCCCTATGTCATCAAACATCATTATATCTGATATAAACTGTGCTGATTCAGCAGTCTTATAATCAAAAGCATTATCTTTATCTAAAGCAGCATTCATTCTATCTTGCATATAAAGATGTCTTACTAATCCATTATAGTATGAGTTTATTTTACCATCCTCTGATAATCTTTGGTTTATAGTATTAGCAAGTTGCTGTGTTCTTTGGGCATTAGCTTTTGCTTCTGCTACTTCACTAAATATACTGTTTTCTAGTCTAATAGGCATTTTAGATGCTTTGAGCATAGGAACTCCAAACACACCAATAATAAAACCTGATGCAAATTCTTCTGCTGTTCTAGGGTCTTTCATTGATTCAGATAAAGACATTCCTAAACCTCTCCAAAGATTAGCAGCTAATTCTCTATATTCTGGATTAAATATACTATTATTAAATTGGTTATAGTCTTCTGTTAAAGAAGGTGTTTCTGAAATAATACCTTGTGCTACTTCCTCAAAACCTTCACTAGTAGCATATATTAATTTTTTACCAGCAGCTTTAGCTATTTCTTCTCCCGTAGATAATTCTTTGTATAAATCTTCGGAATCTCTAGTTATACTGGAATATAACCTATCTTTAGCATTAGCTATTCTTTTAGAAGTACCAAATCCTCTTGAGAATAATTTACCAAATTCTAGAGTGTTAGTCAAAGTTAATAAAGCTATATTAGAGCCTAATACAAAATTTCCTGCTCTTTTCGCATCTTCTTCTATATTTTGAATATCTCTTTTATATTCTGAATTAAGCATACTCAAAGCAAAAGGAGATTCAATGTTTATTGCTAGCTCATTATACCTTTTATTAGCTATAGCTATCTTATTATTTATTTCATCGTTCTTGGCATTAATAGCTTCTATACTCCCTTCTCCTATAGAAGATACAAAAGATGGAATAAGCATTTGTGCAGCTTTAGGTGCTCTACTTAAAAGTGCACCTACTCCCATACCTGGAATTATCATACCCTCAGTAAAACCTAAATTTTGAAAAGCATCAGCCCAAAATATACCTGTACCTAATTTTTCCCAAATACTTTTGTTTTCATATTCAGTCCCTCTGTATATAGGAAAAGCTTCTCTGGTAGCATTTTGTTGATTTACCGCCCAGTTATTTATTTTATTATTCCATAATCTTTCTACTTCCCCAGTACTAGCAGCTTCTGCCAAACCATCTATAATACCTAGTGTACCACTAATAGCGGTAGTACCAGCTATTACAATGTTATTAACAAGTGCATTACCAATCATGTCTAATGTACCTTGTTGCTTAGCCCTTAAGTCATCTACAGTAAGACCTTCTTCTATTGCTTTATTAACATCTCCAATAGTTTCATCATATTGAGAATCATTATCAAAATAATCCCCTACATTTATTTTCATTGGATATATTTTAAAAGGCTCATAGTTATCATCTATGTAAAAGGGATTCTGGGTTTCAGCTACCCCAGAATCTCCTATTTTTTGGTCTAAATAATAATTCTTGCTCATACCTAATTAGCATTTCTAGCTAATAGAGGGGTTAAACTTTCTAATCCTCTGTTAGCTCTATTGATAAAATACATATCTCTTATATTACCTCCATTAAATATTTCACTACTTAAGGTGTTACTGGCTACTATATTCCCTTCAGAATCTATCATAAGTTTTATATATTCCCCTGTGTCAGGATTGTATAAAGTAGTGCCACTAAAAGAAGTACCTTGAATAGGTTTTTTATTAACATTATTTATAGTTACTTTTGTAATACCATTCCTTCTTATATTTTCTAATTCTTCTGTTGATATAGGAGTAATAGAGTTTGTTATATTACTACTAAAATCCTTTAGATAATCATTAGTTAACTGTAAGTCCTTATTAAAATCATCAATTTGCTTAATTCCTTTTATTTCTAATTCTTTTCCTTTATATACAAGTTTTAGCTTATTATCTTTTCCTCCTGATACTTTTATAGCTATTTGTCCTAAATTTTCATCTTTTATCAAATCTTGTATATCATCATAACTTAGCATTTTATCACTATCTAAATCTTTTATTCCTATATTTCCTCCTTCAATATCTTTTTCAGTAAAAGCCCTTAATATATTGGCTATACCTTCTCTTACATTATTATAATCGGCTTTTTCTAGATTTAAGGGGAAAGAAGTTTTTAGCTGTTTTTCTTGAAGGTCTTCAAGTTTAGAAGCTATGAATAATCTTTCATATGGATTATTACCTAGATGATTATACCTATTTTCAAGTAGCTCAAGCTCTCTTTTTGTTTTATCATAGTTTAATTGAGCTTCATCTACTTTTTCTTTAAGTTTCTTATATTCTCCATATCCTGAAGGTGTTCCATAATTAGAACTTGTAGAAGCTATTGCAGCATATGCACTATTCCCAAAGGCATTTCTGGCATTTCTTTGAGTTTGTTGTTTACTTGCTTCATAAGTAAGATATTCCTTTTCATTCCTACCACTCATATAAGTATCATATTTTCTTTTAGCTTCTTCAAGAGCTTTTAGTTTAGAATCTAATTCTATAGTAGAATATCCATCTTCTGTTCTTCTAAGACCCTTTAATATTGATAAGGATTTATTTACTTCTCCACTAACTCCTTCTATTATTCTGGGAGCAAATCCTATTGATGATTTCTTTTTATCTTTCCCCATTTGATATTGTTGATAGGCTGTTATATAATCCTTATTATTTTGGTATGACCTATCTTCTGAATATACTAGACCAGACATTATTCCATCTACTATATAATTATTAGCTCTGATTTGGTCATTCTTACTTAATATACCTGTATTAGTTTCTGTGTTAATCCTACTAATAGCTGCACTTAACTCAGGTATATTATACTTACCAGCAAGCCAATTAGCTGCCTCTACAGAAGAATAACCTTGTCTCTTTGTTAATTCATAGTATTGGTCTCCTAAAGCTTTCCTTTGTGCATAGGATATTCTTCTTAAAGAAGCGGCTTTAGCTGCTGCATTTCCTTTAGCATATAATTCATTACCACTTATAGGGATATAAGTAGAGTTAGGATTATTTATTATATCCTCAGGAGCTACAACAGCAAAATCCTTATCAAACATTAGTGATGGGTTCTCTGCTCTAAGTTTCCTTTGTTCTTCTATAAGTTTATTTTGTAAAATGTAAGCCTGTTTTATTGGTGTTATTTCATCAGCATATCTTCTTTTTAGACTTGTTAAATTGGCTCTTACTGATGGGTTTAAACCAGATTTTGCTAAAGAATTAGCTTGCCTTTCCAACTCCTCAGCAAAATTATTATACCTTTTAGCAGTAGCACTATCTGGTATAGTATTAGCATAAGACTTTATTAAACTGGCTTCATTATTTAAATTATTATAATCTTCTTCCACTTCATTAATAGCCTCAGTGTACATTGCTAAAGGTTTCAACATCTGTTCAAATGTAAATGGAGTAAAACTTTTACTTGCTGTATATGAAAAATTAGCCATAAGTATATCCTTTCTTTTTCTTAGTTTTTATTTTACCACCTCTAGCTTTAGTCTCTGTTATAGGTGCTATATAATTACCTTTAGAATCCATTCTAAGAACTCCCTTATCTGCCAAATTATCTAACCAACTCTTATAAGTTAATTCAGTTCCTAGACCTCCTAGTTCATCAAGGAATACATTGATATTGTTACTTCTCCTTGTATTATAAGCATCTAATGCAGCTTGTCTCATAGCAGCCACAATCCCAGCTTTACTTAATCTTAATTGAGTTGCTTTATTTCTAGATTCTGCATTTACCATAGAAGATTTAAGCCCTAACTCAGAATTAGCAAGATTAGTTTGTCTATTGAATCCTTCCACTCTTTCTCTTAATTGCTGATTATATTCTTCTGCCTGCCTTGCTAAAGTTCCTAACTGATTACCATAATTATAATCAGTTGCAAGTAATCCTGCCATCATTGCAGCTCTATTGCCTCCAGAAGTGTTTCCTATAGCTCTTCTTGTAGCATTAGTGCTTGCATTTAATTTATTAATATAAAAGTCTCTATCAAGAGGAGTATAAGAAAGATAGTTTCCAATGGGGTCATACCCTACCATTGCAGGAGTTATATCTACACTTTCTACTCTATCAGCAGCACTATAATCAGGCTCTGTAAATAAATCTGAGAAAGCTGTAACCCCATGTGCTATTATGGGAGCATATCTTAAAAAGGAAGTATTGCCTCTTTTAGTACTAGTACTATCTTCTTCTCCCATCATATCCTCCAGTCCTTCAACAGTAAGTGGTTCATCTAATAAAGCAGTATCCCATATATCCCCACCTTCAGCAAATTTATTTCCTTCTCTTTTATGTCTCATTCCTTCTTGAAATCTAGAGAGGCTTTCCATACTAGCTTCCAGACCTCTTTTACTTATAGGGTCATTAGGTCTTTCTTCACTTTCTTTTTGAAGTTCTTTTGCTATATCTGCGAAAGTATTACCCTTATATTTGTTTTTTCTCTTCATATTTTTAGAAGGTTTTAATCTGTTACTAAACACATAATCATTCCATACAACTTCTCCTTCTTCTACCAAATTAGGAATACCTTGATTATCTACTCCCATCTGTACTCCTTCATAAGGATTCTCCTCATGTGTTCCACCTGTATTTATCTCAGTTATACCATTTGAGAATACTCCACCATGAGTCAAAGGTCCTCCATCCTCATGCTTCCACTTTCTTGCATTCAAAGCAAAAGTAGCCATCTTTCTTTGAGCAGGAGTACCATGTTCTTTAAACCAAGAAGCTGATTTACCTGTTCTCTTTTTTAATGCTGTAAACTTGCCTCTATTCTCTGGTTTAATATGTATAGAGCCTCCTTCCCCAAATTGGTTACCAAAGGGAGACATAGCTCCTGTATATCTCATAGTAAGGGGTCCTCCATAAGCAGAGAAATTTGCAAGGATGCTTAAATCATTTTGAGTATCAATATTACCAGCAGTATTTGATAATGAATTCCATGCTCTAAGATTAGCTTCGTCAATTTTCTTATTGAGTTCTTTAGTGAGGTCTTTTGCTTTATCACTAAACCATCCATCAGAACCAACATCATCTTGACTAACATGTGCCATATCTCTGTAAGAACCCCAATCTGATAATAAAGAGGCATTGTCAGTTGCCCCAGATACATAGTTGCCCTGCTGCACTGTTTGGTCTTTAGTTTGAGCTACAAACTCATCATTAATATTACTTCCAAACATAGTATTGACTAACCCACCTACCAAATTCACTCCAGCTCCTATCATACCTCCAATACCTGGGATATTACTAGCTGCTGAACCTATAGTCTGCAAAGCATTTCCTACCCCAGTTTCATTACCTGAGGGATTCATTAAGGAATTCACCATACCTACTCCTGCATTAGCTATGCCTCCAAGTCCACTTGAACCTACTCCAAGCTTTCCTAATGCTCCGCCAACACCTGAACTCATAAATTTATCAGTGACTCCTTGATTCCAACTGGCAAATTTACCTAATAGTCCACCATCATCATAGGTGTTGAAATATGTGTTTTTTCTTTTTATCTTTTTCTTAACCATAGTATAATTCTATATTTGTTGCAAATATAAATAAAACTACTGACATAAGCAAGGTTATAACTAAAAAAATAAAGGCAGTATAACTATTACATTATACTGCCTTAAACTATTATATAAAATAATGAACCATCATATCATGGAATTCAGTTCTCCATGTATTAGGGGTATTCATACTTAGTTTAACATAAGCCCAAGTATTTCTTATTCTATCTCTATTATTACTATTATCCCTTGGTACATTAGCTCTCCATACTCTAAATTTCTTCTTTAATGGAGAAGGTTTTCCTTTAACATTAACAAGAGTAGAAGTACCATGTTGATACTCATTCCATACATCGAGAGTATCAAAAGTTTGAGTATTGATTAAAGTATCACCATCCCAACTATCTGACCTAAATTCCACGGTGTTAAATATCTTGTCATAAGGTTCATCTGAATTGGCTACTATAGTAATACTATATGGTCTAAATTCCCCATAGAACATATTATATTCCCCTTCAAAATTTTGCCATAATTTACCCTTATTAAAGGAATAAAATTCTGAACCAATATTAAACATAGCTGGCACCTTTTCATAACTCATAAATGAGGTAAACTGACCTAGAAGCTCTGAATAACATAGACATTCATCTTTATTTATAAAATACACATCATCATTATTCTTATCATAAAATGACCTAAAGTTTCCATAATCAACTGGATTCCATTTATCATGACTATTATTTTCTCCTATCCACTGTCTAAATCCCAGTTTATCTGATAAAGATTGTATTTGTCCATTAAACAGATACAGTGAATTAGTCTCATTATCTATGAAATATAATCCTGAAGGACTTTCAGCAATAGACCATTTGTTATTACATCCTATAGTATTACTTACATACCTTTTACCACTCACTTTTAGTCCATTAGTAATTTCAATTGGAACTCCATCTGATGTAGGAATTTGTACTCTACTATTAAATAGAATATTACTTAAACCTCTTTTTTGAAAACAATATATTTCATTATTAAATGTGTTTAAAGAAACCACTTCTCCCTTATCACCATCAAGGTCAAGTGTAGAAGCCATAGTTATATTGGTCCAAGTATCTACAATACTTCCTAACTGTTTTTCTTTAGTCCATGTTACTGTATTAGGAAAATAATTAAGATTATATTTGCTATAATTTATACCCCTATAATTAAAGAAGTTATTCTTTTGAGAATAAACATCATTAACCAAATTAAAGTTTGTAGGAGTCATAGATAGATTACTTAATTGTCCTCTGTTTCTATCATATCTCCCTTCTATATTCACCCTTGTTTCACACATAAAGGAAACAATCTCTGTAACACTATTTTGGTCCTCAAGTGTATATGGATAGGTTTTTAAGCAGTCATATCTTTCAAGGAAAGTATCACCTTCTGTATAATATATAATAACAGAAGTGAGAGCTGTCCCATCTGAATTGGTAAGATTTACAGGTTCTCCAGCAGGAAGCCACTGGTTATTTTCAAAAGCTTCTTCTGTTTGTCCTCCAAACCTGTTTACAACATCATCTTTATACAATTCTGCTAAAAATAAATAACCATATCCATTTTCTCCTGTTACTGTGTTACTTGTATATCCTGATAAAGAATCTTGGTAAACCCCATCATATACATTATCAGAACTATTCTTAGCTATAGGATTCCAGAAGAAGTGGTCAACATAAGTACCCTTTTCCACATTACCATCATTAACCTCCCAAACATTAGAATAATTAGTACTTTTTGTAGAGGGTAATATCACCTGCCTACCATCTTTAGTATAATTAAATGCAAATACAGCATGGGGCGTTGATTTATATTTGATACTAACAGGGTCAGTTCCATTAGGAGTCTTAGTTAGAGTTGCCCCATCACTTCTTTTAACAAATTGTATTGGGAATGTACCTCCTGAAAAAAGTTTATGAGCAAACTCTTCAGCATCATTTACCCCTGTAACTACTATAGGATACCCATTTTTTCTATTAAATGTTTCTGTTCTTGTTTCATCTGAAAATGTTTCAGTTAATGTATATTCATCATCAATTCTGGAGGGTATTAAAACTTTGTCAATATTTCCATAATAATTTAAATCCCCTAAGTTTGAATTAGCTGGAGAGGGGATTCTAACTAATGATTGTTCATTTGAATTGAATATACTTACTCCTGTTATCCCTGTATGATTAGAATCTTCTTCTATATAAGCCTTCCAAGGAGTACTGAAGTATTTTACAAATGAAGAAAACTTCAAATTTGAAATTTTCTTATGACTTAACATAGCTGTTCTTTGAGTACCATCTGTAGTAGGACCCTGATTATTAAGAGAGCCATTTCTATGCCAAGCATATATAAAGAATGATTCTGTATAACCATGGTCATCATCTACCTGCTCCATATCATACATTTTATCAAACCAGTAAGCTCCAGAAATCAAATTCTTGTATCCATGATAAGAATTATTTTCAACCCCTACAGGTTCCTTATAGAACCCTATTTTATTAACATCATTTGCAGGAGTAGTAGTTTGTATGTCTATATCAGAAGCATTAGCAGTAATTGGTATTACTCCTACTATTCTTAGTTTCAAACCTGAAGAATCAATATTTTGAATATTTTCATCAAATTCTATATCAGGAGAGTGCATTGTTACTATATTTTGGTCCACAAAGAAGAACTCCCCATTATTTGCTGCATAGTAACTTAGCTCTGATTTACTATCTGCTGTATAAGGGTTTTCAGGAGTATTAGCAATACATTGTATTTCAGCATTTCTTTCCCAATTATTAGGTATAGGATAGTTATGTCTAAACTCTGCTATAGCTCCCTTATTTACTAAACCCATTGTATAAGAAGTTCCATTATAGTTCACTATAGTATCATAGTTAGTCCATACTCCAGCAGGAGAATCTTCCCCCACTTCAAATATAGAATCAAATTTACTCCAATCTGCTGAATATCCTTCTGAAAAGGAGGAATAATTTACAGTAGTTGTAGAAGATTCTGCTCCTTCTACTAAAGTGAGTGTGCCAGAAGCATCTGGAGAATCTGTGTTAGGATAACCTGAGTTAATACCTTCACATACTAAATTAGTTATTCTTCCAGTACTATCTTTTTGTATTGCATAAGCCACAAACACCAAAGCTCCTTGAGTGTACCTATCTCCAACAGAAGCACTTATTGTATCTGATACAGTGAAATTATACAGGTAAACTGGTTCTTTAGATTTCTTATAATCAAAAGCTGAGTTAGGCCTTGAGAACCAAGAGGCTTGAGCAAAAGGAGAATTACTGAATCTGTCTCCTACATTATAAACTGTAGGACATAACATTCCTTGTGCTACTACTTCTCTGTCTACTAAAGAAGGATAAACTACTACTCCTCTAGCTCTTACAAAACCTTCTGATACAGCAGAATTTATCACAGAAGAAGGAATATTATAAGAAGCCTGAACCAAGCTTAAGGTATCATTATAACTTGGAGCAACATTGTTATAAGAATCATTTATCCATACAGGTTCTGACCACCTACCATTCTTATATTGAAATTGAATACCAAATCTGTACCACTCCAAATACTTAAATGATTTGATTTTTGAACCTAAGTATAAACTGTTTTTGTAGGGATAATACCCTGAAGGTTTTACATAGTTCCCTACATACTTCTGTGTAAATGAGATATTACCTTCTTTTACAGAATTTCTAATATCAATATTTACAAGATTCTGCTTTATATTTGCATTTCCCAAAAAGAGAGTATTGTCCTTTTGTGCCATAGTTCCAAATACAACTTCTTGCCCTCCTACATATAGTAATTCTGTAGGGTCTACAGAAGTTCCTGTAGTTCCATTATCAGTATAAGAAAGTATTATAGAATTTCTTGTTACTGTAGGATTTATTGGAAGGTCAACTACATTTAGAACATTAGGAGTCGCATCTATACTAGCTCTATGAATTGAATATACTCTTACATAGTCAAATTTTGTATCAGGATTCTCTATAGTTATAGTAAAACTACAACTAACTTTCTCTTCAGGAGAAGCCCCTCTGCTTGAAAAAGATATATATTGAATAGGAGAAGTATAGAATATATTACTTTCCTGTCCATATTTATTATAGTAAGTAAAGGCATATTGTATTATACCAGAAGAAAATAAACCACTTGCAAGGTCATTTCCTTCTATTGTTACTTTCTCTCTTAATTCAAGTTCTTGAACAAAATCAAAAGAACCTTCATTCCAATGGTTCTTCACTGCATCATCAGCAACAATATTTATCACTCTTGGTTGATTTCTTCCATCAACCCAATATACTTTCTGAATATTATCATTTTCATAAACTCCTATATTCTCTATAGGAGAATCAATATTAAAATTCATATTACCTGAGAATAGAAGTATAGTTTCAAAGTAATCTCCTTTATTCTCCAGTCTATATATTCTATCTACATCTCCCGTAGTAAATATAGTAAGGTATTCATTAAGTACATTATACCCAATAAGGGTTCCCTCCACTGATGTCACTTCTCCAGAAGTAGATTTAAGAATAAGCTCTTTGGTTCCCTTCTCATTAGTAACACTTAACAGAGTATTATTCTCCCTTGCTGTAATTCTTATATTCCTAGCATCAAAGGCAAACTCAGGATTAAATTTACTTCTTGCTAAATCCCTTTGTAATCCTTTAATTATATGTTGTTCCTGTTTAATTGCCATATTATTGAACTCTTAAATATTCTTTATCACCTTCATGTTTAAACCCATATCTGAATTCATTAAATCTAGGTATCAATTGATTCATAAGACCCTTAATACTTTCCATTTCACTGACAGAAGGAATAATAAATGTATTATTACATGCACCCGCCGCAAAGGAGTATTCCTGCTGTGTGTTCTGTAATACTGCTGGGCTTATTTTACCCATATCAAATAGAATAGTGAACCATTGCTTCTTAATATAAAGTTCTAATGCTCTTAAGAAAGTAGGTTCATCTGGCAGTAAAGGATAACCCTCACTATCTACAGGCATAGCTTTATAACTAATATCTATGATACCATCTTTAAATGATGTGTAAATAACTCTTCCTTGTGTTTTAAATGTAGACTCTCCTTTATCTTCTTCATTATAACCATTAAAATTATCTGTCATAGACCTCATACAGATACCATTCTTTTTCCATCTTACTTGATTAATACTAATCAAGTTGCAAGGTAATAACCCTCTATAGTTCTCTATCTTTACTTCTTCAAGAGCATCTACATAAGTAAGAGGCAGCCCCATTATACCAAAAAAGTCTACTGTATATTGTATAGCAGTTTCAAGATTAAGGTCTGTAAGTAAAGGGTGTCTAAGTAATCTTGATAGAATCTCTCTTATATTAATATATTGAAAATTATTAACCATTTAATTTCTCCTTTCTTTTTAATAAAGGGGCATCAATTATACCTTCCTTTACATTTTGTTTAAGCCTAGATTTTAAATCTTTATTAAAGAAAAACTCATAAAAAGATTTATTCTCATAATTAGAGGAAAATTTATTATAATATATTTTAAATATCTCTTTTTCTTCCATTCTAATTAAAGTTTTATTTTTATAAGCTTCCTCATCTTCATACCACAATTCAAGTGTTTTATTCCAATCTATAGGAAGATTAGTGTGCAAATTACCACTTTCGTCAATTCTTATATTACTATCATATTTTCTTAACTCAATAACTCCCATTCTACATGGTAATTTTATTTCATTTCCTGATAATAATTCTTCTATCAATAACAAATTTATCTTTCTTATAATAGCAAAATATTGTGATTCTGATAAAACATACTGTTTTTCTTTAGGTTTATTCTTTCTGTAATATTTATAACCATCATAAACTCCTAAAGAATTATTAACTGAGTATTCTCTTGGGTGGTTAACCTTTCTAATCCTTCTCTTAAATTCTCCCAAACTTTCCATTATTTCTTAATATTAACTTCACTTAATTGGTCATTAGCATCATTTACTTTATCTTCAGGAGAATATTCAGGACCTCTCAATTCTTTAACTACAAGCTCAATTAATACTGGAACAAGAGAATCTTCTATAGGAAACTGTCTATCCATAATATCACATAGACTCTCTTCTTCATTTGAACATTCATAGCTTGAAGCTACAGAAGCATCTTCAAAAATTGCAGTAAACCTTACCTTCTCCAAATACAAGAATTGAGGATTACAAGATTTAAAATACAGATAATTATCTGGGGCTATTGAACAGTAGATAATATTTTGCAAGTATTTATTATGACCAACATATCTCATTCTATCTCTACTTACATAGGTTATTTCACCTTGATAAAAATCTATAGGATATACTCTTGGATTACCAACTCTCATAGTAATTGGCAACTTATTTTTGCTTCTTAAATATGAGCCTCCTTCACAAGGTTCTCCTGATATAGCAGGGACTTCTACAAGTTCTAAGCAAAGAGTCTGATAATTACTTTCAGGTATAGGTTTCTTAATATCAGAATATCTTTGTTTCAAAATAAAAGACCTATATTTATTTAATAAATAAATTATATGGTCATTAGTAAATGTAGAATCATCTGAACTTAACTTAAGTTCATCTACACACATATATACAAGTTCCTTATATGTATTCATATATTATATTATTAAAAACATTAATACCTTGCAAATATAAGTATTTTAACTCATATAGGCAAGGTATTAATTACTTTTATTTATAAAATATAAGCATTATGCTTCTGCTCTTATTATATCTCTTTCACACACTCTCAATATACTATCCTCTGTTATTCTTGGTATAAGATAAGATTTAGTCTTATGTACAAGACTATCATAGTTAGCAAATTTAGGAAAATCAATAAGACAAGTGCTCCCAGTAAGGCAATAAATAGCATTTATAATATGTCTATAATCATCCTCTGTTATAAAGTCTGAAAAGTCATGTGCTAAGGTTTCTTCTATAAAGAATAGTATAAGTATCTTATCTACATCTGAATATTTCCTATAACCAAACTGTGAAAGAGTTGTAAAATATCTTTGGATAGTTTCTGCTGATAATTTAGTTACTTCTTCCATTACATCCACAATTATAGGTTGGTACTTTATTATCTTGATTTAAAAAGAATTTATTCCAATACTTTATAGCTTGTGGATAATTACCAGTCCTAATACTTAATTCAAGGGCTTTAAGCCTTAGTATCATATTAATAAATCCTTTTGGTATTTGACAATCATTTTCTAATTCTCTTATATAACACATCGTCTGTTGATAGAAAGAGTATAGATTAACTACAGTTCCCATTATTTTACTATTATCAAAACCACAGGGTGTATCTGGTGCAGGAGTTCCTGTAGCAATAGCATAAACAAAGAACATATTATCACTCAATGACACATTTAAGTCTGTATAATTAAGGATTAATCTTATATGTTTGCTCTGTTCGCCCCCATAAGTAAAAGAATAAGATTTATCTTCATCTTCTAATACAGGATTACAATTACAGTCTTCAGGGACTGAGTAAGTTAAATCATATCTATCCTCAGCTTTAAATGTATATATAGGATTAGAACTTGGACCATTTTGAACATAAGTATTCTGAGTATCTATAATAATACTATCTAAAACTATGTTATCATAATAGCTATCATTATCTACAGATACGTCTATGATAAGATATCTGTTATCTGGTGTTATTCTAAGTTCATTCCAATGTAACATAATAATTCTTTTTTTTTTTAAATAAAAAAAGGAGTATAGAACCCTATACTCCTTATATTTGTAGCTTCCTTTTTAAGCAGGGTCAGCTATTTTTAATCCTGAAGCAGTATTGATAGCAGCAATAAGTGCTTTCATTTCAGTATGACTTCCATCATCTTTACAAACTAAAGTTATAGTTCTTTCAGACTTTTGAACTGATTCATTATTACCAACATAATAGTAATGAATATCTAATGTATCATACTTTTGAGTTGGGTCAACCAAATATTTTGTTGGTATGATATTAGGATAACCCATTCCTCTATATTGGTCTCCTCTAGCACCCATACAGAAGTGTTCCAGGTCAGCAATATTATGACCATCTTCCACAGTTTTCTTGGGGTCTACTTTTTCAGAAATACCCCATAATTGTTCCATACCATCTGCTGTGATAGGTAAGAATTGTACTGTAAATGGAATAAATGCTTGGGGCATCATGCCTAATACCCAAGGTTGCTCTGTTTCTTCAATTATGATTTTATCATAATCAGATTGATTTAATTCGCTCTCTTTAGTGGTAGCTAAAACAGGAACATCTGTTCCATCAGCACCAGACCTATTAAGATAAATATTCACTAAAGGAGTAGTTTCATTATAAACATTCTTAGCTAATGACAAAGCCATTTGTTTATAGAAATCAGAAACAGTCATAGCAGACTTAGCTGTTACTGAACCATACTTGAAGTATTGGTCTTCCTCACTTAGCCCTATATATTGTCCAAAGACTAATCTAATAATATACTCTTGACCAGCTATAGGTTCTGCTGCTACACTA
>NFZC01000976.1_pt1 | contig 40947 bp, 64 predicted proteins | sample 1095391 | NCBI WGS metagenome assembly NFZC01 (sample SAMN03609890, study PRJNA323583) | gut metagenome | isolation source: feces | host: Rattus norvegicus | place: Denmark: Riget | collected 2013
TTATGAAAGTAAGAATAAAAGAAACAGGTGAAATACTTAATATTGCTGATTATGATAAAGTAACAGTAGATAAGTGTGATAGTTATGGTATTCCATTGGCTTTTAATTATGAAGATGTAGAATTTTTACAAGAACAGAACACTTCAAACAATACATATAAATCATTGAAGGATAAGTGTTGGGTAGAGTACCGTAGACATGCTACTAGTAATACTGACTCTCTTAAGTATTGGTATGATGTAGTATTTCAAAGTGCCTATAATTTAGGAAAACGGAGTTCTGTTAATTATTCTATTAGTTGGGAGCAGAAAAGATTTGAACTTATTAAAGCTTCTCTTCAAGGTTTCTGTGCCAGTTCCATTATTGATGATTCTTATGATAAAATATCTTTATTTGCTATAAAGCAAGCAGATTCTATTATTAATAAATTAAAAGAAGATGAAAACATTAAATGAGTTTATCCCAGAAGGGTATGAGATAGATAAGAAAAAGAGTACCTTAGATAATATAGTTCTAAAGAAGGTTGATAAACTACCTACATATTCTCAAATCTGTAATGTATTGTATAAAAAATATCAACCTTATGTTAATGACACTTATCATAGAGATGCTATAACTAAAATAAATAAGAATATTTCTCCAATTGAATCTATTAAATATGTATTCTTCTCCTTAAAAGACTTAGAACGGATACTAGCCCTTAGAAAGCTAATTAATGTAGCTAAGTATCTTAATAATGGAACAGAACCCAATTATAATAATTCAAATGAAGAAAAGTATTATATACTGGGATTCTGATGAACAGGAACTGGATATAGGCTCTACTTATTATGAAATGGATGGAAGTGTCTATTTTAGAACTGAAGAAGATGCACAAAGTGCTATAAAAATACTAGGAGAAGATACAATAAAAATAGCATTAGGATTATTATGAAATTAATTAAATCTAGTTCTGAGGTATGGGAACAATCTTATGACCTTAAAGGTTTATATAAACATATAGAGCGTATATATAGACTATGTTATGATCCAGAGTATGTAATACCAAATTCGACTGTATCTATTATTAGTAATTTAATAATTACTCGTAGGTATGATATATTAGAACATGTTACTGTATATTTAAAAATGCCTTTTGGAGAGTATGATAAAGAAGTAAATATATTTGCTAATGAATTACGAATGCATGAGTATCTTTATAATGAGTATTCTTATGTAAGTAGTAATACAGATGAGGATTATTGGTACATTACTACAAATTATGCAGTAATAGTAAAATATAATCTGGAATCTGATTTAAAATATCTCTGTGAACCTACTGAATTTCATAAAAGAAGAGCCACTGTTCATCTTGTGTGCGATCAAAATACTCTTCATAAATATGTAATGTATAAACCATTCTCTGTAATACGAGATAGTATAAGAGAATATACAGAACTTACTTTTATAGACCCTGATTGGTTAGATAAACTATGTAATGTAGATAATGAAAGAAATAGCAGTTCTAGATATTCAGATATGTCTACTAGGGAGAATTTTATTGAAATTTTAAAAAGCTTAGAGAGTTATTATACTGCTGCCAGAATTGCAGGTTTAGATCAGTTAGAACCAGAAGCTATATTACCTAATTTGTTAAAAGTAGATGTAATAGTGACTGGATTTATATCAGACTGGAAGAACTTCTTTAGAAGAAATAACATCAAAGAGTCTATAAAATTGTAACTATGATAGATAATTTTGATATAATAAGAAATTTTAAAAGGACATGAAGGAAAGTCTTTTTATTGTTATTACTTAGAAGAAGATATAAATGAATTATACACTTATAACCGATGGAGCATTTTCTTCTTCAAGAAATCAGGGAGGTTTAGCATTTATATTTATTCGGGAGGATGGTAAGTTAGTACTTGAATATTCTAAAATGGTTAAGAATACTACTAATAATAGAATGGAATTAGGAGCTATTATTTTAGGTCTTAGAGCTATTAAAGGACCTATGGATTGTCTGACAGTAGTAACTGATTCTATGTATTGTTTAGGGTGTGCTACTAAGGGATGGAAAAGAAAGAAGAATGTACAACTTTGGGAGATATTTGATAAAGAATATATTCGTATAAAATCTCTTTGTAAAGAAATTAAGTGGATTCATGTAAAAGGACACCAAAAAGATGATTCTGAGTTTACTAAATGGAACAATTATTGTGATAAATTAGCGGTTAATGCTTCTCAACAACCATGATTAAAAATATCTTAATTATAGTAAAGCTACTTAGAAGAATAACAATTCATAAATTTTGGGTAGCTTACTATTATTTTCAAGTGGGTTTATACTGGCAAGGAATAACTCATGATTTATCTAAGTTTAGTTGGACTGAATTTAGCCGTTCTATAAGATATTGGCATGATAAAATCAGTTCACTAACTAATGAAAGAAATATTAATGGATATTCAATAGCATTTTTACATCACAGAGGGAGAAATCCACATCATTATGAATATTGGATATATTCATTAGATAATGGAGGAAAACCAATAAGAATGCCAAAGAAGTATGCCCTTGAACTTATATGTGACTATCTTGCAGCATGTAGGACTTATGGTAGTAATGTAAAGACTGAATTTGATTGGTGGATAAGTAAAGAACAAGCTATTAAAATGCATTCTGAAACAAAGATATTTTGTAGACAAGTATTCTTTTATATTAAGTATGGAAAGTCTCTTAAAAGTGCAATAAAACTTGTTAAATATGACTCCAATTAGTTACCCCCCCCCTATTGCCCCCATTCCAGAGTAATAAACCGTTTAAAAGAAGAATTAAAGAAATATGAATTTCTTATAATCGGATTTGATTTCGATGATACTATTTACGATTACCATAAGAAAGGATATTTTTATGATAATGTAATTAACCTTCTAAAAACTTCAAAAGAATTAGGATTTATATTATGCCTCTATACAATAGAACCTAATCCTAATAAACTTAAATGGAAGATTAATTATTGTAAGGAACTTGGAATTGAACCAGATTATGTTAATAGGAGTCCAGTTATGATAGGAACTTCTAAACCATTCTTTAATATTTTATTAGATGATAGAGCAGGTTTACATAGTGCATGTCTGGAATTAAAAGGAATTATTGAGTATGTAATATCAAAATTATATGGAGGTAAAGCATCATAAGATATAAAATAGATAATAGATTATTCTTTTTACTTTATTATTCTTAATTTTTAAACAAGTGAAGTATAAAAAACTTAAATCTAAGTTGGAGCAAGCTCAAAAATGGTGGGATAAACTCCCAGAAAAAGTAAAAGCATCCACTACTCGTCCAGGCAGTGTTAAACAAAAGATAGTTTAATATGGAAAACCCAGAGTATAGGATATTAAAATGTCCTAAATGTAATAATATGACACAGCATGTGTTGTATAATCAGGAATATAAAATTTACAAATGTACAAAATGTAATAATTTGCACGTATGAAACAAAGAAATTTATCACGTCAAGAGAATTGGGTAGATGTGTATGATGATGATCTAATGATTAGTCTTGGTATGCATCCATCCAATGCTACTCCTAGAGATCTTACTGTTTGGACAAAAAGTAGGAATGAGAAGAACATTCTAAGATCATTAAGATGCTCTTTTAAGCATAAAATGTATTGTAATTCTATACCTCAAAAGGTTATTCCTGTTAAATCAAAACTTATAATTCAATTAAAGAAGAATAAGAAGTTTCCTCATACTACATACTCTATAGATTGCTGGATGCATGAAATAAATAATCATTTATTGAGATTTTATCAGCAAAATAACAAAACTGGATATAATGAATGCTTAATCCTTAAGTATGTATATAACGGGAAAACCTATAAACCAGAAGAAAGACCATTCTGGTACGGAAACTAAACTATATATTTATGAGGGATCAAAAATAGAAGTTTTACCTTACTTTCTATATGAAGTTTCTATCTATAAATATTGGAAGAATGGATTTTGTTTGTTAGGAAATAAATTCTTTAAAGTAAATAAACCATTAAGACAATATAATAACTTTAAGTATTTTAAAGAATATTTTATAGAAAAGGAGGTATCTCTATTAGGAGCACCAATTGAATTTATAGAAGAATTAAATCTTATTATTTATAAACCTAAAAAGAAGAAAAAATGAACCAGATTGTTGAAATTCTAAAGGATTCTTTTATTGATTATGCTGGAAATGAACATCACTTTGTGATTGCAGCTGTTAGTAAACCTTATAAGCCAGAGGGAAGACCATGTGTTATTGAAACTAAAGAAGGAAATAGAGGTATTGAATTCTATGCACATAATGTAGTAAGGTCAGTACATATAGGAGTAAGTATATGTAGTCCTGTGGATAAGTTTGATGAGAAAATTGGAGTACTCAGTGCTACTGGACGTGCAAATAAATCTAAGGGTGTATTTTATGTTACAGAAAAAGGTAAAGTAAATACTCCTCTTGTAAGAGTTCTATTAGAGCAAGAGGCTGAATTTCTTAAGAATAATCCTGCTATGTATATAAAAGGATATGCAGAAGCAGAAGAGAAGTATAAAAAGAAGAATGAAATTAAGAATCTTGAACAAAACTTTTCTGATATAGAGAAAACTATAGTAGAGGAAGTAAATAAGGATCCTCGATTCTTAAATAATGTTCAAGAGTATCTTAAATTTATGAATAAGTGCAAAAAGTAAAAGATGTACTCCTTATTCTTTCTATTATAATTAATATAGTATTAGGATATAAACTTTGTACTAGAGAGACAATATCTAAGGATTATACTAAGACTATAGATACTTTAGATGTTAAACTCTCTAGTACAAAAGAGAAAAAGGATTCTGTTAATAGGGAGATTGATACCATTTTTATTAATTTAGAAAATGTAAGAAAAGACTATGAAAAGAAGCATAGTATCATTGTTAATAACTCTATTTACGACGACTATCTCTTTTTCTCAAATTATATTGAACACTGTAGAGAAAGATACGACAGTATCAATAACCACTAATCAGCTAAAGATAGCTAATTTTATATTCGCGGAACATGATGCATTAATTAGAAGTAATGTCCTTCTTTATAAACAACTTAGTAATTTTGAGAACCATAATAATATTCTAAAAGAAGAGAATAATTTACAGTTAGAAAAAATAAGAATATATGAAGAAATTACAAATTCTCAGAATATAGAAATAGCTAATCTTAACTCTGAAATTATGAAAAAGAATAATACTATACAATCATTGAAAATAGGAGGAATAACAATAAGTGTATCACTACTTCTATGGTTATTACTTAAATGAATGTTATAGTATTAAAGGATAAGTATGGAGTAAAATTAAAATATCCCAATAGAAAGTGTGAAAATTGTAAGAAATATCCCTGTTTCGATGAGATAAACAAGTGTTCTTCTAATTTCGCCTCTTATGGTTGTCTTTATTATGAAGATAGCTATTTGTAGTTAAAATTTATGACAGTTTTATCTCGTTTAGTAGCTAAAGAAGAAGATGGACTTGGGTATATAACTTACGTATTTGAATGTTTAGACAGTGAAATAATCAAAGAGTCTAGATATATCATGTGTACACAATTTAAAAATTGGGATCATAGAAAATTAGATATTGGAGAAGTAGGGTATTTAAACTTTATAGAAATTAGAGCTGGAGTAGATAAATGGTACGATGGAAAAGATTTTATTCCATATAATTATAATAATATCCAATTTATAAAGTTTATAAGTAAACCTGAAACTAAAGATTATAAATATGTAATGTAAGATAAACCAATAAAAATTTAATTATGAAGAATAACATTTTATGACTGAAATAAAAGACAAGCTTATGGCAGCTATGGAAGCAAAAAGTAATGATATTAAATCTTTTGTATGGAAACTTGCTAGAAATGAAAATGGAATACAGGAAGAGATTAAGTTAATTGACGCTACTCCTGAACAACTAGCTAAATTCTATAGCCACTGTAAGTCAATGCTTTATAGTACAGATAAGAACAATCCTGGTAGATATACTCTGCTTAAGATTATAGAGGAACAGCGTAGAAAGTGTAATGTAGAAATTTTCCTCCGTAAACTTGAATCTGGTGAGATCTGTGCTGATCATAAACCATATCCTAGGCATTTGTATATTCAGGATCTACGTACATATATGAATGCTCATAAAGAGGACTTCCCTTCCAGTGAACTGAATAATATTTCTATTGCAGCTTGTTCAGGAGGACTTCCTAGGGAGTTTGAGAGAATTTCTATTAATGAGGTTCTTGATGGAGGGTTAGATAACCTAGGATATATAGATTGTAAACATATTACTTTTACTTTTATTCTTAACTTAGGTATATGTCTTACTCCAGAAGAAATGAAAGATTTCAATGAGAAAGATAAAGAAGGAAATAATAGAAGTAAGTTAGAAGTAATTAAAGAAAGACTTAATATTAATAAGTCTGTAAGACTGACAGTAAAACGTGGAGGTCTTAATTTCAATGAGCTTAGAGCAATGGTTAACCTAAAACCTCAGAAGTATTCTAAGTTAACTACTGATCAATTAGTAGTACTCAGGAACAAAGTATTGTTTAAGCTTGAAGATGAAGTCTCATATCATGCTTCTCAGTGGGAGGAAAGATTAAGACAAATAAAATTGGTAGCATCTAATAAAAACATTAACCTTGAAGAAAATGAAGTAGCTAATTCTTAATTTATATATATGCATAGAATACTATATAGGTATTCTATGCTCTTTTATTGATAAACTATGACAAGAGATGAACGTCAGGAGATTGCTAGAAAAAAATGGATACAGAATAAAGGCTGTGGTACAGTTGTAGCTTCTACTGGATTTGGGAAGACCAGAATAGGACTTAATTGTATTAAAACAGTACTTAGTAAATACCCAGACAAGCGGATAATTATAATAGTTCCTAGTATAGCTTTGAAAGAACAATGGTCTTCACTTATTGATATTAATGGGTTATCTTTAAATTGCGAAACAGTAGTTATAAATACTGCAGTTAAGAGTAATTATAACTGTGATATACTAATTATTGATGAAATTCATAGAGCAGCAGCAGAACTTCTATCTAAAGTATTTGATACTGTTAAATATAAGTATATACTAGGACTTACTGCTACATTTGAAAGACTCGATGGTAAACATGAATTAATAAAGAAGTACTGTCCAGTTATAGATGAAGTTACTCTAGTAGAAGCCAGAGCTAATGGATGGGTTTCTAATTACAAAGAATATCAAGTCATTTTAGATGTTGATAATATTGATGAGTATAAGGAATTAAATAAGCAATTTATTGCTGATTTTGAATTCTTTGGATTCGATTGGGATAAAGTAAATAAGTGTTTAGGTTCTGATGGATTTAAATATAGGTATACTCTTAGCAGAGAGATGTGTCCTAATGATGAGGAGAAAAGAAAACAAATATTTAAATCTATTACCTTTCATGCCACTAGTTTTATGAGAGTACTTCAAAAAAGAAAAGCTTTCATAAATAATCATCCTAAGAAACTTGAAATTACTCGTAAAATAATAGAGTCACGACCATCTTCTAAAATTATTACTTTCTCCAATAATATTAAAATGGCTGAGTCTATTGGAATAGGACAGGTTTATTCTGGTAAAGACAGTAAGAAAAAAGGGAGAATGACTATTGAAGAGTTTTCTATGCAATCTTCTGGAGTTTTAAATACTATAAAACGTGCAGATGAAGGTTTAGATATACCAAGACTTTCAGTTGCTATTATTTTAGGTTTAGATTCTTCTAAAACTAGAAAAACACAGCGTATTGGACGAGTAGTCAGGAAAGAAGGAGACAAACAAGCTGAAATCTTTACTTTGGTTATAAATGATACTGTAGAATGTGATTGGTATAAAAGATCAAATACGTCAGATAATATTATAACTATAGATGAAGAAGGACTTAATGATGTTTTAGCTGGAAAAGATCCTAAACCTTATACTCGAAAAATAAAGGATTTTCAATTAAGATATTAATATGACACTTGAAAGAAAAGTTGAACTTTTACTTTTAAATTCTACATTAGATAGTCTAATAGTAGATGATATAATTCTTAAAAAAGAACTTTTTGGAATTTCTGTAGATTCTGTAAAGATCTTAGAAAGACGTAAAGAGTTAATAGAAGAATTTCTAGAACCATACACTGTACATTCCATCTCGAAAGAGACTTAACTCACTAGTGGTTTATAGATTTAGTATTTTAATATATTAACTTTATAAACCAATTTTGAAAAACTTAACATTAAATTTAGAAGAGGAAATATCTATATTAAGTAAGTATAGAATTACCCCTAATGAATTATTACTCATTAAGACTTTACTTATATTACAAGAAGATGGAAATGAAGAATTATTTAAATCTTATATAGAATCTCTCTATGTATGTAAGGTAAAGCTAAGGAAAATACTTCTATGCTTACAAGAAAAAGGAATAATAAATAAAGCATTTAACATACCAAAAGAAGGTGATCCATTTGATCCTTATTCTATACCATTTAATAAGACTTTTGTAAAGAATCTTTATAAATGTTCCTTTGAATTAGGAAAAGAACTGTTTGAGAACTATCCTAGAACCACTATTATAAATGGTTGCATAGTACCACTTAGAACAGTATCCAAGCACTTTAACTCTTTAGAAGATTGTTACTTTAGATATGGGAAATCTATTGGATGGGATATTGAAAAGCATTCAGAAATAATAAAACTATTAAAATGGAGTAAAGATTATAATATTCTTTCTTGCTCTTTAAGTAGCTTTGTTATAAATAATGGATGGTTAGATCTACAACATCTAAAAGAAGAAGGAGATGCATCTAATATTAACTATGATGCTATAAAAATGCTATGATCTCTGGAAAAGAGGAATTTTTTCAGCTCATTGAAGAGGGAAGAAAAGGATCGAATATAGGATTACATATAGGATTTCCAAAACTTGAAATGTATATAGATGGCTATTTACCAGGAACTAGCTACTTAATTGGGGCATCTTCTGGGGTAGGTAAGTCAACATATGCTTTATGGACTTTTATTTATCAACCATTGGTACATTTTTTATCTGGAGAATGTCAAGAACGTGATCCTCATTGGTTACTTTTCTCATTAGAGATGACAAGATCTCAAATCTATGCTAAATTAATATCAATGTATATTTACGACCAATTTGGAGTACAGCTTAGATTTAAGGAGATGTTTTCTAGGGGTAAAGATTGTATTTTATCTGATGATAATTACAAATTAATTCAAGAGTGTTCAAGTTTTATAGATATTTTAGATCAAAGACTTACTTTTTATGAGGGTAGTTTAACAGAACCTATATATCTACAACAAGTAGAAAAATACTTAAAAAAGTTTGGAACTTTTAAAGAAAATGGGTATACCCCAAATAATCCAAATCAAATATTAGGTGTATTAGTAGATCATTTTACTCTTGTAAAAGCTAGTGCTGGAAGAACTAAAAAGGACGAAATTGATGCTATTAGTAGAGATTCTGTGATGTTAAGAAATAAAACTAAAATAATGTCTCCAATACATATAGCACAATTTAATAGAAATTCTAGTAACCAGGAAAGAATGAAGCAGCAACTACAAGATCCGTCTGCTGAAGATTTTAAAGATTCAGGTTCATTATATGAAGATAGTAATATAGTCCTAGCTTTATTCAGTCCTCATAAATATAAACTAGCTACTTATAGAAAGTATAATATAAAGGAAATGGAACAATGCTTTATTTCTATTTCTTTGTTAAAATCTAGATTTGGAACTTCTGATATTATAGATCCAATAGGATTCTATGGTGATAGTAGTCATTATGCAGAATTACCAAAGCCAGATGAGATATTTGACTATGACAGATATAAAAATCCAGATTGGATTAAAGAAGATAATATAGAAAATGAAGATAGTACTATTAATAAAATATCTAAATTTACGTTATAATGAGCAATCTAATAGGGTTAGCAGGCTTAAGTAATTCGGGTAAGAGCACTTCTCTTAAATATCTTGATTCTAAAGAAACATTTATTATTTCTTGTACAAATAAACAGTTACAAATTCCAGGTTTTAGGAAAAAATATACTAAAATTTCAGTAGAAAATGGTAAACTTACTGGTAATTGGTTAGTAACTAATGATTATACTAAGATTCAGCAAATAATGAAAATCATTTCTACAAATCGTCCAGAAATTAAAGTCTTAGTAATTGATGATGCTAATTATCTTTTAAGTAATGCTACATTTAAAGATGCTTTAGTTAAAGGATATGAAAAGTTTGTAGTTCAGGCTAAAAACTATTATGATCTAATAGAAGGATCTTTAAATTTGAGAGATGATTTAACAGTTGTATTTATATCACATATAGAGAATTGTGGAAGTGATATGGATCCTCAGTGGCGTTTATATACAACTGGAAAAATGCTTACAAATGCTGTTAATCTAGATGGTTTATTTAGTTATCTTTTATATACTGAGAGGTATATTGATGACGGAGATGATGAAGTAAAGTATCGAATTAGGACAAGAACTGATGGCAATGATACTTGTAGAAGTATAGCTGGATGTTTTGAATCAAAGTATATAGAACCTGATATGAAAAAGATTATTGATAGAATTAATGAATTTGAGGGAGTTATGGATTAATGGCTGATCAAATAGTTAAAGATACCTTCACATTGGTTCTCACTTATGAAATGTCTATTAACACAGAAACTGGTGAAATTTTAGAAACTAAACTCATTAATAGAGAAGTTAGTAAGCCTACTGTTAAAAAGCAGAAATTAGTAGTGGATGAAAGTGATGAACCTAAATTATTCCTTGAAGAAAACAAATATAGACTTAACTCAGCAGCTATAAATCTTTTAGGAGTTACGGCTGGAGATAAGTTAGATATTAAATATAAAGATGGTAAACCTGTTATCGAAGTTGATGACAAAGCAGGTAATAAGATCACTAAATCTAATACTGTATTATATAAAGGTAATAAAAATGAAGAACTTGCTAAACATGGATATGAATTTAAATTAATTTCTCATCCAAGTATAGCAGGTTTATTTATTTTAGATTCTGGTAAAGCACCTGAAATTATAGAAGATAATATTGTAAGTATAACAGAAGAAGATGAAGATCTGCCATTTGATTTAGATTTAGATAAATTAGTAGAAGATGAAGATACAAATATAGAAGAAATAGATTCAAACTTCTTTAAATTCTAATTATTTTAAAAATATGGCATTTAATTTTGGATCATTCTCTCAAGTAAAACCGGCAAACACTACTTCTTTTCTTAAGCCTTATACAATTAATGACAATGTTACAATTAAAAGTACTGAAATTAAAGAAGGTACTAGTGCTAATGGTAATGCTTGGAAAAGTTTAGTGATTACTTTTGGTAATGACGATGGAATTTATAATGATAGTACTTTCTTTTTGGATATAAATGATCCTAAAGTAACAGAAAGAAATGAAACAGATATGCCTAATGGAGGAAAACGTCAATCACCTAGTAGATGGGAACAGACTTATTTTAAACTCGCAGCTGTTGGTTATGCTTTTGCTCCTGACTTGATTGATAAGTTTAATTCTATAGTTGGTAAGTGTAAAACATTTGATGATTTCATTAAGGCTTATAAATCTATGCTTGATAAAGTAGCTGGTAAAACTACTACAAGCATGAAACTTGTTGGAAGAAATAGTAACGGAAATATATATGCAACTCTTCCTAATTGCGTTGGTATAGCTCAAGCTACTGATGAGAAGAGAGCTAGTATGAATGGAGTTGAAATAGGAGAATGGTATACTTGGATGGTATCTCCTTTTGGATCAAATCTTTCATTCACACATTATGAAGAAGGACGTAAGTCTGAATATTATAATGCTAAACCGACTAATATGGAGGCTGAACAGAGTCCTTTTGTAGCTGATACTGCATCAGGAGGTTCTGAGGATATAGATTTTGATAAACTTTTGTAATACAATATAGAGCTACCCTAATAAGGTAGCTCTATTTTGATATTTATTGAGAATTTATTAAATTTATATTTTAATGTTAAAAGAAGTATAAATATGAAATTCTCATTTCCTACTAAGATTACAAAAGAATTAATTCTATCTAAGTTTTCAGAAGAACAGATTATGGAATACTATCTACATATTCCTGTTAAAAAAGGCTTGTTTAGAAGTCCACTGAGGAGAGATAACAATCCTACATGTTCCTATTTCCGAAATAATTCTGGTACTTTAATATTTAAGGACTTTGCAACAGGACAATATTTAGATGTATTTGGGGTCGTACAAACCCTATTTGGATGTGATTATTTCGAGTCTCTCCGCATAATTGCTAATGACTTAGGAATTGTTAAGGCGAGTAATTTAAAGAGGAACAGAGGGAAAATAAATCAAAATCCAACTAAAATTGAAGATAAAGAAATTTCAGATATACGAGTAGAAATACAAGATTTTACAGAGTTAGAATTAAAATGGTGGTCTAAGTATGGAATTACTCCAGAAATTTTAAAACGCTATAATGTATTTTCTTGTAAACATGTATTTCTAAATGGTAATATACTAGCTAAATCTCAGCAACATTGTCCTATATTTGGGTATTATGGTGGGAAGATTCAGAAGGATAGAAAGAAATATGAACTATGGAGATGTTATTTTCCTAAAAGAACTTCCTACCGATTTATAACTAATTGGCCTACTAAAAAAGTACAGGGATATGATCAACTTCCTAAACAAGGTAAGCTATTAGTAATAACAAAGTCTATGAAGGATACAATGGTTCTAAATTCTTTAAATATATCCTCATGTAGCCCTAACTCTGAGACTCAATTTCTTTCAGAAGCAATATTACAAGATCTTAAGCAAAGATTTAAGTATATAGTAGTCTTATTTGATACTGATTATACTGGAATTTCTTTTATGAATAAGCTAAAGAAAAAATATCCTGAATTATTATATACTTGGATACCTAGAAAATATGAAACTAAAGATATTAGTGATTTCTATAAAAAGTACGGAAGAGAGAAAACATTAGAATTAATTAAAAACTTTATATTATGGTTAAAAGAAAGTAGAAAGAACTTGATTTAAGTATAATAATTACTTATAAAGACGGTAGAGAAGAGACTTACCCAAGTTTAGCCGAAGCTAGTATAGCTTGTGGAATATCTGAATCAGCTTTAAAGATTAGAGCTAATAAGTCTAGACAAGGATCTACTAATAAAAAAGATCATATTGGAGCTAGATGGGTATCAGATACTACTTTTAGAAGTTATCAAGCTAAGAAAAGTAAGAATAAAGGAGCTTCATTAGAATCTGAGATAGTTAGTAAACTAAAAGAGATAGGTTATTCAGGTGTTTGTAGGGCAGCAGGTGAAAGTCGTACACTTGATAATAATAAAATTGATATTGCTGATACTAATAATGAATTAGAAGTAGCAATACAAGCTAAATGTACTCAAAATCTCCCTAATTATTATACTATTCGTAATGCTTGTAATGATCCTAGAGACTTAGCAATAATTTGGAAAAAACCAGCTGAGGAAAACTCTATTTCAAAAGGAACTCTAGCTATTATACCAGCTAGTTTATTTTATAAAATGTTAGAAATATATCATAGACAATCCAAATAATTGGGTTGTCTTTTTATTTATATATGGAAATATTAGTAATAAAAATACAATCTTACTCAGATATAATTACTAATTCAAGTTCAGAGTTATTTCAGCTTAGAACTAATTTACCGCTTGAACAAATAAAAGAAACTTTAAGTACTATAACTAGTGGTTACTTAGAACCAATTCTCTTTGACTTAAAAGAGTATAGAGAATTTAAAAATAATCATAATAGTAATCATCCTAAATATGATGTATATATTTCTATAGATGGATGGTTCTATGATCCTAAAGATCTAAAAGATATTTTTACTATTTATAAATACTATTTAGCTAATTATTATGATTCTACAAGGGATTTCTTACAACAAGAATTTATAGAATTTGTAAATAAGAATAAATATTTTATTAACCCAAAAATAACTTATATAAACCCATATAATATTAAAGATGAAGCTTTTTCTAAATTTATAAATTCTCATGTTATGCCTGATATTTATACTGCACATAAAAAAGCCGATCTTTATAGGGCTTCTATAGAAGATTTAGACGGATGTATTTTAGTTCTTAGCGAGGATGATAATAGTATTCCTTATGAGGATATGAATAAAATAGAAGAAATGTTTAATTGCACTCGATACCATTTAGGATGAAAATAATAATTCCAATTCAATCCTTTTCTGATATAATAACTAATTCTAGCTCAGAGGTATTTTGTAGAATAACAAGTAAAAATCAATTAGATAAAATATTTAAATTTCTATCGAAATTATTTATACATGATAAGTATTCAGATGAATATCCAAGTATACAATATATAGAAAAGAATGAAGATTATACTTCAGAATATTATAAGGATTATCCTAGTTACTGGATAGAATTAGAACTTCCTTATAGTTATAAGGCTGTAGAATCCTTTTATAAAGCAGGTATAGAAGTTATTTTAAAAGAAAACTTTACAGATTATAAAATAATATACGATGAGTAAATTTAGTAGTTGGGGAATAAAACAGAGACGTTTAGACGAATGTAATTATAATGCAATTTGGAATAATCTCCAAACTATAAGATTAGGAAAAGGCTCTGCTAAAGAATTACCTCCTGAGTATAGCGAATTCTATGATGTTGGCATAAATACACGTTGTAATTGTGAATGTGAGTGGTGTTATGTCTCTGCAACATCAAAAGGAGAGGATTATGAAGATATTTGTGAAACATGGGTTAAATGGATGTCTACATATGGAGAAGAACAGATAAGGAATATTACATGCACTCTAAAACCACTACAAATAGCAATTGGAAGCACTGGAGAACCTACTTTACATAAGGATTTCTGTAAGTTCCTTGAAACAGTGTACGGTACTAGAGTAGTTCCAAACTATACAACTAATGGTCTAATTTTATCTCTATGGGATAATCCTGAATCTCCATATTATTACTTAGCTAATAAGATATTAGATGCAACTAATAAATATGTTGGGGGAGTTGCTATAAGCTTTGGAAATAAACTTATTAGAAATCATGCTAGAAATGCAATTGCTGGTTTAATGGCACGTGGTAATTGTTATATTAATATTCACCATATTATTTCTAATAAAGAATCAGTTGATGATTTTATAAATATATGGAAAGAATATGGAGATTCTATTAAATATCATGTATTGCTTCCTCTTATGCCATCAGGTAGAAGTACTGAAAGCATAGAAGAAGGAGTATTTGAATATCTTGAATCTAAAATTTTAGAAAATAACATAGAGAATGTTGCGTTTGGTGCACATTTTATTGATTATCTAAAAGATTCAAAAATAGAATCATGGATTTATGAACCAGAAAGTTTTTCTAAAAATATAATTCTTAAAAGAAATACAGTATATATTACACCTAGCAGTTTTAACTTAACACCTATAAAAACTATTAATTTATGAAAGAGTTAGTTATACCTAAAGACATAGACAATACAATAAATATAGTTAATATTACTCCTAGTACACCTTGTTTAATAATTGCTTATTATGCAGATAAACCTGTTTTCTATATTCAGTACTGTGCTGGAGATTGGTGTGCATATAATACATTAAATCAGGAAGAGTGTATAGAGAATGAATTTACTCTAATAGATTTAATACATGTAATAGAGAAAAAAGAGCAGAAATCTTTTACATATAAAGTAATAGAATTTAATGAATAAATATATTATTCCTATATGTAATATTGACAATTCGGATGTGCATAACCTTATTATTAATGCAAGCTCCTATAAAGATTGTCAAGAAAAGATAATGGATAAGTTTATTGATTATTCTAATAATCCTAATTATCATGAGTTCTTAGATGAATTAGATGAACAAAATATATTAATTGGAGAAATAATAGATATTGAATCATTATAATAAATATATAAAATTATGGATAATATTAATACATTTATTTCAAAAGCATAGTTAAAATTTGGTAATAAATTTGATTATTCAAAATCAATTTATATAAAATCTAAAGAACCTATAATAATAACTTGTCCAGAACATGGAGATTTTAAAACAACTCCTAAATAGTTCTTAGCTTCAAAATTTGGATGTCCTAAATGCGCTAAAAAATCTTAGAATAATTTAAAAAGTACTACAGAAGAATGGATTTAGAAAGCTATTAAAATATATGGAGATAAATATACTTATAATAACACTATATTTAGAGGATCTAATAAAGATATTATAATAATTTGTCCTATTCATGGAAAATTTAAATAGTTAGCTTCAGCTCATATGTAGGGACAAGGATGTCCTTTTTGTAATTAGTCTAAAGGAGAACAAAAAATATAGTATTTTTTAGAAAATGAAAATATAAAATTTATAAATTAGTATCCTATAACTATAAGTGAATCTATTAATCCTTCAGGTAAAGCATATATTGATTTCTATTTACCAGATTATAGTATTGCTATTGAGTATAATGGAGAATAGCATTATAAATATATTCCTTATTTTCATAAAGGAGGAATAATTGATTTTGAAAAACAACAAAAAAGGGATTAGTTTATACAAGATTATTGTACTAAAAATAATATTATATTAATTATTTATAAATATGATGATTTTAAAAATTTAGATAGTTTATTAAAATAGAATTTAAATGAAATTAAAAGTAGGACTTGATTTAGATGATACAATCTTTCTTTTTATGGATTACTATATAGAAAGATTTGGAAATCCTAAAAATGATTCTGAAATAACTCGTAATGTTACTAGAATTTTATCCAAGGATAAAGAATTTTGGATTAATCAACCAGTAATACATACTCCAAATTTTATTCCTGAATTATATTGTACAAAAAGATTTCATAATAAAAATTGGACTAAAGAACAATTAAAAATTAATAATTTACCTATAGTTCCTATATATCAAATTTGTACACAATGCGTTAATAAATCTAGTAGAATTAAAGGACGTGTAAATGTTTTTATAGATGACAGTTTATCAAATATGATTGAGATGAATTTAAATGGAATTCCATGTTTATTGATGGATAATCCATCTAATCAGGAATGGGGTCCCATTGCTAGGATCTATAGTCTAGATATAGAAGAAATAGAAGAATCCTACAACTTATTTCTTAAAACTATATTTCCTTATTTTAGGGAATTAGTTAAATAGTAGATTTTATTGGATAGTTATAAATGAATCTAAATAACATAACTTTTACTCCATTATTAGAGACTCTTCGTATTGAGAAAATTCCAGATGAAAAGTATTTTTCTAGTGAATATTCTAAATATATATCAAATTCTAGATTATCTTTAATTAATCCTGAACAGGATAATGATTCTGAAGCTTTCTTTGAAGGACTTAGTAAACATAGTAAGTATAGTGATTCCTTACTTTTTGGTTCTGTAGTACATGAATTAGTACTTCAGAATGAATTATTTGAACTTTGTGAGTCTGTTGATAGACCCACTGCTAAAATGGGCTTTATGGCAGACGAATTATACAATTCATATTTAGAAAATTCTATTAATAGTGATACAATAATAGATGCTTCTGATAAGATTGGATATTACAAAGGTAAAATGAATAAAGATAAAATAGATACTGTCATACGAATCTGCTCTCCTTATTGGGAGAGTAGAAAGTATTATGAAAAGTCTTTAAATCAAAATATCACCCCTATATATCTAGATCCAAAAGGTAGAGAAAAAGTAAAGCAATGTGTATCTGCATTAGGGAAGAATCAGTCAATTCAAAATTTGCTACATCCAGAAGGATTGATTTTTACACCTGTATCAGAAAATGAACAAGCAATTCTATTAGATATTTTAGTAAGTATTGAAGGTAAAGAATCTTTTATTCTTAAATTAAAGTCTAAGCTTGATAATTATACTATAGATCAGGAAGTAAATACAGCTGTAGTTAATGATATTAAGACTATAGGTAAGATAGTCTCTGAGTTTAATGATAATTTTCAGAGATTTCATTATTATCGTGAGCTTAGTTTATACTCTTGGTTATTATCTTTAGTTGTAAAGAAGTATTACGGTATAGATAATTGTACTATTAAATCAAACTGTTTAATAGTGTCTACTATACCTAACTATTATACTAAGATATATAGTCTAACTAAAGCTGATTTTATAAAAGGATGGGAAGAATTCAAGTATTTATTAAAATTGGTAGCTTATCATTATAGTAATGGGTATAGATTCAAGTAAAGAATTAGAAAAAATATATGAATCTAATTTTTCATTAGGATTTTTAGGGAAAGACTTTTCAACAAAAGTAGCTTTAATTTCTCTCATTTGCCATTTAACATATAAGGTAAGAAAGAAGAATCCGGATATTACTTATTATCAAGTAATATCAAAATTATCAGAAGGTAAGTTACCAGATAAATATGTAGTAGGATTGTCTATAATCTGTAAAGATTTTGGATATGGTTGTGAGACTTTCCCAACTTTTGATTTAGAAGATAAAAAGATACCTAATAAGATAAAAGAGATTATATCAACATGGACTCCTTTTTAACTGTTAACATCAATTAACAATTATAGTCTACATCTTTATTTGGATATGCAAATATTCTTATTATATTTGCAGTACTTAAATAAAGAGGAATAATAGATAAGATTTTAGAAGTTAAGATTATGTTGCAACTCATTAAAGTTAATGAGTGTGATGTTAGATGTTAGATGCTAATGAATTAATGTTTTTGAATTTTAACTTTTTAAATTTTATTGAATTATGACACAAATTTTGAATTTTAAGGTAATGGAAGTAACTGGAGCAACTAAGGAAGAGGCAATTGCAAAGGCTCCTTTTAGTGTTATGGGTGACGCAACTCAGGCATTTAAGCTCTGGAAGAAGAAGCAAGTACGTGGTATTACAGAGGCTGATAAGAAGCAGTTCATGCTTGATTATCTTTCTAAAAAGTCTAAGAATGTTGCTGGTGTTGGTTTCGTAATTACACAGGAAGCTGCTGTAGCTGATACTCGTGAGCGTCCGTATAAGATTGAGGATAAGAAAAATGAGCAGGGTGCTCGTAAGTTCAAGAAAGTTTATCGTTGGATTGATACGGAGACTGATCAGACTGTTGTTGAGACTAATACAACAAAGGCTGATGCTAAGAAAGCTCTTGCTAATGCCTATACTAAGGGATATAAGGGAGATGCTAAGCTCGTTGTTCTTCACAAGTGTGTTGAGGGTCAGGAAGTTGTAGCTGTTGCTCATTATACTCCTTCTAAAGGTTCTAGGGTTGGAACTTATACAGTATTTGGAATTGAGGCTTAAAATTTATTTATATTAAAAGGTACTACTTTAATTAGTAGTACCTTTTTTATTTTATTACAAGTGTAACAACTATAATTCAAAATTGAATAAATCAATTAAAAATAAATGAAACAATCTACTATAAAGAAATATATCGAAATATTGCAGAATGTAAAGGATAGTGGAGAGAAATTAAGTAAATATTGTTCTAAAAATGGAATAAGCTATAATAATATTAGACGTACTATCTCCAACTTAAGAAAGCAGAAAACATCTATAGAACAGGAGCATCTTATAAACTTGTATAATGAACTTGTACGAAGTAAAATAAAGGAAACTGTTGAAACTGATGATAGAGCAGAAACTTCATATATAAGAAATAATGAAGGAAACATTCAGTATTACGAATATCAGATTTATAGGAAAGATAGAGCACCTCTATGTGGAAAACTTACACGAGAGGAAATGAATACAATTCATAGATTATATTCTTATTATGGAGATTCTTTAACTCAGAGAGTTATATCTAGACATTTTGTTGATTTATCTCTTATTGATTTTAAAAGAATATTAAGAGCATTTAATATAACAAAAGCATCAGCTCCATTTGCTCCTCATATGATAGAGGAACTTACAGAGAATGAGCTTAGAGACATACAACTTAGGGAAAAAGAGAATAGTTTTTTAAGAAAAGCTGAAGAAGATCAGATAAAGAATAATGAAAAGCTTTTAAGGAAATACGCTCAAGAAAATATTGAATTAAAGAATCAGATTAAGGAAGCTTCTAATTTTACTGTTAATATACCGAATAATATAGAGCCACTATTCTTACCTGAATACGAAGCATGTGGACAGAGTATTAACTTATATCTTTCAGATATTCACTTAGGAGCTGCTATTACTTCTGGTCCATTATATGGAGAGAATATAAATTATGGATTTGATGAAGCTAAGCGTAGATTAACAGAAGTTCTTCTGAGACTAAACTCCTTTAATTGTTTTGACACCATTAATGTTGTATTAATGGGTGATAATATAGATTGCTGTGGTTTTACTGGAAAGACAAATTCTCTTACACATACTATTCCAGAGAATATGGATGCAAGAGAGCAGGGAAATAAATATATAGAATTGATAATATGGTTTATTGATACTCTAGCATCAGAGAAAAATCAATTCGCATCTAAAATTAATGTATATTCTGTACCTTGTGGTAATCATTCTGGTAACTTTGAGTATATGTGTAATAAAGCAATAATGTCCATTATAAATGCTAAGTATCCAGATATTAAAACTACATTATGGGATGAATTCTTTGGAGTATTTGAATTTAATAATAATACTTTTATTTGCTGTCATGGTAAACCAAGCATGTATATGAAAAGAGGTCTTCCTCTTAATTTAGATGATAAAACTAAGATAATGTTGTATGAGTGGCTCCATGATAATGGAATACATTCAGATAATGTTCACTTTATAAAAGGTGATCTTCATTCTAATTCTTTAAATTCATGTAAAAGATTAGATTATCGTAATGTATTAAGTCTATTTGGTGCATCTGATTATTCTAATTATAATTTTAGTAGAAATTCATACGGAGTTTCATATGATTTATTTATTGGAGATAATCTTGTTAGAGGAACATTTGAAAATCTATAGTAAATGAACAATAGTTATTTTGGAATATTAGGTCTATTTATAGAAAAAGAATTTGGGCCTTATGTCCTAGATACTCTCAATAAATTTGATGAAATCTATGATAAATTAAGTATAGATCCCTATAATGTCATAGATGATATAGATGAGTATAATTTTGAAACTACTTTAATGGAAGGTATTTTAGTACAAGCAGTTACTGAGAATATTATTCCAGAAGAGTGGGATTTTGATAAGTGGTTTAAAATTGAGAAGGATTACTTTATTTGTATTCCTCCTATTAAGTATAACAAAGATGTAGAGGACATTGTAGATAAGTTTATTAAATGGTCTAATATTGATATGAAAATTAAGTGGAAATTGATTTAACAACATTATTAAAAGGAAGAGGTACTCAAATAAAGGGAAAAGAGTACCTCCCTACTGCTGCTTATGTAGAGCCTTTCTTAGAGAGAATGCAAAAGTATACTAGTGATTTTAGAGTTCAAGTAAAAACTCCAAATCAATTAGCAATAGATAATACAGAAACAGTAGATATATATAATAGGGTTGTAGTACAAGCTGTATTACCTGATAGTCTTACTATTGATGATCATTCTAATGTAGTAGGACTTGTATATGGAATTGACACACGTAAACCAGTAATAAAGATGTATAATGGAGCATTAGATAATGTATGTACTAATTTATGTGTGTTTTCTCCATCTCAGTTAAGTTGTTCAGCCTTAGAGCCAGAGACTCCTATCAATTTTAAGCCTCTTAATAATATAATAAATAATATAGAAAGTACTATTGAATTCATTACTAAAATGAAAAATATAGAGGTAGACTGTAGCTATATTAATACAAGTAAAATGTTAGGAGATTGGATTAAGAGATGTATTTCATGTACTTGGGATAATGGATATGGTAAAGTAAAGGTTTCTACTAATACTCCAGTTAGTGCTTATAAACTATTATTTGAGGATAAGGATTCTAGGTATTTGATAAAAGAAGATCATACAGATATGTATAATATCTATGGAGCATTTACTCAGATCTTTTCAGATAATTTTAGTAAAGATCCAATAAATCAGTGTGAGAAGACTTTACTTTTAAAGAGTATTCTTAATTTAGATCTTTAATAAATTATTTACTAAAATCTTTATCTACATGGAAATAACTGAATGGTTAGGTGATAATAAACTCTCTCTTGATATATGGAGGAATAAGTATCAGTATAAAAATGAGACATTTGAAGAATGGCTTAATAGAGTAAGTGGTAACAATCCAGAAATTAAGAGACTTATTAAAGAAAAGAAGTTCTTATTTGGAGGTAGAATACTAGCTAATAGAGGTCTTGACAAAAAAGGAAAGAAAATTACCCTATCCAATTGCTATGTATTAGAACCTCCGAGTGACTCTATAGAATCTATATTTGATTGTGCTTCTAAAATGGCTAGAACCTTTAGTTATGGAGGAGGAGTAGGAATAGATGTTTCTAATTTACGTCCAAAAGGAGCAAAAGTAAATAACGCTGCTAATACTACTTCTGGAGCTACTAGTTTTATGGATTTCTTCAGTTATGTTACTGGATTAATAGGTCAAGAGGGACGTAGAGGAGCTACAATGCTATCTATCTCTTGTACACATCCTGATTTAGAAGAGTTTATTAACTTGAAAACTAACTTAGATACATGTACTAAGGCTAATATATCAGTGCGTGTGTCTGATGAATTTATGAAAGCAGTAAAAGAGGATAAAGATTGGATTCTTTACTTTGATACTGAGCATGAACATATAGAAAAAGTAGTAAAAGCTAAAGATATATTTATGTTTTTAGCTAAGCGTAATTATGAGATGGCTGAACCTGGAATTCTTTATTGGGATCGTATTAAAAATTATAATATGCTTAATACTGATCCTAATTTTAAGTATGTAGGGGTCAATCCATGTGCTAGCCTTTTATAAAATCTTTGGCGCATGTAAAAAATCGGGCAAAAACGGTGAAGTCTAAACAGATATTAGTTTTAATATAAATTAACTAAAGGATGTATTTGTTAATTTACAATGAAAATGTATATTTGCATTGATAATACCGTGGTAAATAATTCGATTGCGAAAGGCGAATTATCACCGTAGAGCATAGCAACTGAATAAATATAATGTTGCCACGAGTGCCTGATATTAATTTTTTTTATTTTATATTATGTTGATTTACAAAGCTACAAATTTAATTAATGGAAAAGTCTATATAGGATAGACTATTAATTCTTTAGAACATCGTAAGAGTGGACATGAACGAGAAGCTAACTCTAAACGAAGAACAACTGTAAAATTTCACAACGCTTTACTGAAATATGGTTTTGATAATTTTAAATGGGAAGTATTAAAAGAATGTAAATCCTAGGAGGAATTAGATTATTACGAAGATTACTACATTAAAGAATTTAACTCCTTGGATAGAGATAATGGTTACAATCTTAAATCTGGAGGAAAATTAGGAGTCACTTTTACTGATGAAGTTAAAGTTAAAATTGGAGAAACTACTAAACAGAAGTGGCAAAATGAAGAATGTGCTGTGAAAATGAGAGAAGGGCTTCGTAAAGGAACCGAAACTATGAAACAGAAAGCTTTGACAAATTTTGTTGAATGTGAATGTCCTGTGTGTCACAAAATCTTTAAATTAAAACCTTGGGAAGCAAAACAAAGAACTTATTGTTCACAAGAATGTGCACAAAAAGGAATATATGAACAATCATTACTTAATATACAAAAAGCAACTCAAGTACAGTTAGAAAATTATCAAAAAGTTAAAGATAAAAGATTTGAATTAATATTAGAATGGTTAAAGGATAATTCTGAATTAGTTTTAAATTGTAAAATGAATAAGTTAACTTTTTTAAATGATCTTGCTGAGTTTATTGGTGTTAAAGATACACGAACAGTTGGAAAAGTTCTAGGTACATCTGGTAAACGCGATATAATTAATAAATTAAAAGAATTAATAAAAATGTATGCCGTTCCGTCAGATAATTAAATCTGAATATAGTAAGCGGGAAACCGCCGGAAGTAAAGGATAAAAAGCCTTTACGATAACATAAAGGAAGAACCTCTTTCTGCTGGCTCTAGTTGTCTTTTAGGAAGTTTAAATCTATCTGAGTTTGTTATAGATCCTTTTACTATTAAATCTAGAATAGATTATGACAAGTTAGAAGAAGCTACTGCTATTTCCATTAGAGGACTTAATCAAGTACTACTTGAAGGACAACCGTTACATCCACTTAAAGTACAAAGAGATTCAGTACATGACTGGAGATCTATTGGATTAGGAACCTTTGGTCTCGGAGATATGCTTATTAAGTTAGGAGTAGTTTATGGAAGCGAAGAAAGTATATCTATAATTGATTCTGTATTTAAAACAATAGCAGTAACAGCAGTAGAGACATCTTTACAACTTGCTAAAACTGAAGGATGTTATCCTATGTGTAATAAAGAAGCCTTAGTAAAATCTAATTTTATTAAAGCATTAAATTTACCAGAAAATATTATATCTGAGATTAAAGAATATGGATTATTTAATAATCAGCTGCTAACTTGTGCTCCTACTGGAAGTATTGCCACCATGGTTCAGGTATCATCTGGGGTGGAACCAAACTATGCTTTTTCTTTTACACGCAGGACAGTTTCTCTTAATAAAGAAGAGACCTATTATACTGTTGATGCTGATATTGTAAGTCAGTATAAGAAGATACATAAAAATATAAAGAATCTTCCTAATTTCTTTATAGCTTCACAAGATATTAATCCTTATGATAGACTAAAAGTTCAAGCAACTTTGCAAAAATGGATAGATGCTTCCATTTCAAGCACCTTGAATCTTCCTGAATCAACTACAGTTGAAGATATATTTAATATTTATATTAAAGCGTGGGAATTAGGATGTAAAGGAATCACAATTTGGAGAGATAATTGTCAAAGACAAGGAATATTATCTACAAACTCTAAAGATAAATCTAATGAAGAAGTATCTGAAGTATTATCTGCATCTACTTCTAATGCCACATCAGAAATAGAAAAGAATAATATACTAAAACGTGGAGAGATTATTCCTGCTGGTGATCATTGGCTAGGTCTCAAGAGAACATTAGTTACAGGATGTGGTACATTACATTGTGAAGCATTCTTTGATCCTAAGACAGGAGAATTAAGAGAATGTTATCTATCTAAAGGTAGTACAGGAGGATGTAATTCATTTATGATTGGTCTCAGTCGTATGATTAGCTTGTCTGCTAGAGGAGGAGTACCAATAGAAGCTATTTTGGATCAGCTAAAATCGTGTGGAGTATGTCCTTCTTATGCAATTAGACATGCTGTTCGTAAGGATGTTTCTAAAGGTTCATGTTGTCCAGTTGCAGTGGGTAATGCACTTCGTGATATGTATAATGAGATTCAAAATATCATTTGTGAATGTAATGAGTACAAACTTGATCCAGAAATACTACCTGGAGTACAATCCGCATTAAAAAAGAAGGGAATATATCTAAAGAAAATACCCGGAGGATTTACTCCTGAATCTGAAAAGAAAGATCCAGTTAATACTTCTTTAGAAGAATGCCCAAACTGTCACGAAAAAACATTAATCCACCAGGGGGGATGCGTAAGTTGCACTAATTGTTGTTGGACTAAGTGTGATTAAATCTAATTTTATGGAATTATTAGGTATTTTATTAGTAATAATAGGAATAATAAAACTATTTGTAACATTATCTCCTATTATAGACCTAGCTACTCTAAGTCCATTCATTACTTTAAAAGAATTAACAGTTTTAATGACGTTTTTATTTTTAGATGGGCTATTAGAGATAGGTTGTGGTTTATTTATAATTTGTGTATAAGATGGAAGTATCTATTACATATAATGATAAATCTCAAATAAAAGAATTATTAAATAAAATAGAAGATAGGGATGATAAATCTCTATCTTTTATTTTTATAGATTCAATTAAAGATAAGAAAAAGGCTTGGTCATTAAAATCTCATTGGGGAGCTAAATTAGATCCATTTATAATAGTTATAGATGAAGATAAGCCTATAAGAGCTTTTTATTCTGAAGCTGAAGACTCAATTAATAACTTAATATTATATTTAAACTTATGACTATAATTATTCCTACTTGGTTACTTATTATTCTTGTATGTATATATGCTATATATACTTTGTTTAAAATAGTTAGATTCTTTGTATTATTTAAGGGATGTATGACTATTATAAACAAGTTGGATCTTGAGGATGATATAAAAACTACCGAAAATTATGTACATGAAGGATAAAGTGTTAGTTCTTGGGGATATTCATGGAAGAACTATATGGAAAGATATAGTTGAAGAAGAACATCCAGACTTTGTAATATTTTTAGGAGATTATGTTAGTACACATGATAACATATCTTCTGAACAGCAAATTTCTAATCTTGAAGATATATTATCCTATAAAGAAGATCATTTAGACAGTGTAATTTTACTAAGAGGCAATCATGATTGTCAGTTTCTAGGTTATTATTGGGCAGAATGTTCTGGATGGGATGGTAAGGTATGGCACTATATGTCACAACCTGAATTTAGAGAAAAATTCTTATCATTAACTCAATGGGTTTATATAGATAATAAAACTATTTTTTCTCATGCTGGAGTATCTCAGGTATGGATGGATAATTCAGGTATTAAGGATGTAAATGATATAAATAGTCTTGAACCATCTGAATTATTTGGATTTAATCCAGATAGTCCTTTTGATTATAGTGGAAATTCAGTAACTCAACCATTAACTTGGATACGTCCTATATCTTTAGCTATGTGTAATGTAATAGGATATGATCAGGTGATAGGACATACTCCTATAGGAAAGATTACTAATATAAAAGAAGCAACTAAAGGTAAACAAAATATTTGGCTTTGTGATGCACTAGGCTCAGATCAATATTTAGTAATAGAAAATTCTATATTTGATGGACGAAAGAGATTTTGATATTGAAATATACTGGGCATTAATGGATCATTTTAAGTATTCTGTAGGTGATATAGATAGTTATGATGAACTTACAGAGAAAGAAAAGAATATTATCTCAGAAGATGCTTTTAATAAATTATCTAAATTAATAAAATATGAGTAAAATTTCTAATATTATTAGTGAAGCCGTTATTGCAGCTAAACATGGTGCGGATGATAAGTATATACAGCAAACTCTTAATAAGATAGATTCTTGTACAGTAAAGATATATAGAGAGGATGATACAGTTAATCTACCTATATATGCTAAACCAGGAGATGCTTGTATGGATATTTATGCACATAGTATTACATATGATACTGATAAAAATAGAGTAATTATTCATACAGGGTTACATTTTGCTTTACCTGAAGACTATGAAATAGAAATCAGACCAAGAAGTAGTAATACTAAAACTAGATGGGTGATTTTGAATGCCCCTGGGACTCTAGATGAAGGATATAGAGGCGAAATGTTAGTAATATTCACTCCTCTTGATGATACAGTGGATATTACTACTGATTTTCCTTATTCTGAAGGTGATAGGGTTTGTCAAATACTTGTTAGAAGACGAGAGAAGATTATATGGAGTGAAGTAAAATCTCTAGAAGATCTCGGTCATACTGAAAGAGGAGATGGTGGTTTTGGGTCAACTAATAAGTAAATAATGGGATTAGATAATTTTGTCTAATCCCATAAAATTATTATATTTGTAGAAATAAATTAATACAAAAGTATGAAAAATAAGTTTATAATCTACAAATATACCTCTCCTAGTGGAGGAGTATACATAGGCTAGACCTCAAAAGACATTGATTAGAGAGCCTAGAAGGATGGTAAGGGATACCTTACCATGAATAAAGAGACTGGAGAGTTCTTGTAGCCGTCTATAGCTAATGCTATAATAAAATATGGATGGGATAACTTCAAAAAGGAAGTATTATTTAATAACCTGTCGTCGGAAGAAGCAGACTAGAAAGAAAGAGAATTGATAGAGTCCTATAAGAGCGGAGGAAAATGTTATAACATTGCCTCTGGAGGTAAAGGCGTTCAGGGAGTTAATGAGCATAAGATAAAACAGTATAGTCTGAAAGGAGAGTTTATAAGGGAATGGAGTAGCATAAAAGAAGCTGAGGAATTTCTTAATAAGCCAAGGGCTCAGGCTAATATATCTGCTTGCTGTCTGGGTAGAAAACACAGGGCGTACGGTTACATTTGGAGATACTCTAACGATCCTAACAATTTAGAAGTTAAACCACTTACTCCTTATAGATCTCCTATAAATTAGATTACAAAAGAGGGAAAGATAATAAACACATACCCAACTATAGCAGAAGCATCCAGACAGACTAGAATACGGGATACTTGTATAGGTAATGCTTTAAGAGGATGGTCTAAGACTGCTGGAGGTTTTATGTGGAAATTCGTACAACAATAAAAATTTACAACTATCGGACTAGATTTATATTTTATAAGAAAGAATCCTAAAAGAAAATCTAAACAAATAGGCTATTTTAGAAAAGTTAACTTCTTAGTAGCATACTTTAGAGATAGAGGTTATGACGTAAATAATCTAGATCTAATTTTAATAACTAAAGATGATATTATTAAGTTATTAGATAGGTGTAATAAGGTTCTAGAGAATCCATCTATGGCTGAAAATTTATTGCCGACTGAGGATGGATTTTTCTTTGGAAATACAGATTACTGTCAAGAGTATTTTGAGGACCTTAGAGAGGTTAAAGAATACCTTGTAGAGGAACTTTTACCACAGTTTGACACTCTCGAAGAAGATGAAAAAATATATTTTCAAATTTGGTATTAACTAAATAAGATGATTCAAAAGGAAGAATTTATTAAACTTATTTCTGAGCAACAGGAATGGGATAAGAAAATTGATGAAATAGGAAAGGTATTTGGATGTGTTCCCACCGAGATGTCTTGGATAGACTATTCAAATACATTATTTGAATATATTATTGGTATATCATTTAATGACAATGGACAAGATACAATTTATTGGTGGTTATATGAGAAATTACCTGGAAATAATCAAATGTGGGATGCTAATGGTAATGAGATTCCAACAGAAACTATAGAAGATTTGTGGAATATTGTTAAGGATAATCGTATACAATGATAAAGTATCTTTTAGGAAAATCATCTACTAATAAATTTAGATTTTGGGTTTGCTATACTGATGAAGAATGGCATGAAGAAGAAAAAGGCTATATAATTGAACGCTCTTATGGGCAAGTAAATGGTAAAGTAACTCAAAGCCCGAGAATTATAGTAGATAGAACAAAACAAAATAGAACATGGCAGCAACAATTAGAACTACAATTTAATTCAGAAGTCAAAAAGCAGTTGGACAAAGGTTATATTGAATTAGAAAAACATCCAAATGATTATTCTGAAGAAGAACTTTCTGAGTTCTTTGGAGATGTAAAAACAAACCAACAAGGTATTATTAAACCACAACTTGCTAAACAGGCTGATAAAGTAACAAATACTAAAATATTTGATAAAGAATGGCTTATATCCAGAAAACTTGATGGAGTAAAAGCTTTATTCTATTTTAAAGATGGGGAAGTGCATACAGCCTCAAGAGGTGGTGATAGTTATGACTATTCTACAGAACATTTACGTACATACGAGCCATTAGTCAAATTCTTTAATGATAATCCTAACGTAATCCTCGATGGAGAATTATTCGTTCGAGGAAAGACTCTTCAACAGATCTCTGGAGCAGCTAGAATGGAGAAAAATGCTTATGATTGTGATTGGCTTCAGTACTGGGTATATGACTGTTATATTACAGATAATCCTGATATGATAGCTAGTGATAGGTGGACTTTCCTATTAAATAAATTAAATCATGATAATGGAATACCTATATATATTGATCCTGACGATGACGATTGGAATGATCCAATAAGATTACTCGACCATATTTGTGTTTCTGGTTGGAATAATATGAAACTCTTACATGATACATGGGTATCAGAAGGTTTTGAAGGAGCAGTAATTACAGATCCAACTAAACCATACAAACTTGGAGCACGTTGTAATAATCTTATAAAGATAAAACAATATAAATCTGAAGATTTCTTAGTAATAGGATATAAATTAGGTCTTAGAGGATCTGAAGATATGACTTTTGAATGTCAATTGGATGATGGAAGAACATTCTTTGCAATGCCAGTTGGAGATAGAGCCACTAAAGAAGAATATGTAAATAACTTTGAGGAAAAATATAAAAATAAAATAGGAGAGTGCACTTATTTTAACTATTCAGACGATGGTATACCAGTACAACCTCGATTTAGAATTTTTCGTTGGGATTTAATGTAAATCTTAATATAAGTTACATTTTATTTTGATTTGTCTTGGAATACAAGTATATTATTGTATAATATTAAATTAATTAAAATTTTATATGCAAAAACAAAAATTTATTTAGGATTGTAATATAATTCACAATAAAAAGTATAATTATTCAAAAATTCCAGACGAATTTTCTGTTAGAGACAAATTGTGTATAATATGTCCTAAACATGGAGAGTTTTATTAGAGGGTAGATATTCATAGATCTGGTAGGGGTTGCCCAAAATGTGGGCACGAAAGAACCGGTATAGCTTGTAGAAAAGTAGATTTAAATTCTAATATTAGTAATATTTTAGATATAGATTTTCCAATTGTTAAAAATCCATTGATCCCGGAAAAATAGTATATTATTGGAACAATTTATTTATTTATTAATAAAATAAATAATAAAGTTTATGTAGGATAGATATATAATAAATATACTGAAAGATGGACGACTCATAGAATTTCTACAGATACTTATTATTTTCACAGAGCTATAAGAAAATATGGATGGGATAATTTTAATAAATACGTAGTAGAACAATCTAAATCGTATATTATAAATGAAGATAATATAAATATCGTAAATAAGTGGTTAGATGAAAGAGAACAATATTATATAAAATTATTTGATTCTAACAACAGAGATAAAGGTTATAATTCTACATCTGGAGGAAAAACTAATTATCCAGAATTTACTTAGATTATTAACAAAACTAAAGAGAAAAAATCAAATAGTAAAAAAGTAGAACAATATGATTTAGATGGAAATCTTATTAAAGTATGGAACTCTGTTAAAGAAATTTATACAACAACTTAGTTTAAAAATGATGGTATAAGTGATTGTTCTAAAGGTTTACGAGAATCTTATAAAGGATATAAATGGAAAATTATAGATCATGAAAAACAAGAACTTAACTATAAACCTATTACTGCACCTAAACCAATATTATAGTATGATCTTAATGGTAATTTTATACAGGAATTTGAAAGTGGAACTTCTGTAAAAAGATTATTAGGTATTGACGATCACTTAGTAAGAGGATGCTGTAATAAAGTATATAATACTAGTAAAGGTTTTGTTTGGATATTTAAAAATGAAAATAGTATTTTACCAAAACTTCCTTTAGAAGAATTAGAATCTAGAAACCTTGATAAGAGAGTTATTTAGAAATCCTTAGATGGAAATATTATAAAAATTTGGAATACTTCTACTGAAGCTAGTAAAGCTTTAAATTTAAATTCTAATGGAATTTCTAAATGTGCTAGAGGTAAAAGTAAATCTAGTTAGGGATTTATATGGGAAAATACTACTATGAGAGAATTAATAGAAAAAATATAATAAAATATTAAGAATATTTAGATTTGATTTAAAGCAATAAAATCTTATAATAAAGATAGTCTATAATATATAATTAATAGGAACTAGTATATAAATTATAATTAAATGAATTTACCTAGTACATTTACAATTTTTGGAAATACTGTTACAATAGAAACAGTAGATAGAACAGATGAAAATCAATATGGATATTGGGATGATGTAAATGAGAAGATTGTTATAGCTTTAAATGTAAAAGGTAGTACTGGATGGGTTAAACTAAGAGATGATCAAATTCTATCTACATTCTGGCATGAGGTTAATGTGTAGCCTCCTTTCTATAGTAATATAGGCTGTAAAAGACTTTAAATTGACGGGAAATACCTTAGAGTTTAACATACTAACTTAATATAGTAATATAATTAAGGGCTTTAATTAATTATTAAAGGTATAGTAAAAAATGTTAAAATTGGTTAATCCGCAGCAAAATTTCTTGAATATATATCATAAAAATAATATTTTTACATTATAGATTACATAATATACATAGATAATAAAATTTTATTAATCTTAAAAAATATTATTTTTATGAAGAAAAATTTTTTAACCGAAGAATTAAAACCAAAAGTAATAGAATTATATATAGATAAAAATTATGGATTTAGAAAAGTAGCAGATATTTTAAATATTCCTGAGTCGCAAGTTCTTAAATTCTTAAAAAATGAAAATTTAATAAGAAAAATTGGAACTACTAAAATATATTCTTGTAATGAATTTTATTTTAATGATATTAAATCAGAAAAGCAAGCATATTGGTTAGGAGTATTATTTGCTGATGGAAATGTCAGTAAACAAGGAGAAACATTTTCAGGTCGTGTAATTTTTTCATCTAAAGATACTGAATGGGTTGATCAATTTAAAAGAGATATAGAATTTAATGGAAAAATTTATACTGAAACCCACAAAGTGTATAAAACACAAATATCTAAAGTAAGTTTAACTAGTGAACAAATGTTTACAGATTTAGTAGAATTAGGATGTATTCCAAATAAATCTTTAATTATTAGAATTCCAGCAATCAATCAAGATTTAATTCCTCATTTTATTCGTGGATATTTTGACGGGGATGGAACAGTTGGAATTTATAAAAATAGTTCTAAATCTAATACTATGACATTACGAAGTGGATTTTGTTCAGGATCTCAAGAATTTTTAGAAGCAATTTCTTGTTATCTACCTACAAATAGAAAAGTAGTTAAAAAAGCCAATAATCGTAATTTATTTACTCTTATGTTTTCAGTAAATGATTCTATAAATTTATATCAATATATGTACAAAGATGCTACGGTTTGGTTAAAGAGAAAAAGAGAAAAATTTGAAGAATATATTCAAGAAAGATGTTCAGAGACTATAATAAGTCTATCCAAATAAATGGATAAAGGGATAGTCCAACTTGATTTTGAAAGAAATCAATATGTGTATACATTCTATGCAATGGTATTCAGGAATAGAGTATAGTGAAGTTGAAGCATCCACTTACTCTAATATGCTTATGGAAATACTTAAAAGTAGTGGGTATAAATTGATACTAAATGATGAAGCAAATATAGAGGATAATAATTAAACATACTATGACTTTTTCTGAGTATATAAATTATATTATTAATAATCCAAAGGATTTTGATTTTTATATGGTTCAAATTGGAACAAATGTATATTATAAAATACATTATCAAGATCCTATTACAGGATTTAATTATCCTATAATAAGTTTTACTATTGTAGAAGGAGAACTTATGGAAACTTCTACTATGTTAAAAATAGCAAAAGTTGAAGATGTTCTACTTGATAAATTTAAAGAATTATCCTTAAAATGAAAAGTATAGTAGGAGCTAATATTTACCAGAATGCGGAAGTAGGAATAAATCCTGGAACAGTAGATCCAATAAATTGGATTAGATTAGTTATTCCAAAGCTTGAAGTTCCTAGATATGAATTTCAGTTAAGTCTTTCTAGTGGATCTAGGTATGATGAAATTAGATCAGAACTATTTTTACATCAACGTCTAACTGAGTTTAAATTTGCAGTTATAGACTATTTGTCAAAGCATTCAAAAGAATTTAATAATTTAAAAATCCGTAATGTTTCTATATTAAGTTATGGAGAGGAACTTTATTAATTGTGAAATCATTTAAAATAAATAAATCTATTACAGATAGGCAAGATGCCTCCCTAAAGATTTTCTTTAGAGAGGTATCTAAAATATCTATGTGTACTCCTGAGGAAGAGATAGAATTATCTAAAAGAATACAAGAAGGAGATACTTCTGCAATAAATAGATTAGTAGAGGCTAATCTACGTTTTGTAATATCTGTAGCAAAACAATATCAAGGAAAAGGACTTCCTTTAGTAGATCTTATAGAGATTGGGACAGAAGGAGCACTACAAGCTGCTAGGAAATATAATGGAACTAAAGGTTTTAAGTTTATTTCCTATGCAGTATGGTGGATTAGACAAGCTATAATGAAAGCTCTATCTGATCAATGTAGGACTGTACGTATTCCTATGAGTCAAATATCTTGTGTAAATAAGATAAATAAAATTACTGAGAAGTTTGAACAATTAAATGGAAGAAAACCATCTATAACTGAACTAGAAGAGGATCTTAATATTGATTCTAGTAAGATTAGTCTTGCTTTATCTACAACTAATAGATCTATTTCTTTAGAGAGTCCAATTAAAGAAGAGGAAGCTAGTTGTTTATTAGATATAGTCCCTGATGAAAATTCTATACCAGTTGATGAACATATAGAAAGGAAGGATTTATCTAAAGAAATAGAGAAAATTCTATCAAAATTATCCTATAGAGATAGAGATATTATTAGAATGTCTTTTGGTATAGGAATGCAAGCAATGCCAAATATAGAAATAGCTAAAAGGTTTGGTATAGGAGGGGAACGAGTACGACAAATACAACATAAAGTATTAAAAAAGATTAGAACTAATTATGGAAATATTCTAAAAGAATTATTGTGATTTACTTAGTAACATCTCATTTGGAATTATTTGATAATAATACTTATAAAATTATAAGTGTGGAAGACAGTCTAAGGTTATTGGACCCTCTTAGAACAGTTGGGCTTGATACTGAGACTGAGGGGTTTAGTCCATTTCTTAAGAAATTATTGTTAGTTCAATTAGGAAATAAAGAATTTCAAGTAGTTATAGATTGTACTACAATAGATATACAATTATATAAAGAGTATATAGAATCGGATAGGCTCTTTATAGGTTGGAATCTAAAATTTGATGTTAAATTTCTTTTTTATCATAGCATTATACCAAGAAATTTATATGACGGATTTTTAGCAGAAAAAATGAGATGGCTAGGTTGGCCTGCTGGAATGCATTCCTTAAGTCTCAAGTCAGCTGGAGAGAACTACTTGGGGATTGAGTTAGATAAAACAGTCCGAGGTCAAATTATTTGGAGAAAGACTCTAACCCCAGAGATTATAGAATATGCTGCTAATGATGTGAAATATCTAGAAGATATTATGTTAAAGCAGCAGGAAATACTATACAGTAGAGGTCAAAAACGTGCTTTGGATTTAGAAAATAAAGCTATACTCCCAACAGCATATTTTGAATTTTGTGGAGTTAAGTTAGATGAAGAAGCATGGAGTACAAAAATGAAAAAAGATGAAGAAGAGTTGAGAATGGCTAGAGAAGAGCTTGATAATTTCATTGTAGATCTATATAACAAGTCTGGAAAGAATACTATGTGGATAGAAGAAGACTTTATATTCTTTGAGCATAGTAATGCTGGTAATAAAACATTTACTCCTAATGGAGTATATGAGATTATAGGCCCAGAAGTAAGAACTGATTTCAGCTCTAGGAGTGAAACATGTAGTGATTCTGGATATATTCTTTCCAGAAGGATTAGGCGTAAGTTTCCTTTTATAGAAATAGTCCAACCAGACCTGTTTGGGTTCGTTAAAGCAGGACCAAAATGTAATATAAATTGGAATAGTGCAAAGCAGGTTATTCCACTCCTAGAATTTTTTGGGTTTGATTTAACAGTACGAGATAAAGTACATGGAGGAACAAAAAAATCTGTAGATGCTACAGTTATTGCAGGACAAAAGGATAAGCATCCTATAGCTAAGGTATATCTAAGATTTAAAGCAGCTCAAAAAGTTACAAGTACTTATGGCCAGAATTTCAAGGATCTTATAAACCCAATTACTGGAAGGATACACACTTCTTTTAATCAAATAGGTACTGATACTCACAGATATAGTTCTGGAGGAGGAGATGATAAAGAGGTTATCCCAGGAAAGAAAGTTCCATTAGTAAACTTACAAAACTTACCTGCTGATGCTGAAACTAGAGCTTGTTTTATTGCAGAGGAAGGTAATAAATGGATAAGTGCTGACTATAGTGGAGAAGAGTCTGTTATTCTAGCTAATATATCTAAAGATAAAGCTATGATAGATTTATTTCTTAATGGGTGCGGGGATCTTCACTCTCTGGTAGCTAAAATGGTATATCCAGAGGAACTTAAAGATATACCTGTTGAAAGGGTGAAGGAGCTTAGGCCAGATTTAAGGAAGAAAGCTAAAGCCCCAGAATTTACATTTGCATATGGAGGAGATGCTAATACATTAATTAGTAGAGACCATATACCAGCTAAGGAAGCTAAAACTATAGAGAATAATTATAAGAAGGGTTTCCCTGGAATAGCCAAATACCAAGAGTCTCAGAAAGAACTAGTGATGAAATTGGGTTATATTAACACTTGTCCTGAAGTTGGTTTTAGGGCACATATATATGACTTTGAAGACCTAGACAAAATACAAAAACAATTTAGTCCAGAGTTTTGGGATAGGTATAAAGCACTTAGATCTATGGATCCTTCAGATCCCCTTGTAAAGGACGTTAGGCATTTCTTTAGAAGAAGGTCAGCCTCAGAAAGACAGTCAATTAATTACCCTATTCAGAGTCGTGGAAGTGCTATATTTAAGATAGCAGCCGTTGCTCTTTTTAGTTGGGTAGTAAGAAAAGGTCTATTTGGGAAAGTAAAGTTTTGTATTCCTGCTCATGATGAATTTAACATAGAGGCTCCAGAATCTATAGCAGAGGAAGTAGCACTAAAGCTTCATGAAGCTATGGTTAAAGCAGGTAAATGTATTTGTAGGATTGTTCCACTAGAAGCTGAAATATCTAGAGAAAAAGATGGAAGTTTACCAACCTATTGGATACATTAATAAAAATTTAAGAAAATGAATAATAAACTTGTTGGTATAACAGCTAAAGTTACTATGAATAGGACTTTATATATTGAGGTTCCAGAAAATACTACAGAAGAAGAAATACTTAAACAAGCTAAAAAGGAAATAATTCTTCCAAATAATACTTTAAGTATAGCTAATGCTTTACTTAATAAAGCAGGTATAAGATATAATGGTTTAGATCTTAATGACTGGGAAATAGAAAAATCAGAGTTTAAAATTAATGAGTAATTATCCAATTATGTCTCAAATTGAAGAAAGCAAAGCTCCTTGGAATCAAAAAGAGAATCTAAAGAGAAAGATTGAAGTTACAGTAAGTATTACATTAAGTAAAACTGTAAGAATAGAAGTATCTGATTACACTATAGTTGATTCTGGAAAAGATGAAGATGGTAACTACTTTGAGACTATAGACTATTCAGATTGTAACCTTAGAGATAATGTAGAGAATCAAATATATTTACCTCAAGAAGCAGGAAAAATTATATCAGAAGCTGTATATAGAGGTATTCCTGTAAATCCTACACATGCAGAAGATTTATCAAATTGGAATGTTGATGAATTTGAATGTATAATAGAAAATAATAAAAATTATGATAAAAGGAACGCATAATAGTTTAACAAGTTATCCTCTTAAAGGATGGCAGAGATTATTCACGTGGTTTATACAACCATGGTGTCAATGTCAAAGTAAAACAATTACAGGACAGTTTAACGATGATGTAAGTTTATTTGATATTCAAATAGCTCATATAAAAGATACCGAACAAATGTTCTATGTAGGCTCGCACGGTATTGCATGGTATGATGTTTATGCTTATTTTGAATTAATAGAATTAGATAATTATGCTGAGACAACTAAAGAAAAAATATATATTATATTAGGTCTTGATAAACATTTCAATTATACTACTGATAAAATGCGTTCAGATTTTAGAGACCTTGTGAAAGAATTTAATAAATATTTTCCTAATCTCATACTTATTAGAGCTTTTATAGAATACCCTTGGGAAATTATATACGAAGACCATAGTATAACAGATAATATGATTGAGCGTTATTGGTCTTTACAATGGGCAAAATCTAAAATGAAGCACTGGTGGCAGTTTTACTATTACTTACCATGCCCAAGATTATGGAAATGGATATATGGTAAACAGTGGGACAAGGAAGCTCAAAAGAGTGGTAAACAATTCTATATAACTGATTTTGTATGATATGAATAAGATTAAAAATAAATTAGCACTATTAGGCTACATTGGCAGCTGGTGCAGGGTATGAGGATGTATTTACACATCCAAGACATTTCACAAATAATATAAGAAAATGTGTTCCTTGTAAAAGCATAACAGTTAAACCTATTATAAAACAAGAACACGAATTTACTATTAAAGGTCATACAATTATATCAAGTAGTCGTAAAGATGCAATTAAAAGACTTAAAGCAAAGAAACTGCTATGACACAAGAACAATATAATAGAGCTGTTGAAATTAATGATAGATTAAAAGAACTAAATCTATTTTTAGATGCTCTAAAACATTATTCAAAACCTATACTTTGTTATAGTTATAATAATGTAAGTTGTAATCAAGTCGTTTGTTATGATTTAGTATATAAATTAGAAGATATATTTTTTCGTCATGATAAAATGATTCGTGAAGAGATAGAAAATGAAATTAAAAGTCTTCAAGATGAAATTAAAACTTTATAATAATGAAAGATGAAAAAATAAATAGTATTGGATATTTTTGGATTGCTAGAGATAAAACAAGTAATTTATTTTTACATTTTACTAAACCTCGTCTTTGTGGTTCAGTATGGTATCCTCAAGAAGGAAGTTATGCTAGACAAATAGATACTGATTTATTTCCTGAGGTAACTTTTGAGAACAGCCCGAAGAAAGTCAAAGTAACAATAGAGATGGAGAATGAGTAATGTCCGTTACCTAAAATGGGGAGAGCAGTATAATGGTTTTCATATCTATGCAAAGATAGGAAATCTTGATGTCGTTGATGAGCATGGAAATTATAAATGGAGTTCACATGAAGAGGCAGAAAATGCTGCCAAGTGGTTTATAAATAAATACAACAATGAAAAAGATACACATGGAATTTGACTTAGTAGTCACAGATATGGATGCGCAAGATTTGTTTGATACTCCAGCAACAAGTCTGAAAGACTGTATCCTATTTGGATTAGAAATCTTTGACGAGTATGAAAATATCGAAAACTTCAAAATGGAGGAAGTGAAGAAATAGAATGAAGCGAAAGAAAGCGCAAAATCTTTCGCTTTATTAATCAAGTAAAGGAATTATTATGAATAAGAAATTAGAAGAAATAGAAAATAATTTGAGGAATACCTTTGAAGACATGAGTAAAGATGAGCTAATTGATAAATTAGTGTCTTTAACATTAGAACAAATAAAGGATTGCAGAGACTCAATAGAGAGATGTAAAATGGAAATAGCACAAAGACAGTATTCAGGGTAATGACAGTGTATTTATCAGAGGAAGAATATGAAAGATATAAAAATTTTCGGTAGCATCGTAGAAGATGAAGCCTTAGATTAGATACAACAGTTAGCTAACTTTAAGCCCTATCAAAATTCTCATATCCGAATTATGCTAGATGTTCATGCTGGAAAAGGATGTACTATTGGAACTACAATGTATATAACCGATGTTGTAACCTCTAATTTAGTAGGTGTTGATATAGGATGTGGTATGTTTGTTGTTCCTTTAAGTCAGGTTGATATAGACCTTGCTAAGTTGGATGAAATTATAAATCAGTATATTCCATCTGATTATAATATTCATAATACTCCGATTTAAGAGTTTATTCAACTTAGTAAACTAAAATATCTTCCTGTAATAGATGCCCATAAGGCAAATTGTGCACTAGGCTCCCTTGGTAGTAGTAATCATTTTATTGAAGTTAATGAAGATGATAATGGTTATAAATATCTAGTAATTTACTCAGGTAGTCATAATCTAGGTGTCCGTGTATGTAAGTATTATTAAAAGACAGCAGAATTGTCCAAATGTACGCGCAAATAAATCGTGAAACAATGGCATATATCATACTTGAGAAGCTTGGATTAAAGATAAGCATGACTGAACAGCCATTTCATACTATTCATAATTACATCGACTTTTCCACTTTAGGAATTATCCTTCGTAAAGGTGATGTTCGAGCAAATCAAGGTGAACAACTTATTATTCCAATGAATATGCGCGATGGTTCATTAATTTGCATAGGTAAAGAAAATCCAGATTGGAATGACTCAGCACCACATGGCGCAGGACGGCTGATGTTTCGCAAAAAGGCAAAGGAAGCTATACCAATGACAGAGTTTGAAAAATCAATGAGCGAGGTTTGTTCCACTTCTATATGTGAGAGCACACTTGATGAAGCACCACAGGTATATAAGCCCATGCAGGCAATAATAGACGCAATACATGATACGGTTGACATCGTGAAGATAATCAAGCCGATTTATAATTTCAAGGCAAAAAATTCTTAAATAAAATAAATTATGATATAATTATTTGGAAATATTTAGATAATTTGATAAAGTAAAACTTAAGATAGAAAATGAATTGTAGGATAATTATAATTTTTAACGTATGAATTTATTAAAGTCTTTTGGGTATGGATTAATTAGCATATTAAGTGGTGTTATTTTTGGAGTTATTATTTCAATATTTATAAAGATTTTTCTATGTTTTAGTATTTCACTTAACATTGCAACTCTTTTATCCTTATTAGTTGTTACTTGGATTATATTAAGTATGATAGATTATTATGACAAACACTAAGATTCCTATTTTAGAGAATAACTATTATTTCTTTGATGATGGAAA
>NFZC01005986.1_pt1 | contig 40814 bp, 42 predicted proteins | sample 1095391 | NCBI WGS metagenome assembly NFZC01 (sample SAMN03609890, study PRJNA323583) | gut metagenome | isolation source: feces | host: Rattus norvegicus | place: Denmark: Riget | collected 2013
TAAAAAAATTAATTTTAATTTTGATCCTACTGGTTTAATGACTATTATTCTTATAAAAGCTCAAACAAGAGAAAGATAATCTAAAAAAAAGGGGGAAAGTTTTATGGAAGATATCTTTTTAATTCTTGCTATATTTAATACAGAGATAGGATTGAAAAATACTAAAAAAACAGTTAGATAGACAAATAAGAATAGAAGAAAAGTTGGATAAATTCCTTGCAATCTTACCAGAAAAAATCTCTTGATTTTTTAGATATTTTAGCAATCGTATCTTTTATCTTACAGTTACAAAATAACCAAGAGTTACAAAAACAAAGTAGTAATGACGATATAATGCAAGAATTAAATATGCAAGATAATAAATTTTTTCAAACTATAACAAGCCAAAATAATCAAATTATAGAATTAAATAAAAAAATACTTGAAGAATTAGAAGGAGGAGATAAGTAATGAATATTTATGACATCAATACAATAGGAGACGGAAAAAATGCCTACACCGCAGAATTAACTAAAAGAGCTGAAAAAATTGATAATTTAGAACAAGACGTTGATCAAGATTTAGAACAGGTATTAGCTAAATTAAGAGAATTAGAAGGAAAGTTGACAACAGTAGAGGGAATTGCTAATGCAGCTAAAAACTCTGCGGACACTGCTACTCAAACTGCAAATACAGCTAAACAAACCGTAACTCAAGCAAACGAAAGTATTACTACTTTGACACAAAAAGTAAACACTGTTGAACAAACTGCTAATGCGGCCAAATCAAAAGCAGATGAATTAGAAGGAAGAGTTGCGGCTTTAGAATCACCTGCGGCATAAAAAAGAAGGTTTAAAAACCTTCTTTTTCTTTTATATAGCTATAACCGATACAAATCGCGTCTGCCTCATCTTCTGTTGCATTTTCTCCAAAGAAGCTATCAACAAATTCCATAGCTTCTTTTTTTTGATCTCTTCTGTATTTTGATTTTATTTTAACCACACTTTTCCAATGACTAGGCGAGATTACACTATATTCTACACCTTCATCTAAACAAACATTTATTAAAACTCCTTGTAATTTAGCTAAAGCTTTAAAAGTTATTATATTATTTCCTTGATTAGAAAAATATTTTTGACTTCCATTTATAGAATTTTGTAATTGTATATCTTCTAATAAGATAATTTCTATATTTGGAACAGTTGAAATAACTTTTTTTAAAAAATTGGAAATATCATAAATTCTATCGTCAACCTTCTTTTTTTGTTTTGGAGTAAAACTTCCATATTGAATCAATTCATTTTCTTCAAAAATAGCATATCCAACTGTTGTTGTAGATTGATCAAAAGCTATAATAGACATTATTTTCCTGTAGAACCAAAACCGCTATTTCTCATATCTTTATCATAATTTTCATCATCATCTGTAATTGTAAAGGTATTAAAAATTGCTTGGGCGATTCTTTCTCCTTTTTTAATCGTTACTGGATATGGATTTAAATTGATAATTGGAATATAAATATGTCCTTCATTATCAAAATTATCTACATAATCCGCGTCAATTGTAGCTGGCGCATTAGGCATAATTAATCTACATTTTGAAGCAATACTTGAGCGCATTACTAAGGAAACATATTCAGAAGTTTCACAATAAACTTTTAAACCAGTGGGAACTAAAGTAGCTTTCATATTATTTGTTTTATTCAACTCCATCGCTTCCTCTAAAGATAATGGTGATGAGCTACCTCCGCTCATGTTTAAAAAAGATGGAATTGTAATATCTTCTGCGGCTTCAATATCATACCCCGCAGAATAATTTGTACTCCTCTTAGGGAGATTAATATTTTTATCTTTGTATTCAGACACCACTTCAAATTTTCTCATAATTTATAATAACCCCTTTCTTATTCAGCGTTGTAAGATACATAAGCATCAGGATAGTCATAACGCAATTTAATTGAAACAATCCAATGCTCCATCTTATTTTTTGTTTCTTTTTTATATTTAATACTAGAATTTTCAACTTGTGCTTTTTCTTTTGCTTTAGCTACAAGTTCTTCTGCTTCTGATTCAGAAGTAGCTACATACTCAATTGTTTTTGTTAAAATTTTTTCCATAATCTTTTTCCTCCTATTACACTAAAATATAATTATTTTTAACAATTTCTTCTCTAACTCTTGGCGGACAATTTCCAATAATCTGTACATTTTGTATTTTTGAATATTTTAATAAATCTAAAACTTTATTTCGTTCAAAACTTCCACGTTCAATTACTACATTTTCTTTAAGAATTACAAATTCTCCAAGTAAAGTAAAATCTGTAAAATTTAAAATAATCTTTTCCATTATATTTCAACAACTCCTTTTTCATAATTGAAAATCATATAACATTCATTACCCAACCATAATTCTAAAGCGTTTGTTTCTTTTCTATATCCATAATCTTTTAATGCTCCTAATGTATTATTGTTAATTTCTTCTTTAATAAAGTTTACAATTTCTTGTGTAAAATCTCGTTTATTTTTATTAGAAGTGTTAACAAAGAAAGTAATATATTTTAAATAAGGCGCACTCATTACAAAATAATTACTATTATTTGCTTGAATAATAACCCCGTATAATTTTTTAAATAAATCTTCTTCGGTTTTTTCATTATTAATATCTAAAGAATCAATATTATTAATAACATTTTTTGTAATATCATATGCAGTTAAACTAATGTTTTTGTTTTTTTCTAGGTTTTCTTTTTCCACAATATTCCAAAGCTCCTTTCTCTGTTAAATAGATTTTATATCCTCTAACATCTCGATATTGATTTTCTATTATTCTATTAATTATATTCTCAGGTAAGCCAAGTCTTTCTTCTACTTCCTCTTTTCTAGTCGCATAAAATTCTTCTTTTGTTAAATTATTAACTACATGAAATCTTGCACTTTTCTGTTTTCTAGGAGAAACATCTCTTTTCTTTTTTTCTTCTTCTTTTATTTTTTTCTTTATAAAAGTTTCTCGAGTAGGAAAATATTCATCCAATAGATTTTCTACAATAAATGTCTTTTGGTTTCCATTTTTACTTATTTTTACTAAAGTTTGTTTATATTTTTTATGTTGAGTATAAGACATTATTTTTTCAGGATAAACCCTATTTCGTACAACTTTTTCTGAAGATTTCACCCTTCCATAATTACTTAACCAATAAAGTCCACCATAACCATCTATTGGTTTCCATTCTTCTCCTATAAAATTTTTCAATTCTTTTTCTCTTTTTTCTATAAAAGAATCTTTATCTTTTTGGAATTCTTTTATCTCTTCTTCCGTTAATATAGTTTCATCTATTTCCCTTATCATATTAATATTATACCATATTTTTTTAAAAAATTCAAATTAATCGCAATATAGAACAACTTTTTCTTTTTTTAAAGTTTCTTGAACATCGATTACACGCTGATTTGAGCTTCCGCGCCATTTAAGAGTTAAATCTCTTTTATCTAATTCAAAGCGTCCATCCACAAGAATGTCACATAATTCTAATATTGCTTTATATTTTAAATCATTTTTAATATCTTCATATTTCAATCCTGTATATATCCATAATTTTTTATTTGGAAATAATCTTTTAAATTCTGCCGCCACATAATTACTTATAGTTAAATTTTGTAAAGGTTCTCCCCCGCATAGTGTTAACCTATCTAATTCTGGCATATTAAAATAAGTGTTCATTAATTTTTTATAAATCTCTTCTGTAAAATTTTCTCCACCATTAAAATCCCACGTACTTTGATTATAGCAACCTTTACAACCATTCAAGCATCCCTGAAGAAATAGCGTGTTTCCAATTCCATCTCCATTTAATATTTCAAAATAATTTATTTGGGCATATTTATTTATAATGCCTTTATCGTTAAAAATAGAGTACAAACATTCTTCTCCATGTGTTAAAATATAATTTTTATGCCAATAGTAATAAGCTTCTTTAAAATCTTTAAAATGTTTATTATAGACAAATTGTTTGTTTTTTCTGATTTGCACTTTCCATCTTTTTTTGTCTTCATCCCAGTTTATTCCTCTGAAACCGGTTCCATTATTCTTTTGCGGTCTTTTATTAACTTTATTTAGTGTTTGATTTATAATTCTAAGATTTTGTCTTCGATTATCATAAATATCATGATTTATATGGTCTACAACACTTTTATTATCTGAAAAATTGTGCGCCATTATAAAATCTGTTAATTTTATTCTTCTTCCTGCTGTTTCTAAAATTACGATATATTTTTCTTCTTCAGATATACCAAAACTCTTCCCAAATAACTTATCAGCATCTTCATAATCTATTAATACTTTTATATAATTATCCTTATTTTTTACATAGAAATAGGCGCAATCTTTTTGATTATCAATATAAAATAATGTAATATTTTTACGAGAACAAATTTTGCATAAAGAATTTTTCCTTCTCTCTAAATGGTCATTTTTTATTATTCTTTCCTTACCGCAATGTGGACATTTTAATTTTACATATTCCTCATCTTTATCTAAAACTATCATTTCATTGTATAAATCGCTTACTTTTATAAAATAATCTTCTTTATTCATTTTTTCTCTCCTCTTTATAAAATAATTATATCATATTTTTTAAATAATTAAAAGGAAAAGTTTACATACTTTTCCTTTCTCTGATTTCTGCCATTTTAGCCTTATTATATTTAGTATCTCCTTTAATACGACTATATCCTAAATAACCGTTCATTCTATTTATTTCTGTTATATTATGGCTTCCACAATTAGGGCAAGTATCCCCCATACTAATCTCCTGATGTCCGCAATCATCGCAATAAGATAATTCTAAATTAACACCTTCATAGAATCCTTTATCCATTGCTCTTCTAATTAATGTTCTAATAGCTTGTTTATTATAACCTATAGCATATCTACAATATTGTATCTTGCCTCCGTTAAAATAATTCCAAAATCTTTCTTCGTAATCTTGCTTTTCTATTGGAGATATATCTTCAGTAACGTGACAATGGAAAGAATTTGATACATATTCTCTATCTGAAACCTTATCTATAATTCCATATTTTTTTCTAAATTGTTCAATTTGTAGTCCGCATAATGATTCTGCTGGAGTCCCATAAATAGCATAGAGAATATTGTCTTCGTATTTAATTTTATTAATATATTCATTAATATATTTCATTACTTCTAATGTGAATTCTCCATCTTCAACAATTGACTTTCCATTATATAATTCTTGTAATTCATTTAAGGCTGTAATACCGAAACTCATTGTCATTGTTTTTAATATAGGTTTTATCTTATCATTTGGTTTTAAATTACCACCTAAAAATCCACCTTCACAATAAGCTAACGGATTATTACTAGCTTTAAATTCTCCAATATATTCATATGTTCTTTTATGTAATTTTCTAATTAATTCTAAATAATAATCTAATACTTCATAAAAATTTTTATTTTCTTGATTAGCTTTTGCTAAAATCATAGGTAAATTCAAAGATACGACTCCACCATTCCATCTACCAACAAATATTGGTTTGTCATTTTCATCTTCTGGAGTCATTCCACCTCTTTCATACCAAGGACTTAAAAATGCTCTGCACATGTTTACTGTATGTCACCATACATACTGACTATATGTTCTATCTTTCGATAGCCTACCGCTTCGAAGCAGTGCTTATCTCTGCTCCTACATTAAGGCTTGCGCCGCCGCTACATTCATCACGGCTAGTCGATACACCTTTTTAATCTTTATCATATTTACAAATATAATCATAAGCAATTTTTTGCTTACATTTTAAACAACGATTTATTCCACTATTTTTTTGTTTTATTTCCTAAATATCTAGCAGAATTTCGTTTAAAAGACAATAAAGATTAAATTTGGCACGGTCTCAAGACTTAAAGTCTCCTAACCGTTAGCAGCTATATTAGCCACACCCATTAAGCATGGTTCAATAGGTTTTAGATGGGCTACATTTTCACTTACCCATCGGAGAGACAACTCTACCATATTTTTTATACATTTCTGGCACATACCCTTTACCAGTTAAACTTAACCAATCTGGATACATAGTTTTACTAGAACATTCAATACCGGCTTCAAAAACATCTTCATTTATCTTGCCTTCTCCATGTAAATTTTCGTCATACAAGAAAACATATTTTGGGAATAACACGTGTCGTTTATGCCCCTCTTTTCCTTGACCTTTTGCGTGTACTTCTAAGGCTGTGATAGAAGCTATTTTGCCGAATCTATCTGTTGATAAACCAAAAGTAACAGTAACAAAAGGATAATCTCCTCGAGAAGAAGCTACTGTATTTAATTTATATTCTAATCCTTGCCAACCTTGTTCCATTTCTCTTTTTACTTTTTTTATAGCATATTTATCAGCTTTTGATTCTATTTCTGTATCAATATAGCCAGATGAATCAGTTTCGTGATAAATTTCTTCATATTCTTTTAAATATTTTTGATAAGATTTTTCTGCATATGGAGATAAAATTTTATCAATTTCTGTTACGGTAAAACCACCATATTGTTGCGCGGCAGTTGCTAAAATTACATCGCTTATAACATCAAAAGCCGTATCTAGACTCTTAGGTTCGTTATAATACATATCTCCCATATAAAAACCATTTTTTAAAACAGTTTCCATATCAAATAAACAACAGTTAATAGTATCTCTTCTATCTTTCATATCATGAATATAAATATATCCATCGTTTGCCGCCTGCAACTCTTCTTTTGTTAAGAAAAATTTTTTATATAATTCTTTATTTAATTCTCCTACAGTTAAACTTCTTCTAGTAGATACCATAGCAGAATTAGTATTTGCATTACTTTTATCACCGATATAGTAAATAGTTTGAGCCTTTTTATATACTTCATCTAACATATTTACAAAGTCAATCTTGTAATTGCGATATTGACGATAACTTTGCCCTACTTCTGGATAAAGTTCACATAATATTTTTTCAACTGCTTCATGTATTTTATTAACTTCTATTTCTTCTTGATTATTGAATACGTTTTCAACAGCTTTAATGATTTTGGTATAATCCTCTTTATCAAGATTAATCATCACTCTTTCTGCGGCTTTTTTGCATGCATTTTTAATTTTATTTTCATCCCAATTTTGTAATGTATTATCTTTTTTAATAACTTTCATTAATTATAACCTCCTTATTTTATGTTATGTATAATAAAAAGATTACTATTTTTTATTTTGTAATTTTATAGCTTTTAAAATATTGTTCATTAACATTGCCACAGTCATCGGACCAATTCCTCCTGGGACGGGAGTAGCATATAAATACTCACTCTTTTCTAAATTAAAATCGCCACATAATTTATTATTTTCATCTCTATTAACTCCAACATCAATTAAAATCGGCTTTGTTTTATTAGAATTAACAAAACTACAAAAAACTTTAGGTTTTCCAACAGCCGAAATAACTAAATCAAAATCATTTTTAAAAGATTTTTCTTTGGTCTTACTGTGCGCTAATGTTACAGTACAATTTTTTTGTATTAATAATTCTGCTAATGGTCGTCCAACGATATCACTTCTTCCAACCATTAAAACCCTAGAGCCTTCAAATTGAAAAGCGATCGATTCCAGCACGCTCAGAACTCCACTAGGAGTACAAGGCGCTAAATATTTTTCTAAAGGCTTGTGTAAGTGAAGTTGCGCGACATTATACCAAGTTAATCCGTCTACATCTTTTTTAGGGTCAATAGCGTTAATAATCGTTTCTGTATCCCATGTTGTTTGAGGTAATTGGACCATTATTCCCGCAATAATAGAACTATTATTAAAAACTTCGATATCGTGTAATAATTCATCAATATTGTTATATCCTTTTAAATCTATGGAAATAACGTCAATTCCACAATATTCACAAGCTTTTTCCTTTTGTCTAATATAAACCGCACTTGCATCATCTGTTAAATCAGTAAAAATGACTAATGTTGGTTTATAATTTAAATGAGATATCTCTTCTTTTACATTATCTTTTATTTTTTGTGCAATATTTTTACAATTAATAATTTTATCCATCTTTTTCTCCTATAATTAATTCTTTTGCATATGGTAATGTTTCAACCCAAGAACAAAAGTCACGCCACTCTGGTAACCTATGTGTCTTTCGTTGACTATAAATAGTTTTTAATTGTCTATAATTTGTTGTCATTTTAGCTGTTAATTTAAACCCACATGGATTACTATATAAAACTTTAAGATAATTTTCCTCAGTTGGATTTTCATTATATTCAGCAACTTTTTCTTTCATGATTTCAACCACTCTTTCATCAACGTATTCAACGTATGAAGTATCTAAATCAAATTTAGTAATTCTATGCATTGTACTTTGTGAACTAATAAAGTCTAAGAAATGATATCTCTCTGCTTCTGTCCATGCTTTAATTGTAAATGTTAAGTCAAACTGAACGATAATGCCATTTAACCAATTGTCATGACCAGTTCCTTTTTCACACTGAGCTAATTTAATACAGGTTTTAGTTAAATCTGGTGTTAATTTATTTATATTAATTGACATTGGATATTTACTTCCAACAACGCTGTTTTCTAATCCATATACTTTTACTTTTGATACGACCATGTATAACCTCCGCATTTCTTTTATCTTTTATTACAACAATCTACTGTATTTAAATGATGAACCCCATATTTTTCACAAGCTTCTTTTGCTGACTTGAGTATTTCTCCTGTTTCATTACATTTTACTTTACTGTTTTTAACTTTTGCAGCTTTATCAATATCTTCTTTTAATTCTAAATATTTTTTCATATACCAATCAGATTTTTCAATATCTTCTTGTCCATTTTTAGCAAGAGCTCTATATCTATATTTCCAAACATTACATAAACAAAAATCCATAACGGCTTGTTTTCCAAAAACATGAATCATTTCGTCAATACATTCAATTCCTCTATTAGTATAATGATTAGGACGATTAACCATATCTTTTTTATTTTCCATAATACTCTCTGCTCCTTTATATTCTTTTTTTAATAATTTATAAATTTTTTCAATGTTATAACTTGGTTTTGACCAACAATCTTCCATTCCCATAATATCATATTTTAAATTTTCCAATAAAACATCTATTTGGTCTTTTTTCATAATAATAGCTATTCTTCTGCGCCATAGCGCGCAGAAGTAAATAGCATTTCTCCTTTCTCATTTACATCAGTAATTAAAAATAATCTATGTTTTTCAGGAGTTGATTTATATTTTTTAGGAACAAAGTTAGAACCGCGTCTAAAACCTACCACCATTAATTTATTACCTCTTGAAAACCAAGATTTTTCTTTTACTTTTTTACTTCCATCTGGTTGCACTTCAGAAATTTGTTTATTATATAAAGCATAATGCTCATTACTTAATCTAATATCAACAACTTCTCCATCAGGAGTTAATAAAGTAAAAGTACCTTTTGTATTATTTTTATCAATACAAGTTCCTACAATTTTAGTAATTTTATATGTTGGTACCTCTCTACCATTAAAATTATAAATTTTATCAATCACAGGCTCTTCGGGTAACTCTGAAAAATTACTTATACCATATCTTCTTTCTTGAATATGTTCAAGTTCATGGTCATGCCAATAATAACTCATACTATCCATTTCCCATTTAGAAATAGTACCTAAACAATATTTTTTCCATTGTTCGTTAAATAATTTTTCATTATATTCATTCAATAGTTCTTCTTGGTTATTTTTTAGCCAATTTCTTGCAGTATCCATTTCTTTATCATAAACTTTTTTCCATCTCTTTTCATTTACTGCAACAAAACTATTATCTTTTAAAGTGCATTCTTCATATACTTCTTGATAATTTTCTCTCATAAAATTTTGCGCAACTTCATCTAAAAACAATTCAGTAGGAGTTTTAAATTGTTTTTGTCTAATATACTTATTAAAATTAAACAATCTTCTATAAAAATCTAAGTTTTCGGGTATCATATCTCTATCAATTAAACCTTTAAAATTTTGAAGATTTAATTTACTTTTAGGTTCACTGATAATAGAAATATATTCCTTCATAATTTCGATTCTATCTTTCTTTTCTAATTCATCAAAAGCTCCACTCTTTATTAAAGCAATAACTGAAGTTTTTTTCATTTTTACTCTATCTAAGAAATCATCAAAACTATTAAATGGTCTATTATCTAAAATAATTTCTATTTCATTATCACCAACACCTGAAATAGCTTTTAAAGAATAAAGAATACGATTATGATCAACATCAGGTTTAAATTCTTTAGATGCGGTATTGATATTAGGTGGCGCAATATTAATACCAGCTTGTAAAGTTTTTCCTAAGGCTTTTGCAATTTTCCCATAATTTACTCCTTTTGTCTTTTTCGATTCTTCATCAAATTCCTCATCGGAATTTTCTTCTTCTTCCAATGCTCCCGAATCAACCATTAAACAAGCAGTGTTCCAAAAAATAATTGGAAATTTATATGCTAAATTCATTTCTTGTAATGCTAAAATTGAATATGCAAGAGTATGACTTAAATTGAATCCATAACCACGACTAGTAGCAATTAGTACTTTCCATACATAATTACATAAATTTTCACTTAAGTTTTTTTCTTTCATATTTTTAAAATACTCTTCTTCAAGTTTCATATAGCCACTTGGGTCTTTCTTTGCGATAGATTTTCTAAGTCTATCTGCCCAGTTAAGATCAAACCCTCCGCATTCTGGTAACTGAACAAGAGTCATAAATCTCTCTTGGCTTTCGCAAATTCCATAAGAAGTTTCTAAGATTGGTATTAATAATTTTTGTTCTTTTTCTGTTAAACCATATTCTTCCATTTCTTTATACCATAGAAAAATATTATTTTTAAATTTAGCATATTTTTCTAACGGAGTTTCTGTACCTTTCTCTTGCGCCATTAATCGAATAATAGAATTTAAAGTGGCTAAATCATCTACACTTTCTGGATGAGTTAATTCTATGCCTTGAATACCGCTTTGCTGTTCCATTTGAAAAAGATTTAGTATTTCATGATTCCAAACCATCTCCCACATTTTAGGACTATCACGTTCTATATTATAAACTCCTAGAATTTTTTCATAAGTTTCTTTTAGAGTTGGTTCTTTTTTTACATAACCATATTTAACTAATAATTCAAGACATGTTTGAATCCTATCTGCCGCCTCTACTGAAAGAGCATCGTATTTAATTAAACTAACTTTTTCTGCATCATGAAGTTCAAATTGCGTAACTATTGTCCCATCTGGCGCGCGCATCAAAGCAGTAGACTCTTCAAAATCTTCATCAACAAAAATTACACCTCCCGCATGAATACCCATACGGCAAATTAACCCTTCAATTCTATGCGCAATTTCCCATAGTTCTGGATAATCTTTTGTCATAGCTTTTACAAATTCTGGAATTGGTTTAAATCCATTAGTTTTATCTCCATACATACATTGATCTAAAGAACGAATCATTCCTCTATCTGATGGTATTAAAGCACTAATACTTTGCGCAATATCGACATCAATTCCAAGACCTCTTGCAGCAGTTAGTATTGCACTTTTAGATTTTTCAGTACCAAAAGTTGCTACATTCGCAATTCTATCCTCTCCATATTTTTTTCTAAATCCTCTTAAAACTTGATTTCTTTTTAAGCCAGAAATATCAAAATCAACATCAAGCACAGAAACTCTTTCTGGATTAAGAAAACGCCAAGAATATGTTTTTGTTTTTTCTCTTAGTGGGTTTATTTGAGTAATTCCTAAAACATAAAGTAAAATAAATCCGACTCCACTTCCTCTCCCTGGCATTACTAAAGAACCAGAATCCCAACAAGTGTCTATAATTCCTTGTAAATTTAAAAAATATGCACTCCAATGTGCGTTATTTTTTTCTGAACTTTCCCAAGTAATTCTTAAATTATCGTTTATTTCAAAATAAGTTTGTTCATTCTGTAAGGTTTCATCTTCTATAATTTTATCAACAATAATCCTTGCTAAAATATTATCTCCCTTATATGAAGATTTAATAAATGTTTTTAGCATTGGCATTTTTTCAAAATAAAAATCAGAAATTATTTTGGTTTTAGGGAATTTCCAAGATAACTCTGGAATCCTTAATGGCTTAAATAAGCTATAATCTACACACATATTTTTAATAGATAAAATATTATTATATGCTTTTTCCAGTTCTTCTTCTGAAAAATAATCAAAAAAACTTTCTAATTCTTCTGTATCCATTAAGTATGTTGTTGCATAAAATTCTTTTACTTCTCGATCTCCTTCTTGAGATTTTAGATAAGCTTCATGAATCGAAGCCTCTTCTTTTTTTAAATAGTGTGAATCAGTCGTAATGATATAAGGAATATTTAACATTTTAGATAATTTCAACAATTCTTTATTTACATAAATTTGATCTTTATTCTTAGATGGTTGCATCTCTAAAAAGAAATTTCCTTCTCCAAAAATATTATTCATTCTATAACACCATTGAACAATTGCATTATATAGTTCTGGATCTTGGTTTTCTCTATAATTTAATAGCTGAGTTGGTAAAGCGCCTCCTATACAGGCACTAGAACCAATAACATTACCTTTATTTTTCCCAATAATTTCCTCTAAATCAGAATAATAAGTTGGAACTCTTCTCATTTTGCCAGTCATATAAGAGCGCATCCATGCTCTTGAAGATAATTGTCTAATTTGTTTATGCCCTTCTTTATTTTTTGCTAATAAAATAAAATGAGAGTATTTATCCTGACCTTTAATAAAATTATCTTTATTTACTCCATTTCTGCATAAGTAAATTTCATTTCCTAAAATTACTTTTAACTTACTTCCTTTTTTCTTTAATTTATTATATATTTCTTCTACTTTAATAGTATTAGATATAGTTTCATGTTCTGTAATAGCAATCACTTCTTGACCCAATTCGTCTGCATAGTTTAATAAATCTTCAATTTTATTAATACTATCTCTTAATCGTAAATTTGAATAATCTGTATGATTATGTAAAGAACCTGGATATTGTCTCATTATATTATACCTCCAACATTATTATTATACCATATTATTTAGGATAAGTAAAATGACTTCTTTTTTATGTTATTTTTAAAATTATGTAAGTACTTTCAATTTCAACAATTATTTCTTCACATATTACGCCCTATTATACCTATATTATATCATATTTTTGATAAGATGTCAATGGACCTGTCCTATTGAATATATAACAATTTTTTACTAGCTCTTGTTACCGCAGTATATAATAATTTATATTTATCACCCCAAGCATCAGCAGAATAAACTAAAACTTTATCCCATTGGCTACCTTGGCTTTTATGAATTGTAATGCAATAACCGAAGTCCATGTCCACTCTTGGTCTACTTCTAAAAGTATTCTTAAAAGGTGCCCAATTAAAAAACTTGTTTAAATCAATTCTAATATCATAATAATCTTCTAAGTCCCACTCTGGAACAAATTTAATATCCATATAACTATTAAAGTTGGCTAAAGAAGTGAATTTAATTTCTTTTACATAACCAATAGTACCATTAACTAGAGGTTCTAGATTTTTTTTACTTGTAACACCCCAATAATTTTTTAAACAAATTAGTTTATCTCCTAATTGAGGATATGGTTTTTCAAATCCTTTTTCTTTTCTAATTTCATTATTTAAATCTATTCTAGTTGAATGTTTACTGCATAAAACAATATCTGCCCAATTTAACATTCCTAAATCTAATTCTTCTGAACTTATAGATCTAATATAATTATCATTATAATTAGAATAGATACCTTGATGATTTCGCAATTGCTCTCCTAAATCAATAATACTATTACCTTCTTCTTGTCTAAAAATTTCTGTCAACAGAAAGTCAGGATTATCTAATAAATTATTAGAACTATCTTTAACCGGCTCTAGCTGATAAGGGTCTCCGCAACAAATAATAGGAATATTAAAACTTTTTAAATCTGCTAATAATTTTTCTCCTACCATACTAATTTCATCAATGACGATTAATTTGCAATTATAATTATCTAAAGACTCCTTTTTTACAAAATAAAATTGACCAGTTTCTCTATTTTTTAACACATTATAAATTAAATGATGAATTGTTTGTGCGGGTATGCCTTTATTTCTTAAGACTAAGCTGGCTTTACCTGTGAAAGCGCAATACTCAACTTCATTCTTTTGTAATCCTAAATTTTTAATAATATGCCCGACTATTGAGGTATTATGAGTAACAATATAATCATTTGTTAAGTAAAGATGCTCTTGGTCATCTACCATGATACAGACCATTTCTTCTTGTCCTACATATTTAATATCTGTAATAGAAACTTTACTATAATCTCTTCTCTTTTTGTGCTTTTTTGCCTCTAGAGCAATTTTTTTCTTTCTAGATAATCTAAATAACTTATATTTTTCTTCGTTTGGAATGTTAATTTGTAAATTATAACATGGCCGCCTATTTTTTCTTATATCTGCGGTATATGAAGATATATATCCTAAAGATAATAATACTTCTCTCAAATCTTTTATTAAGTTTAAACTGGTACTTGCAAAACTAACATTGTATCTATTATTTTTACCAATATTTCCATCAGTATCTAATAATCCTTGTACTAATGATAAACGTTCTTCTACATTTCCATATTTATATTCATCAGGAATTCTTTTTAAATAAGAAGGTTGTATTATTTCTTTTTCATAATCTTTAAATAAATTCTTAGTATTACAGTAAATTTGATCGGTTCTATTTTTAATATCCTCTTCATTTAAATAAAAGTTCCAATTATAATTATTAGGATAATTTTTTTTATATTTTCTTTTTAATAATATAGAAACTTCTTTTACTAATTCTTCATCTGCAGAAGAAATGGTTAATTTTCTTTCTAAACAACGGCCATCGCCTAAAAAACAACCAATTACATAAGGGTCTATTTTATAGTCTTTTTTTGGGTATTCAATTGACTTATGAACTGGTATTTTATATTTATATTCTTTATGTCCCCTTTTGTCTGTTAAATACAACCCATTATCAATAAAAAATTGTAACGGTTCAGTTTTAAAATTATTTTTTGAAGTAATATATGTCCATAAATGCTCATTACAACAATAAGTAAAACGCCCGTCTCCTAACGTTACTTTATAATTATCCTTAATTCCTTGTGGAAAAACTCCAATAACTTCAACTGGTTTTCCTAATCTATTATAGACATAATCACCTATTTTTAAATCTCCAATCCTTTTTTCTCCTTCGGGGGTCGGAATAATAGTATCGACAGGTTGAGCTTTTCCACTCCCAGCTGCTCCTGCGATGGTTATAATTTGCTGTCCTGTTTTATATAAAGCTGAAATAGTATTTATACATTCCTTTTGTTTAACTGATAATTCCATATTTTGCTCCTTTAATTAATTATATTATAACATAAAAATACTAAAATTTCAAACAACTAAAAACTATACTTATTACCTACAATTTCATAATCACTAATTAAAATTTGTGGAGTTGTTCTTCCTCCCCAACTATTAATATTAGGTTTACCTAATAAATTAATAAATACCGTACCAAAGTTACTTCCTTTTAATTTATCATATTCTTCTTCTGAAGATTTAAATTTCATAAAATCAATATTTTCACAAGAGATTTTTAAAGTTGGCTTTTTGTCAGGAGATAATAATTGTATGTTATCAACTGGAAGATTTTTAATAATGACTTCTGACTCAGGCATATCTTGTCCCCAAATACCCTCTTCATTTAATTTTCCAATAGAATAAATATATTCAGATAATTTCTCAATCTCTTCAAAATTAAAAGAAGTTTCTTGAATATTAAAATCATAATCAACCATATAGATTGGATTGAATATAACACCTTTCCATTTTTCATCAAATTCTTCTAGAAATTTTTCTTTATCTTCTTTTTTAATACAAGTTCCGAATGCACTAGCATGCAAGTTAATCCACTATTTCTAGTGGCTCAGACTATCTTTTACGCGTGACTGCGCGCACACCCATTTCGACTTATGTATGAATAATAAGTCTACGAAACGATTAAGTTTCTAGTCGTTACAGGTTTCTAAATAACGATCGTATTTACCTTCCTTTATTGATTGAATAGTTTTATGTTTTAAATTTGTTCTTTTTATTATTTCTACTACCGGATATTTCTCTTTTAACAACAGATAAGCTCGAAGATATTGTTCTTTGCTACCAGAAACTCCTACTGGCTTTATTGGATACACAGTGTCTTTCTTAAAATGGTTTTTTCCTCTATTAATTTCTTTTATACAAGATTTTGAAACACCATACATATTTGCAATTTCTTGGCAGCTATATTTCCAACTGTTTAATAGTTTTCTTATATCTTCTGCATATTCTTTTTTAGAATATTTTCTTAAAGGATATTTTAATCTATCGTTAAAGCCTCTTTTTCCTAAATTAATTCTTTCAATTTGATCGGTTGAAATATTATATTTTTCTGCAATTTCTTTATTACTAAGTTCATTAAAATTATTATTTAATAATAATTGTTGAATTTCTTTTACTTCAGAGTCTTTTAATTTTGCAATCGCAGATTTTTCCCCTAAATAATGGGGTGGTTCACTTCCTCCATCAATCATATTATATCCATTGGGAATTAGACTATTAAAATAAGAAATCCAATATTTCTCTCTGTCTTCCCATTTTTCTTCAGAACACTCTTCAATTATTTCAAAAATAAAATTTTCTCTACTATATTTTTCCATTGCTCTATATAATATCTTATTAGGTTCGTTTTTTAAATTTGTCTTTGAAAAATGCTCTCTTTTTCTTCTTTCTGGGTCGTTTGTTTTTCCAATATAAATTTTTTGATTTACTTTATTTGTTATTTTATAAATATACATAATTTTATTTTGTCGTTATTTAGTTTCCCACGGGATTACCATATCTATTGACTTAGGTTTCCCCGTTAGCTATCTTTATAGATAACCCCAGCCATCTACCGGAAAAGGTGTGTTAAGGCCATGTTACTAACCTCTTGCATATTCTGTATATGCACTTTCTTCTATGTTCTCTCTAAAATTCTCAATAGGAGAATTAGAGAAGTTTCTTCCTGAACCCATCAACTTACCATCAATATCTCTCAAAAGCAAAGTTGGTTGTTGATACTTCGGCGCAATTTTATTTGCAATCAATCCCACAACCTCTTGCGGAACTTTATCTTTTGGAATTTCTATTAATAATATTTTATGTTTAGTTAATTCTTCTTTTTCAATTTTTTCTTCTATATATTTAACGGCTTCATCTACAATTTTATTTTGCCGGTTTCTTACATTCATTGCGGTTCTAATAGCTTGTTCATAAAGAGGTTCTTCTTCTCCTGAACGTCCTCTTTTAGTGCTTAGAACCATTTTATCTTGAACTCCTTCTAACATTGCGTCGAAGATTAATTTCTTTTCTTCAAAAGTACCAACTCTATGCACGGCATTAATACTTGGCGCAATGTAGAATGAAACACCTATTGGAGTTAATTTATCACCTATTGAATAATTTTGCACTTTATGAAAATGCTTAGTAAAAGTATTTTTTTCATTTGATAATCCTTTAATCGCAATAGTTCTTGTTTCTAACTCTCTTAAACTCATCATATCTGCGAGGTTTCCGATTGCTACAATATCTAAAAAATCGTTAGCATCAATATCTAAATTAAAAATATCTATATATGCTCTAACAAATTGCCACACAACTCCTGCGCCACTTAATGATTTATTTTTATAATTTTTAGATAATTGGTTATTAACAGTTATAGCATTTTCACTATAATACGGCGCTTCGTGGTGATCCAAAATTAAAACATCAATTCCTAAATCTTTTAATTTTTTATGTTTATCATAATCATTACTACCCGCGTCTGGAATCGCAATTAAATTATAATCATTATTATATACATCTTCATATAAATCGTTTGTTAATCCATGTAATTTCTTCTCATGAATTATAGCTTCTAATTGTAGTTCTGGTTTAATTCTTTTAATAAAATTCCATAAAGTAGCAGCGGAAGTTGTTCCATCAACATCGACGTCTACTATAATTCCTATTTTACTATTATTATCAATATGTTTCTTTAGTAGAGCGCAAGCATCTTCTATATTATCTAAAGCGCGCCAATCTTGTATATTATTAAAAGAGGGGTGTAAATATTTCATTATATCCTCTTGACTTACTCCTCGATTTTCAAAAATTTCTTTTAAAAAATCTTTTTTTAGATTTAATCCTCTTATTTTATATTCCATTAAATAACCACCTTTCTTTCTTTAAATAATTTTAAAAATGTTTCTTTACCACAATCTATTGGAGAATCTTTATATCCTAATAAGTGATCTTCATCAAAAATAACACTCATTTTAACATAATCTTTATATTTACATACTATTTTATTAATTTTATCATGCCACTTGATACATTCTTCATCTTTATATTCTTTATATTGTCTATCAAAAGCTATTACTATTTCTCTAACATCTAGGGATAATAATTCTTTTACTTGTGTATTTGATAAAGAAGAACCGCATACTGCAACACTAATATTCTTATCTAAATAAGATTCTGCTATCATTACAGATTTTTCAGATTCAAATACAATAGCGATTTTACTTTCTCTAATATTATCTTTATTTAAATTAATACCGTATAAATTAAAACCAAGAGGATGAGTATACATATTTCCTGACGCTATTAATGGCATATATTTTCCAAATCTTTGAGTATCTTCCTCTAATAAATAGCGACCTCTTATACCAATTAATCTATTATTTATATCATAATGAGGTATAACTATTTGCGCAGTTACTGGATAATATCTTATATTATATTTTTTTAATGTATCATAAGTTATATGTTCTTCTTCCCATTCTTTAATTGGAAGACAAGGTAAATTTTTTATTAAAAAGTTAGGATATTCTTGCATATCCTTTTTATCTTCTTCTATTTCATAAGTCATTTCGCTACCTATTAAATCTAAAAGTATATCATGTTCAGTATTTTTATTCTCTCCTTGAAAAGAAAAAGAACTTCTACCAGTTTTATTTAGAACATATTGAATAGCTTGAGGTAGTTCTATATCTTCATTTTTTTGTATTTCAAAACACTTTATTACAAACTCAAAAATATCAAAATATCCGCACTCTGTATAACATTGAAATAAATGACTATTATTATAATAATATAATTTTCTTGAATTTGTATCTTGAGAGTGATTATGGCAGATAGTTTTAGCTGTAAAACCAAACTTTGTCATAACAGGTTCTCCAGAAAAACTATCCACTATTGAAAAAACTTCTTCTGTTGTTAAATTATTTTTTAATAAATCCTTATCAATCATTCTGTTTAACCTCAATATTAAAGATAGGAACGTCTAAAATTTCATAATCATAATTAGTACAAAATAATGGAGTTATACGACAAGTTCCTAAATCCGCATAACACCATAATCTACAATAATTATATTTATTACCACGGTTTTTATAAATATTTCTTATAAAATTAGGTTCATATTTTGTATTTCCTATTTGACCTATTATTCTTTTATAAGCTTCTTTATCTTTTTCTGTTGGACGAGAAAAAATTTCACAATAATCAGCTTTCCTTGATACCTTAATTCTCATTAAGGAGTAGACTATATCTTTACCATATCATTTCTGACTTAGGTAGGTGGTACTTCGGATTTTACTCCTACTCCGCGCAACCGGATAGTCGTTGAACCTTCTTCATTTTACAGAAGCTCGGCTGCTGATTAACTAAGATGAAAGTTTTTAAACATTCACGCTTATCTTTTCAGATTACGTTGTAGTCTTTCATATATAAAGTCTTTCCAGCAATTCTCCACCTCAAACACAATAGATTTCTCTATTGTTCGACGTTTTCTTTTAATTGTTAATTTTCTTTTCAATTAAATCACATCTGCAATAGCTGAACTTCCTCGTAACATATTTGAACTAAATTCTTCATCAGTATTATTTCCACTTCTGTTTACCTGTGATCCAGTTTGAATAAATACTCCATATTTATTAGCCAAATCTTTTAATTTAACAGAGAACATAAACAATACATTATCTTCTCTCAATTTCATACCTCTTGTTGCTTGAGAAATTTCTGCTAACAATTTTATACTTGAATGAATATAGTCAAAAGCAATATATTTAACATCGTTTTCTTCTATATTTATTTTTATTACTCTTTCTATATCTTCAATAGAAAAGTCTGGAATCATTTCAAAATATAATTTTGACTCACTAACTATTTTAGCTGCTTCCATAACTCTTTCTTTTTCGTCATAACTAATAGGTTCTCTTCCTAAAATCTTTGCTTCATTTACATCTGATAAAAAAGCTAAAGTCATACTCTGAACTTCTTCTTTTTCCAACTCAGTTGAAATAAAAAGAGCTGATTCTTTCCATGACAAATCAATCCATCTTTTTTCTTCTGAACTATAATATCTACCAGATGATAAATAAGCCATATTCGCAATCATCGCCCTTGTTTTTCCCATTCCCTGAGGCGCAGAAGATACATATAATTTTTTTAATCTTGCCCCAGCAGTTGCGGTATTATAAATACCAAATGGTAAAGGTAATCCAACAGAAGGTTCTTCTTCTATTTTATTTAAAAAATCAAAAATATCGTTTCCAAGAGTCTCACTCTTTTGCGCACCTTCGAATTTAAAATCATCTCTAATCTTATCAATTTTCTTATCTATCGCATTAACAATTTCTTCTATAGAAGAATTATCTAACCAATTTTCTTGTTTACTTCTTTTTTCAAAATCTACTAAGTCTGGGTCATAAAAATCTTGTATATCAACGCCGCATTTCATGTAAGCGCGCAATAAAGAAAATTTTTTCATACGAGTATAATAATAATCAAACTTTTCTTCTTTTGATACAAAAATTGCTTTCTTTAAAAAATCTTGACCATCCTTACTTAAAAAATATTTTTCTTCTTGTGGGAGTGATTGTTTAATATAATTGTAAACATCAATAACCTCAATTTCTTTCAAGCCATTTGCATAAAGATTATTAATTGAAACAAAACAAATTTTATGTAATCTATCAACGAAATCAGATAAATTAATTTTATATTTAGCCACTTCCTCTAATAAAGAAGGATTTTTAGCTAATCTTCCTAGCACATTGATATTTGCTAGTTTATCAACATATTTTTCATAATTCATTCATCTTCCTCCATTTTTATTTCTTTAACTATTTTCATAGGTTTCCTTTGTGGTGCAGATATAACCATATTAATTACATTACTATTAATTTCTTTATTTTTATTTTTTTCTTCTATTAAAAATAGATTATAATAATATTCTTTAGCTTCTTTATAAACATAAGGAATAATTCCTATTCCATGAGCTTTTGATATATCTCCATTTTTTATATGAAAAAAATATTCTAGAGTTTTTCTCATTCCACTATATGTATAATTATATTCTGAGTTCTCATGAAAATTTTTTATTTGTTTTCTAATTAAAGGAGATAACGTTTGAATATTAAACAATTCTTTAATCATATTTTCTAATTTTTCTTTTTCTGTATTATCTTGATTAATTATATCATAGCACTCTTTATGATAATATCTATTTTTATATTTAACAAATTCTGTATCTTCTCGAAAGAATTTCTCTTTACAATGAGGACATATAACAGCATATTTTCTTGTCATAATATTCTCCTTTTTCTTATATACATATTATATCATAATAAATAAGAAAAATCAAACAAAAAGAGAGGTTGATATTACTCAACCTCTTTTAATTCTAATTCAATCATTGTTAATTGCTCAATTTGATTTGGAGTGGCTTTAGATAACTTAGCACCTTCGCCTAAATATTTAGAAATAATACTTGAAATAATTGCTTGGGCTTTATCTCCGTTATCATTTTTAACTGCGTTATCCATAATTTTCCTAATAATACCGTTAATATTATTCATTATTTCTTCGTAAGATGGTTGTTCTTCAACGCTATAATGATTAACAGAATCATTTGTAGTTACCACTTCTCCACCAAATTCTTTAGCTTCTTGATCAATGGCATCGTGAATTGAATCAACTAAACTGTTATAAGTTAATGGAATAGTTTCTTCCATATATTTAAATCTAGATCCAGCATCCCATTCAGGAGTTTGTCTAACATGAAGAGAATGAACTAAACCATCCTCAGTTTGATCTACTGTTGCATATCCATAAATATCTACCAAACGAGTACAGATATTTTTAGGTTTATTTCCTAAGGTACAAGTTGCATAACTTAAGTCTGGATTATCTTCACTCTTAGTAATTTTAGCATGACTAATCAATACTAACCCATAATTCATTTGCACAATAGAGCGTAATTTTTCGTCAAATTCTTTAGCAATAAGGGCATATCCTTGACCAAAAGGAATATCACTTACTTTTTGAACTCCATTTTGCGCCAAAACATATTTTTCACAATAATCATAAAGAATATCTACAACGTCAATACCGATCGTTTCAAACATTCTCTCATATTTCTCACCTTTAGCTTTGGCAACTTCATATTTTTTATTATCGCTCTTTAACTGACCTAAAACTTGTAAAAATTCTGCCCAAGAATTAATAGGCACTGCCATAGCATTAGGAATCGCGCTATAACCTTTTTCTGCGGCAACAATAAGATGTTTCGGAAATCTTGATAATAAAGTTGTTTTTCCAACTTTCGGCAAAGTGGTGTTATCCTAAAAGCTTTTTATCTTTTAGTTCTAGAGATTTCTCTCATAACTTTTTGAAGAACAACTTAATCTTCAAAAGTATACTATATGTCAATTCATATCTAGTTCAGCATAACTTTTCATCTTTATTAATAAAGAGTCCTGTCTCGTGGGGAAATTATATTCTATTTTTAAAATAGGTTCATTCCCAATGCGTTGCACGTGGTAATTCCTTTTAAAGAAAAACCTTCCGTTCTGATTACCTTTTAAGGTTTCCAGTTTTTTACAGGCATTTTTTTCTATATATCACTATACAGGGAAGCCCCATTAACCTCCGTAAATTAAAAATGAATAACCTCTAATGTCGCGACTAACGACATTAGGTTTTATAGTAGTTAAATCAATCATTTATTATTTCGCCCCTTTCTAGAAATCATATTTATTATTAGATTTTACTGTTGTTGTAGATGCTGATGCTGATGCTGTAGATGAACCTGAACTAAAACCATTGACTGCAGTAGGTTTATTACTTTTCTCCATAGCTCTATTTTTAGCTTCCGCTAAGAATGTTTCTCGAGCTTGACGAGCCGCAGCCATTTCTTCTTCATCCATAGGGAATTCTCTTGGAGTTGTACCTCCTGTAATTAAATATTCTCGAATAGTACGAGGTCTATTAACTTGAGCGCGTTCTCCGAATCCCATATCTTCATTTTCAGCCGGAGCCTGTTCAACAGTGCGATTAATAATTTCTCCACTTAAAGTTACATAAGATTCGCCTTGAACATACTCTCGTTCAATAAACGCAATTCCCTCAGGCATTTCCATTTTAAATTTTAAAGGGAAGAAAAGTTTTCTATAATCATCAAATACTTGAACATTCAAAATTCTATTAGAAGTTTCTTCTCCACTAAAATTAACTTCTGGAGCAATACTCTGTACTAAACAATCAATATTAAAAACTGCTGAAGGTTTAGCTTTTGCGTCAATATGAATAAAGTTTCCTTTAATCTGCGCAGGTTCAGATAATACATATTCGTCATTTTGTCTTGTATAATAAGGATTTGTAGATAAACTACAAGAAACTCTAACTGAAATAGCGTCTTTTTCACCAACTTTTTCTACTGTTTTTTCTTCTGTAATAATTTCATTCAAAACAGTATAGTTGTTATTATCTTTACCATTTTTATAAGTTGGCGATTGAGGAAGGAAATTAATTTCAACAACATTTTGAGTTTCCGCATCAGTTAAAACAACAATGCTTCCACGGATTTTTCCATCTTTTTCATCTTTCTTTAATCCAAATCTACCAAAACCATATAATTTACCACTAATATTACATTCATTCGTTACTTTATTAATCATTTTTATCCTCCGTGTATATACATATAATATTTTTTTCTAGATAGAGAGAAATAGCTTTAGTTTTTAACTAAAGCTATATATTTAAATTATTCTCCTTTTGTAACAAAATCAGCTGTTTTTCCGTAATCAGTTAATACCAAGAATTTTACTGTACTTTCTTTACCTTCTTCATCTTGAATACTAACTTCCTGACGATATCCTACTTGAGGATCACGACGCTGTAAAGCTGTAAAAGTTCCATTTACTGACTGTGGAGTAATTCCCATTTCTGCAGCAACTTCCTTAGCTGTCATTTCATCTCCATGATCACGTAAGAATGATACCAAAGCCATAGCTTTTCCTGTTAGTTCTAAAGGGTTTTTTTCCATTTTTTCTTTTGCCATAATAATAATTCCTCCTATTTAATAATCTTTCTAATAATGGCTGATAAGTTTTACTTATCATTTACATATATATTATATAATAATTTTTGATAGAAGTCAAATAATTTTTAATATTTTTTCAATAAGGTTTATCATGTAAACTCAATAATTTTTTCTATCATCAATTACTTATATATTATATCATATTTTTTAAATAAGTCAAAGAATTTTTTCTATTTCTTTTTTAATTCCTTTTCCTTATTTCTATAATAATTATATCATAATTTTTTTCAAACGTCAATATAATTATTTAAAAATTTCTTCATATTTACAATCTTCCGCATTCTTATCTTCACGGAAACGTTTGAAAATGGGGTGTCTCAGCGACCCATCTTTTAATTCCATACATTCACATTCAATAACTTGTCCAATATATTTTTGCGGATTCTTAGCAAAATCTTCTCGATAAAAATCTGTAAGACCTGAAGATACTGTGCCAATAGATATTAATTCTCCGTTTTTATATAAACCAATTTTAATCGCAGTTTTCCAACCATAATAGAATGGCTTAGTTATTTCAATAAAATCTTCTACATTATTCATCGCATCTTCTAAGATATTTAATTCTGAGCGTTTACCTCTAATAAATTTTTCTCCTGTTTTAATATTCATTAAATAATCAGAAGTTTCTTTCCCATTATATTCTTTTGTTGGATCTTCAAATCCCATACATACTACATCTACCGTATCTACCTTTTTAATCTTTACAGAGCTATATGCAGGACGTTTATTATATTCATATGGATAATCTTTCTTTTTAAGAACGACGCCTTCTCCACCTCTAGCAATAATTTCTGCCGCAGCTTCTAAAGCATTTTTAGTATCAAGAATAGGCGCGAGTTCTAAGAAATCATATCTATCTAATTTTAAATCAAAATAAATTTCTTTAATTTTATTATAACGATCAAAAGCTCCTAAAGTAGATAAATCTTCTCCATCATACATAATAATATCATGTAAATAATAATGAACATTACCTTGTTTCTTTTGAAGAGCGATTGCCCTTTTTGGTAATGATCCCATAATAGAAACGGTATCTTTAGAAGTTTTAGTTTTATCTCCTGTATAGATTTCTCCAATAATAATAGTATTTGGAGGTAATATTGATAAAGCTTCTTTAATATGAGGGACATTATCACTTTTTTCTACTGGCAATCCATTTTTTCTACTAATAGTTCTTCCAAATAAATAAGCATAATTAGGAGTTTTGTTAAAACAATACCAAGCGCCATCAATTTTTTCAGTAGCATAATAATCGTCACTAGTAGCTAAATCTTCAAGAGTTATTCCTCTTGTATTTGGAAAGTTAGCAATCTTCATCGGCTTAAAACAATAAGCTTCAGGGAAAAAATCTTGTACTAATTCATCGTCAAATTGATCATTTTTAATTATCATTATCTTACCTCATTTATATTAATATTATACATTATTTTTTTAAAAATGTCTATTTTTATTTAATAAAAATCTTATATAATTAATATCTCTACGGAAAACCGATTCTCTTGCACGAATTTGATCGGTATTATATTCATCGCTTTCACACGGAAACATTACCCAATCGTGAATATTATTTTCTATTTCATCAATAATTTCTTCAATCAAAGATGATTTATCATTATCTTTTTCAAGAGTGAATACTTTCTTTTTAAATTCGGAATCATATAAAAGATAAGCATCATAATCATCGCTTATTAGAATATATTCCCCTTTTGATTCGCCATTCATTTTAATACAAAAAGGAGCATCATTTTTTAAAGAGTGTATTGCAGCAAATAATACGTCTTGCGCAAAATCTGTTATGTAAGAGAAAAAGATAGCGGCGTCTTGAAAATCAAGACACCCCCATCCAGATACATTATCACATATTAATTTCATATTATTTCTTCTTCCTTCCTACTTGATTACGTTTACCTAAATTTTTACTATCAACTTTGACTATTAATTCAGAAGAAATCACTTCATCATCTTCATGTAATTTGATACCTTTAACTCCCAATCCCATTTTACCAGTAGGAGATATATCAGAAATTGAGAATGTTAATAAATATTCTTTAGTTTCTAATTGTAGATATTGTTTTTTATTATTATCTAATAGAGAAATAGTTGCGACTATATCATTATCTTTTAATTTAATACTTTTTCCACTTCTAGTAGTATTATATTCTTCAATATTTGTCTTTTTAACCATTCCCTGTTTTGTAACAAACAGTAAAGTTCCTTTTGTTTTAAAATCTATTACAAATAGAACTTCTTCTTTTTGTTCCATTTTAATTAAAGATTTAATACTCTGCATAGAAGAGTTAATTTTTATTACAGGTAATTTATAGCACATACCTTTATTTGTAAAAATCGCAAGATTAGAATCTAAAGAACTTTCTATAATAACATCGTTTTTATTAGCTCTTTTTACGATTTTTAAACCGCCATTGTTATAAGAAATCTTGACAGGAGTAGAAGGAATTTCTTTCTTAACCTTTTTCTCTTTTACAATAGTGATATTTTCTAATTTAGTTCTGCGCGCATCTCCATATTTATCTCTCATTTTTTCGATTTTTGAGATTAATTTTTGATTGCGATAATCATTATCTTCTATTGTTTTTTTGCACTCTTCAATAATTAGCATTTTTTCTTCTAATTCTTTTTTCAAATCTTCTTCATCTAATTTTGTTAAACGAGAAAGTTTCATATCTAAGATAGAATTAGCCTGTATTTCATCAATGTTTAAATATTGCATTAATACTGATCGAGCTTCTTTTTTATCTTTTGAAGCACGAATCAATTCAATTACTTTATCAATATCTTTTAATGCTATAAGTAATCCCTCTAAAATATGAACTCTTTTTTCTGCTTTTTCTTTATCAAATTCTGCGGCTCTAATTAATATAGAATTTTGATGATTTACATATTCTTGAATTAAATCAATCATAGAACATAATTTAGGAGATCCATTAACAATAAAATTCATATTATATGAACAAGAAGTCTGTAAATCAGTATTTTTAAATAAACAGGCTAAAGCTTCTTCCTGTAAATTTTTATCTATCATTGTAAAAACTAATCTATTTTCACCAACAGAACTTTCATCATTAAAATCAGAAAAATATTTTCCAATCTCTTCTACATTTTTATTAATTTGTTCTCTAATATGGCTTCTTACAGTTCTGTAAGGAATAGAAGTAAAAATAATTTTATCATCTTCAATAAAATAATCTCCTCTAATTTTTAATGAAATAGAAGACTTACCTGATTCAAAAGCAGTTTTAATATCTCTTTCATTTATAACAGTTCCGCCAAGAGGAAAATCAGGACCTTTAATATACGTCATTAATTCTTCAATAGTTATTTTATTATTTTTAATATATGCTATTATAGCATTACAAACTTCTACTAAATTATGTGGCATACTATTGTGAGCCATAGAAACTCCAATAGCTTGTCTTCCATTACAAATAGCATTTGGAAATAAACTTGGTAATACAATAGGTTCATAATATTCGTTATTGTATGTAGGTTTAACATCAACAATATTCTTTTGGTAATCTAAAAACATTAAATCTGCAATTTTACTTGGTCTAGCATTTGTATAACGAGATGCAGCTTGCATATCATTAGATTCTTGAGTTCCCAAACTTCCTTTTCCATCTACTAAAGGATATCTCATTAAAAAAGGTAAACTTAATTTACACATAGCACTATAACAAGAAGCGTCTCCATGAAAATAAGAACTTGCTAAAGTAGAGCCTACAATACTAGCAGATTTTTTATAATTAGATGAATTATCCATTTTTAAAATTTGATTCATAGTCCATAGAATTTCTCTATGAACTCTTAATAAACCGTCTTGAGCAGAAGGAATTGCTCTATCTTCTAAAACTTCTTTTGCATAATCTAAAAAACACTGTTTACTTTCTTCTAAAATATCAACATCAATAATCTTATTATTCATTTTCACCCTCCAAAACTTGCTTTTTCTTTAAAGCAGAAGCATTTGTAGCTAATTCATCAGCATAATTATTCCATTTATTGTCAGTATGACCTTTTACTTTTCTTATCTCTATATAAGGCCTTGCTAATAATTTTAAATATATTTTTTCTATAATTTCTTTATTAGCAATAGGTTCTTTTTTGCTATTTATCCAACCATTATTAATCCATTTTTTACACCAATTAGTAATACATTGCAAAGAATAATTACTATCAGTATAAATAATATATGTAGTTCCAAATTCATATATATTTTCAATATATTCTATTGCATTTAAAATTGCGGTTAATTCCATTTCATTATTAGTAGATGGAAATTTACTATCAGAAAAATCAACAATCTTTTCTCCATTTTTTAATATTACTACTCCCCATCCGCCATAATAATTAGGTGTTTGACCGATAGCGGAACCATCTGTATATATTTCATAAATACACATAGTATTCCTCCTTTTATTTCTATAAATATTTTATCATCATTTTTTTAAAAAGTCAAAAAGAGCGATATCTTATTATCGCTCTAAAAAGAAAACCCTATTTCAGTAGCATTTTCATAAATATAGTTCTTTCTTGGAGTAACATCTTTTCCCATTAAAACTTCTAATAATTCTTCAGCTTTCTTTACATCTGAAACATTAATTCTTTTATAAAGTTCATTATCAAAACATACTTTTTTCAAATCTTCTGGATTGAGCTCTCCTAATCCTTTATTATGGGATAGATCAAATGTACCCTTTCCTTTTCTAAATTCTTCTAGTTCTTCTTCACTATATAAATAATAATCTTTTCCTTTATAAGTTGCTACATACAAAGGTGTTACTGCTCTATATAGCTTACCAGCTTCTACTAAAGGGCGCATATATCTAAAAAAGAATGTAATTAATAATAATTCAATATTTTGTCCGTCAGAATCAAAATCACTTGTAATTACTATTTTATTATAATTCATTTTTTTAAGGTCAAAAGTTTCATCAAATCCCGCGCCTATTGCAGTTATTATATCATTATACTCCTTATTAGCTAAAACTTTATCTTTTGTAGCTTTTAAAACAGAAATACACTTTCCTCTTAACATCATAATTGCGTGTTTTTTAGGATCTCTAGCTTCTACTGCGCTAGAACCAGCACTCAACACTTATTCCCATATTTCTATGAGCGTAGACTATTTCTTAACTCCGGTTTACCAGACCATCAACGTTCCTACCATTTCGAATTGCGTATTAATAGCGATCCTACGAGACGACAAAGTCTCTAGTCGTTACAGCTTATGTTTGCTTCATTGTAGTATTGTCCGTTCCAAATTTTTTCAAATCCAGAAAAAGACATTTTTCCCTTAATATTGTTTTCCCAATATTTATCAACACTCTCACCATTTTGTTTAGCTTTTCTTGCTTTTATAACTTCTTCAACAGTTAATTTTCTATTATGAGCGGGTAAAGATTTCGATTTGGTTCTGTGAAATTTTTTATTTTCTTCTGTATAAACTTCTGGCATAACATCAGACCAAGTCTCTCCTTGCCAAACCTTTTGGAACCCTCTCTTTGATATAATATCCTTATATTTTTCATAAGCTTTCCTAAATGGAATTAAATTATTATACATATTTCTAATTTCTATTACATTTTCTATTGTTAATATAGCTCTTCCATTCGTTTCATGAGGACTACCATCCCCACCCTTTGTCATATTATATCCATTGTTATAAGTGTCATAATATTTTATCCAATATTTTTCTCGTTCATCTAAAAGATCTTTAGAACATTCTTCTAAAATTTCAAAATTAAAATTTTCTATTCCATATTTCCTCATAGCTGTATATAGATTACAATTATAATATTTATTATTTCTAGTAGACGCGTTAGTTTTATAATAACTTTTATGTGCCGCCCATCTATTTTTAATATTTATACTTTGTCCTATATACGAATGCCCATTAATTTTATTGGTTATTTTATAAATTCCACAATGATTCATACATCTTGCCACGAGATCATCTTCAACTTAATGTGCTTGGTAGACACAAATACTTGCTAAGACTTCCTCGTTAGCAGAGTCACCTCCTTCTCTATATCCTTATTTTATCATAAAAGTCAAGAGAAGTCAAGTTTTGACTCTACCCCAATTAATAAAATTGGTAAAGTAGGTAAGGGCTAGAGCTTTGCTTAACCCTCTACAATTAAAAGAGAATTTTCTTTTGGATTATGAGTTGAACAATTAATTAATTTATCACTTAATTGCATTTTAGCTTTTAAACCTTTTTCTTTTTTAGGCTTTCTTACTGCTTCTCTTGCTTTTTTAGCAGCTTCTTTTGCACGCCTAGCTTCTAAAGCTTTTTCTATAATGGTTTTTGCATCTTTAGGATTATTATCTAACCACTGATAGAATTGTTCACTCATTATTTTATTTAATAGACTTTTATCAATATCGGTTACTCTAGATTTTGTTTGACTATCATATTGAACTCCTGGAGCATCCATATTAAAAATTAGAACTAACCCCTCAGACAGTTCGGCACCAGTTAGATTATTTTCATTCTTTTTTAATAAATTATTTTCATTAGCATATTTATTAAAAGACCTGGTAATTGAACTTTTTATTGAAGTTAAGTGTACTCCGCTTTCTGTTAAACCACAATTAACATATGCAGTTATATCATCGCTATAATTTGTAGTATAAGTTAAAACAATATTAATCCCTAATTTATCTTGTTGTTCGTTACAAATAAAACGATTTTTAATTAATTCTTTTCCTTTGACCTTATCATCTACTAAATCTGATAATCCATTTTTTGATTTATAAGTTTCCTTTTTATCATCAACAGTAAATTCTACTATTAATTTAGGACATAAAGCAACTACTTCTTTTAAATATTTTCTAAAATAATTAAAGTCAATCTGAGGATTCTTAAAAAATTGTTCATCTGGTATAAATTGAATTATTGTACCACTTCCATTATCAAAATTTAAAATTTTTCTATTTTGAAATAAACCATCTTTAAATTCCAATTGTTCTGCTTCGCCATTACCAGTGCTAGAAGTTACATAAAAACTTTTTGATAAAAAATTGGTTAACTTTCCACCTATTCCGAACGCGCCATTTGAAATGCCATTATATGTTCCGTCTTCGTCGTATTTACCAGAGGTATTTAAAACAGAAAATGCTGCTTCTAATACAGTACGTCCTTCCTCATCATGTTTTTTATTTACTGGAAAACCTTGTCCATTATCAATAACAGTATAATTATTTTCCTTAGTATTAATAATAATTTGTATTTTATCTCCATGACCAATTCTATGTTCATCAACAGCATTAGTAAATATTTCTTTTAGTAATTGTGTAGAATATTCTGTAGAACCGCAATATACTCCGGGTTTCATTCTAGTAAATTCTCTAGGTGAAACTGTTTTAATTGATCCTTCTTTATATTTTGTATTATCTTTCATGGATTTCCTCCTTATTCTCTTTAATTTTATCACAAAAAATAAAAAAAGTCAAGGAAATCCTTGACTATAAAGATTCAGCTAATTCTTTTTTCAATTCTTCATACACGTTTTCATTTTTTTCAGCTTGCCAATTAATTCTATCTTGTATTTTTTTAGCCTGTTTGATTTTTTGAATGTAATCTTCGTGAATAATATTATCCATCTCGTCTAATTGTCTGCAATTATAATTAATCATTTTATCAATCGCTCTCGCTCTTGCCAATCTTTCGCCAAAACTTTTACTATATTTATCTTCAGGATTGCACGTTGCCTTTCCATAGAATTTAAGTCCATTCCAAGTTGTAACTTCCGCGCGAACAGTTAAATCATCGTATTCATATTCGGTGTGTTTACAAGCAGTAATCATTATTCTTCTTCTCCTTTTTTCTCTGTAAATAATTTATTAACGATAAATTCCTTTTCACATTTTTGACATGAAAGGCAGTTTCCTTTACACGTAGTTCTTTTTACATCAAAAGTAGGAATTAGAAAGTTTTTAATATCTGCATATTCATTATTTACATTATCAAAATTAATAATAATACTTGATAATTTCCCAAGCCATATTTCATTAGTATACGCATTAAAAACTGTATTAGGATTTAAATTATATGTATCTAATATCCAATTATTTATATTAGGATAAAATTTAATTCCTTCAGGTCTAATCCAAGACGGATCATCTGACGCTCTTAAAAAATCTTCCATGTGATTAGGAATTACAAATAAAGTATACCCTATTTTTTCTAACATTTCCAATTGATTTCTACTATTTATAATAGGAGCCGTAACTATAATATTAGAGATACCTATTGCACGATATTTCAAAATATCAATTCCAGTTTCACAAAAATTATTTCCTAAAATCTGATCTTTTACCTCATTATTTTGCATATTATAAATTAATTCTCTTATGTCGTCTTCATTTGTAAATTGGTAATAAATATCATCACTCGCTTTTAAGGTATTTAATATTTCTTCATTGCCTTCCATTCTTATTATAATTTTATTAATTAAATGTTTTTCTTTATCAGAATGCATTTTTTTTATCAAAGTGTCAACTTCTTTTGTTCCAAACTCTTTCATATTAATTATTACTCCAATAGGAGTCTTAGTATTCTGAATAGAATCTAGTTCTTTATAATCTACATAAAAAATATTACTCATATTCTCACCTCTTTCTTTTTTTATACTGCACTAAGCGCCAAGCTTGAGTATTAGGTTTATCTTCAAAGAAAGTATCTTGTTCTTTTTCTTGTTTTAAAAGCCATTGATAAATTTTTGTTTCTAAAATCGCATCTAATAATGCAGTATGAGATTCTATTACACTAGGAGTATTAAAAAGGTAGGCAAACACACTTTCTGCATCACTTTTAATATTACCTTTTTCAGTCATTCTTCCATTTTCTACACAGAAGATTTTATAATTCTCATCATCTGCTAATGCTTGACATGATTTATTGTATAAATCTACTTTTGTTAAATCTTTAAAAGGATTGTCAGTTTTTAATTTATCACAAGTTGACTGTATAGAGTTCATATCGAAAGTAATATTAAAAGCTGCATAATCTTCTATTTTTAACTGAGTTATAAGATCATTAAAAAATTTAATAATATACCTCCAAGGAACAACTTGTATATCATTATCTTCTTTATAGAAAGAATCTAGTCTATCTTTTCCAAAGAAATAATTTTTCATTAATTCATCATCAGTATAAATTTCTTCCACTAAAAAATTAATTTTATCATCTATAATAGTAATATTATTATCTTCTATTATACAAAGTGTCGCACCAATATCAAAAACATAATTTCCATATAAAGAAAAGCCTTTATTATTAGAGACAGTCTCCGTATCTAAAACTAAAGTATATCTTTTATTCATAATTTCTCCTTTATTCATCATCTAAATATATTATAAAATATTTTTTTAAAAAAGTCAAATAAAAAGAGGTCAAATTACTTGACCTTACTCCAATTATATAATGCTTCACTTAATTCCTCAGTAACTTTAAAAACATGGCAAGTAACTTTTGTTCTATTATGCTGATAAGTACGCACTGATTTGAATCCTTTATTAATTAAATAATTATATAAATTTTCAGAAAAGCATTCATAATACTTTTTTGCCATTAATAATTCTCCTTTATATATTAATGGTATCTTTCCTATATATATTTATTATACCATATCTTTATTAACTTGTCAAGTAAAAAATTGTTTGAATTGTTTAAAAAAATATAGTATAATATATATGTTGTTTAAGGAGGAATTTATATGATGAAAAGAAAAGTATTTTATTTATCAATATTTATGAGTTTAATTCTTTCAGGGACTCTACTTGGAGCATCAGTTTCAATGATTGAAACGACTTCATCTGACAAAAATATCGTATCAGAAAAAAAGAGAGTTGTCAAGGAAACTGAAGTGAAAGAAGAACCGGAAGTAGTTGAAGAAGAAACTATTGAAGAAGCTGTCGTTACAGAACCCGTAGTAGCAGCAGTAGAAGAGGTTCAAACTCCTACAGTTCAAACACCTGTTCAAAGTGATCCAACTATTATCCCATATCCGCACTCTGATTTTAAAACTTATATGTACGCTAGCGCAATCACCAACACAGCGAGTGCTCAATATCAACTTCTTACAAAAGCTTATGTAGGAGATTATGGAATTATGATGGTAGATGGGTGTTATTTAGTTGCAATGGGGACGGCTTATGCGCACTATATTGGACAAAAATATCAAGTTACTTTTGAGACTGGACAAGTTATCAATGTTATGATCGGAGATGTTAAGCAGGATATTCATACAGATCAATATAATAGTGCTGGAATTGCTAATGGAGATTTATTAGAATTTATTGTATCACAACCACCTCAAGAAGTTACTACAATGGGAAGCTACAATGTGATTTTTCCAGGAAAGGTAGCTTATTTAACAATGATTAATTGAATTTTTTAAAAAAATAATATATAATATTTATAGTTATAAAAAGGAGTGAGATTATGGAATTTAAACGCTATCAACATGTCGAAAGAATTCAGAGTAGTTCAACAGAAGGACTTTTAAAAGGTAAGTGCTATATTACGCCAAAAATTGATGGAACTAATGCTTCTATTTGGTTGGGTGAAGATGGAGAAGTACATTGCGGCAGCCGTAAAAGAGATTTAACAATTGGCGAAGATAACGCCGGCTTTAGAGAATGGGTTAATATGCATCCTAATTTTAAAGAGTATTTAATGGCGCATCCAACTCACAGATTATATGGAGAATGGTTAGTTCCTCATACTATTAAACAATATGTCGATTATGCTTGGAGAAATTTTTATGTTTTTGATGTAACAAAAGATACTGGCAAAATTGATGATAATGGAGATCCTATTGAAGAGTATTTACCATATGAAGATTATTTTTGGAGATTACAAGCACATAATATTTTATATTTAGAACCATTGGCAATTATCGAAAATCCTACTATTGAGGAACTAAAAGAAATAATGGAAAATAATACTTTTTTAATGAAAGAAGGAGAAGTTGGCGAAGGTATTGTAATTAAAAATTATAATTTTGTAAATAAATATGGTAGAATCGTTTGGGGTAAAATGGTTCGCGCAGAATTTATTAAGAAAAATGGTAGAAAACCTAAAGCAATTAAAGATAAAGAAGGCTATGGTGAAGTTGAAACTTCCATTGTGAATACTTATATTACAGAAGTCTTGATTGATAAAGAAAAAGCAAAAATTGAATTACAAAAAGGCGGATGGGAAAGTAAATATATTGGACAACTTTTAGGTACTGTATATCACTGTTTAATTGAAGAGGAAATGTGGAATATTCTTAAAAAGTATAAAAATCCTACTATTAATTTTAAACAATTACAAACTTTAACTATTGCAAAAATTAAAGAGATTAAGGAAGATCTATTTTGTTAACCAATGGACAAACTTTCGTTTTATCAATCTTAACTTACGTTTTTTGTTTTGCATTATACTTATTTTTTATTGAGGTAATTTTTCCAAAAATTAATAAAAATATTGAAAAAAATAAAACAATTAAATTAATTTGCAATTATATTCAAAATCTTATTCTTAGATTAATAATTATTGCTATAATAATTTTTATAGCTACAGGCGCGATAGGATTATGGTAAAGTCTACTTTAAGTAGACTTTTTTTTATTTATAATATATAATATATATATGAAATAAAGGAGAAAGATTATGTTATTTAATTTAATTATTAACTTTGAAAAATATAAATGGAATAAAGATTACGGAGTTTACGTTTCTAATTTAGGGCATTTTAAAGATAGATATAAAAGATTAATACCTGTAAAAGTAAATTCAGCTGGATATTTAGTTATAAAAACTGAAAAAGGATATAAATCTGCTCATAGATTAGTAATGTGTACATGGAAGCCAATTCCAAATGCAGAAAATATGACTGTTGATCATCTAAATCATAATAAAAGAGATAATTCTTTAAAGAATTTGGAGTGGGTTGACACTATTGAAAATCAAAGAAGAGCTATTGAAGATATTGTTAATATATCTGAAAATAAAAAATATAGAATTTTAGATAAGAATAAAAACACTTTAAGAAAAAATTTGAGTTTAGAAGAAACATATAATTATTTATATAATTATTCTAATAGTCATCTAAATAATTTTAAAGATCATGATAATATTATAAATAAGATAAGTTCAATTTCTAAAACAAAGAGAATGGGAGAATTGTATATAAGACGCTATAATTGACACTTCCTTATAAATATGATATAATATTTATAAGAGGAGGCTATATATGGAAAAATATTGGAAAAATTTTAAAGGGAAAAAGTGGAAAAAAGATATAGATGTTAGAGATTTTATTCAAAATAATTACACTCCTTATGATGGAGATGAATTGTTTTTAGAATTTCCTTCTACTAATACCCTGCTTTTATGGGATAAGTTAAAAAAATTACAAAAAGAAGAACGAAAAAAGAATGGGGTTTTGAACATGGAAACTGAGAAAGTTTCTACTTTAACCTCATACGGTCCAGGTTATATTGATAAAAATTTAGAAAAAATTGTCGGATTACAAACAGATGAACCTCTTAAACGCGCTTTCATGCCGTTTGGAGGAATTAAAATGAGTGAACAAGCTTGCGAAACTTATGGATACAAACCTTCTGATAAATTACATGAAATTTTTAATAAATATAGAAAGACGCATAATCAAGGAGTCTTTGATTGTTATACTCCTGAGATGCTTTTAGCTAGAAAAAATAAAATTATTACTGGATTACCCGATACTTATGGTAGAGGTCGTATTGTAGGAGATTATCGAAGAATTGCTCTTTACGGTATTGATTTTTTAGTTGGGCAAAAAGAAAAAGATTTAAATGATACTTATTACGGTATCATGAATCCTGAAACAATTCAATTAAGAGAGGAAATAGCAGAACAAATTAAAGCTTTAAAAGAAATAAAAGAAATGGCTAAAATTTATGGATTCGATATTTCTAAACCCGCTTCAAATGCAAGAGAAGCTTTTCAATGGTTGTATTTTGGATACTTAGCCGCAATAAAAACTCAAAATGGCGCGGCAATGAGTGTTGGTAGAATATCTACTTTTTTAGATATTTATATTGAAAGAGATTTAAAAGAAGGAATATTAACAGAAAAAGAAGCACAAGAATTAGTAGATCATATGACAATGAAATTTCGCATGGTTAAATTTGCTCGTATTCCTAGTTATAATCAATTATTCTCAGGCGATCCTGTTTGGGCTACTTTAGATTTAGCTGGAACCGGAGTGGACGGTCGTCATATGGTAACTAAAACCGATTTCCGTTTCTTACATACTCTTGAGAATATGGGACCAAGTCCTGAACCAAATTTAACTATTTTATATAGTTCATCTTTACCTGAAGCTTTTAAAAAATATTCTGCAAAAATTTCAATTAATACTTCTAGTATTCAATATGAAAATGACGATGTTATGAAGCCTATTTGGGGCGATGACTATGCTATTTGTTGTTGTGTTAGCGCAACTCAAACTGGGAAAGAAATTCAATTCTTTGGAGCTAGAGCTAATCTTGCAAAATGTTTATTATATGCAATTAACGGTGGAATTGATGAAAAAACTAAAATGCAAGTTGGACCGCAATACACTCCTATCACTTCTGAATATTTAGAATATGATGAGGTCATGAGTAAATACGATTTAATGTTAGATTGGTTATCTAATATTTATGTCAATACTCTTAATTTAATTCATTATATGCATGATAAATATTATTATGAATCAGCTCAGATGGCTTTAATCGATACAGATGTTCGTAGAACTTTTGCTACTGGTATAGCGGGATTCTCTCATGTGGTGGATTCTTTATCCGCTATTAAATACGCTAAAGTTAAACCTGTCAGAGATGAAAATGGAATTGCTATTGATTTTGAAATAAAAGGCGATTTTCCTCGATATGGAAATGATGATGACCGCGCTGATGAGATTGCGGTTTGGTTATTAAAAACTTTTATAGAAAAAGTTAAAAAGCAATATACTTATAGAAATAGTGAACCAACAACTTCTATTTTAACAATAACTTCTAATGTTGTGTATGGTAAGGCTACTGGAACATTACCTGATGGAAGAAAGTCTGGAGAGCCTTTATCTCCTGGAGCAAACCCTTCATATAAAGCTGAAAGTAATGGATTACTAGCTTCTTTAAATTCAGTTGCTAAATTACCTTATGAATACGCTTTAGACGGAATTTCAAACACTCAAACAATTAGTCCTAATGCCTTAGGTAATTCAGAGAGGGAACGAGTTAATAATTTAGTAAATATATTAGATGGATATTTTGATCAAGGCGCGCATCATTTAAATGTTAATGTATTTGGTATCGAGAAATTAAAAGACGCTATGGAGCATCCTGAAAAAGAAGAATATCAAAATTTTACTATAAGAGTTTCAGGATATGCCGTTAAATTTATTGATTTAACAAAAGAGCAACAATTGGACGTTATTTCTAGAACTTGTCATGATTACTTATAAACTTTGTTATACTATATAATTGACTATCTTAAAAAAATATGGTATAATATATGTATATGGAGGTACTTATATGAAAAAGAATAATGAACAATTATTTGCAATTTTAGAAGATTCGGCAGCGAATGGAATTACACCGGATTTATATCAATATTATAAAGGGTTGGCAAATGATAGAGTTATTTTAGCAGGAGAAATTATGGACGATATTGTGGAAAATGTCGCAATTCCATTATTAGACATGATTAAGAAAAACAAAGAAATTAAAGACCGCGAGTCAGAAGGGCGCATTGTTAAAATAGACCCTAACTTTAAACTAGCTCCTATCGAAATAATTATCCACAGTCCAGGAGGCTCTGTCTATGATAGTATGTTTTTAGCTAATATTATTGATAAAGCTGAAGTTCCTATTAACGTAAAAATTCTTGGAAATGCTTTAAGTATGGGTATGATTATTGCTATGGCTGGATATAATAATCCTAATGTTACAAAAGAATGTTATGGTTTTTCTATTGGACTTATCCATGCGGGTAGCCTAAAAATGGAAGGCGAAGCTAATGCAGTAAGAGATACAATGGAATTTAATGATAAATATAGTGAAATGATGAAACAATATGTCTTATCTCATTCTAAAATTACAGAAGAAGAATATGAGGCACATAATTCAAAACAGTGGTATTTGACAGCTGAAGAAATGTTAAATTATGGAATCGTTGATAAAGTAATTAAATAGAATGGAGTTGTTTTAATTGAGCAGTAAGAAAAAAAATATTATTACTGTTGATTTTAGTAATGCTGAGGCTAGTGAACATGTTACTGGAAGTATGTATCATGTTAAAGCAGGAGATTTAGAATTATTATTAGATTGCGGATTGGCGCAATCTAATAATATTTTAAAAGATTATCGTGCTAATAACGCACATTTTAAGTTTAAAGCTAAAAATATTAAATATATATTTTTATCTCACTTGCATTTAGATCATTCTCAAAGAGTTTCTTTATTATATAAAATAGGATGCGAAGCTGCTATTATTATGCCAAAAGGTTCAAAAAGAATTTTTAAAGATATGGCAGAAGATACACTTCATATTTTTCAAAAAGATAGCGAAGTTTTAAGCAAACAATGCGGTAAAAAATATGAGCCAATTTTTGGTCCTGAAGATGTTAAGAAAGCGCTAGATCATATTGTTGAATATGATTTTAATGAAGTATTTGAATTAGAGGAAAATTTAAAATTTAGGTTAATACCCTCGGGTCATATAATCTGCGGAGCGCAGATAGAATTATGGATTAGTAATAATAACGTAACTAAAAAGATTCTTTACACTGGAGATTTAGGTAACGTTTTTATTAAAAAGGATTATATTACTCCTTTTGAACCTGTTGAAAAAGCTAATTTAGTTATTGGAGAAACTACTTATGGTGATAAAACAAGAATGATATCTACTTTAAAACAAAGAGAGAAAGATTTAGAAAAAATAGAAGAAATTATTAGAAATACTTGTATAAGAGATAAGGCGAGAGTATTAATTCCTTGTTTTGCTCTTGATAGATTACAAACAATGCTAACAATTTTGTATGAAATATTTGGAAAAGATGAAGATTTTAGAATTCCAATTTTAGTAGATACACCATTAGGATTAAAACATATAAAAAGTTATTTTAATATTTTAGAAAATGAAGATTTAGAAAAATTTTCAGAAGTCATGTCTTGGAAAAATATTATTCAAATAAAAGAATACTCCGAAACAAAACATTGGGCAGAAGAATGTGATACTCCTTGTGTTATATTAGC
>NFZC01000009.1_pt1 | contig 40420 bp, 83 predicted proteins | sample 1095391 | NCBI WGS metagenome assembly NFZC01 (sample SAMN03609890, study PRJNA323583) | gut metagenome | isolation source: feces | host: Rattus norvegicus | place: Denmark: Riget | collected 2013
TACTATGACAACATCCATAACGAGAGGTTGCTCTATCCCATTTCCAAGTCCAACCAGTAAGATGTTTATTGATTAGGTTAGTTATTCTTACTTCTTGAGTTTCTATTCTCATGGCTTTTCCTTTCTCTTACCTTATATTTTCATTATAAATAAAAAGTCTCAAAAAGTCAACACCTTTTTTATAACCTTATTTTTTTCGAGGTTAGAAATTTTAAGTAAATAACCAGTTGCGGCATCGCCCATATTGAAAATATTAGGATTTGTTCTTTTTATATATTGTCGAATATCATCTAACCAAAAACCGTATAGTTCTTTAGTTTGAGATAAAAAATAAAGAATATAATCGGCATGGCTTTTTTCTAAACATCCGATATGTCCACTAGTAGTCTTCTCGAATACGATATTACCTGTCTCATGGGCTTTACGGTCTGTCTTTACTTCGTACTTAATGATAATTCCACTATGTTTTTCGGCTAAAAAATCAATATCGAGTTCTTGAAAATATGGGTCTTTTCGGACATCTAAAACAGCTCTATTCTGAGGAGATTTCAAAAGCAAAGAATATGCTATATTTTCGCCTTCTTCGGCTACTTTTAGGTCTTGCTGAAAGTTGCCTCGCATATCTATGAGTATAGATACTTTTGGTAAATAAATCAAAAAACCCGCCTTCTTTCAGACGGGTATGAATACTATGAGATTGGAGTTTCTATATACTTAATTCCAATACTAGATGTAACGTTTGAATATTTAATTCGTTTCATAAAAGTCCTCTACCACCATTTATTAGTTTCCCAAAAAGCTACTGCATTTGCCCAAGAACCATAACGCTGTTTTGCGTAGGTATCACACCATTTCATTTGAGTTACTGGGTTAGTCCGCCAATCAGAGCCAGCAGAAGCCATTTTATTTCCTGGAAGTGCTTGACAAACTCCGTATGCTCCCGAAGAAGCATTTACGGCTTTGAGATTACATCCAGATTCTCGCTGAAAAATATAGAACGCATTTTGAATATCAGTGATACCAGCCGCTCGCATCCAATCTGCACAAGTTCCTGTTATGGTGGTTTGACTTGCTAGGGTTGCTTGTTGCTGGGCTCTTTTTTGAGCCTCTAATTTTGCCTGGAGTTTATCTTCGAGTTCTTTATTCTTTTTCTCGAGTTCTTCTTTTTCGTTATTGAGATTATTTTTTTCTTCCTCGAGCTTTTGAAGATTTTGCTCCTGTTCCTGTTTTTCAGTTTGCAACTGTTCGACGGTAGATGACTTTTCATCTAGTCGTGTTGTTAATGTACAAATGTTATGGATTGCTAGTCCAGCGAATCCTAGTAGTAATAAGGATAAAAGAATATTTATAAAAATTCTTAGTCCTTTACCAGATTCGACTTTCTTAGTATTTTTCATAACTTCTACCCTCATCGTAATTAATTACGCCCAAGATATGACGGTATTTATTCTTTACTCCGTTTAGAATTACTAGTTGTTACGAAGGCATCAATTGCAAAGTAAGCCGCTAATAGGACTTGCGGAAGAATTAAAATCTTGGGAGTTAATCCTTCTGTTTGCTTGATGACAACGATAGTGCTGTAAACAATTGAACATACTGCCAATAGCTTACTGAAACCAATTATAGCACGAATTATGTATACTATTCTGGCTACTAGCTCTTTTTTTCTATGATTACGAGCATTTATGCCAGTTTTTTCTTTGAGGTCCCTTTCGATTTCCTCAATTTCATCATATTCATCTTTAATTTTGATATTTTTTGCCATTTTATTTTTCCTTTCTTTTTACTCGTTAATAAGGATTGTGCTTATCCTTATCAATTATGATTATATATGAAAAGTCATAAAAAGGCAAGAGTTTTTAGCACTTTTCTAGAAATTCATCTTTTTTATAGAGGTAGATTTTATCGAAAACTGCCGAAATTCGGTCTTTTCTGATATTGAAAATCTGCCCTTTTGTATATAAATCTAAATTAGAAAGTCCTAATTCTTTATCCGTATAAGAGGAATATTTGTCTTCTAATAATAGTAGTTTTTGATATTCAGATTCAACTAAATTATTCAGGATTGTTTGCCATTGAAGCATTTGTTCCATGAACTCGTTAGGAATATCTAAATCTTCAACCCTATCGCCATTTTTGCATAATTCCCATACTCTTTGAGGAGTACAGTTGGAGATTAAGCGATGAGTTTCCAAGAACCATTCTGTTTTGATTTTTACTCTTTCTGAAGTTTTGGGGTCATAAGCAACGATTCCTTCTACTTGATTAGTAAGATATTCCTTAGATTCCTCAAAGGTCATTTTTTGAGCGACTTCAAAAGGGCAATTCTCTTTAGTAGGTACAATTTCTTTTCCATCTTCGCCACGCATAGCCCAACAAACTAGCCTAGAAATAGGGTATTTAGTGACGATAATCCCAGCATCTTCCGGAAAATCTTGAAGAAGTTCACAAAAGTATTGAATATTTGGCTGTATTTGCCTTCTAATTGGCTCTGTAATGAGTTTTTCAGCCACCTCCGTATATTTATTACAAAATGAGCCTCTGGAGCTAATTACGAGCCCTAAACGAGGTTCTAATTTAATTGAAATATAATATCCGTCTAATTTTTCAGAAATAATACTATGAGAGATGTCGAATTTCGCAGACCATTTTTCCTCCTTATTGAAGAATTTTTTTGGACCTTGAATGCAGTTATAGAACTCATGTTTCATGATGTCGTATCCGATGACAAGACCTCTGGTATTTAGTGTTATTTCATCCCATCTTTCTTCAAAGGTTGTTTTTGGGGTATAATTATAAATCCATAGCGACCAAACTGGATGTGCGGATTTTCTAACATAACCATTTTCGCAATAATATGTAAGTTTTGCGAGAAAATCATTACTCAAAGTCATGATAAGCTCCTAAAATAAATTTTTCAATTCATGAGATAGATTATTGTTCTTCCTTTTTATCGAGAACTTCCATTACGCAAGCGTTTATTAGAAGTCCATAATTGATATAATCCGTAATCTTTTCTCTCCATAATTCTTTTGGAGGAAGTTTTCCTTGCGAAATTTCATGTACGATTTTTTGGATGGAAGCAATATGTTTCGTATCGTAACAAAAAGCCACCTCCGCAGGACACATTCCTAATAAATCGGAAGATTGTCTAAAATTGCTTAATTTATCCGTTTTTTGAGCATACTCATCGTTTTTAGATGATAGCAATTCCTTACAATAATTAAGTTGCTGTTCGATTAATTGATTAAATTTTTGTGACTCCATAATTCTCCTTATTAATTAATAAAAATGAACCATCGCCATATGGGTTACCATCCGAGTATGTAGATAAAGTATCGCAAAAAATTAATTCAAAAATAGTGTTCCCTGTGTTTCGAACGGTATGGGTCGCGATTCTCCTGACTGGAGTATGTCCCACTATTTGGTTGAGACCTTTTAATGGTCTTGCAAGTAATTCTTGCCTATCTGCCCAAATTGGAGATGGAGTATCAAAACCTCCACGGTATCCTCCTGCTTGGCTCAAAGTATTAAAAATCTTATGTGCAGTTAAATCGTTATTTCGTTCCCTAAAAATCCAATTTAGATAATTAGCCCATTCATCAGGCTTATTGCTATTAAGAGGCAAATAAAGATTATCGATTAGTTGAATATCTTTTATCCAACTAGATGTAATTCCGGCATGAGTATAAATATATTTACCATCACTAAAAGCTAATTGAAAGAGGTCTTCATTCTCATCAAAAAGTAGCTTTACGATAATATGCGTTACTGGATTAAAGCCGGAACATTTAAATTTTCCACCCATCCATTCAGAAAAATCATGATTACCTAATAAAAGGATAATTTTATCTGAATAAGTCTTCTTAAGAGTTATTAATCTTGTAAGTAGGTTATATGAAGCTTCCGGAGGCTTATTCCAATCATCAACATAATCTCCTAAGAAGATAATTCTCTCAATAGTCGAATCGTTATCAAAATAAGATATTGCTTTTTCTAGCATATCTAATTTTGTGTGTAAATCGCCTATAATTAGATTATTCGCCATATTTTTCCCTTCGATAATTGTTTTCGTTATCCTTCTCAATCAGATTAGCGATTTTGCGGGAACCAGTGAAAAGGTTTTCGTATCTATCATAAATAACCTTCATTCGGTCAAGATGATACCTCCATTCAATTTCCTGTCTCTGGGCTTTTATATATTTTGGTTGAGTCTTAACCCAGCTTTCACGGTCTTTCGCTGATGATAATCCTAAAGATTCCTTTTCTTCGTTACAGATTTTCCATAATTCAGCCAAAATCGTAGCCGTATCTAATTTTGCATATTCGTAGGAGCGTTGTAGTTTAGCCATAAATAGTCCTGCCTCTGCAATCATATCTGGGTCATGAGATAGGTGGAATCTTACGTCTTCTTCCGAAAAAGCTTCAAAATCTCCACGCTGAATTGCTTGTAGCATTACTTTTTGGGATTCTTCTACTTTCGCTACATATTTTTGCAGACGTTCAATTCGCTTTTGTTCAGATTCAGTTAAAGGAGACTCTATATTATTTGAATTTTTTAAATTAGCCGCTATAGAGAGAGTCTCTACTTGAGTAAGATTCCGTTCATTCATTACCAACTAGCCTCGTAGATAAAATCAGAGTATTTATCCTCTGAATTAATTAATGGTTCTAGAATTTCGATAGTTCTTTCTAGGTCATCTACATACCATTCGTCATATTCCGTAGACCCGAAGAAAAATCCTGTACAGGTAGGCAACAATTCTTTTGCTTTAGTATCATCCTTCAGTATTTTAACCGTACGAACTTTCTCTTTACCTTCAAAGTCTTGATAAATTTCTTTCTTTTCTTGTGTATTATCCTTTAAAATGGCTTTACAGCGTTCATATAGATTTCGGAGAATACCGATAGGAATTCGAATAGGTTCGCAATTATCTTCTTTTCCAGTTTGCGTAATAAAAAAGTTATGAATTTCATTCGCTTTTCGCCAATAACCTACCTCTTCGATAATATAGACGACTTTATCTGGATTAATACCGTATTTGTTCTGTTTATCAATTACCTTAACTTGAGTTACGATGTCTTTTTTCTTTTCATCAAAACTTTGAACATAAGTTTTTCGATAAAGATACATATCTAAGCCCATAGCGTCTCCTAAATAGATTCTCCATTAATTTTAATAGTTACTCTTGGACTCTGCTCTAAAACATAACCTGCAATATTTACACCTAATTTAAGACTATTTTTAATTAATTCCGTATTTAGAACCTTTTGATAAATTTTCCCATCCTGAACAATAATACTATCTTGATTAAGTTCTTCGGTAGTGTAATAATCTTCCGGAACCAATGTTTCGTCGATAAGTCTTGGCTTAGTTACTGCAACCGTACTAATTTCGATATTATCGCCAATATTACGTTTCTTCTCGTTATTTTGAAGCATCTCATTGCCAATAGATTTCTTGATTGATGGGAGTACTTTATCTATCTGTTTTTTAAGGAATAAGAATTCTTGGACTTTAGGGTCAACCAAAGCCTCTTGGAATTTTATTAATAGTTCTTTAGGTTCTACTTGAACCGCTGGAGCTTTTATTTTCGACATTTTTTATCCTTTCTTTTAATTTATGTTTCCATTATAAATAAAAAATTAATTATTTGCAACTATTTCTTTAAATTTTTCTTGGATTTCTGGAATAGGGTATAGTCTTTTTACTACATAGGAGAGATTGAGGTCGTCAATGTCTGGATTGTAAAGCAATAAGTCGCACCACTCTCTTTCGGTTACAAAAAAGCCCCACTGAACTTGAGAAATTATTTCTTGACTTAGACTTTTAATTACTTCAAGATGATGTTTTTCTCCGAAAGATTTACATTCAATTAAGCCATCTCTTTCAACTAGACCATCTGGGCTATATCCAATATTTGGATATTTATCGTTAATGATAAAACCAGCATTGTAGATTGGAGTATAAACACTTGAATATATTTCTTTTGATTCATCTTCAAGTATATGCCCTCGATGAGTCCAATAGTTACCGGAAAAAGAATTAATCTCTTTTTGCTTTTTCTTAAGAATTTCTTTAGGAGTATATCCTCGAAGAAGTTTAATAGCATCTGTTCCGGTTAAGTATTGGCTCCGAAGTTGTTTCCATTCTTCAGAACCTTGCTTAACCTCATCTTCGCCGATTGTAGTAATCACTTTTTCTCTGCCTTTAATTTTGCGATTAATTCAGCCTTTTTGGAGGCACTCTTTTTAAGAATTTCCTCTGCTTCGTTATCTACAAAATCAAGGTTCTCCAAGTCAATGTCGAGATTTTTATCGTATTCTTTGATTGCTATCTCTTCCCAGTTTTCCAAACTATTATTCGGCATAGCCCATTTTGGCAGTTGAGGTTGTTCATCAAATTGCTTATATTCATTTAACGGGTACCATTGATTCGGAATATAGTAGAAATACCTACCAACACCAAACATTACTGCAGAACGTTTAAAGGCATCTGAACAACCGCCTTTAATTGGAGAAACTTTAGTGAATTCGCCACCATCACTTTTAGTAATCCAAGTACCATCCGGCATACGGATTGATAATTCACAGATAACACCTTGTTCATAAACAGTTTCTTTATTTTGCCAACCATCAATTCCACAGATTTCATCCAATCTCTTTTGAACTTCCCTAGAATCGATATAAAAAAGAGCGATACCTTTTTTCTTATCTTTGGAAGTTGCACCAACACGACACTTTACAAATTTAGGGTCGAATGGGTTCTTTAATTGTTTCAGCATGGCTTCTGCTGAAGTAGATTTCGTAGCCATTAACTACCTCCTTTTTACTTATATTAAGGATTATAAATAATTTTTAAAAATTGGGCAACAATAAAGATAAGCGTTAAGTTGAAGTGTTTAAAAACTCTCCCTATAATAAAGTTATCAATGAAGGTAAGTTGATGGTTATGGAGGTAAAGGTGGACATCAATGAAAATATTGGTATTAATAGGGAATTTATTGTTATTCCTAAGTTCATCCTAGGTATAAAGGAATTAAGTCCAATAGATAAACTTATTTATGCTAGAATTGCCGGCTTTGAGGAATATTTTGAAAGTCAAGCACATTGTGCCGATTTTTTAGGAGTATCTGAACGAGCCGTAGGAGAGGCAAAAAGAAAATTAGAAAAAATGGGACTTATTACTTGTATTGAAAATACCGGGAGAGGTAAGGTCTATAAGGTCCTTTTAGACCAAGACTTCCAAAAAACGGAAAGCAGACTTCCAAAATTTGGAACTCTGACTTCCAAAAAACGGAACTCTGACTTCCAAAATTTGGAACCATATAATAAAGAATATAATAAAGAATATATATCTCCTAAATCAGATGATTCAGGAGTTTCAAAAGTAAAGGTCAAAAAAGAACCTTCCAAAGAAGCGACCGAATTAGCGGAATATCTAAAGAAAAAAATTCTCGAAAGCCAGCCAACTGCTCATATAGACAGAAACTATAAGACGAATTGGGCTAAAGATATTGATAAAGCAATTCGATTAGATGGAAGAAAACTAGTAAATCTAAAGAGTATGATTGATTACTGTTATCAGTATAGTGATTTCTGGAATCAGAATATTAGAAGTGGAGCAAAACTACGAAAACATTACGACCGGATTGAAATGGAAATTAGAAATATGTACATGAGGCATGGAACTGTCGTAGTAGGTGATATTAATGAAGAACCAGATATAACAAAAGCTCCATTCTAAGTTGCAAGATTTTAAATAACGCTTTATTTTAAAGGTATGGAAAACGCATTAACTAAAAAGAATAATCTAAATACCGATGGAAATTTGATTACTCAAACTAATGAAAATTTCGGAGAAGTAATCAATACGATTCAGTATGGTGTTATTAAGCTAATGGGCGATAATACGGAATATAAGGTTTCTTATAAGACTCTTTACGATATTGCTAATAAGCCACCGCAATTTAAAGGGAATGTAGTTATACCGGAATTGCACTTAAAAGTTCCATTAAGTAGTATAGTCTTTCAACAATTTAGAGAGGCTAGAGAAATAATAGCAAAAGAATATGCAAAATTGCCTACAACTGATTTAATTTGTAAGAGAACTAAAGTTGGAGATGATTTTGAAATATCGAATTTTTCATTGAAAAAATTACATGAGAATATGGAAGAATATTGGCAAATAACTGCTCATATTTTAAAAGAGACTAATAATCCAGACCTTAAATTTAATCATGTGAAAAGGGCTTTATTAATGAAGTCCCCAGAGCCGAATTATCCAGCGAGTGTCTTGGAAATTTATAAATATGGAGAATTGCAATAAAAAACGCTTGTACTTTTGGAAATTATTATTTATAATAAAAATATAAGAGATAAATAATCTCTTAGCACATCTAAACACCTAATGCATGAGAATCTGTTTTGTAGGTTCAGATTCTAAAAAATAAAAAACTCTTAAATATCACCCTTCGACCTGATGGGTGGTATTTATTGTATAATAGAATTGCTATAAAGCATGGTTACCGCCGATAACTTCGACTCAAATCCGGGAAATGAGTGGAAGCGGCGGTTTTTTGATATAATAGATTTTAAAAAAGGAGGTTAATGCTTGAAGTTATAGACCATACTAATCACCCTTATTGGACTCCTAAATATAAAAAATTAGGAAGAGAAAATGGGGCAGCAACATATTCACGAGATATAGTAAAATACTATATTCCTATTTTTGAAGAACTTTTTAAGAAAAGAACGGCTGGGAAAAATTTAGTTATAACCGTAAATAATAAATGGAAATGGAATGTTGGAACATATAAGCGAATTTTTATGTTTATCCATGAAAGAGGCCTAGATGAAGACACTCGCAGATATAAAAGGCAACAATTACATGATTTCGTGGAGTCTAACCCTAAAAGTAAGGTTTATTTTATTGTCTGGTGTCCTCAACACGCTTTCGAACTTATTGATGATGGATTAAATGCAATTTATTTACCAATGGCGATTGAAGCAGACGAATTTACAAAATATAATGAAAATATTGATGAGCGATATTCTAATAGAATTATTTATTACGGAAATATAATCGGCTCAAAACGAGAAGCCTTTAAGAGATTACAAAAATATCTAACTGTTAAAGGATGGAGATTAGATTATATAAGTAATAATAAATATAATAATGGCTTTTTAGGACTTTCCAAGGGTCAGATAAGAAAGATTTTATCTAGATATAAATATGGGGTAGCAGTAGGTCGTTCCGCTCAAGAAATGTCGGCTATGGGATTAAAAGTTTTTTGCTTTGCTTACGACGATGTTTTAATTCCGAGAACCGAAAAAGAAGCTAAATCGATTATGAACCAAAATAATACTTCATGGGGAGAAGGATGTTCTTTAAAGGAATTTAGTTTATGGCTAAGCCCAGAAAATCTCGATTCTCTATTGCCTATTTATAGGGATTGCAAAGATGTTGCTAAAATTCTAAAAGAAAAATTGGCTGAAATTAAATAAAAAGTCTAAAATAAAAAGTATGTTATACTAAAAATAGCCGGAGATAGAACGGACAAAGTTATAGCACGGTAGTCAGATTAACGAGAGTATAAAGACATCTCACTATTTGATAAATTGTATAATAACTGTAAACCGTGATGGGTAGCGAGTGGTTTTATCTCCCTTCTTAAAGTTCTTTAAATCTTCGCCAATAGTCGCCTAATAATCTTCCCCGAGCGGATAAGGCTAATCTATAGTCCGAGAGGACTGTTGCTGGAACCCGATAAGGGAAAGGTAGAACGCAGAAATGCTATAGATTGAAAAACAAACTTAAATTATATCAAAGCATGATAGTTCGGGAGTTTGTAAATGCAGGACAATGTCGAGAGATAGTTCCTGCCTATTGGCTTAGATTTAGGGAATTTTTTGACTTTTTTAGACTTTCCATTTATAATAAAAGAAAGAAAGGAAGAAAATGTCGAAAAATAATGAATATAATAGGCTGATTAAACTAGTCGAAGCAGATGGTTGGAAATTAATTAAAGATGATGGACACAAACAATTCACTCATCCTTTTAAGAAAGGTAAAGTAACAATACCGCATCGAATAACAAAAAATATAGAAATATCTGTTCTTAAACAAGCCGGTATTTATAATAAGGGGTAGAAATAGTTTAGACAATATATGAAGTTGCTGAATGAAAATCGCTAAAGTTAGAAATTCAGAGTAATATATTGGACTCGGAGGCGGTATCCGACTACTCCACCATTTATGGTATAATTAAATTGCGATACATATATAATTTACAGAAATCAAATTTTCGAAGGTGCTAGTTTTTAGCGCCTTTTTGTTTTGGAGGTTTTATGAGTTATAGGACTAAAGCAAGAAGATTAGCAACTAATAATAGAGAATATAAAAGTTTGTCATTAGATGGATTAGGGAAATGCAAATATTGTCCGCCACATAAGGGGGATAATGATAGGAGTAGCCGGTCTCAATGGGGTAAAAAGGTAGCAGCTAAAACTTTATATGTAACTGGAAAAGGACGAAAGGAGTTACCAAAATTTATGCGAAAATGGTATGATAAACATTATGAAGATAAAGAAGAATTGAACTCATGCAGAAAACTGGATAATCGTTACTATGAGATTGATAAAGGCTATTTAACGGATAGTTTAGAAAATCTAGGAGATTATCTTGCGAATAAAAAGAATAAATATGCTACTCTAATTCTGAATGATGTTGATAATATTCATTCATCCGGTTTAATTAGCCTAGAAAATGATAAGTTAAGTTTTGAAATTTATGTCAAAAGAAAACGAAAAACTACACCTAATAATTAAAGGTATTATTCCTAGTAAAAAAAATTCAAAAAAGATTGTTGGCTGGGGAAAGCAAGCAAGACTTATAACCGACCCTAAAATTCAACAATGGACTAAGAGTGTTCAAAATAGCCTAATTGGGCTACCAAAGATTTCCGGACCTATTAAAATGAAAATTATAATTTATAATCCAGATTACAGAAAAAGGGACTTAGATAATCAACTCTGTACCATAAACGATACTATTAAGGATTTATTAATAGATGAAGATGATGGAAAGATTCTTCAAGATATACATATTAAATGGGGCGGTATAGATAAGGAAAATCCAAGAGCAGAAATAAGTATAAGTTCAATTTGACATTTATAATAAAAACTATTATTCTTGAATTATAAATAAGGAGGTATTGTTAAATTGAAAAAGAATTATGTTAAGGAAGCGAATATTCTGCTTTTTGACTTAGAAGTATCTCCTAATCTTGGATGGTTTTATGGTCAATATGATACAACTCCGATAAAAATCGAACAGCCACCAATCCTGCTTGCTATGAGTTGGAAGTGGTTAGGGGATAAGGGAAAACCGCAAGGGGCTACGATTCTAGATTATAAACAATTAGATAAATTTGACGATTCTGGAATCGTAAAAAAATTATGGGAATTATTAGATGAAGCCAGAATTGTCGTAGGTCATAATTCGAAAAAATTTGACGAAAAAATAGCTAATGCCTTCTTTCTTCGACATAATATGAAGCCACCTCGCCCATATCAATCTTTTGATACTTTACAGACGGCTAGAAAATACTTTAAATTTGATAATAATAAATTGGATTATTTAGGAAAGTTATTAAGTGGTTCGGGTAAGACGGAAATTACTTATGGTAATTGCTGGGATAAGATGATTAATGGTACTCCTAAAGAAAGAAAAAAATTCGCTCATCTTATGGATGTTTATTGTAGGAATGATGTTGCGGTATTGGAAAAGATTTATTACAAGTTATTACCTTGGGCAACGAATCATCCTAATGTAGCACTTGCTTCTGGTGTTGAGTTTATATGTCCTAGATGTGGAAATGATAGTGAATTTAGGATTAAATCTTACCGTAGAACTGGTGCTCAAATCAATGCTATTCAATATGAATGTCTGCACTGTCATGGTTATGTAACCCGACCTCTTAATAAGGAAGAGCGAGAGGAGCTTAAGGATGAGGGGAAACTTAAGAGTCTATATAGAAATTTAAGCTAAAGTGATATACTTAATCTAGGAGAAACGATTATATATGAAAAAAGAAGAAGATATTCAAAAAATCCTAAATCTCTTAGATGAAGAACTTAAAAATTGTGAAGAAAAATAAAAAAGCTGTTGATTTTTATAAAAATTTCATATATAATTAAAAATGTAATGGAAAGGGATAAAACCCTTACAAACATTACGGGAAGTGTAACCTTTTCAAAAAATGTTTTGAAGAGGAAAATTATGAAATTGGCCCTAATGCGATAAGGGCTAATTTTATAGTTGATTTTTTATTATAAACAATATATACTTCTTTATAAGAAGTGGGGTTATAAAATAAAGGAAAGGAGTCATGAAATGGCTAAAATTGGTCGTCCCAAAAAAGATGCATCAGAAAAAGTAAAGAATCATATAATTGCAGTAGATTATGCTGATTATCTAACAATTAAATCATATTGCGTTAGAAATAGAATTAGTATTAAGGCTTTAGTCTCGGAGCTAATCAAAGACTTGTAATATGCTATCATCTAGATAGATGAAAACACAAAAAATAAAAAAAGATAAAATATACTGGTTGATTGAAGATAAAAGAATAGTAGCGTTTGATAAATTACAAGCTACAGCCTATGACATATTTGGATTTAATTATAAAAAGAATCTAATTTCAATGAAAAAACAAGTTCAAAAAACAGAACTTGGAAGAAATTGGCCGGAAGTTATTACGCTTGCTGTCCAAAATGAAATGATAGGAGTGAGTGTTCGTGTCCAAGAAGAATGGTTTGAAGGTTTTTAATCGGGCTGATTATTGGAAGAATGTTTTAAATTATAATCGGAATCAGGTTACTTGTTTATTATTAGAAGAAATAACTGCCGAAGACCTTAACTTTATAGAGGATAATTTTTGGATAAACTTTATTACTTATCAAAAACCAAAAAATGAAAAACCTTTAAATTTATTCTTTAAAAATGGAGAATTAAAATATTCGCCAATCGAACTAAAGGATATTAATTACGCTCTATACATGGGGAAAGATAAAAATATAATTTATCCTCTATGGGCTTCCGGTATTACAATTATTACTAAGCTAGAATCATTAGAACTTCAAGCCCCTATTGAAAGGGTAGATAACTTTTCTAGACTCGATAATTTGACATAATTATAAATAAAAATTATACTCAAATTATGGAGACAATAGTTTTCTATATTAATAGCGAGCAAAGTAAACGAAATGCTCTATTATCTCTGACTAATATAGGGCCAGAAATTAAAAGAGAAACTGCTTTACTTTTTGTTACTAATAATGAATACTACTTGGAAATGAGAAACTTAGACCCTCAATATTTTGAGGGTATTATTTTTGATAATCTAATGTTTATGAGTATGGGGGAAGATAGCCTAAGTCATACCGTGAAGGAGGCTATTAATAATCTATATACTGATTTAATTATTATTAATCCTACTCATATTCTAAAATATGGAGCAATTTCCGAAATGAGGAGAATCTTTAATGGTGGACATTATGGATTTGTAGGTAATTCATTAAAATCTGTAGGAAAAGCTCAAGATTTATATAGTAATCCTGTTATAACCGATTTAATCAATATAACGGAACACTCAGAGAAAGAAATTGATACTCTTACTGATATGACGTTTATAACGAGTAGACAAAATTTTGATTATTATTGCGATGATGATATAGATTTTGGGATTCAATTACGCAAATTAGGATTTAGAAATATTTTAGATAAAAATATTCCAATCATGGAGGGAAAATAAAATGCAAAAAATTATTATGCTTAAAGGGTTACCGGCTAGTGGTAAATCGACTTGGGCAAAAGAAAAAATTAATGAAAATAGTAATTATATCCGAATCAATAAGGATGATATTCGTGAATCCATTACAGGCAAGTGGACCCCTAAAAAGGAAAAAATCGTTATTTCTATTAGGAATAGCTTAATTAAAGCCGGAATTAACCTGGGGAAAAATGTAATTATCGATGATACTAATCTTAATCCGAAACATGAACAATCTCTTAAAACTTTAGCACAAGAATTAGGAGTGGAATTTGAAGTAAATGATTCTTTTTTAAAAGTCCCCGTTGAAGAATGTGTAGAAAGGGATATAAAAAGAGATAAATCCGTAGGCTATAAAGTAATCTATAAAATGTATTATGATTATTTATATCAAGACCCATCAAAGAAAATCGTAAATTCGTCTAATAAAAAGCGTCGATGTGTAATTTGTGATATAGATGGAACTCTCGCCCATAATTACGGTGGTAGAAATATATATGATTTTACTCGAGTAAAAGAAGATACTCCAGACCCATTAGTTTGTGCTGTATTAGATGGCTTGGATTCTACTTTTAGTATTGATTATCTAGATATTATTATCGTATCTGGTAGGGAAGATGATTGTCGTAAAGAGACGGAAGAATGGTTATATCATAATATGATTCCTTATAAGGCACTCTATATGCGAAAAAGTGGCGATAAGCGTGATGATGCTATTGTAAAGGAAGAAATCTATAAGGAATTTATCGAACCGGAATACTGCGTTCTAGGTGTTATTGATGACCGAAATAAAGTAGTAAGAATGTGGGAAAAATTAGGAGTTAAAGTAATGAAGGTGGGAGGTTTATATAATGAATTCTAAAAAAGAGCCTACTAAAGAAGATTTAGAAAAAGAAATTGAAATCTTAAAATTAAAAATTAGGATTACTGAACTTGAGAAAGAACTTGCCGAAAAACAAGCAATTAAATATGAGCCTATTATAATCGGCAATTCGCCAAAAATGCCTGAATCCCCTTGGTATTATGACCGCTATCGCCTTACCTACTTTGATAGCAATTTTAATGAAAAAGCAAAAGGAGAGGAAGAAAATGGAAGTTAGAGATAAGAAAACTAAAAAGGCTTTTATTCGCTATCTGAAACAGTATAAAGGAATGAGATTTTATCAAGCCTTACTAAATTTTACGAACGAATTCCTAGATGATGATACGATTAAAATCCTAGCAGATAAGAAAACGTCTATTGAAGATACCTTTTATTGGGAATGTGATGAAAAAATCAAAATATGATGTGGTTTATGCCTATAAACAGCAGAAGAATGAGGAAGAATTAAGGTACTCTATACGGTCAGTCTGTAAAAATTTTCCCCACAGAAACATTTATATTGTTTGCGATAAACGACCTAGATGGGCAAATGAAAATCTTAAATGTATTCTAGTAGAAAGTAAAAAAGATAAATATTACGACGTTAATAACAAGCTCATTAAAGCCTGTGATACAGAGGATATAAGCGATAATTTCTGGCTCTTTAATGATGACTTCTTTATCCTTAAAAAAATGTATGATAATCAAAAGAACTATTTTGAAGGACTTCTAGAAGATAAACTCGAATTATTAAAACAGCGAAAAAATATAGATTCAAATTATTTCGAACGACTGGTGTTTCTAGAAAACTATTGTTTTACGATTTATGATAAACCACCACTTAATTTCGAATTGCATCGACCGTTCAGATATAATAAGCAACTACTTAAAGAAGCCCTAAGCACGGATATTAAATGTGCAGGTAGAAATAGTTTGTATGGTGCTTATACAGAAGGCAACCCCAATACCGCCAAAGTGAGTTATGGACATGATTATAAGATTTATGGGCTTAATGATAAAATAGATATTACTAAAGATGTAGTATCAACAAGTAACTTGGCTTTTATAGGACATGCAGGAAGAATTATAAAACAAATGTTCCCGGAAAGGAGTATCTATGAAAATTGAAATTAAAGATGAACTTCAAGACCAACTTGAAGAGTACAAAAGAGGCAATCAAGCTCTTTTAATTGAAAAGGCTAAACTTCAATCAGATTTGAATACTACATTAAGCATGCTTAGGTTTACTCTTGGAATTGCTTATAACACTCATCCAGATAATAGACAGATTCGAGGTATGGTTGAAAAACTATATGTCCTAGAAGGAGACAATTAATGGATTTGGATAACAAAAGCCCATTAATCGGACTTAATAATGATGGGCAAATTGTAATTAAGAATAGAGCCTATCGTCGTAAACGAAAAAATACAGCGGAACTAGAAGGACGAAAAAGTAAACATTATTACACTAAAAGGAGAAGAAATGGAAGAAAAGCTAAAAGAGGCTAGGAAACTAGTTAATAAAATTGCTAAGAATCTTGGTCGTAATGATTTGGATTGGACAGTCCAATTAAGTATCAATTCGACTCGTCCAGAAAGAATTAATTACTGTGCCCAAATTGAAGCTCCAGCCAATGGATTACAGCCAATTACTTGGGTATATGATTCCTATAAAGAGCTTATTGATAATCTGAAACTAGGCGTTAAGGGATTAGATAGGGATGCAGTTGAAAGAGCATGGCATACTTCGGAAATTGAGAGAGCAAAAGCACTTATTAAATATCATGAAGAAGCTCTAGAAGAAGATTTGAAAGAAAAAGAAAAATAATATATAATGTAAATAACCATTAGTTATTTCTAGAGTAGATTAATGGTTGTATGATTAAAGTTGGCTGATAAAAGCAGGCTATGAACGAGTAATTAGGATTAATATTAGATAAATATCTAATACCTGATGACTTGTCGGAATAGTTAAGAGATAGATTGGATAGCCTCTTATGAAATGTAGGTAAAGTCCTACACTTTAATCCATGTCGCAGGTACACCTCCGGTGAGGTAGCGTGGCTCATATCCACGAGTGGTTGGTTCGACCCCAACACCTGCCACCATAATAGTAATGCCAAGGAGGAAAACAGATGGCAACAAATATCGCTGTCCTAGAAGGACATCTAACTAAAGACCCAGAACTTAAGGTAACTGGTTCGGGAAAGAAGGTTTGCTCATTTACCGTAGCAAATAATAAGCCCGGAAAAGATGCTGGAGCAAACTTTATTGATTGTGTAGCATGGGAAGGTCGTGGAGAAACTATTTCTAAATACTTTAAGAAAGGTTCTCAAATTGTAGTAACCGGACGACTTGACCAGCAGGTTTGGAAGACCCAAGATGGACAGAACCGTAGTAAATTGGTAATTATCGTAGATGATTTCAGTTTTATCGGTAAAAAGGAAGAAAAAGAGAATCTTCCTACTGATGAAGAAGTTGATGGAGAATTTTACCTAAGTCAAATTCCATTCTAGATAAAAAACTAGATGAATCGCTCCAAAAAGGGGCGATTTTTTGTATTATGCTATAATCTAAATAGTTCTAGCAATTCCCCAGAAACGCTATAACGGAAACACTCAAAAGATGAGTAAAACAGAAACAGCATAAAAACGAAAGGGGCTTTGAAAATGAAAAATAAAAAAAGTGTAATGGGCTGGTTGCCTATAATTGCTATTGTGGCTTATGCCATTATTGCCGTAACGAGCGATATTTTCGCTAATAAGATGCTTCAGCTTGGGGGCTTAACACTTGCAGGTGGAATCCTTTTGATTCCTTTTTCATTCACCATTCGTGATTTGATGCACCGCTGTGTAGGATACGAAAATGCCAAGAAAATCGTTTGGGCAACGGCAATTTTGAATCTAGTTGTCGCTATCCTTATGATTGTGCTTGATGCTCTTCCTGCCGCCATTCCAGAAAAAGGAAATATGTGGCATGCGATTATGGGAGCATCATGGAGAGTAATTATCGCTTCGTTTATCGGACAACTTATGTCTGACCTTCTTGATACTTATGTATTCGAAAAGTTCACGAGAAAATTCGGTGATAAAAAGACTTGGCTTAGGGTCGCAGGTTCGAACTTGTTTTCGGTAGCTGCCGATTCTATCTTATTCTCGTTCCTCGCTTTCTATGGTGTTCTTCCGACACCGGTTATTATTGCTTCAGTATGGAGTTCTTTCGTAGTGAAGTATATTGTATCGGTTATTGCGACACCATTGGCATATCTCACGAACAAAGTGGAGTATGATAATAAGCAGGATAAATAATAACTCATAGTAACTTTAAGGCCTCGGGGGCTGGGGACTCCGGGGTATTTTCTAGTAAGGATATAATGAATATAATTGAAATTTGTGGCTTTATAGCAACCGTATTGGTATTTGTATCATTCTTGCCAACTGACATTAAGCTGATTAGATGGATGAATCTCTTTGGTTCAATCTTCTTTATTATTTATGGGTTTAATATTGGAGCTATTTGGAATGGCTTAACGAATCTTGGACTATTCTTCGTCCAGACTTATCATTTAATTAAAATTTATAAAGGAGGTAAAAAATGAGCTATAATTCAAAGTTTATGGATATAGCAATTGCAGAAGCAAAAACAGGTATCTATAACGAGCATGGAGGTCCTTTCGGAGCAGTTATCGTAAAAGATGGAAAGATTATTTCTAGCGGACATAATCATGTTTTGGCTAATAATGATTCGACTTGTCATGGAGAAATTGACGCAATTCGAAAAGCTGAACAAAAATTAGGAACTTTTGATTTGTCTGGCTGTGAATTATATACAACCGGAGAACCGTGTCCAATGTGTTTAGCCGCCATCATGTGGGCTAATATTGAAAAAGTTTATTATGGCTGTACTATTGCAGATAACGAAATTATTGGCTTCCGAGATGCAAAGTTTGATACAATGATGGGAGGTAGAGCAGGTCTTCCGGAAGGATTCCTAGAAGAAAAAGACCGACAAAAATGCCTCGAACTATTTGATGAATACAATAATATGGAAAAGGTGATTTATTAATGACGAAATATAATTCTCTTTCAGACGAAGAGCAAGCAAAATATCTTGAAAATTCCTACGGGATTACGGAATTGACTCTTTATGAAACTATCCAGCATTGGTGTCCATTAGGTGACCAAGTTGGTACTACGAAATATACAATCACTATTCGTCCAGGAAAACAATTAGCTGAACTTTGTGAGCTTCATTATGACCTAATGAAACTAATTGGTACAACCTACTCATTGGAATCCGGACTTGAATTAGTATTAAATATTCTTAAAAAGCATTATACTGATGCTAAATATATTAAGGTTATCGCTTCTTGTCCAACAAATAAGCACATGGCTTGCGATGCAGTAATTGAATATTCGAAGGAGGATTAATGCTTCTATATTTTGCTGGGTATTCAACCGACAAAGAAATCTATGAGGTAGAAGGTGCTGAAAATTTTCTGGAAAGTTACCTACTTTTTAAGAATAAAGATTATAAACAGTTCCATATCGAACGAAAACTATTAGGTAAGCGATTATTTCTTGATTCTGGAGCATTCTCAGCCTTTACCAGAGGAATTCAGATTAATATAGACGAATACGCTGATTTTCTTAAAAAGAATGAACAATATATCACTACTTATGCTACGCTAGATGTTATTGGCGACTATAAAGGTACCCAGCGAAATACTAAATATCTTGAATCTAAGGGCTTACATCCACTTCCGACATTCCATTATGGTTCGCCATATGAGGTACTTGAACAGATGGTTAATGAATATGAAGGTGGTTATATTGCATTAGGTGGTTTAGTTCCATTATCTACCGATAGAAAGATAATGCAGGCTCATCTAGATAAATGTTTCTCGATTATTAAAACACGTTGTAAAGTCCATGCTTTTGGAGTTAATGGAGTTTGGGCTTGGCTAAGGTATCCATTTTATTCGGCAGATGCTACTTCTTGGTTGATGGGTGGAAAGTTCCGTCATGCGGTTGTATGGAATTCGAAGAAAATGAAAATGGAGCAGGTTACTAAAAGAACTAAAGTTCCTTCTAAATTAAGTATGCTAACATATGATGGACACTATGCCGATATTAATAAGCATAATGCCGCTGAATATGTAAAAGCCGCTAATTTTGCTACTAAATTATGGGAAGCAAGAGGTGTAAAGTGGGAATATCCACCAATTAAGGAGATGAGTATCTTGTATAAATAATAAAAAATAGTTGATGGTATAATAAAAATATGCAAGGTATTTATGTTCATCGATATAAAAATAAGATTTTATATGTTGGACAATCCACCAACATCAAAAAAAGAACAAATGAACACTATAACAAATTATTAAAAAATAAACACGATAATATTCATTTACAAAGGATTTTTAATAAAAATCCGAATATTGAACTCGGCATTCCCATTGAAGAAGTAAAAAATAGAGACGATTTAACAAGAAGAGAAATATACTGGATTAAACAATTAAAACCTAGTTGCAATATATGTTTGCCTGATAAAAAAGATAAATGGCAGGTATCTGAAGAAACCCGGCAAAAAATTAGCGATACTTTCAAAAAAAGAAAAATCCGCTATAAACGGACAAAAGAAGACCGGCAGAAAATTTCAGAGAGGAGAAAAAGATACACTAAAGAGCATCCTATGTCGCAAGAACAAAGGGACAGAATCTCTAAAAGTGTTTCTAAATTATGGCAAGATGACGAATATAGATTAAGAATGTCAAAAAGCCACATGGGAAAAACAACATCACCAAATCAGAAAGAAGCGGCTAGAAAACATAACCATATAAGATGGCATGTAAATAGAGGGATAAAGTCAGATAAATGTAAATATTGCAATGGAGAGATTAATGAAGAAATTTGAATTTAAAAAAGAAAATCTACTCAAAGTAGATATAGATAAAGTTCATCCTAATTCTTGGAATCCAAAAGAGCCAAACACTAAAGAGTATGAAAATGTTAAAAAAAGCCTAGAAATTAATGGCTATGCTCAACCTATTTTAGTAAGAGAAGATGGAGATGGTTTTGAAATTATTGACGGACAACATAGATTTTTAGCGGCAAAAGAACTAGGTTACTCTGAAATTTACATTTATAATGCTGGACAGATAAGCGACGAAGATGCTAAATCTATGACTATCTGGATGCAGACCCAAGTGCCATTCGATGAAGTTCAATTGGCTCCAATTGTTGTGGAACTAAACAAACTTGATATTAAGCTTCCATATACTGATGAGGAAATCGTTACATTTGAAAAAATGACCCAATTCGATTTTGATACGGCTTATAGCGAAGAAGGTCCTCAGACTGACGAGCTAGATGATGAGATGAAAACTCTTAATATAAAAATGACTCCAGAACAGTTCGAAACAGTAGATGGGGCTATGAAATATATTATGGAGCAAGAGGATGTAAGTGCCGGTAGAGCATTGGAATTATTATGTGCAAATGGTTTAACAGGGTATCCATTTGATGATACCGCAGAGGAGAATCTATAATGAAAGGAATTGTTTCATTATCTGGTGGTCGAGATAGTAGTACCCTACTCGCAAAGGTAGTAAAAGAATTAGGTGCGGAAAATGTTTATGCCATTTCTTTTGAATATGGTTCGAAGCATCCGGCAGAACTTGAATGTGCTAAGAAAATTGCCGAATATTATGGAATTAAGGAATATAAAATTATTTCGATTGACCCAAGTATTTTTAAGGGTTCAACCTGTACTATGCTTGAAGGTGGTGCGGAAGTTCAAAAGGGTAAATCATACGACCAGATTATTAAAGAAAACGGTGAAGGGGCTGTGGATACTTATGTTCCAGCAAGAAATTTCCTCTTTTCGGCTTATACTTGTGCTTATGCGGAATCTAAAGCACAGGAGACCGGCGATGAAATTACTTATTATCTAGGGCAACACGCAGATGATGTAGCTGGACAGGCTTATCCAGATTGTGGTCCAGATTTTGTAGAGACAATGAAAAATGCTACGGAAATTAGTTCTTCACATAAGGTTCATACTGAAAGTCCATTCATTAACTGGCATAAAAGCGATATTGTTCAACTTGCGATTGAACTAGGGGTTCCACTTGAATACACACTATCTTGTTATGACCCTATCGAGTTTGAAAAAGATGGTAAAAAGTATGTTAAGGAATGTGGTCGTTGTGCTACCTGTATTGATGTTCAAAAAGCCTTAAAGTCTAATGGAATTGAATATAAACCTACTGAAATTGAAATTCCCGTTGCCTAAAAATAAATACTAATATATTATTAAGGTATCAATAGTTTTTGATTTTGGGGCTATTGATTATAAGTATTATTGCAGAAAAGTTCCATTACTTGGAACTTTTTTGTTGCTTATTGAATATTTTTTATATATAATCGAAATAAAAAAGGAGGTAAATGCCAGAATTTATAGAATTTTATAAAAATAATAAATATAAGATGGGATGTTAAAAATATGTTTAATAATACTAGACCAATTGACTATCCTATATTCAAGAAGGCAAAATTTCTAGGAGATAAAGATGTTTTAGTCGAACGAGGCGACTATATAGTGGATAAAGATGGTGATTTGCTAGAAGTTACTTGTGGAAATAGAAAATATTTTGAATCAGGCAAATGTTATGACCGAGAAATAAATATACACTATTTTAGGGCTAAATATCTAGGAAATAAAGATGATTTCTTAGGACATGCAAATCAGATTCGATTTGCAGAAAAAGAAGAGATTGAAAAAGTAAAACAATGGTTAGTGAATGGTATCTATTATAAAGTTATGCAGAATGGGCAGTTATCTTTTGTTTAATACTTTTAATATTTAGATTTTTTATTTATAATGGAATTGTAATCTAAAAGAAAGGAAGAATATGACATTAGACGAGTTTAAAAATGGAATTGATTGGTTGATGTCTAATCCTGATGGATGTGTTAGTTTTAAGATTGGTAAAACTCCAGAGGACAGGGATGTAGCAATTGTATTAGGTTTCGTGGATGGATATGATGAGGATACAGACGAATATCAGATAATGGTTGGCGAAAAATTATTGACGATGTGTGGCAAGGTTGCAGTCAATATTGATGATTTGCAGTTTGATTATGATTTCGATTGGTATATGCCGTGGTTTAAAGATGGAGATATTTATGATGCTGAAACTAGTATCGGAAAGTCGATAGAGCGAACTTATAGTTATTTACTTGATGAAGCGAAGTATGTTTTAAGTGAATTAGAAAATGGTAATTTAACGGTGGAGAAATAATTTATGAATAATTGGAAAGATGATGGCTTAAGATAGTATTTACATTACTGATTAAATATATTAATATTTTTCCGCTAAAAGTCCTCAGATTTTAAAAAAGTATTGATTTCTGAGGATTTTTTATCTATAATAAAAATATAAAGTAAAAGAAAGAAAATTATACAAAATGAAACAAGTATTATGCCCAAATTGTGGTGAAGATTTGTGTGACTATGGAATTGGACACGACTGTCGTTATTCTATGGTGGAATATAGTATCAATGATTTCTCGAATGGAGAAATTGGAGAGACTATTGGTTATTATTGCCCAGAATGTGGACAATCTATTTCAATCGAAATTTACGATGAAGTAATTAATGAATGGGAAAAGGAAACTAAGGAGATTAAAAATGATTAGTTTTAGCGAATTTGAAAAAGGCGTTAAAAGGGCTTTTGAACAAAAGGATGGAGTAGTATTCTTTAAGGTTGGTAAAACTCTAGAGAATAAAGATATTGCTATTGTAATTGGTTGGGATAATGCTTGTGGATTAGACGAGGATATGGAGGTTTATTATATTGAAAATCATTGTATCCTCTCGGCGAAGGTTGCTTATAATTGCGATGACCTTAAATGTGATTATGGATGGGATTGGTATATGCCAGAAGTAAAAGGAACGAATGATGTTCTTGATACAGGTTTATTTCTGTCCAAAAATCTGGAAGATTTAAAGAATGACTATAACTATATTTGCGAACTTGTAGATAAGGTTCTAGATGGTTATAAAAACGGAGATTTAGCGTAAAAAACTGTTGATTTTGGGCTACTTTTTATATATAATAAAAATGTAAGGAAGTAAAAGAAAGGGTAAAAAATGATTACAATTACTAGAAGCAAATTAAATAAGATGGCTAAGAATGTTATAGATAGGGAAACCGGAATGACAGAATATGACCTATTTGAAAATCAGCATTGTTATGAAGATTGGAATATTATCGAAGACGTAAAGGAGGATAAATAAAATGAAAGAATTTAAGAATTGGCGTGATATTAAAGAATGGTTCGAGCAGAACGGCTACCCCGTACTAGCAAAGCGTATGCAGATGAATAACGATTGCTGGAATAGTTGTGGCGAGTTCGGCAGGTCGCAGGTGGCGATTTGTGATGCTATGAGATACGCACAGACCGAAGAAGAAAGGCATGAGGTGGCACAGTCGTTTATGTACGAAGACGAGCTAATTCAAATGGGATTCATAGAGCAAATAGCATAAGGAGTAAGCATGAATTACGATGAGCAACAGGGCGTGGCGTATGTAGTGGGTAAGCTATATGATTTACTAGACGAGCATGCAGGCGATGAGAAAATATCGAAGGATGTCATAAGAGATTTGATTAAAGAGTTAGAGGGTGAATATGACTAGTAATAAGTTAATGGAATTGATTTACGATAAGTTAGCAGATAACGACGAACAAAAACAGTTTGAGCCAAGTATGACAGAAGATATGTGTGTGGTTAATGACTGGCAAAATGGTGATGAGCCGAAGATAGCCATAATTATTAATGATGTAGAGTATGTGTTGAGCATTAAGGCTAATGGCAAAAATGAAAGGGAAGTTTATGACTAGACAAGAGAAGATAGACGAGTTGCAAAACCAAGCACAACACTATCGCATTAGCAAAGAAGAGTTAGGTAAGGAGTATGAAGAGAACGACATAGATTTGTATGACGAAGTGCTTGAACCTATTGGCTTTAACATTGTGATAGGTGTGGCGATTATGGGTGGAGTGAGCAAGACTTTTTGTGGTTAGATTATTTCCCGTTGGACGAAGAAAACAAGGCAGACCAAGCAATTCTTAAAGGAATTAAGATTGAGGGCATAGACTATTGTGCCTTGTGTTGGGACTGCGTAAATGAATTAAAAGAGAAAGGGAAAGAATTATGTGGTACAGAGTAAAGATTAATAAAGATAGGCTCTTCGTAGATGAAGCAACGCTTGCAGATATGAGGGCGAACGGGGAAAAGTTCGAGGTTGAGACTACGAATAAGTTGTTAGAGGGGGTGGTGAGAGAATTCCAGAGCGATGTATATTCGGACGGAATGGTACTTGACGAAGTGATTAAGCTAATTGACGAAGGAAAGTGTAATTTGTAGGGAGTATGTAGGAGAAGATTTACAGTGCGTATTAGAAGACATGGCGTACTGGACGGCGAGGAATATGAAGTCAGTGCCAATGATATTTAGAAATGACCAGATACAAGAGCAGTATTGTAAGTTAGTAAAGGAGTTTAGAAGTGAATATAACGATTAAAGTAATAAATATATGAAGATAAAACATAACGGTAAAAGTGAAAGAGGAGAATAAGATGAAAGAGTTTAAGAGTTGGCACGATATTCAAGATTGGGCGAAAGAAAATGGCTTTAAAAATATCGTAAAAAGAATGCAAATTAATAACGATTGCTGGGATAGTTCTGGTGAATTTGGGCGAAGTCAAGTAAAAATTTGTGATAGTTTAAGATTCTGTAATAGCGAAGAGGAGAGGCTTGAAGTTGCCGAAAATATTGAGGAAATTCTTAATCATGATTATGTAACGACTGGTAATTTGGAATAAAAATAATTAGGAGACTCCATGGGAGAATTAGCAGAAGATTTTGCCTTAATGAAAAAGATTAAGGCTCAAGAAAGAGCTAAAAGAGAACCTAATAGGATAAATTATGTATCTAACAAATTGATGCAGATTGGCTGTACGATTGAATATAATGATTGGGAAAAATGTGTGTTTTTCGAAAAGGGGACGATTAAGGGGAAGATTTATCCATATAAAGGCTGGTGGTCAGCTAAAGGGATTGGAAGCGATAGAGGTATTAAGAAGCTAATAAAGAAGCTTAGAGAATTATCGTAATAAAATTGCGTATAGGAATCGGAGTTTTAAGATAAATTCTAAAATACGAAGATGGGTATTATGGAATTCTTGTCTTAAATGATGAAGAATATTAATAAAAAAGTCTTGATTTAAGCATAATTAATATTTATAATTAAAATATAAAGGTAAAGAGAGGAAAATAATGAAAATCTATGCAATAGAATATAGCCACTATACAATAGACGGGAAGGAAACAAAATTAAGTATGTGTGCTCATAGAGATTTAAATAATGCTATCAAGGAAATAGAATATCGCTCTAATGGCTCTGCTGTGAAAGATGGAAGCGAATTTAGATGGCATTGGGTTGATAATGGTGAACATATTTATAAAATTTACGAGTTAGATGTAGTTGATTAATCTTTAAAACATATAAGGAGGTATATATGAGAGAAGATGAAGAAAGGGATGAAATCAAGGAGATTGAAGATAATCTTATAAAATTAGCTCGACAATCATTAAAATCCGGCGATTTAAAATCAGTTCACCAGTATATCATAGACATTTTGAGAAGTGAATATAAGGATACTTGTATTGATATATGGAGTATGAAATATTATCTATTACTCGCTAGTCCAGAATATTTAAGTCAACTTGAACAATTAGTACAAGAGTATTTAACTCTGCGGGATGAAAAACTTTTTGGGCATAATCAAACAAGAGTCTCTTATTTTAATCCTAAACAATTAAACAATATTGATGATTTGTATACGAATTGGCAGGAACTTACTGGACATCAGGGAGAGGCTTCGAAAGATTTATTTATAGCTTTTATTGAAAAGAGTATTAATAAAGAAAAGGAGAATATTAATGGGACGCTACTACCACAGTAATCGTTTTGAGGGTAAGTTTGGTTTTGCTATACAAAATTCGGATGACCCAGCAATTTTTGGGATGGAGGAACAAGAGCCTTCTGAAATTGAGTATTATCTAGATGGAAGCGAAGAGAATATTGAAAAGGTCGGAAAAAAGCTTGACGAACAATACGATATTCTGGGAATTCCGGACGACGAAAGAGTCTATCTTTTGAAGTGCGATGAGAAAGATGCTTTACAGCCACTTCATGAACTAAGTGAAAAATATTATACTAAACATTTCCGTGAATGGAATGAAGAATTAGATAAGGGAAAAATTCCGTATAGTTCGGATAAATGGCAAAAGGGAGCAGTAGAAACTAAAGAAGGCATTGAACTTGCTTGGTGCCGAGTGTATCTTGGAGCTAAGATTTATACCGAATTAATAGTAGATGGATATTGCTCATTAAGTGCTGAATTATAAAGGAGAAATCTAAAATGGGAATGACAAAACAAGGGGAATTTGAAAGGACTTATCATGTAGCCACTTCTTACGTTGAATGGTGTTATTGAAATGGTGATAGGGAAATTGTTAAGATTAAAAATAAAGACTACTTACGAGGATAATCATGGATGGGTCTAATAAGGCTCTTTTAGAGGCTATAATTCGACAGAATGAGACCATTTTAAAATTAGAGCTTAATATCATGAATATTTCGAGTACTCTTTCGAGCGTCTATGTTACAGGATTCAGTCGAGTAGATAAGAAAGTCCGTGAAATTGTAAATACTCAAGTACGAGATGCGGAAAAATCCCTTAGAATTCTTCACGAAGAGCTAAAAGATTTGAGTGAGAAATATTAAGGAATATAAATGAAAATTGGGTCTAAAAAATACTTTACTTGTGGTACTAATTTAAAATTCGAATTTCTTAAGAATGAACTATAATATTAGATATGGAAGATAAAAAATATTTTATAAATGAAAATGTAGATTATACTACACCGACTACGGACGAATTAATCAAGAAAATTATTTCTTGGGCAGAAGATAGAAAGATTGATAATCCTATTCTTCAGTATGTTAAGGTTAATGAGGAAATAGGCGAAATTGCTCATGAATTAACTAGAAACCGTAGAAATTCCATGGAATTATTGGATGCTCTTGGAGATTCTTTCGTTACTTTGATTATTCTTACAAATATACTTGGATATGACGTAAACGGCGTAATTTCGTCGGCTTACGAGGTTATTAAAGACCGAAAAGGTAAGACGGTTGATGGAAGTTTTATAAAAAACGAATAAAAAAATACTTGTTTTATTTAGAATTATTATTTATAATTAAAATAGAAAGGAGGTAAAAAATGTTAGGACTACTGCAACTTATACAACTTATATTAAGTCTTCTTTGCGGATTGCTTTTTTGGGGAGAAGTGATAGGTAAAGCCCTAGTAATAACTACTATATTAATTATTACTGTAATTATATATCGTGCCGGCAAAATAAAAGGAGAAGAAAATGGATAATACTAATGAAGAGCAAGAACAAAAAATCAACGATAGAATGAAATATCAAGAACCAAACTTAAGGGAAGATGAAAGATAATGGGTGAAAATTTTATTCTAAAAAGTCAAGATTATGACTATTTAAAAAAAGCTATAAAGCGTTGGGGAAAAACTAAAAGTATTAGTGAAGCAAGTGAAATTGTAGAATATCTTGCTAAGTATGTTTTCGACGAAGAGCCAAACGAAGAAGAATAGTAAAAGAAGGGAGATATAAGTGAGTACTCGTGGTGCTTGGGGAATTAAGAGGGGAGATAAAATAATCGTTCAATATAATCATTTCGATTCCTATCCAACTGGACTAGGTAAGCAAATCGTAGAAGATTTAAATGAATGGTACAAAGACGCTCCAGAAGAATGGATTAAAAGACTAAATGAAGTCCTAGATGAAGTCGAGGTTATAGATGAAGAAAAAACTCCTAAACCAACCGAAGAACAATTACAATATATTAGAGATGAGGGAATTAACTTTAATGAAAATCAAAAGGAATGGTTTCATGTTCTTTCGAAACTCCAAGGTAGGGTTCTTCCATATTTGAAGGGATTTAAATACTTTTTAAATTGGGGCGTGGAATGGTTAAACGATGAACTGTTCTGCGAATGGGCTTATATTTTTAATCTTGATAATAATACATTAGAGATTAATGGAATTCCGTGTCCGATTAAGGATTTGAGTCTAGATTTAATGCGAGAAATTGAAAAGGGGACATATGACTACCGGTAGTATTAATATTAAGCTATTAGACGCTGTTAAGGCTCTTTTAGGCGACATTGAAGTATATGGGGAGACTTACCAAGATAAAGAGAGTTTGGCAAATCTAGAAAAATATGAGGACGTACTAAGTGGTTTAATCTGGGAATTATGCACTAAATTAAAATATAAGAATAGTAATGCCTATTCCGAGCGAGCTATTGGTAAGAAAATTGAAAATATACTAAAGAATAACATGCAAACTATAACCGATTGGCTGGAGATGGCTAATGAATAAATTCAGCGATTATAAAAAGGCAGTAGATATATTATTCGGTATAGGAGGTTGGAGGGAAATTGGTGGTTATATTAATGAAAATGGTATTAGAACTCCTGCAATAGCTATCTCAAATAAAATGGAATATCAAAATGGTAGCGAGATATATAAGGTAACCATCAATAGAAAAATCTTAGATAAATTAGTTATGGAAGAGAAGAAAAATGAGAAATAGTATAAAAATGGCTATTTCACTAATAGTAATTCCTATGATAATGACTTTTCTATTATTAGTCTCTATCTTTGGTTTTCTTATCGCTTTAGGTAATCGACCATTAGAACCAAAATATGAATATGAAACTTTCGATGGGGAAAAAGGAATGGCTTTGTATTGCTATCCAATCAATAGAACCCGTCAAAATCCGTATTGCGTTCTAGAAGATAAAACTCAAGTTTTTGATGTTAAGAAATTTAAAAAGATTGATGAAGGCAAAGAATGAGTAGATATGATATATTTCCTGTAAGTGCATTAGCGGTTCTCGGAGCATTGGAAGGAAAAACTATCGAAGAAATGGCTCAGTCGCTTTTGGAAGAGGAAGAGAGATTAGCTATCGAAAACGCCAAAAAGGAGAAAAAATGAAAGGTTTGAGGTTTAGAGTTTGGAATAAAGAGCGAGAATATTATCTCGATGAAACCGAACTTGCAGGTATTACTCCAGATGGAAGATATATTCTGTATATCGAGGAAGAAGAAGTATCTAAACTAGAAATCGAAGGCAATTATATTATCGAGCAATACACGGGACTTAAAGATAAGAACGGTAAAGAGATTTATGAAGGCGACATATTGGACTTTGATAAGGATTTTGATGATAGTGCTCAAAGATATGTGCCGTATTTTGATGAAAAACTAGCGGCGTTCGGATTTAAGATATATGGCTATCAAGATTATATCTCCGAGAGCGGGTCTGAGGAGTTTGAGCCAGAAATGTCTTTGATAGGTGAAATGGAAAATTATGAGAGAGAGGAGATTATACTTTACACGGAACATATAAACATAATTGGTAATATCCACGAAAACCATGAACTATTGGGGAATTAAAATGAAAATTGAATATGGTATAGCGAAAACATATGAGGACTTAATAAACAACACGACATCAGAATTACTTTGGATTGATGGAAAGAAAGTCGAAGAAGCCGAACTTGTGATAGCCGAAGAAAAAAGGTAGAATGTTTATATAAGGGAGAAAAAATGAGTATTATTATAAAAATTGTTGCTATCTTATTAGTGATTTTTCTTATGGTAAACGCTATAAAGTATGTTTTAGATATAGCCAAAGGGAAATAAAGGAAGAATAATGAAACGATATAAATTAAAGAAAGACCTACCAACATTCAAAGCAGGAGATGAGTTCTTACTAACCGATACTGGAAATCTCTTCCACGGAAAATCACTTCATAACAATACTGAGATTGTTTACAGTTTTAGCGAGATAGAAAAATTTCCAAACATTCTTACTGACTGGTTCGAGGAAATAAATGAATCAACTCGCTGGAAACCAGAAGCACGCCAGGATTATTACTGTGTAACCAGCGATGGTTCTGTAGTAAAAGACGACTGGAGTAATTGGTGTCTTGACGACGGAAGGTTTGAGATTGGCAACTGCTTCCAGACCAAAGAAGAAGCAGAGCGAGTCACAGAATATCTCAAAGCACTTGCAACGGTGAGAGGAGATGTGACAAGCAAATTCTCAGAAGACGGAAACAATTATTACGTTTATTATAATGTCGAATCTAACTCTCTCCGTCTAGGCTGTAGTTGGAGTTGCATCAGGAACAGCATCTTCGGTTTGCCATATTTCGCCACGAGAGAGGACGCACAAAGGTCGATTGAGCTACATAAGAATGAATGGCTGACTATTTTCGGCATAAAGGAGAAAGAATGAGGACCGTAAAACTAACAGATTTTGAAGCATATTCCGTTTTATCTATGATAGACGCTATCCAAAAATGCTCCCCAAAAACAATGAAGGCTTTAAATAAGGTATATAGAAAGATATGTGAAACAGAGGAGAAAAAATGAGCGAAGAGAAAGTCGAACAATTACTCGCCACATTGGAGCGTTTAGAGAAGGTAGGAAAGCTTCAGGAGTTTTTGAAAAAAGCCCCAGAAGTTCCAAGAGACGAATTATTAAACTCTACAATGATTCCAACAGTTTCAGAAGGCTTCAAGAAAATGCACGACTTTTGCATGGTGGCGTTGTCTCTTCGTCTTTCCGAGATGGAAAAAGAGATGGCTTGGATGAATTACTATGCCAATTATTGTAAAAATATCTATGATGGTTATCTTGCTAAAAGAGAGAATATTAAAAATCCAGATATTTTGAACTTTATGAAAGACTATGAAGAATACTATATAACGAAGGGAAAAAAGGAGGAAGAATGAAAGAGTTAAAGTTCAGAGCGTGGGATGGCAAGAAAATAATAGAGGATGCGATTCCAGCATCAGAAACATCCATTATCGAGTTTTATGATAGGTACGAGTGGCAAGAGGTAGATGTCGAAGCCGTAGAACAATATACAGGACTCAAAGATAAAAATGATAAAGAAATTTTTATAGGCGATATTGTAAGCGAACATAATGGCGATATTGTTGGCGAGATAATCCAGAAACCTAGTGGCGAATACTGTATAGCGTGGATTGGCATATATGCTGGCAGTAGTGTTTTGTATGAGGAATTGTCTATGTGTGAGGTAGTTGGAAATATTCACGAGAACGCTAATTTACTAGGAGAAGATAGAAATGAAAAAGCCTAGTGAGGAATTAGTCGTAAGTGCTCTAAGAGCAATAGAAGAAGCTTTAGATTTTTATATATGGAATAACCCCCAAGAGGATTATGTATCTCCATTCGAAAATACTGGGGATTCCTTTAAAAACGATGTCTTCGAGGTAAATGCTTATTACTGGGGAGATGACGAAAAGGAAATGAAAAAGCCCAACTTTAAGTATAAAAACATTGAAATTTCTTGGTATAAATATCTAGGTCGAGGAATGCACATTTCAGAAATAACTTATGAAGAACTCGATGAAATGCTAAACGAGTGTATTAAAAGTTTGGTATAATAAAGCCAGAAGGAGTATCTGTCCTTCAAGACAGAAAACTTCTAAGGAATGAAAGTAACCACCATCCTTGCAATAATACTCTGACGAGAGTTGAGCGAAGCTTACTAGTGACAGGTGGTGAAATTTGGACTTATCTTCTAATCGGTTAGGAAACCGGACCTTCATTTCGGAAACCAGAGTTCGAATCTCTGTAAGTCCACCAAAAAGGATTAATCCAATTAATTTAGATTCTACTACCGAGGTGTAGTCAGAGTGGTCGGAGTCGCTATTAAAAAGTGGCGATTCTAGTTTGTAGGAAAGTATGCTATAATTTAACTACCTAATTACCACGAGTAATATGGATTATAAGAGTGTCGTTTCTGTGAGGTCGGCACTTCTTTTTTTGTTTTTAATGTACCGATATAAATGTTGGAAGATGAATTTAAGTTTATAATTAAAATGAAGAAGATTAGAGAAGGTCTAATGAAGAATAATGAAGCTTAATGAAGGTTTGTGCTAGAATATAACTAATATGGCAGAATATGATAGGAAGTATATTGAATGGCTCAAAGAACAGCCGATTGAAGAACTTACTCCGGAACAACGAAGATTAAGGAATTTAAATCCGATTAAAAATGGGGAAGTTCGTAATCCTAATGGAGCTAAAAAAGGTAGTAAACACTGGTCTACTTATTTTCAGAAGATGATGGACGACCCTAAATTTTTCCAGACATTCGTTAAGTCGCTCCCGAAGGAATGGGAAGGAATAATTGATAATTCTTCAGCAAAAGCAATAGCTGCGGCAGTAATTGCAACCACTACAAGGAAAAGTCTTGAGAAGGCTAGTAAAAACGAAGATTTCGATAAAGATACTCGTGAAATGATTGCTCTGCTTCATAAAATTGCTTATGGAGATAAAATTACATATTCTGCAGATGACAGTTTCTTTAATACCCCAGTAATTAATTTTAATGTTGTTCCAGATAGGGAAGAAAAAACAGAACAACAAGAATAGAGGATAAATGAACGGATTCTCTATTTCTAAAAAACAAAGACAAGTTCTTAATCTTATTGAAGACCCAACAGTAATTGAACTTCTAATTGGTGGTTCGGCAGGCGGTCCACTACCTCTTACTAATAAAGTTCAGACTCCATTCGGCTATAAAACAATGGGAGAACTAAAGGTAGGCGACCAGATTTTTAATGCCCAAGGCGGAGTTTCGAAAGTTATAGATATTCCATATGAAGGGGTCAAGCCAGTTTATAAGATTACTTTCTCGGATGGAAGTCAAACTTACGCCGCAGATAATCACTTATGGCGATATAAAGTTGCTCGGGAGAAAAAAAGAAAACATCTTCCAGAAGACTCATTGGCAACTACTTTGATGCTAAAGGAAAAGCTTGATAAGAGTAAACATATTTTAATTCCTCTTTGTAAACCAGTCCAATACACTAAAGTAAATAGGCAGGAGATATTAGACCCTTATCTTCTAGGTGTTCTACTTGGAGATGGTTGTATTACTAGAAAATTAGGATTAAGCTCCAGTGATGCAGAAATAATCGAAGAAATTAAAAAAAGGATTACTGGGGAAGTTAAATATAGAGGTAAGTATGACTATGATTTAATTGGTTGTAAAAAGGAGAAAAATCTATTAATCAAATATGGTCTTTTTGGAAAATCCTCTAAAGATAAGTTTATTCCGGAAATCTATAAAACGTTAGGAGTTGATGAACGATTTGAACTTCTCCAGGGTCTTTTCGATACGGATGGGACCGTAGATGATAGAGGACATGTTAGCTTCACTAGTATTTCGGAGCAATTAGCAAAAGATGTTCAATATATTGCCCGAAGCTTAGGTGCTAACGCTACTCTAACCAAGGGTAAAGCCGGATATAGATTAAATGGAGAATATGTAAGATGCAGTGATGCTTATTCGGTATATATTCAACACGAGCATAAGGAGAAATTCTTCAAATTAAGTCGTAAACTTGCAAGAATTAAGCCATATAATAACGGTCAAGGAGTACCTCATAAACGGATTGTCTCCATTGAATATATTAGAGATGAAATGGTGAGATGTATTTCTACCTCTGCTTTAGATGGATTGTTCTTAACAGATGATTTTATTGTTACACATAATTCCAAGACATACTCGATTTGTTTAGCAATTACAATTCTTGCTAAAAAATACCCTGGAATCAAGATATTTGTAGGTCGTAAAACGCTTAAATCATTACGACAATCTACTATTAGCACTTTATTGGGAAAAGTTCATCCGGTTCTTAATATCGGTGATGATGATTTCCATTATTCCTCGCAAAATCAGGAACTATTATATAAAAACGGTTCTATGATTATTTTTGGTGAGCTGGATTATGTTCCTAGCGACCCAGACTTCGCTCGTATTGGTTCGTTGGAGATTGATTGTGCTTTTATTGATGAGGCAGGTGAAATTACGCTTGAAGCTAAAAATGCTATTAAATCTCGTGTCGGTCGTGGAATCTTAACTTCGGTTTATGGAATTCCGGGATTTGTAGTTCTAAGTTGTAACCCTAGTACGAATTTTCTAAGACAAGAATATTATGACCCATTTGAAAAACTAGGAGGAGGTAACTTCCAAAAGTGGGAAATCGGTAAAATGGATATTTATGGAGAGGAACGAACTGTATATAGGGCTTTCCTAAGAATCTCGGCTAAAGATAATCCATTTCTTCCGCAATCCTATATTGATAACCTAGCTACTTTGCCAGATAGGGAGCGAAAACGTCTACTAGATGGAAATTGGAATTATGCTGATGATGAAAACTCATTGTTCAGGTCAACTTTACTTGACAAGGCAATTACTTTTGAAATCCCTAAACCACTTGATGGTAAGTTTGATAAGTATATTGGGGTAGATGTTGCAGACCATGGTAAAGATAGAACTATCTTTAGTCTTATCGAAAATGGAGTTCTTACTAATCAGAAATATTGTAACGTTCAAATGACTTGGGATGAAAATTCCGAACTACCCCTTTCAAGACTTATGGCAGATGAATTAATTGAATTTGCTCAAAGAAATGGTTTTACTCAAAGGGAAGCTCGTCATATTGCTGTGGAATGTAATGGTGTTGGTGTAGGCATAAGAGATATGCTTAAAGAGCGTGGTTGGTACTTAACGGAATATACAGCTACGCATAAGTCGAGGTCAGAAGGCTATTATCAGCTTATGTTAGATATGGATGCAGGCGAAGTAAAGATTCTAAATACTATTAATGGCTTAGATGAGCTTCGAAAGGAATTATCTGCTCATACCTACGAAATGAATAATCAAACTCCGGATGTGGTAAAAAAGGAGAAGATTAAACAAGCGATTGGACATTCTCCAGATGAGGCAGACTCCTTTATGATTGCTAATCATGTTAGAAATATGATTAAGAATCCGCAAAATGACCCTCATAGGAATGTTAATCGTATCTCTTTTTAGATTTATATAAAAAAGCCAAAAAATCTCGAAAAAACGCTTGTTTTTTGATGTCTTTTTATATATAATAAAAATGTAAGGAAAGAAAGGAAAAGTTATGAACTACACAATCCTACAACAAATCAATCCTACCTTCAGAGTAACGAAGGAAGAGAATATTGAAAAAGAACAATATAAGACGGTTTACTCCGGAACGATAGAAGAAGAGGATTTAAATAAAAATCAAATCCTTGAAAATATCTTTATAAAATTTAATATTAGTCATCCAGAGGGCTTCGAAGGACATTCACTTTCGACGAGCGATATTGTAATTCTCGATAATGAAGCTTATCTTTGCGATATGGTTGGTTGGAAAAAGGTTAACTTAATTTAAGGAGAATAAAAATGGATGCAGAAAGAATAGCAAAATTAGCAACCTTAAAAAATATCGAAACATTCTGGGATGATGTAAGGGAACTAGTAAAGAATATTACTAGTGACCATGCTATAAAGCGTTGGCAGGTCTTAGCAGAGGCAAGATATGAGGAATTAAAGAAAGGAGAAAGAGCGTAATGAAATATTTAGTAGTGGTAAGGGGCTTTAATGAGGCAGACAACAACACGCCGTCAGATGAGATATGGACGAAGATAACTGATATTGAGCCGAGTGATTTATCCAAGTGCGAAAAGGTATATACGAGCGAGTTTGAGACAAATTACGAGCATGGGGTAAGTGTAGATTTTTACCCTATTGAAGAATTAGATAATGAATGGCTAAAAATATTAGAGATTTAGTAAAAAGGAGAAAAAATATGGGTAAAGTAGTTAATTTAGGTGAATTAGGAATGGGATTTCGTGAACTAGGCGAACTAGCGGAAATACTAACCGAATTAGCCGATAAAGGCGAATTGTACGGACAGAAGTTCGATTTGGATTCTTTAAAGGTTGAATATAATCCATATATGCCGGAAGTCGTCCTATTTGATGATGAAGGCAATACGACTTCAGAAAGGGAAGAAGATTAAGAAGGAGGGATAATTTATGTATAAGGTTCAAGTTTGTAAATGGCACGATAGCGTAAATGGGAATACTTACCATAATGTAGTGATTATCTGTCCTGATGGACGATTCTTAACAAGTGGTTTTAAATATGGTTATGGAACGGCTTATAAGGAAACAGCGATTGATACTTTAAAAGAAAATGGTATCGAAGCAACTGATAAGGATTTAGATATTATTTACGAAACTGAAGTTCGGTCGGAAAAGGCTTGTAGGGACTTCCGTGGAGTCTTGATTACGGATGAGGTATAAATTTAATTTTCTATGCTATGATAGTGAGTAAAGGACTATGGAAATGGAAAAAGAAACATATAATTCTCTTGTAGGAAAAATAGAAATTTTAAGCAAACTCATAAATGGCGGTGAAGGCTCCGGTAATTTCGGTCATGGTGGTCGCCCTGGTAAAGTTGGTGGTAGCTCGCAGTCTGGAGGTTTTTCCAAAGGGCAAAGCGTAGAATTTGAATATGGCGGTGGAAAAGGAACTGGGAAAATCGTAAGGAAACTTACCGATAAAGAAAAGAAAGATAGAGCTAAAATTAAGCCATCGAAATCTAAATATATCAGAAAAATGAGTGAATATGTCAAAAGTAGAGGAAAAACATCCATAGATATGACTAAATCTTGGTCTGTTGAAGATGCTGCTAAAAAATATTTAGATAAAGCTAATGTTTCTATAGATGATTTTGATGATATTTATTCATTAAAAGTTGACTATAAAGATTATAGTTCTTCTACTCCTATTAGCAAAAAGAGCAAAGAAGAATTTAAGAAAGATTTTTCAAAAGCTATAGTTGAATCACAAGAACAAATTTTTGGGCAAGATTCTTCTAGTGCTTTGGTTTCTACACCTGAATCTCGCAAATATACAGAAGAAGTTACTTCTAAAATCCAAAAAGAATTAGATATTAAGTAACATATTATTAGTCTTACATGAGTTCACCAGAAGTCATCTGGTGAATTTTTATTGATGAGTTAATAGTTAATATGTCTTTCTATGATAAAATTTAATCATGGCACGAAAAGCTCTAAAACCTATTAAATATGACACTATCATTAGAGGAACAAACGACTATATTCCAGTTTCTTTTAGTAGAAAAGACTCAGAAGGAAATATTACACCTTATGATTTAACTGGAAAACTTCTTGTTTTAACTGCAAAATCCAAAGAATATGATGGTGAAGACGGTTTAGAAAAAGAACTTTCAGAAAGAATTGATAAAGCACACGGAAAATAATAAATAAACGAATTTTCCTAAAAACTTTATTCGATATAAAAACATAAAAGTTATAAATAAAATAATCCTCGAAATGGGGATTATTTTTTGGTTTCTTATTGTAGTACAATAGGTTTACATAATAAATAAAAAAGGAAAATTTCTCTATGAAAATCGTTTATAGAAAACCAGATGATGCAATTTTATTTGATATTGAAAGGTATTATAAAAGTCTTAATCGATATGGGAAAGTTTCTAAGAAGACTATTGAAGAAGGCATCGAAGCCTTAAAAAATCAGTTTAGTGATACGATTCATGTTTCTTGTTTAGTAGAATTAGGCACTCAACTTATTCCGGATGAAGATAAAGCAAGGCAGTATTATGAAGAACATCAAACAGATATTGGTGGCTTTGAAAGATTACGCAGAATCACGGGTGGATGTACTTGCTAGTTTAGCCCGTAAATTCCGTAAATTGATATAATGTGGATTATATCGAGGTTCTCTCGCCAGACCTCATGCAGAGGTCAGAAGCAAAATAATAACGAAAGGGCTATCCAGGGATGTCTAAAGAGGCAAATCGGGAGTTCAAGAAATTTAAAAAAATCAAATCTCTCCAATTTAAATATGAAATTAATGGAGATGGAAGTATTCTTCGAAATGTTAAATCTAAACGAAGAATCTCGCAATTTAAAAAATCTCATAATAGTAAGACAGAATATTGGTGTGTTCAAATCAACCATGGACAAAACAATATTAAGAAGCACTTTATTCATAATTTAGTAGCAGAGTGTTGGTTAGGAGATAAACCGGAAGGGTATCAGACCGACCATATAGACCGAAATAGTCTAAATAATGACTATCGAAATTTAAGATATGTAACTAAGTCAGAGCAGATGCTAAATAGGGATTATGAAACATTTTTGCCGACTGTACTGAAAAATTTGGCTATAAGAAATAAAGGAGTTCTATTAGAAATTACTCTAAGAAAGGGTGATTTTAAAAAGGTATTCCCGACTAGCAGAAGAGCTGCTAAATATCTTGCTGAATACTATGGGGAAACATTCGAAAAGAAATTTCAGGATAAATTACATAATAGGAGAAAACATATATTTGATTTTGAGGTCGAATATCGACCGTATTACTTGAATGAAGAGACTAAACACGGAAACCCTAAGGGGTAAGAAATAGTCCAAGCGAAAAACTTGTATCTAGTAGGTACATTAGACCGTTGGAATGATGGAAAGAAAGCCGAGGAAAAAGCTCGTGTAAAACATTCTATCGGACAATTTACTGTTAAAGAAAAATCTGAGCGTGAAGAAGCAAAGAAAGTCTTAGTAATGGAAAATCAGAATGAGTATCATCGCTAAATAATTTCTTTCTTCTTTAATTAGATAATAATATCCAAGCCCAATTTTAGTCGTGTATTTGATATGACTAGGCGGGCTTGGTTTAGTTTAGGTAACGATAATCGCTAATTTTATAGGATTGCTCATATTTTCTGGAATTAATAAAAAGTCTTAAAAAATAGCTTTGTTGTACAATAAGGCTAATGATAATTTTCTATTCTAGAAACTGTGAAGGTTGTACCGGTAATCAAGCCTTAACTAAAATGAAGATTCACTGCGAAAAAGCCGGAGTTGATTTTCAGGAAAGGCGAACGATATTTTTCTATGTCTTTGAGAATGAGGCAAATGAAATCATTGAGAAAACCGGAGTAAAATTGCCCTTTTTCTATGGGACTGAGTCAGAAAAGGTTTTGGAAGGAAATACTTTTACTCCAACCGAAGAAATAGATAAATTAATCGAAGCAGAAAAGCAGTGTGATTAAATATAATTAGAAAAAACTAAAAGGAAAGAAAAATATGGGCGTTATCTCAAAGATTAAGTTCAAACTACAAAACAAAAAATCTTGTCTCGAGAATGAGGTTGATGTTATGGGAAAAGGAGATGATAAATGAGTAATAGTCCACTCGTAAACGTAACGGTAAAAGCTCACTCTAGTAACTACACTACTGGTCGTGGGGGATATAAGATTAACCACATCACTGTCCATCATATGGCCGGCATACTCACTGCATTGCAGTGTGGCAATATTTTTGCGAAAGCTGGTAGGAATGGCTCCGCTCATTACGGCGTTGGCTCTGACGGCAAAGTAGGACTCTACGTTAATGAGAGCGACCGTGCATGGTCAGACGGTAACTGGCAATCAAACTGCACAACCGTTTCGATTGAAACGTCTAATAGCGCCATTGGTGGTAACTGGCCGGTATCAGAACTCACCTTTAATAAACTGGTAGAACTAGTAGCAGACATCGCCAAGCGCAACGGGCTAGGTACTCTTGTCCCAGGTAAGAACTTGACATGGCACTCAATGTAT
>NFZC01005372.1_pt1 | contig 40327 bp, 40 predicted proteins | sample 1095391 | NCBI WGS metagenome assembly NFZC01 (sample SAMN03609890, study PRJNA323583) | gut metagenome | isolation source: feces | host: Rattus norvegicus | place: Denmark: Riget | collected 2013
TTGAAACTCTAAAAAAAATAAAACCACATACTTATGTGAGCATTGTAATGGTAATTATTGCAATTGTAAATTATGTCTTAATTGCAATGGGTAAACCAGTGATTAATTTAGGAGAAGATGTTATCACATATGGTGTAAATACTGTATTGAACTTGGTATTTATTGCTTATCCAATGTGGAAAAATAATAGTGTAACAGAGAATGCTTTGATTGCTGATGATTTATTATACTATCTTAGAGATGGAAAAATTTCTAAAGAAGAATTAGAAGAATTTATTACAAAACACAAAGCTGAAAATGTTTCAACAAATTAATTATTTTATTAAAAGAGGTTTTTAAATGTCAGAAAAAGAATTTATAAATTTTATTGGTAATTTAGCAAAAGATAATTATAAAAAAAGTGGTATATTAGCATCAATTACGATTGCTCAAGCTTGCCTTGAATCTGGATATGGAACTACAGATTTAGCTAAAAATGCAAATAATTTATTTGGTATGAAATGTAATTTGTCTGGGAACAATTGGAAGACTGTATGGGACGGTAAAAGTAAATATACTAAAATCACAAAAGAAGAATATGAAATAGGTAAAATTACAGAAGTAAAAGCAGATTTTAGAAAATATCCAAATATATCTTATAGTATTGAAGACCATTCTTTATATTTAACACAAGCTAAAAATGGAAATAAGTTAAGATATAAAGGATTAGTTGGAGAAAAAAATTATAAAAAAGCGATACAAATTATAAAAGATGGTGGATATGCTACAGATTCAAAATATGTAGATAAAATTTGTAATTTAATTAATAGATGGAATTTAACAAAATTTGATAAAATTGATGAGGAAAATAAAGTGAATATTATTGATGTTATTAATGATAAAAACGTACCTAAATGGGGAAATAGTAAGAAATATATTGCAATTCACTATTTAGGGGTTGTTGGACAAAATAATAAAGTTGAACGTAATGGATATGGAGCGCATTATTATATTTACTGGGATGGAACAATTTATCAAGCGGCAAAACATGATGCTATTCTATGGCAAGTTGGAACTGGTGGGTATTATACTCAAAAACATCCGTCTGCTAGAAATAGTAATACGATTGGAATTGAATTATGTGTAAAATGTGATGGAAATTCTAGCAATCCTTCTGACCCATATTGGTATTTTACTACTGAAACACAAAATGCTTGTGTTAAGTTAGTAAAAAAATTAATGAAAGATTTAAATATACCAGCTTCAAATGTATTAAGACATTATGATATTGTTAATAAATATTGTCCAGCACCTTATGTAAATAATAACAAATATAAAACATCTTGGACTTGGAATGAATTTAAATCAAAGATATCTGAATCTGGAAGTTCTAGTGGGGGAAGTTCTTCAAGTGGTTCTAGCCAAATGTATAGAATTCGTAAATCTTGGAATGATGAAAGAACTCAAATTGGAGCATATGAAAATTTAAACAATGCAAAAAAGGCTTGTAAACCTGGATATACTGTTTATGATAAAGATGGTAGGGCGGTATATTCTAATCAAAAAAATGATAATAATTCTTCTACTGTAAGCAAAAAAGAATTAATTAAAATGAGTCAGACTCATTTAAATAATTATGTAAATGCTAAATTAACAGTAGATGGAATTAGAGGTTCTAATACTATAAAGGCAAGTATCAAAGGAATTCAGCAAGCAATGAATATGGATTATGGTAATAGTTTAATTGTAGATGGAATTTGGGGAACAAAGTCTGATGCAAAACTAAAAGGTCATACTGTAAGAAAAGGTGAAAGTCAAGAGATGGTTAGAATTTTACAGATTTGTTTATTAACAGAAGGGTTTAATCCGGGAACAGTTGATGGCAAATTTGGTTTAAATACTGAAAATGCGCTCGAACAATATCAAAAATATAAAGGACTAGCAGTTGATAAAATTGCTGGATATAACACATTTAAATCTTTCACGAAATAAATAATTGCCCCTTAATTGGGGCTTACATAAAAGGAGAATAATATATGAATATTACAAAAAAATATTTAAAAACAAGCGAAATTAATACAATCGTAAAAGATATGGTTGAACAAGAAACATATTTACAAGCAATTGTTTCAAGAGATATTATGATTTTATATTTGTGTACGGATTTAGATATTCCTGTAGATGAAAAAGGATATATTGATGCTTCATTTGATATATATGATAAATATAAAGAAGATGGCATTATTGACAAAGTATTAAGTGAAATTAATGAAAATGATTTATTGTTAATTGATGAATGTTATCAAAGTGAAATTAGTATGCACGTATCAATTAAGAAATTTTTAGAAGATTTAGACAAGAAGATTGATAAATATGCTAAAGGTGTTAATTTACAGAAAGTATTAGATAATTTGAAAGAAGCTGTAAAATAATGGAATTTAGAAATACTAAAGAAATGGAAAATATTTTTTCTCAAATCGCAAGAGGAACTATTGAAGATATAACTAGAGAAATGAAGAATAGAATTCAAAAAGAAATTGAATCAAAAGAAATTGGAACTGGAAAAGGAAAGGTTTATAATCCAACAGGAGAATTTCATGATGCATGGATAGATGAAGTTCCTATTAGAATTGATTCAAGTGAGTATAAAGGTGAAATGCATTATGAACCTTATATGATTAAAACTATAAATCCGGAAACATGGCAACATGCAAGTTCTGTTGTAGGTTGGGAAGATTATCCAATTGCAGAAACATTACCAAATATTATATTTGAAGATGGAGCGCCTCCTTTGTGGGGAGAAAATTTCTCAACAAAACCAAGAAATGCATGGATATCTTTTATATCAAGTATAGACAAATCTTTTGCAAAATTAATGAGAGAAAGTTTTTCAAAACAAGGAGTAAAGCTAGATACAAGTAGAACTTATAAAAGTAATTTTTAAAAGAGAGTATTTCTACTCTCTTTTTTACATAGGAGATTTTATGATAGCAATGGGAATAGATGCTTCAACGACTAAGACTGGTTGGAGTATTTTTAAAGACAATAAATTAATAGATTATGGTGTGATTGAACCAACAAATTCAAAAGATGAATGGAGAAACAGAATAAGAACAATAACACCTCAATTAGTGAGTATTGTTGATAAATATAATCCAAATATGGTTTATGCAGAAGATGTTCCTTTATCTCCCAAAGGTGGAATGTCTACTTTAGTTAAATTAGGGGCTGTTCAAGGCTCTATTATTGGATTATTTTCTTCAAGGTATATTCCAGTTGAATTTATATCTGTATCAACTTGGCGTTCAGTATTAAATTTATTTACTGGAAAAAAGGAAGATACTAAAAGAGAACATATGAAACAATCAAGTATTGAGTATGCAAATAAAACATTTGGAATTAATTTAAAATGGGTTAGTCCTAGCTCAAAGAAAAATGAAGACGATATTGCAGATGCAATTAATGTTTGTTGGTCTCAAATTAAACCAAAACCTAAACGTGGTTTTAATAGAAAATAAGATAAAGAACTAAAAGGAGGTAAAAATAAATGGCTGTTAGTGGCAATTATACCGCCATAGTTCAAGTAAAAGTTAGTGATACTGACTTACAAAAACAATTGAAAACAGTTGGTAGTAAAACTACCATAGATATAAAAGTTAATGCTGATACAAAAGCGATAGATAATTTAAAAACAAGTATAAATGATATATCAGAAAGTGCTAAACAATATTCATCTAATTCTAGTAGTGCTAACCAAGCAAATGAAAAATTAGCTACAACAGCAGACAAAGCTAGCAAAAGTACAAATGCTTTAGCTGGTTATTTAGAAAGAACTAAAAAAGTATTTGACTTTGGATTAAGCACGGCTTCATTAGGATTGTTGTATGGTGCTATTAATGAAGCGAAAGATGCTATTATTGAATTTGATGGAGAACTTACAAACTTTAAAAAAGTTTCTGATTTAAGTGGTGAAAGTTTAGATGCTTATACTCAGAAATTAGGAGAAATAGGTTTAGAAGTTGGAAGAACTAGAGCAGAAATGGTTTCTGCTAGTGCAGAATTTAAGAAAAGTGGATTTACCGAAGAAGAGTCTGCTCAATTAGCAAAGGTAGCTGCTCTTTATCAAAATGTGGCTGATTCACAACTAAGTGCTGGAGATGCAAGTGCTTATGTAATATCTCAAATGAAAGCATTTAATATTAGTGTTGATGAAGCTCAAAGTATAATTGATAAAACAAATGAAGTGAGTAATCGGTTTAGTGTTTCTTCTACTGATATTAGTTCAGCCCTGACTAAAACTTCTGGAGCTATGGCTACATATGGAAATACAATCGACGAAACTATTGCAATGACTGTTGCAGGAACAGAAATCCTTACGGGTCAGGCTGGGAAAGTTTCTAGGGGACTGCGTTCCATTGGTGCTGAAATTGTCAAATTAGCGAATGAGGCTGGAGAATTTTCATATCAAGTTAATGGAGCAACAAAAACATTAGAATTATTTGATGAGCAAGGTAAAATGCTTAGTACATTTGATGTCCTTTCAAAGCTTGCAGAAGATTGGAAACAAATGTCAGAAGCAGAACAATCAAATGTTGCATTAACTATAGGTATGAAGACGCAGGTAGACGTACTATCAGCTACACTAATGAATTTCGATTCAGCTTTAGAAGCTACAACAGTTGCTCAAGAATCTCAAGGTTCTGCAATGAAAGAAAACGAAGCTTATATGGAGTCACTTGCCGCTTAAAATATTTTAGGCGTTACAGACCTAATTGTCGGGAAAGAGAGAATACAAGTGAAAAAATATAATATTCTCTATCTGTGAATATTCATGGATACCTAAGAGCCTTATACACTAACCTATAAGTTTAAAAGCTATATAGGGGTTTGGAGTAATCAACCAAAGTATAGTAAAAGATATAAGGATATATGGTCAATCCGCAACGAAGCCTACTATTGAAATATAGATGGGAACGCTCAACGCATATCGAAAACAATCAATATTTTTTTAAAAAAGATATTGATAAATGTAACTATCTATGATATAATTAATTAGATAGAATAAGTCATATAAATGAACGAAGTGAGTAGAGTAGATAATAACGCTAATTATCGAAAGGGTCTGGCTTATTTTATAAATAAGTAAAATATATGCTATTCTCATATGAAAGTATGAGGTGAAATATTATTTAATTATTAATAAAAAGAGGAAATATGTCAAGAAAAATATTATTAAACGAAGCAGAAAATTTTTTAAATAATTTAGGATATGAAATATTGAATAAAGATGAATATAAGGACTCATGTTCTAAATTGATATTAATAGATAAAAATGGTTATAAATATTATCAAGCATTATACCAAATAAAAGCAAAGAAGAATAAAAATAATTTAGCGATATTTCATGATGACAATCCATATTCATTAGAAAATATAAGCATATATATAAAAAATAATAATATTGGAGTAAAAATTTTAAATGATAAATATTTAGGAGTAAAGTCTGAATATAGTTTTATTTGTAAGTGTGGAAATAAATTTAATAGGACTTTAGATAGTTTTATAAACGCAAAATCATGGTATTGTAGAAATTGTATCCTTTCTATTGGACAAGATAAAACTAGAAATAAATTGGAAGATATACAAAAAGCATTCATAGAAAGAAAGTTTGTCCCATTATTTACAGAATATAAAAATGCCACAACTCCATTATTATGTAAAAATCCAGATGGATATATTGGGAAAATAAGTTATTCAAATTTTAAAAAAGGAAAATCTTTTACATCATTTAAAGTAAATTCAGAATTTTTAATAGACAACTTAAAATTACTTTGTAATAAAAAAGGAGTAGAATTTGTTGGCATAAAAAAAATTGGGAAAACAGATAAGGATACTATTATTAATATTATTTGTCCAATTTGTAATAATAAATTTTCAATAAGAAGAGCATATTTGGATAATAATGAAGTTATTAGATGCTCAAAATGTAGTGGCAAAAAATCTTCTTTAGAAATAAAAACAGAAAGATGGTTAATAAAAAACAATATTAAATTTGAAAATCAAAAAGTATTTGAAGAATGTAAATATAAGACTCCATTATTTTTTGATTTTTATTTACCAAATTATAATATTGCAATTGAATGTGATGGAAAACAACATGAAGAACCTTCTAAATATTTTGGTGGAGAAGAAAATTTTAAACAACAAAAAATAAGAGATGAAATAAAAAATAATTATTGTAAAGAAAAAAATATAAAGCTAATGAGAATATCTTATAAAGATTTTAAAAATACAAATTATAAAAATATATTAAATAATATTTTCACATTAAGAAGTAGCGATTCTTAATAACTATAAAAGAAAATTAATTTACTTAAAGCAGAATTTCAAAATCTTGTACTTGGTGACGGTGGTTTAACATCATTTACTAAAACATTAATAGATACATCAACGTCAATATTGAAATTTATAAATAATATTGGTGGATTGCAAACCATATTAATAGCCGTTTCTGGAGTTTTAGTATCAAAATTTGCTCCAAGCATTGCTATGTCTTTTGGCAAATTAATATCAATGGTATTAGATTTCCCAATATTAATTGGAAATATAAGGAAATTTACAGCAGAGACAGGTTCTTTAAGTGATGGATTAAAAAAGGCTGGTATTTCCGCTTCTGTGGCTCAAATAGCATTTAATTCTTTAACAACGATAATCACTTTAGGAATAATTGCTTGGAACAATTACAAACAAGCAGAAGAAGAAGCTGAGCAAGCAAGAAAGCAATCGGTAGAAAATGCAAAACAAGAAATATCATCTTTAGAATCTTTAGAAGAACAAATAAATAATGAATCTTTATCAAGAGAAGATTTAATTAAGTTAATTCAAGGAAGTTCTATTTCTGCTTATGAAGATGAAATTTCGGCTCTTCAAAATGTTAATGATATGCGTCAAGCCGCTATTGATAAAATTAATGAAGAAAAAATGGCTAGAGCGAAAGAAGTTATTGATACTGGATTAACAGATTATGAAGAAGCTTTAAAAAGTCAACAAGGAATAACTTCTGGATATGATGAATTTAATGAATCGACAGGGATAAGGTTAACTCCTTACGGTGACGGAAGATTAGATTTAAATAATTTCTTTGGAAAAGATTTAGATTTAACAGGACAGATTCAAGCATTAAAAGATTATAAAGATGCTTTAACAGATGTTAGGTCTGAAACAGAGCAAGGAAGTTTTGATTGGAATCAATATACTAAAGAAATAAAAAATGTTGAATCTGGAATTTCAGAATTAGAATCTCAACAAAAAGATAATTTAAATATTATTGATGATTATAATAATGCTTTAACATCTATAGGTAAAAAATATGATAAAACATCTGGGAAAATAGTTGATATGACAGATGCTGAAAAAGAAGCCTATAAAGCAAGTAAAGACATAGAGAAATCTTCTGAGAGTGCTGGAAACGAAACAGAAAAAATGGCTTCTAAAATGTATGACCTTGGGTCTTATTCATCAGAAGCAATGAATTCTATGAATGAAGCCACAAAAGAACAACAAGATATCATATCTTCTTTGGCTTCTGATATTGATAACATTACTGGTGCATATCAAACTGCTGTAGATGCTTTATATGAATATAATCAACAAGGTTATTTATCTGTAGATACTTATAGCCAATTAATGCAAGTTGCTCCAGAATATCTTGCTATGATGATTGACGAAAATGGTCAGTTATATGCAAATGCAGATGCGGTAACTACAGCTTATCAAGCTAAAGTTTATTTAATGGGAATCGAAGCGGCAGAAGCACAAGTTAATTTGGCGGCTAGTAGGGCAACAAATCAAGGTGCTGGAGCGTATGCAGCTTTGGGGAGTCAAGCAATAAACACAGCAGGAAGTCTTTGGGAACTTGTAAAAGCAAGAATGGCTGATAAAATTGCGGCAGTAGAAGACCCCAGAGATTTAGAGGCTCTTGAAAATAGAATTAATGCAATTAATAATTTGACTCAATCTACTATAAAAAATGCAAAAACTACAACAGCGTCAATTAAGCCAACTCAAGCATCAACAGGAGCAACAAAAAAGAATACTGGTGCAAGAAAAGGAAATGCAGATGCAACAAAAGCACAAACAGATGCATTAAAAAGACAAAAACAAGCATTAGAAGAAGAAGCAGATGCTCTTGAAAAACAGATAGATGATTATGAAATTGTAATTGATTATGTTAAAGATTTGCTTAAAGAAGAACAAGAAGCATTAGAAGAACAAAAAGATGCCGAATTAGATGCTATTCAAGATAAAATAGATGCCCTTGAAAAAGAACAAGAGGCTATGGAAGAAAATGTTGATTCTCAAATCGAAGTTCTTGAAAAACAAAAAGAAGAGCAAGAAGAATATTGGGATTCTCAAATAGATGCTATTCAAGATGCTAATGACGCTCTTGAAGAAAATATGGAACTGCAAAGACTTCAAGAAGCGTTAGCAAGTGCAAAAACTCAAAAAGTAAAAGTTTTAAAAGATGGAAAATTTGTTTATGCAGAAGATGAAGAAGCTATTTCAAAAGCTGAACAAGATTTAGCCGATTATGAAATGCAACTTTCAGTTCAAAGGCAAATTGAAGAACTTGAAAGACTTAAAGAAGAAGCACTTGATAGTCTTGAAGACCAAATTCAGAAACTTGAAGATTATAGAGATAAACAAAATAAAAATTATGAACAGCAATTAAAAGATTTACAAGACCATTATAATAAGATTGAAGCAGAATATGACATAAGAATTAAGCAATATGATAAATGGTTAAAACAATTTGAAGATATGCTTAATGCAAGTGCCAAACGCCATGCCAAAATATTATATGATGAACTTGTTGGAGAACAAGGAAATTGGGATGCTAGAATTGTAGCATTAAGTAATTTTGTAAAAAGATATGAACAAAAGAAAAATCAGTTAGACGGTATAAAATCTCAAATTGAAGCCATTGATAATCAAATACGTTCATTACAAAGCAGTGCAAGAAATGCTTATAATGCTACTCAAGGTTATGCAAATGGTGCGATTAATGCGGCTAATTTAGCTAATCAAAGTTTGGCAAAAGCAAAAGCATCAACTATGGGATGGCAAGTAGTAGGGACATTATATGGCTCTAAAAGTACGGCTGGAACAGGAAGTAAAAATTGGAGTTATTCAGATGCTTTAAATATGTATTATTCTATGGCAAATCAAATCATTGGAACTGGTGCAAATAAACATCCAATGTATAGCAATATTGAAATTAAGCGTTTTGCTAAAGGTGTTTATTCAGTTCCAGAAGACCAAATAGCTTTAGTTGCAGACCCAATGCGTCCATCAAATAGAGAATTAGTTATTGGGTCGAAAATAAATCAAGGAGATGGAGTTTTAACATCTCTTAAAAAAGGAACGGGAGTAATACCATCTGGAAGAAATTTAACCGAAAATTTAATAAATCTTGCAAGATGGTCACAAAATGGAGGAATTGAAAAAACATTTACTACGATGACCAATTCAAGTTCTAAAATTATAAATATTGATAATATTAATTTGTCAGAAGTAAAAAATGGCGAAGAATTTGTTGAATATCTTGAAAATAATTTTATGAATGACTCTATACAATTTTCAAATATCAGAAGGTAAAATTCCTTCTGATATTTTTACATAATTATAGGAGGTAATAAATTGAGTAACAAAGATGCATCAAATGCTTTATTAAAAGGTATACAATTTTTAGTAAAACAAGAATTAAAAAATGCTCCTATAGATAAAACACTTACTGGTATAATTAAAAATGTCAAAGAAGATAATTTATATGATGTTATAATAGATGGATATTTATATACGAATATTCCTAGTATTTTCACTGGATTGACAAATAACAATACAGTAAAAATAAAAGTTCCACAAGGACAATATTCACAAATGTACATTGAGGGAAAGTATAATATAACAATTCAAAATGGTGGAACATCTACAGGAGTTACAAGTGTAAATGGAAAAACTGGCGATATAATAATTCAAGAAGATAAAACATATGTTCATAATCAATTAGAAGCATCTGATACTTGGGTAATTAATCATAATTTAAATAAATTTCCAAATGTTACAATAGTAGATAGTGAAAATAATATGGTTATGGGAGAAGTTCAATACAATTCAGAAAATCAAATAACAATTAGTTTTATCGGAAGTTTTTTAGGAAAAGCATTTTTAAATTAGGAGAAATGTTATGAATTTTTTAACAAATTTAAATTTAAATAAAAATGAATTACAAAATGCAATAATGCACCCATTGGCTTCTCCACCAAATTCGCCAAAAGCTGGACAAATATATTTTAATTCAGTTGAAAAAGAAATGTATCAGTATGATGGGGAAAAATGGAAAAAATTTGGTTCTGATAGTGTTGATTGGTTAAATATAAAAAATATTCCAGAAGATTTAGTTTTTGATGGTAACTATGTTCATACTGATAATAATTATACAACTACAGAAAAAAATAAATTGTCTGGAATTCAAATTGGCGCAGAAGTTAATGTGCAAGCAGACTGGAATGAAACAAGTTCATCAAGTGATGCATATATTAAAAATAAGCCTACTATCCCAAATGTTCCTGTATATACAATTGAAGAAGTTTCAGTAACAAGCGGATATTTAAAGACTTATCAATTAAAAAAAGATTCAGAATATGTTGGAGCAAAAATTAATATACCAAAAGATATGGTGGTATCTAGTGGTAGTGTTAAAGTTGTAGAAGAAACTGGTGTTCCATATGAGGGAGCTGTGATTGGAGATAAGTATGTTGATTTAGTTATTTCAAATGCAACTTCTTCTCATATTTATATTCCAGTGCAAGATTTAGTAGATGTCTATACTCCTGGAACAAGTATCTCTATTAGTTCATCAAATGTAATTAGTGTAATATCAGATACATCTTTAAGTTCTACTAGCGTAAATCCTGTTCAAAATAAAGTAATAAAAAGTGCATTAGATGGAAAGTTAAACACAACTGGAAATGCAAGCAATGTTACAAATGTCTTTACGCAAGCATCTACAAGAACAAATTTAAGTTCAGGAGAAAAATTAACCATTTCATTAGGGAAAATAATGAAATGGTTTGCAGATTTAAAAGCAGTTGCTTTTAGTGGAAATTATAATGATTTAATAAATAAACCGTCTTCATTACCAGCAAATGGTGGAAATGCAGATACAGTAGATAATGTTCATGTTAATAATAATACTACTGGAAATGTATTATGGACAGCAGAAAAAATAATGTCACAAATAGAAAATTCAAAGTCTGTTGGTTATCAATATACAGGAACAGTAGAAGCAAATGAAATAGTAAATATGATAATTCCTACAATTACAGATTATAAGACACCGAACGTTGAAGTTTTAGTATATATAAACGATACATGGCAAAAAGCAATTCATGGGATAGATTATGTGTATGCTTTTACTTCTAGTACAAATTTAAGAGTCACTTTTTTTAACGCTGGACAATATAAAGTAAATTACTTTTTTGTGGCAAGTGGTTTGTTTCCAAACTTTATAACAAGTGATGAGCAACCTTCAACACAAAATCCCGGAGATTATTGGTTTGAAATATTATAAGAAAGGAGTTCAAACATATGTCCGTTAATTTTAGAAGAGATGCAAATACAATTATTGATTTAAACGCAGATACTTTAGACGAAAAACATTTGCATGAGATTATAAAAAAAACAAGTTTTACATACAAAGACACAAATAAAACATTAGTTGTTGTTGGAATTCCTTTTTCTGTTAATATTGTAGATAGTGTGACAAATGAAATTGTTAATACAGATGTTGAAATAAAAGGAAACAATGTAATTATAAGAACAAATCAAATTCCAACAAATACATTAAATATAACAATAATGTCAACATTACTATAGGAGGATTTATATGGCAAAAATATATAGAGATATAAACGAACCTATAGAATTAGAAGTTTTAAAACAAAATGCACAATTAGGCAATGTTCCAAATGTAACGACAAATAATCAAACTCCAACTTGGACAATGTCTGGAACTTTGTCAAATATAGTAAGTGGTGAAACTTTAACAACTATAATGGGTAAAATATCAAAGGCTATTAATGATATTATATCACATATAAGAAATAAAAGCAATCCTCATAGTGTAACAAAATCACAAATTGGATTAGGAAATGTTGAAAATAAAAATGGTGTAACGATTAGAAGTGAAATGACAAAAGAAGAAGTTGTTGATGCTTTGGGATATACACCACCTACAACCGATACAAAATATAATCAAGCAACAAGTTCTGCTTTGGGATTAGTAAAAATTGGATATGCAGAAAATGGAAAAAATTATCCTGTAGAATTAAGCAATGGACAAATGTTTGTAAATGTGCCTTGGATAGATACGAATACTACCTACGGGTTGGCAAGTACGACAGCTAATGGATTGTTAAAACAATTAAGTGGTAATACCTCTCAATTTATGAGAGGTGACGGAACATGGGCAACACCACCTAATACTACTTATGGAGTTGCAACTTCTTCTACTTTGGGGTTAGTAAAATCTGGTGGAGATGTAACAGTTGGTTCAGATGGATTAATGACTGTAAAAGATGATAGTCATAATCATACTATAGCAAATATTGATAGTCTACAGGCTACACTTGATGGAAAATTACCTAAAACTGGTGGAACAATGACTGGAACTATTAATTCTTCAATGGTAACAGGTACATATTTAGGTGGAAATCAAGGAAAATCATTAATAAATTCAACTGCTCCTGCTGGTTCTTATGTAATGTTATCAAAATTAAATTCTACTAATGGATATTTTACAGATGGAGTTTATCAAGGAAAAAGAATATTTCAATATACTTCAAAAACTACTGTTGAAGCTGGAACAAATGTAGTTACAAAATCTGTTACTTTATTAGATGAATCTGGAAATACTACATTTCCAGGCACAGTAAAAGCGTCTAGTTTTAACGGAAATACAACTTCTGCAACCAAACTTCAAACACCTCGTAAAATAGCTGGGGTTTCATTTGATGGAACGTCTGATATTTCTATTAGTTATAATAATTTAACTAATAAACCTACTATTCCTAGTGGTGTTCAAGTTATTGATAATTTAACTTCATCTTCAACAACTGCTAGTTTGTCAGCTAATCAAGGCAGAATTTTAAAAGGATATGTAGATAAAAAAGTTGTTGTTTCAAGTACGCAACCAACAGGTCAACAAGTTGGAGATACTTGGTACGAAATAATATAAAAGGAGGAACTTAATAAATGGCAGTAGTTCAACCAATTGCTCAAAGTGTTCCTGCCTTTGATGCAAAAAATAGTAATACATTTGAATTTGTTTCTAATGGTGGGAATCAAGTTGTTGCAAATAGACTTGTAATTAGAAACAATGATACAAATGTAGAGATATATAATAAAAAAATAGAATCATATAAATTTGAACATACGATACCAGAGAACACATTACAAAATGGAGTTTATTATAATTTTTATTTTAGAACATATGATATAAATGATAATGAAAGTCCAATGAGTAATATAATTCCATTTAGGTGTTATAATACGCCAACAATTGTTATTACAAACATTCCTGATGATGGAATTATAGATAGTACAACATTTACGGTTCGAGCAACTTATAATCAAGCACAGAAAGAATTAATGGACTTTGCTAAATTTATATTATATGACCAACAAGAAAATGTAATATTTGAATCAGAAAATATTTATAATACAAATGAGCCTCCATTTAACATATCTTATACTTTTAGTGGTTTAGATAATGATACTAATTTTAAAGTGTCTGTAAAATGTGTTACTTTAAATAGAACTGTTGTTGAAAGTGAAAGAGAGTTTTTTACAACTAGATATTACACACCTTCTATGTTCAGTGTTATTGAGCTTGAAAACAATTGTGAAGAAGGATATGTAAAAATAAAGAACAACTTTAAGTTGACAGACTATATATCAAATCCTGCTGACATAGGCACTAATCCAAAATATTTAAAAGACGGAAAATTAAATTTAACAGAAGATGGAACATATGTCAAGTGGATTCAAGGATTTAATATAGAAAATGATTTTACATTAAGATTATTTATTGAAAATCCTAACATTGATAAAATTTGTATTCTTGGGGAAAATCAAGAAAGGATAGATTTATCTTTTATTGAAGATTATCCATATGGAGAGAATGTTAAAAAGATATGTCTTGAGTTGCAATGTTATGATAACACATTATATCCATATTATGCTTATTCAAATTTTATAACAAATAAAAGTAAGTTGTTCATATGGGTCAGAAGAAAAAATAATATGTTTGATGTGAAATTGGAGGAATTACCATGATAGGAATATGTGGTTATAATTTTTGCGGTGACATTGATGCTTTAAATCCTTTTCCAACAAATACAAATAATATAGACAAATTTCAAATTCAAAATGCTATTTATGACCATATAGATTTAAGTAAGAACGTGAGATTTTCTTATACTACAGAATTACCAAAATGGGATTTTAATACTATATTAGATACAGATTTTGAGAATGGAATCGGCGGTGGAAATGTAGATTTTACTTTGTCTCAATTAACTTCCATAAAAATTAAAAGAAGAAAAAAGGGAGAATTTAACTGGATTACAATTCAGGAAATACCTATTAATTCAGAAGCCGATTTAAATATGGTTAAATTTGATTATTTTGTTCCGAGCGGAAAGGAATTTGAATGGGCTTTAGTTCCTATTTTAAATGGAGTTGAAGGGCAGTATATAGTTGGTTCATTAATAACAGAATTTAATGGTGTATTTATAAGTGATGTCACCAATAACTTTAAACTTAATGCTCAGGTTTCTTATAATAGTAGAACAAGTATGCAATCAGTTGGTCAAATTATTCCATTAGGTAGAAGATATCCTGTTGTAATTAAGAATGGTAAGGCAGATTATGAAATTGGCTCTGTAAGTGGAACTTTATTAAATGATGAATTTTTTAAAAATGGAAAAATTGATAGAGTTGATATTGTTGATAAAATAAATGCTTTTAATTCATTTTTAAAGAATGGGAAACCTAAAATAATTCGTGATTGGAACGGAAATATCTGGTTAATATTAATTTCTGGAAATCCATCTATATCATATAATAATAACTATGGAATGGGTATTGCTTCAACATCATTTGAATGGGTAGAACAAGGGAAATATGATAATGAAGATGATTTATATGATAATGGATTAATAGATTTAGACGTATATAAAGGAAAATAGTTATGGTAATAAGCCAAGATGAATATAATGTAACTAAACAAACAAATAGGTTTTTACATATTAAAATAGAGTTGTTAAATTTTAATTTTCAAAAAGTAGATGAATTAAGTGGAACTGTAGTAGGAGAACCATCTTTTACAATAGACTCTTCTTCAAGTATAAGAAGAACTTGTGCATTTTCTATAGTTCCAACTAATTCATCTTTTGATATAAAAGAAGGTAATAAAATTTGGCTTGATAAATATGTAAAAGTTTATTTAGGAATAGATAATAACCGTATTAATGATATTACATATACAAATATGGGAATTTATTTAATTAATAACCCAAGTTCTTCTTATAGTGCAACAAATAATACATTAACTATTCAAGGAATAGATTTAATGTGTAAAATGAATGGACAAAGAAATGGAAACCTAGAGGGAATTCCATATGTTATAAAACAAGATTCTGATGTAAGAGAAGCTATAATAGCAATTTTAAAAGAATTTAATTTTAATCAATATATAATTTCTGATTATCCAATTAAGACACCATATGAAATAAGAATTGAAATTGGCGGAAATGGATATGATATTATTAATGAAATTTTAAATATATTGCCTAATTATCAATCATATTTTGATGTTGATGGGATTTTTCATTTTGAAGAGATTCCTAGTGGAATTAATGAACAAATTTTTATTGATGATGACATATGGGAAAGAACATTAATAGATTATACGAAGTCAACAGATTTTACATCTGTAAAAAATGTCATAGAGGTTTTTGGTAAAACACATGATATTTCAAATTATGGTGGAGAAGCAATTATTGAAGGAAATACATATAAAATTAATGTTTCTACAATTGATAAATTAAGAGATTATATAAAAATAGGTTTTATATCTAATAATAAGAATTCAAATCCGTATTTAAAAATTAACGATTTAAATTCTTATCCGATAAGGAATGAAGATGGAAGTGTTCCAACTTTAAACGGAGAAGGAAATTATTATGTAGTTAAATTTAGAGAAGAAAATCAATGGTTTGAATTTATGGGGAATGTACAACCTCATGCTATAATAAAAGAGACTAATCCAGAATCTCCATTTTATGTAAATGGAAGAATGGGAGAAATTAGAATTGTACTTAGTGGCGGAGAATATGATAATATCTACACAGATGATTTAGCTATGGATAGAGCAAAATGGGAGTTATATACTCGTTGCAGATTACAAGATACAATTACTATAAATTGTTTGCCTATTTATTGGGCAGATGTAAATAAAGTAATATCTATAACCTTACCGAATAAACAAGGGAACGAAGAGACTAATTTATATATTATAAAAAATATAAATACCTCATTTGGAATAACAGGTGTTCAATCTATGCAATGTATGAGATATTATTCATATTATGATGAAAGGGGGATAATTTAATGGCTAGTAATTTTCCAAACAGTTTAGATAATATACCTCAATTTTTAGATATAACTCAAAGTGATGCTGTTTTAGTTGGAAAAGTTCAACAGGCAATAAAAGATGGAAATTTAAATTTAGCAAATTCTTATTTAGTACAAATACAAGATTATGATAAAAAGATAATAAATGCTGTTAAGTTAAACAAAATAAGAGATGCAATATTAGCATTAGAACAATTTTATAAAACAGATTTTACTCAATATATAACAAATAAACAAAAAGAATGGCAAAATGAAATTAATAAATTTGCATATATTGGAGATTGGAATGGAAATAAACTATATAAAAAGAATAATATAATTAGATATGAAAATAATGGAAATTTATTATTATATCTATGTATTAAAGATATAATTTCTATCAACACTTATCCAATAAATACAGAATATTGGATTCCTTTTACAAAACAAGGAATTAGAGGAGAATCTGGTACAAATGGTGTAAATTTTGCTTTTGAATGGGATTCATCTTTTAATTATGAAAAAAATACAATAGTTTCTTATAATGGTGGTTGGTGGATTTCTATTAAACCTTCTCAAAATGTAATGCCAATAGAAGGAAGTCAATATTGGGAATTGGTTTTATATGCTCCACAACCAGTCTTTCCAATTCAACCAACACAACCAACTGGACAAGGAGATGGAGAATTATGGTTCGAAACTTTTTGATATTTAGGAGGTGTTATTTTGTTTCAGATATATAGACTGCAAGATGCTCATTTAGAAGATGTGGATTTGATTGAAGAATATTATAAATATTTTTTTGCAAATGATATTAATAATGCTCATAAAATAATTGAAGACAATCCTAATTTAAATTCTAAAGTTCTAAATCAAAATAGTTTAAATAAAATTGTAAATAGTATAAACGAATTAGAGAATTGGTATGATAGAGATGTTACACAAAATCTTTCAGATAAATTAAATATGTTCCAATTATCAATAGATGAATTAATTTATTTAACAGATTATAATAATTCTATTCAATATGAAAAATTTAATTTTGTTTACTACAATGAGGAATTATATTTTTGTTTTAAACAACCCCCTATTGGTACATTGCCTACAAATAAAACTTATTGGGTATATTTAGGATTAAAAGGAGAAGAAGGGGTTTATGGTTTAGGATTAAACTATAAAGGAAACTGGATATCAAATACAATTTATAAAAAAAATGATATGGTTGTGTATCAAAAAACAATATATGTAGCAAGAAAAGAATCTAATAATCAAATTCCAGTTACAGTATCAGATTATTGGATGCCACTAATAAATATAAACGAAAGAGGAATTTACATATCTGATTTTCAACCAGTTAATATTAAAAAAGGACAATTATGGATAGAGTTATATTCAAATTAAAATAAAAGGAGAAATTACATTACATATGGCAGAATATAATGCTAAATTACACGTTAAAACAAGTACAGGTTATGACGATATTAATTTACAAACAAAAGCTGAAATTGTAGAATTTAATAAGGGAAGTTCAGGATTAACTTCAACAAATGTAAATGCGGCAATTACAGAAGTAAATACAAAAGCAAATACAAATAAGACAGCGATTAATACAAATAAGACAGCGATTGGAACTTTAAGTTCTTTGGCTACGTCTGCAAAAACAAATTTAGTTAGTGCAATTAATGAAGTATATAATAAATTTTCAAGTTATGTATTAAAAAGTGATATAATTAATAATCTAGTAAGTACAAACACAGATAAACCATTAAGTGCAAATATGGGAAGAGAATTAGAGACAAAATATAATGAGCTAAACTCCGCTTACACACTGATAAGCGCTGAAGAGTCAAAGACAGTTAATCTCACCGGAAAAGAAACCGATTGGAAAACCATTCCGTTGAGTAGTGGGCTTTACTTGCTTGAAGTGGGTATCCAATTACAAGAAGATTCCCTTAATGCCAGAAATTATTTGGCAATGTATCATTCCAGTTCAGGTATGCAACCAGTAGCAGATATATATAACGGAGTTTACAACATAACGAGTTATGTTTCTGCAATTATACAAGTTTCACATTCTGATAATGTAAGACTTGCATACGCTAATCATGTGCTATGTAAATTATCGTATAGAATTTATAAACTAAAGTAATTACATTTTAGTGTATCTAAGGGTTGCTCGTACAGTACGGGAGGTTGTGGCGGAGTTTTGTATATGAAAATGTCCACTTATTTTGTTATGCTGAAAAGAAAAAAGGAGGCATGGCAAATGGATGCAAAATGCGAGATATTGGACAATGTCACATTCAGAATGTTTTAGTAATTAAAAAAGAAAATAATAAGAATAAACTTGAGATAGTAATTATTTTATCAATACTTTTATAAATGTATTACCCAACAATAAATATAAAATTAAATATTTTTATAAAACAAATTTAGTTTAAAGGAGTATATATTATATGCAAAAATTAATTTTAAATGATAAAACTGAAATTGAAGTTCAAGAAGGTGTGTCTTTATCAAATATTCAAACTATTAAAAATAATATGTTAGAAGTTGATGAATTAAAAACAAAACTAACTACAGAAGGAAATCTTGATAAAATTCAATTTAAACAAAATGATGAAGTAATTGGAGAATATGAAAATATGATTTTAAGTTCTCCAATGTTTATGATTGACGAAATTAAATCAACACCAGAAAATGAAATAGAAGAAAAATTAGTTGTTACTTTTAAATTAAGAGAAAAAACTGAAATTGAAAAAATTGAAGAACGCCTTAATAGCTTAGAAAACTGTCAATTAATTCAAGATGGAGCCATTGCAGATTTAGGGTCTATAATTGGCGAAATGAGTCTATAAAATAGATAAGGAGAATTGATATGGTACTATTTTATGTAACTAAAATTAAAAATGAAGAAATAAATATGAAAACAGGTGAAAAATGGAAAATTGATGATGTTCCTAGATTATGGAAATCAAAAGTTCAAACCGAATTAGAAAAATAATATTATAGGGGGTAGATTAATTTCTACTCCCTATTTTTTTACATTTTTTATTTCCCTGTGTGTCCAAATCCACCAGTTCTTTTTTTATTAGCTTTATCATCATCAAATGTTAAAAAATTTATTAAAATACCTTGAGCAATTCTGTCTCCAATATTAATTTCATAATAATTTTCACCTAGATTAAAAAGTCGAATCCCAATATTTCCATCATTTTCTTCATTTTCATAATAACCCTCATCTATTACACCAATTGTATTCGACAACATAATTGGATGTTTACCCATAGAAGAACGTACATCAAGTAAAAGAACTTCACCTTTATTAAATTTAGCTTTAACATCCGTCCAAATCATCTTTGATTGCATAGGTGGAATTATTGCATGAATTGGTGAATAAAAGTCATATCCAGCACTGTCTTCTGTTGCTCTTGTTGGCAATTTAATTTCTCCATTTGTTCTTCTCATGTCATCTCTTACTACTTCAAATTTTCTCATATTTATATCCTCCGTTTGTTGTATAATAAATTTTTTTAATACCTAAATCTTTAATGGCTTTCATGCAAGCATTACATGGTCTACAAATAGCTAAATTTTTATTTAAATCTTCTCTATAAATATATAATTTTACTTTAGAGAAATCAATATCCAAATGCATAATTTTTAATATACACATCATTTCTGCATGAAGTTTTGGTTTTGGTTGAATTCCGTTCACCCATTCAAGTTCTCTATAATGATTATATAACTTTTGTAAAGGATTTGTTTTATTTGTATTATAACCTTTAGCAATAATTATATTTTTATATACAGCTATACAACCAATATGAATTTTATTAAAATCTGATAATTTACTTACTTCTTTTGCTTTATTAAAATAATATAAATCCTTAGTTGTCATTTTATTCCTCCCTTGTTGATAATGATATTATATCATATAACAAGGGAGTTTGTCAAGTATTATTTTACAGAAATATTTTTATTATATAAAAGTTCTACTCCATCAATTGTTTCGTCCTCATGTTTCTTCAAATAGTTTTTAATATCAGATTTTTTAACATCTGTATCTTTTAAAACTCTTGGTTTAATATATTCTTGAGGAACTTTATTGACATCTGTAATTTCAACTGAATCAGATTTTCTATAAGAGATAACACATTTTGGAGTTTCAAACTTACGAAACTTTTCTTTTCCTGTTGTATCTTCAAAATATTTTGATTGAGTGTTTCTAAAATATTCATCAAGATATCTTTCAAGTGATTGTAATTTATTTTCTTTTGTTTTTCTTCTTGCTTCTATTTTTTTCTTCTCTTCTGCTAATGCTTCAATCTCAACTTTTAGATTTTTAATATATACAGCAATATTTTCTAATTTTTTGTCTAATTCCATTGTGGTTTCGTTAATTGCTTTGTTAAGGTCAAAGTCTTCTAAAATTTCACCAGATTCATTGTCAAATCCTTCTTCAATTAAGTAATATAATTTTTCATCAATATCATATAAACTTGCCATTTTCTTTCCTCCTTATTTTTTAATTTTCCAACCTTTTTCTTTCATCTTTCTCAAACAAAGTTTCATTTCATATGCTGTTAGACCAACACAAGTATTTCCAATTTTCTTTTTATCCATTAAATCTTTATCATAGGATTGAATAATGTGATATCCACTTTGTTTATGAACTAGAGCTAATACTTGTGTATAATTATGCTTTTCATTATATCTTTCATAATACACATGAAGTCCGTCATCTACTTTTTTGAATCCTAATTTTTCAAATTTTTTATCTGCCAATTTTAACATTTTCTTCATCCTAATTCTTTGCTTAAATTTTAGTTTTTAGCACCTAAATTCAATTTTATATACTTAGTTGATAAAAGTATAAGGTAGAGAATTTAGGTGCTTTTAAATTAATTATACAATACTATTTCACCTTTGTCAAGTGTTTTCTTTACATTAATTACACGCTGATTAGTTGAACCAGCCCAAGGATAATTAATATTTGATAATTCATCAACATATTTTCCGTCTACTAAAACATCACATAAATAAATTATTTGTTTTAATATCAATTCTTCTTGATGCCATAAATTAATTTCTTTAATGATTTCTTCCCAAGTATATCCAGTATATAACCAAATTGTTTTATTAGGAAATTCCTGTTTTACAATGTTACATAATTCATAAACATCTTTTAGATTATTTTTGTTTAATGGGTCTCCTCCGCTAAGAGTCAAACCACTAATATAATCTTTTTTTAATTCATTTTTAATTTCTTCTATATTATTTTTAGTAAAAGGAATTCCACTAATACAATCCCATGTTTGAGGGTTTTGGCAATTTTTACAATAATGGTTACATCCAGATACAAAAAGAACTACTCTTAGTCCTTCTCCATTTAACATATCATCTGTTCTTATATCATGATAATTCATTTACATAGATACCCTTTCTTTAAATTCATCCATTTTTGCTTTATTATATCTTGTGTCCCCATGAACTTTCTTAAATCCTAAATACCCATTCATTCTTTCAATTTGTGTAATCATGGTTGAACCGCATTTAGGACATACTTCCATATTTAATTGTTCATAACCACAATCTTCACAATATGCTAAGGAAAGATTAACACCTTCATAAAAACCTAATTTCATAGCTCTACGAATCAAATCTTTAATTGCTTTTTTATTATAACTAATTGGATATTTGCAGTATTGAATCTTGCCACCATTAAATAAATCCCAAAATCTTTTTTCAAGGTCTTGTTTTTGGATAGGTGAGATATCTTCCCACACACCACAATGGAATGAGTTAGACACATAAGTTCTATCACTTACGCCTTGAATAATTCCATATTTTTTTCTGAATTGCTCTACTTGAAGACCACAAAGGCTTTCTGCCATTTTTCGACTATATTTTATTCCTTTTTCTCAAAGGATTTCGCTCTTTCGCTTTCGCTACTCTACTTTTCTACTAGAATTTCGATAGTCTGTTCACATTTATTTGCTATTGATATTATTTATCTTATATACTTTTATCGTCAATATATCTAAAATAGAATTCTTTTCTTACAGGTCTTTTATATTTAGCTTGTCTACTAATAGTAGATTTGCTTATTCCAGTTATATTACTTGCTTCACAAATACTTCCAAATATTCCGAGTTTTTTATTTGTTTTTGTTTCAAACATTATTACTGGATTGCTTTGTTTATCATCAAATCCTTTATTATTTTTAGCTAGTCCATCGTCATATGCTTTTTGTGTATTTTCTTTTGTAGTTGTCCAATACAAATTTTCGACTCTATTATCAGATTTTATATTATTTTTATGACCAATAATATTATAATTGTTAGGATTTGGAATAAATGCTTCTGCAACAAGTCTATGCACCCTTTTGCTTATATTCGTTGTTTCTCCTTTGTATCTAATTCCGCAATATTTATATCCACAAACCGTATGTTGCGATTTTTTTATTATTTCTTTTTTTTGATTATTTCTTTTGTTTATAGCATAAACAGAACCATCTATATCAATCCAATGATCGATCGAATTTTTTATTGGTACGGCTGTTTTTGGTAATTTCATTCTATAACTCCTTTCGTTTTATTTTTTATCAATAGCAAAATTTAGCACAGGATTATCTTAGACTTCCCCTGTTAGCACGCTTTTTAATTGTCATTTCCTACAATTCCTAAACGTAAAACGTACACCTTTTATTATAAAAGTTAAGCGATTTTTTCATTGTATGTTACCACACAAGCACCCACAGAATCCCTAGGAGTTCCATAAATGGCATAAAGAATATGGTCTTCTTCTTTAAATTGGTTTACTTTATCATTAATATACTTCATAACTTCTAATGCAAATTCTCCGTCTTCTACAAGGGATTTTCCATTATATAATTCTTGAAGTTCGTTTAATGCAGTAATTCCAAAGCTCATTGTCATTGGGGCAAGTAATGGTTTAATTTTATCATCTGCATTTAAATGACCGCCATAGAAACCACCTTGCATATATCCAATTGGATTAGTTGACGCTTTCTGTTCTCCTAAATAATCATAAGTTCTTTTATGAAGATTTCTAATCATTTCAAGATAATAATCAAGAACTTCATAAAAATCTTTATTTTCTTTTCTTGATTTTGTTAAAATCATTGGTAAATGTAAACTAATTGCTCCTAAATTAAATCTTCCAATAAAAATAGGTTCATCAGTTTCATCTAACGGTTTCATACCACCTTTAATATACCAAGGAGATAATGATGCCCTACAGCCCATTAAACTAACTACTTTACCATATTTTTTATACATAGATGGAATATAACCATCACCTGTTAAAGAAAGAAAATCTGGATACATACATTTGCTACTGCATTCAACAGCATCATTAAATAAGTATTCTAATTCTTTTCCTTCTCCATGCAAATTTTCATCGTATAAGAATGTAAGTTTAGGGAATAATACAGGTTTTTTAAATCCTTCCTTTCCTTGTCCTTCTTTTCTTACTTTTAAAATACATTCAGTTGCCATTTGACCAAATTTATTTTTTTCAATTCCAAATGAAACAGCAATAAATGGATAATCACCTCTTGAACTTGCAACAGTATTAAACTTATATTCCCATCCTTGGAATCCTTGTTCCATATCTCTACGAACTTTGTTAATTGCATATTCATTTGCTAAATCATCAGAAATATGTTCCCAATCTGGGATATCATCGTAAGATAATACAGAATTACAAATTTCATTTGCACTTATTAAATATTCTTCTTTATATTTGTTGTAACTTTTTTCTGCATAAGGAACTAATAATGTATCTACTTCTGGAATAGTAAATCCACCATATTGTTGACTTGCCATAGCTAAAGTTACATCACTAATTACATCAAAAGCAGTATCTAAGGTTTTTGGTTCATTATACCAGATATTACCCATTTCAAAACCACCAGTTAAAACTTCTTTCATATCACAAAGGCAACAATTTCCAGTAGGAATTCCACCTTCAAGAATAAAACTATGGTCATCTTCAACATCTAAACACCAAACTTCTGCTTTTGGATTTAAATTAGCTTTTTCTATATTTTTTACTTTCCAAACACTATTATTTTCTTGAGAAGAAGATAAACCGTAATGAATTGTTGTATCTGTTCTTTTCCCATAATTTGTTGATTTATCAGTAACATCTTTTATATTAGTTACAAAATAACCAGAAATATTTAATAAATCATAAATATATTTATTTAAATCTCCTGTTACTTGTATACCTCTAAATTCAGAATTTCTTCCTTCTTTATTTCTGTTCCCATCTGCACACATTAAACCATTGATATAATATTTAATATTTTTATAATTTAAAGAAAGAAACGGAATATCTTTATTTGTATTATCTAACATATGAACAATTAAATCTCCATCTGAATCTTTAATTTCCTTTACATTATATCCACAATCTTTAAATCTGTTTGCGTATTCAGTTTTATGATTACATAATCTTAAAACAACATAGTTTGGAATATTATCTCCTCTTTGACCAATTAAACTTCCATCTCCTTTAGCAAATCCTTTACACCATAATTTTTTATTTTCCATAGATAAAGAATCCCAATCAAATTTTGTGATATCTGGAACTCTTGTTAGCACATCATCTACTTTTAAATTTGTAGTATAATCATTGTTTTTTAATATCCATCTATGGTTTTCAGTGCAATATACATCAAATTCATTAGATGTTGGAACACATTTTTTGAAAGTTACCTTTTGAATTGGTTGCCAACCATATTTATGAACTGTTGCTTTTTTCCAATTTCCTTTATGAGTTAATACAATTGTTTCATCACCATCTGAAAAATCATAAAATGATTTAATTCCGTCTTTTGTAATAAATCTAGTGTCTCTTCTAAAACAGTTCATCGTGTCTCTTCTGTCTTTTTTATCATGAATATAAATATATCCATCTTTAATTGTTTGTAATTCTTCTTGGTTTAAAAAGAATTTGTCATATAATGCTGAACTGAAAATTCCATAACTAATACTTCTTCTAGTTGATACCATAGCACTATCTGTATTTGCATTTGATTTATCGCCTACATATCTTGTTTCTTGTTCTTTTTCGTAACATTCATCCATCATTTTTACAAAGTCTTCTTTGTAATTTCTATATAATCGGTAACTTTCTGCTGTTTTAGGAAATAGTTCCGATAATACATTTACAACAATTGTATGCATATCATAAACAGATATTAATCCATTTTCTTCATTTTCTTGAACTTCATCCCATACTTTATTACAAATTTTTGCGTAATCTTCATTTGTTAAATTTTCTAAAGCTCTTTTAGCAGATTTTGAAACAGCATCAATAATTTTTTGTTCATTATAATCTACTAATACACCGTTCTTTTTTATAACTTTAATATCCTCCATTAAAACAATCCTTTCTATCTCTTTTTCTTTATTTTTCATTTCTTTCAAATGACTATGCCACCTTTCATTATTTTATTTAATATTTTTATTTAACCATTCAATATAATCAGACCATAAATTTATACTATGTATAAATTCTTTTGATTTTAAACACGATTTTTTCTGTTCTACCTTTATATCTTTACCCTTAAATTCTTTATTAAATTTAGGAATATTGGATATAAATTCTTTTGTAAGTTGTGATATGATAAGAATATCTCTTTTATCAATTCGACTTGTTATATTTTTATATTCTTGAATTTCATTTAAAGGTATTTCATATTTTACTTTTGGTAAATTCTTAGATGAAAATGGCGATATTCCAACACCACTTATCTTTGGTTGCATAAATTCCATTATCAATTCAATGTCTTTATCTTTAAATTTAAATAGAACTTCTTCATCAGTTTCTTCAATATTCCAAATTGTTCCTTGTTTTTCTAAGGCTCTATAATAATTGTCATAATCATAAAACTTTGTTGGGTTTCCTTCTTGGTCTAAATACAAAGAACCATCTTTCTTTTGTTTTGTAATTGTATAATCTTCAATATTGACATTTAATTTTGTGCCAATAGATTTTAAAATATTTCTACCAGTTCCAAGTTTAGGAATATATGTTTGAAGAGTTCTGTGACCATAATGAAATACTTGTCCTTTACGGCAGTCTATATATACATCAATTTCTTCAATCTTACCTTGGTCATTCCTTGGAAAATCATTTTTTACCATATCATATGCTGACTTTAATCTGTATTTACCCTTATACTTCATAAGATAATGCGACATAAATCTCAAGCCTCCTTTCAAGAGGAACTAATTCATTTACTTTCATATTAAGAATATTGTTTGATAACAAATTACAGTCTTTCTTACAATATTCAAAATAATCATCATTAATATTTATTCTAATAATGGTATCTTTATATTTTATCTTTGAAAGAATATCTTTAACTGTCATAATTTAAACATATCCTTTCTAATAATAAATTCATATCCCAAACATCCTTACAATTGTAAATTCTTGGTATCAAGTTCTTCATAAACATTAATTCCTTTCTTTATTAAATATTCTAATACGCTTATTGATTCTTTTTGTTCTTGTTCTTTTTCTTTACATATAAAAATTCCTCCTTTAAGAATATTGTATCATAATTATTGTTGATTGTCAAGTAATAAATTTTTAAGCCATGTATTCCTATGAATATCACCAAGAGTATTAATTGCTTGTTTAATAATATTTAATTCTCCAATTTCAACTAACCCATCTTTTGCTCTAGTCAAAGCAGTATATAGCAATTGTCTATTAAGAGATTTTTGATGTTCAGAAATAGTTAGATTAATAATCCATTTGCATTGACTACCTTGCATTTTATATGGATTTGAAGCATATGCTAAGAGAAGATTTTTTGCATCCATTTTATTAAAAATAATAATATTTTCATCAAATTGAATCTTCATAATATTATCTTTAATTTCAAGAATCTTCCCAATTTCTCCATTCATACATTCTACTTTTGGTAAATCATCAGCTTGTAATTGTGGGTCTTGCTGTATTTCTTCCCAACTTTCTAAAGGAGTCATGGAATAATTATTTACTGTATTCATTACCATATCTCCTTCTCTAAAAACTGTTTTATATGTTCTGTTATTTTTTGTAAATTCATTAATAATAATACTTTCATTTGGTTTTAGAGGATTAACTATTTCTTGAATTGCATTGTTGATATTAATTGCTCCAAATGTATTAATATTATATGGACTAATTACACAAATATCTTTTGGTTTTAAATTATATTTGTTCATTAATTTTTCGTAACAATTTGTAATTTGTTCCATTGTACCATCAAAAGGAACAAATTCATAATCTTTATTTTTACCCACAAATATTGGGTTGCCATCAAATTCATTTTCACTAATATACATTTGTCCTTGTCTTGCTAATGTAGAAACTGTACTAATTCCACCAATGCCGAATCTAAAGCATTTTGTTAATGAACATACAGGAACAATTCCACTTTCAATCATATCTCTAATAGGTTTGCCTAAAGAAAGATTAGGAATTTGTTCTACATCACCAATTAACAAAATTTTCATATTAGGATTATCAATCGCATTAATTAACATAACCATTAAATCAATTGATAAAAAACTATGCTCATCTACAATTAAAACATCCGTACTGATTGTTTTTTCACCTAAACAAGCTCTATGAATTGTACTTGCTGGTCTACCATTAATACTTTCAGACAATCTTTTGGCGGCTTTGCCCGTTGCCGTGACACATTTATATGTTTTTTTATAATATTCAAGCATATGAATAACTGCGAGCATAGATGATGATTTTCCGCAACCTGCCGGGGCATTTAAAATTACTATATTATTTTCACAAAGATATTTTAATACATTTGATTGTTCTTCTGTTAAAGTTCCTTCTTTTATTTCTTTAAATTTCTTCCATTCAAAATTCCATATGATAGGATTATTTAATTTTTCTTTTATAAAATTAGAAATCAAACATTCTCCTAAATATGTATTCATTCTTGCCAAGTCTTTTGATTCTTCATCATAATAAATTTGTTCACTATTTCCAGCAAGTTCTTTTATGGTTTTAGACCATTCACTAGGAGCATCATAGTCTTCTAACATTACAGTCCATAATATATTACCATTAAGGCGTGAAGAACCATCTTGTTCGTTTCTTTTTAGCACATCCATCATGATAGCTTCGCACCTTATTTCACTATCATGTAATTCTGGTTTCAAATCCAAAATTAATTTATCAGATTTGTTAAATGAACGGTCTAACCCTTCTATTAATACTCTGTAAGGATTTTCATTAATTTTCCTTTCAATTTCATATTCATTATCATATAAATTATACAATGTTTTACAGTCTGATACATCCACTTTATAATCTTTAAGTTTGTTAATTAATCCAAGATATTTATACTTTAAATTAATCTCACGCTCATATGCATTAAGATATTTTTCTCCAACTCCATGAATCTTTTTTAAATCAATATCTTGCTTTCCTTTTGTTAATATTACTTCAAAAAAATTAGGATAAGCATCTAAAATATTATTTGCAATTCTTTCACTTGAAGTAATATCCATTAACATTTCAAATTGTTGTTCTCTTGTTAAGTCGGATAAATTTTCAAGTCTCATAGAAGGAACATCTACTATCTTAAATGAATCGCCCCATTTAGTATCATGTTTAATTAATTCAAGTTCAAGCTCATATTCTTTTCCTTCTGTAATATATGGTGTTTCCCCTTTTGTACTAAACGTCATATATGGTGATAATTGTATATCTTCATATACTTGTAATGGACTCCATGAAAAAATTCTATAATCACCATTGGCAAATGTTTCTTTAATTGCTTTTGCTTTTACTTTTATAGTTTCCAAGTTCTATGCCTCACTTTCTTTTTCTAAGATTTCAAATTCTATATCATTTTTACACCAACTAGAATATCTATTATCATATAATTTCATATTAATTATATCTCCTTTAATTAATATATCTTCATTAGTAAAATCTTCAAAAAAGATATTGTTAAAATATAAACCATCTTCTTCAATCCTTAAACTAAACCTTTCTTTTGTCCTCAAATCTTTTAAAATAATATGATAATAATAATTATCTTTCTTTTTAAATTCTCTAACATCAAGAACTTTACATTTTATAATTTCTTCCATATTAATCAATCCTTTCTATAACTCCATCTTTAATCATATCATACAATATATCTAATTCAATTCCATATGGATAGTTTTCACTGAAAAAATCTATTCTTCAAATCTCTCCTTTTCAATTAATCTAATCTCTTCATTTACTTCTGTCATATTATCACAAGAACAAATAAATTTATCATTATTATATACTTCATAATGTCCGTTTTTATTTTTAACTTTAATGTTCATTTAATCGCCCCTATCTTTCTTAAATCATTATACATTTGAACTAATTTAAGTATATTATTCATATCTTCTCTTGTATTTATATTATATTGATTACACAGTTTTGCTAGATTTTCAATTGATTCATTAATCCAATTTGTATAACTATTCTCCATTGTTTAATTTCTCCTTAATTATTTTATATGAATTAAGTTCTGCTTCAAGGTCTTTAATTTTAATATCTAAAAATTCCCATTCATCATTATATATATCATAATAAAAATCACCAGTATCATATGGGCAAGAGCATCCAGTATCTTCTCCCATATAATATACAATATCTAAGTCTCTTTTGTTTTTAATACTAATCACCAAACATTTTTCAAAATTTTCAATATTATTATCAAGTATCTTATTATTTTTATCTAGCATAATAATATTACTATCTTTAAGTTTTTCTTTTCGTTCATATTTTTCACACTCAATTTCATTATCAAATTTTGTTCCATCATCTGCAATATATACTGTTCTCATATTTTATTTCCTTTCTTTCTTCTTTCTTTAATTTAAGTAAATTATATCACATAAAATTATATTTGTCAATAAGGAAAAAGTGGATTTGAATAAAATTTCAAACCCACTTTTAATTTATTCAGATATTAAGTATAAGTAAGAATATCCACCAGCATTTCCAACAGGCTGTGCATTTAAACACATTGCAATATGGTCTGCACTATAGACTCTGTTTCCTTGTCTATATTGTTTTCCAAAATTCTTTTCTCCAATTCCTCCGACTAATATTGGTTTATCTCCACAAACAGAATTTAATCCATTTGTGGTTTCATAAAATTTACGTTATTATTAATATCTTTATATAATTTATCCAATGCTTTTTCAAATGCACCAATTCCACTAAAATAACTTCCTACTTTTAAATCATCAAATAGATATGGCATTGCTTTATATATTTCTTTATAAATTTCATATAATACATTCACAACAATTGAGTTTCCTGCTTGCTTATAAAGTTGAGTATTGCTTAATCCATTTTCAATACATTTATTAATATCTTTGTCATCAAACCCCATAAGTCTCCAACATTCTTTTGGAGTTAATTTTCTAATTGAATAATCGTTATTTATTACTCTTTTATCTCCACAAGAATTAATAGTTCTTAAACTTCCACAAACATCATCCTTAAAAAATCTTAAACCTTCGTCACATCTTTGTTCACATACAAGTTTAGGAGTTTTATAATCCGTAGCAGATAAACAACCCATTACTCCATTTGAATCATATATATTTCCTCTTTGATGCCATTCTTCTATTTTCCCAATAGTTTTAATATTATTTTCGCATACACATAATCCAATTTGTTTTTGATTTTGAATACCAGCATCATATCTTGAAGTAATACAATTACTTATACTTCTAACTTTTGGTTCATTAATAGTGCTGTCACAACATTGTACATTTGAATTTAACTGATTTGTTTCTTTTAATTTTTCAATTAAAATAGTTGCTTTTGAATTATCAATATAATATTTTTTGTCTACTTTATTTTCAAGAATATTTACCATTCTTAATCCATTATCGAAAGGCTTTGGAAATTGAAATTTTCCATTGTCCAATTCTTTCTTAATAATAAATAGATATAATCTTTCTCTGTTTTGAGGTATTCCATAGTTTTTTGCATTCAATATTTCCCAATATGTGTTATATCCATATTCTTCCAATTCTTTTGTAAATAAATCAAATGTCGGTTTAAATTGTTTTCCAACAATATTCTTTACATTTTCGTAGATTCCCCAATTTGGTTTATTTGTTCTAATAACTCTTAGCCATTCAACTAACAAAGATGAACGAGATTTATCAAGTTTTTTACTTCCGCAATTGGGACAGCAGTCTCTTTTGCTATAGTGTTGAGTAATTGGATTATATTCATAACCACATTCTTTACAAGTCCACATAGACCCTTTTTGTTTCCCAGCAATTGAAAAATCTTGACAGTTGAATGTAATAATATTGTTTGCAGTATAAGTATGGTCTTCTTCAACCTCAATATTAAATACATTTTCAAATCTATGTTTATTTTCAATTTTTTTAATTGGATACCATACAATATCATCTTCAATAAACCATGAGTGTTTACTGTCATTCGTTTTAAAGCGAACCATATATGTGTCTTTTTGTCTTACAGTCCTACTTTCAATAATATGTGTATTTGGGCGTTTATCATAATAAATACAACATCCAACATTATACACTTTTTGAACAGCTAATGATAAACTCATAGCAAGTTCTTTGCTTATCGTTGTAGCTTGATATACATTATTGATTTTGCAACCATCTCCATCCATATATCCATTTAAAAACCATTTAAGTTTATCTACTGGTAAATCTAAAATGAAATTAGGTATAAATTTATTTTCAGCACCAATACCAAAATTATGTTCAATAATAAAATTAACTAATTCCATTGATGAAAATACAACTCTATATGTTGATTTAGTATGCTTATAACAACTATAATGTCTTGTTTTTACAATATGCTTTAACTTCTCAATCTTATCATCTCCAATTGATAGTATACACTGATAGTAGTAGCTATTTTTTCTTTCTTTTCTTTTCTCTTTTCTAATATGACCATCTGCAACATATCTTCCAAGAATCCAACAGTCTTCATCACTTAAATTAAACTTATTATCTTCTTTTTTATTGATATGACTACCAAGATAATATCCTTTCTTGATGTCTTTTAGTTTTATTTTTTCAGGATAAGAAGTTTTGGATTTTTTACAATAGAATGGATGATAATCTGTACATTCTACTTCTAAAAAACCTTGTGTTTTCATAGAATATATTTCTTTGTTTTTTTCTCCACCAATTCTTACAACTGGCATATATCTGTTTTTATGTGTTAATACTCTATCTCCAACCTTTATGTCTTCAATATTCTTATATCCTTCATATGTATATACTTTTGTTCCTGCTACAAAACAAGGACTTCCACCACAAATCATATTAAAATCTTTTAATTTTGTTTCATCTACTTTTGTAATATCTCCCAAATTTTTATCTTCTGTTTCATTATGAATTGCACAATAACTTTTAACTGCATATTTATCAAATTCACAAAAATTTACTAATTCCCAATTTTTCATTTTAATTAAAATCCTTTCTTTATTTGTTATTGACATTATATCATAGAATTTATATAATGTCAATAATTTTTCCTAAATTACACTATAAACATTTAAAATATGTTCTATTTCTCCAGTGTCATACCATTTTCCATTTTTATCTTTTTTCTTCTTTGACTTATCTTTAAACGAACATCTAATACAATCGCCAACATCACATGGATATTCATTAAACCATTTTTTATCAACTTTAATACTTTGTAAAGATTCTCCGTCATAAGGATGGTACAATGATAAGAATGGTGTTCCGTAATTATTTGTTTCTTGTTGTTCAACTAAATATATATCTTCTGGAATTGAATTGTCAATAATATCAGAATATCCTAATAATTGAACTTGATATTTTATAATTTCTAAATTAGTTGTTGGTTTATAATCATATTTTTCTGATATTTTATTTTCAATTTGTTTATAGTTTGATTTAAATAAATCTACTAATTTATCATTATCAATTTCTTTAAACATTTTTTCTGTCTCTTTTCCACAACAAGATTTGATTTGTTCTATAGGTAAAGCAATTTCTTTGCAATAATTTTTATTTAATTGTTTACATTCTTTGAATTTATTAATAATAGACAACATTTCTTTATATATTTCTAATTGATTTAAGATATAATTAATATCTCCAAAGTTTCTAAAGTAATTTAGTTTAATTAATATATCTAAACTTTTTTTATTAATTTCTGTATTTAAAATATCCTTAAAAACAAAAAAAATATCATCACTATTATTATGTAAACCAATTTCATATAATACATTTGGAACAATCTTCTGCATATCTTTTATACTTGACATTGTTTGATTAACTGCATTATTTTTTTTATCAATAGAAAATTGCCTATTATCATCACCAAATTTAATAGGGTTTAATTTAATTCCCATTCTTAACATTTCTTTTTTAAGTATTGATACCTTATCTTTATTTCCTTTATTTGTATATCTTTGTAATGTGACTTTATAAAATTCTAATGGATAATATGCTTTTTGCCAAGCTAAAGTTACACTATCAATTGCCATACAATAAGCATGAGCGGAATTACAAGTTACTATCCCATCTTCTGTTACAAAATTATGAGCAACATCTTCACTCATTTCAATATCGTAAACATATTCTATTTCATTTTGTTCTATTGATATAATTTTTTCAAAATAAGTTGGGATTCCATTTTCATATTGTTTTGTTCTTCCATTTTTATAATGTTCTTTTTTATGACAAGATACACATAACCAAGAATAATTTTCTTCTATATTATTCTTTCTGTTAAAATCTTTATGATGAACTTCAAATCTTTCATTATGTGAATATGGTAAATTACAAATTTCACATGAAACATTATTATTCATACATTTTAATCTGAAATTATCATAAACAACAGAATCACCATTTTCTTTTTTTTGAAACCCACATTGTCCGATTTTTGGATAATTATTTTCAAAATCTCCATTTGTTAATGATGAATCGAATCTTGTTTTTTCATATTTATCCATACAATATAAAAAATCATTTATTTTCAAATCTTTTAATAATTTGATTCCATTTTTAGTTGGGAATTTATGATTTTCTGTCGCTTTTATTTTTTTCCCACTTTCTGTTGTAATTGTATATGTGGTTGCTTTTGGTTGTTTGTAAATATCTATAATTTTATTTTTAAACAATCTTCCATTTTTCATAGATAAACCATATCCATAACCTTCTCTTCTATATTTTTCACTTAATGATTTATGACCAGTTTTTATTGCATAATTGCTATCATGCATAATCTTATACATTTCTTCTACGGAAGGATTATATTTTCCATTTGTAGATGGTCTTTTTAATTTAGTTTCCCCACTTATACAATTAAATCCATAAGACGCAGAGTCTTCAATAATTTGCCATACTTTATGAGACATTTCTTCGGCTGTTTTTAAATCATTAGTTTCTCCAGTATGTAAAATAGATTGTGCAAAATTTGGAATAAATTTTTCTTTTGCACCTTTAATAACATATTGTTTCTTTTTGCTGATTGCTTTAATAATTGTATAAGTTTCACTCATAGGAAAACCAGCAAATCCTAATACTTTCATTAAGTGTTCTTGATATAAAATAAATGAACTATCACAATACTCATCTTGAATTAGACTATCAAAAGCTTTAATTCCATAATCAAAATGTTGTCTTGATTCAAATGTTTTATACATGGTTTTAAATGACGGACGAATACCAGCAACAAATTGTGTTAATTCTGATATGTTTTTTGGCTTATATCTACCAACTTTTTTAGTCGACTTTTCTTGTTCACATTGATTGATGCACATTGTATATCCATTTTTATAAATATTCCATACCTTTTCATCGTTATGGATTTTATCTAACAATTCATTTACTGTTAATGGTTTCATTCCTATTTCTTTATAAATGTCATATGTCAATCCAATAGAATCTACAATAAGATAATCTTGCTTTAGGTATCCAAATGCATCAATTGTACCACTTTCAAGCAATGCAACAAAACATTCTCTTCCAGTTGACTCAGACCTTACCATGATAACCCCAACATCTTCAATAGCATCACCATCGTAGCAGAGGCAACCACAATTATGAACAATAATGTTGTTTACATTATAAGTATGATTTTTCTCAACTTCAAAATTAAAGACTTCACATTCTTTATCTATCTTTTCTTTTGAATAATATGGACACCAAATATAACCATCTCTATAAAAAGTTCTATCTTGTGGTCTATCATCAATATGAAAACATCCAATATATTGTTGTTTACAATTTACAGTTCTTCCTTCAATTTTTTCTATTCTATTCGGTAATCCTTCTCTAATGGAACAAGGTCTAAGATATACTTTATTAATACAAGAACTAATTCCAACGGCTAATTTTTTACTAACTGTTTTAAAATTTATAGTATTATTTTTTGTGATGTTACCATCTGCACTAATATATCCTTCAATAAAACTTTTTAATTGTTCTGTTGGTAGATTAATTACTTCAATTGGAACAGTTTTGTTATCTGCATAATCACCAAAAATATTTAACCAATCATAAAGTCCTTTACATTTTAAATATATTTTATTTGTTGTATTTTCATTTGAAACTCTATAATTACACCATGATAAATGTTTAATTATATCTTCTGTTTCATTGTTGTTTTTATTGCAACAAATAATTACATCTTTTATTTTATTGCCTTTTTCCCTTCCACTCTTTCTAATTGTATGACTTCTCCATCCATCTCCTAAATATCTTCCAATACACCACCAAAAATCATTATTATTTGAATCTACAAATGATAAATTAGGTAAAATACTATTTTGATTAATAGCAAATGCTATCATATCTCCATTTTCCAAATCTTTAACTTCTTTCCAAATTGGAGTTGTAAGTTCTCTTCTATCTTTCCCACTAAAATATTTATCTCTTCTTGCTTTTCTTCTTGCAACATAAAATGGATGATTCCCAGTAACTTCAACAATTGGACTTCCATAAAATTTTACTTTATAGATATCATCAGATACCCTATTCATTGTTTTTACTACTTTATGGAAATTATTGTCTATTGTTAATACTTTTTCTCCAACTTTTATTTCATTTATATTTTTTAATCCATTTTCAGTCATTACAAGATTATCTTTTGTGAAACATGGATGAGATTTAAGATTGTCTACAATTCCCATGTATTCTTGACAACCTTCAATTAGGTTTCCATATTTTTCTTTATCAACATAATCAAAAATATCAATATATTCTTTTTCGTCTTCTTCTGCATATTTTAATGCATTTTCATATTTTGTAATTTGTTTTGTTACATCATTTGCAATTTGAGGGTCAAGGTCATAAGCTCTAGCATACATTTTAAATGCTGACTTATATTTAAGAGTTCCTAATGCAATAAGGTCAAATGTTCCTTCTTCACAAATAACATCTTTTTGTGCTTGAATAAATGGTTCTCTATCTGCAACATTATGGTCAATATCTGGTGGAGTTTTACTATCTAATACTCTTTCTTTTGTAAGAAATCTTTCTGAATACATAAGGACTGGAGAATTAACTTTATCAACTTTTGTAAAGCCTAAAAGTTTATTTAAATACATAGAAACTCCAGAACCTCTTCCGCTTGGAGTTAAAATTCCACCATATTTTTCTTGTCCTAATTTCATAATTTCATAATTATCAATAAAATAATCAGCCATATGGCAAGCTTCTACTTCTTTAATATCATGTTTAATTTCTTTAATATATTGGTCAAATTTATCTTCATTGATATCATTATATTGTTTTTTCCATTCTTCTCTTAAAATATTTTCAAAAATATCATTTCTTTCTTCAAGACTAAGATGTTTATATTTCTTAGCAACAGGAACTTTTAATGAACGGTCTAATACAATATCTTCAAAATCAAGAATTTTATTTGTATTATTAATTGCTTCATATATTTCATTATCAGATAAAATTCCTTGCTCTTGAAATCTTTTTATAAATTCTTCAATGGAAGGACAATCCATATACCATCCTTCTTCTTCTGGATAACTAATCTTATTAGACTTTAATAAATCATCTCTATCTACTAGTTGGGAGTTATCAATAACGTGGCTATCTGTCCCTGCAATAATAGGAATATTATATTTATAATGTAATTGTAGAATATGGCTATTAATTTCTTTTTGAATATCAGTTTGATTTGCTTGTACCTCAAGATAGAAATCGTCAAAATGATTATATAATTTTAAAACAATTTCATCAATTTTTGTGTAATCAATTCCTTTTTGTTCATCACCAAATGGTAAATCATTATAATCTATCTTATATGAATTCCAAAAAGCAAGACAAGCAGATGTTACAAAAATATCTGATTTAGGTAGAGATAAAAGAATATCTAAGTCCATTCTATTCTTATAATAATATCCAGTTTTAAAAGATTCATAAATTGCACGATTTAATTTTTTTCGTCCATTTTCATTCTTTGCAAGTAATACAATGTGACAATTTGAAGAATCTTTTTCAAATCTATCTTTTACCCAATATCCTTCTGTTCCAAAAATAAATTTAATTGGTTTATAATTTGGATTATCTTTTGAATTATTCTTATTGAATTTTTCCAAATCATCATAAATATGAAAATATGTACTTTGCCAACCATGCTCTACAGTAGAATAAATTTGAGGTAATCCTTTTGATGAATAATTGTCATTATAATATTTAAAATAATTATTATATGTCAATGGACTATCTTTATTATATCTATGAGATAATGATGTATGTTTATGATAATTTTGATAATATTTTAAATCTTTTAAATCCATTTTATCATTCCTCCTTTTCCCTAATTATATCATAAAAAGGAGTATATTTCAACTCCTTATAAACATATGGTTTAAATGTCCAATTTTGACACCAATATAAATAATCATGTCTTGAATATTTTCTTTCTGGTTTATGATAATATAATCCGTTCATGTTAATTTTTTCTAATAAATTTTGTAGCATCTAAATAACTCCTTCCCAATTTTCATCATCTAATGGATATTCTGAAAAATCAATATCAATGTATTTCCAGTCATAACCCCTCTTTTCTTTTAAACTTAATAAACAAATCCATTTAATTAATCTATAGTATAATACATCATAAAACTCAGAAAATCCATCTTTAAGATATAACTTTTCCTCATATGAATAATCAAATAAACCAGTATTAATAAAACTATAAATAATATTTTTATCATATATTCTTGTTTCAAGAATATATCGAACAGTTGGTTTTAAGAATAAATTAACAATAAACTTTCTTTCTGGCTCAAAATCCTTACACCCATAATATTTATGATAATATGCTCTAAATGCTTCTAAGTCAGATTTATACTTTTCGTTATTATATCTATTTTTACAAATAAGAATAATATCTTTTTCTAATCTATGATTATTTTCCATTATAAACATCCTCCACAACATCCATATGGTATATTTTCATTAAATACTTCATCAATTTCTTTGACATATTTTTTAAACTGTTCTGGTAATTGTTCTTCGTTAATAATCCATTCATCTTTATTAACATAACTATTAGAATAATTATTAGAACCACCACTTGACCAAAACGAATCAAAATTTCCGTCTGTTTTCCAACTATAATTATAATCATGCCCAAATTTATATTCTTTTCCTTCGATTTCTAATGTAAGAACCCCACTACATAGACATGGATATTTCCCATTATAACTAATAAATTTTACATTTTTATTTTCTTTGTTTGTTGAATTAATAATCATATCTTCTTACCTCCTTTTCTATAATGCAATTATAACACAAAAAGAGGTGTGTGTCAACACCTCTTTCAAATTTTTTATTCACACCATTTTTCTTTGTCTTCTTCTGTGTATGGAATTTCTGTTTCATAATAATTTTTACATACATTAATTACAAAATTTTCATCATCATTATATCTTGTAACATGAATTATTGTATCTCCGAGACCAGTAAAAGTATGATAAAAATTTTCATCGGTAGAATTTCTTAAAGAATTGATACAATCTTTTACGTACTTATTAATCTCATCATCTGAAATATGTACCCCATCACCAAAGTGATAATAATGTTTAGGAAAATCCAAATTTTCACTTGTTAATTCAATACCATCATCTACACTAGATAATTCACCACAACAAGGACAAGTAAAATTATATACACCAAATGCACCAACTCCTACATCACTTTCTTCTAACTCAATTTCACTTCCACAATATTCACAAATTACTTTCATAGGGAATTTCGTTTTTGTTTCTTTTAATTCTTTCTCAATATTGTTTTTAATTACTTTCATATTTTATTCTCCTTTCAAAATATATCATTTACACTTCTATTATAATCCTTAACTTCAATTTTGTCAATAATAACTTGATTAGTTATTTTATTTTTGAATATATTTTTATCAAGTTCACCTATAACTTCAATAGATAATTGTTTATTTTTGCCTATATGAAGTTGTTCTTTAAATTCCTTTGAACAAAAGAATTTTATAAAATCCACACCTTTGTAAGAGAATTTAACTGTTGAACCATTACCTA
>NFZC01006740.1_pt1 | contig 39262 bp, 56 predicted proteins | sample 1095391 | NCBI WGS metagenome assembly NFZC01 (sample SAMN03609890, study PRJNA323583) | gut metagenome | isolation source: feces | host: Rattus norvegicus | place: Denmark: Riget | collected 2013
AAAAAATAAAAAAAATAGAAAGGTGGTGGAAGAACACCTTTTTAAAAATCATTATTTTTTTACTGCAAATTAAAAAAATAGCTGACTGGTTAAAACGTTGATTAATAAAAAAATCTTAGAGAGGGACAAAACAAAAATTTATAAAAAAGTGAGGTGAATGCCTCCGTTGTTTAGTTTAGTTTTATTCTATCCCTCCAGAAAAGATTTTTTTAAAAATTAATGTTTTAGGTGGGGCATATTCAAAAAAAGAAAGGGAGTGAAACTCCTAATTAAAAAAAGTCTCAAAAGTAAACCACGCCCCGCCTTTAAAAAAATAAAAAAGGAGTTGGGAAAATTGATTGACAACGGCACAATTGAATATTACAGCAAGAAGACAGTTGAAACAGTTGTAAATCATACCGCTAAATTTTTTAAAACTGAAAATTTACAAATAGAAAAAAATAAATTTTGGTTTAGAAACTTAAAAAAAAATAAATATGAGTTTATAAATTATATCTCGATTTATGAGTTTAGAGGTAGAACGAGAATAAGTATATCTTTTAGCTATTCAAGATTTAAGAACAAAGATAACTACAAATTATTAAACTCAGACAAGGAAGTTAAAGAAGTTCATTTGCACATTGCACAGCTTTTACAAGCAATGACGGGCGAGCCTTTAACGCTTGATGATATTAACTTGACCTCGATAGATATTTGCAATCAGTTAGAAACAAACTTTGATGATAAATATCAAACACTAGATTTATTAAATAGAGTTTTGAACAAAGAACAAACAACGCTATATTTTTATACAGACAAAAACAATCGAAAGATTATACAAGGTTTTTCGTTGTTTGAAGAGGGACGAGGAAAAAAAGAGCATAAAACATATTTTAAGATTTATAACAAATTCAAAGAGGGGCTCGAAACTGGAAAAGATACAACAGGAAAAACGCAGGCGGTAAGAGCTGAACTCACTTTGAAACAAGCACAGTTAAAAAAATTGAGAATTGGAAGTGTACACGCAGTTAATAAAAAAACACTTGATGAAATCACAAAAAAAGTTTTAGGCTCCAAAATTAAAAAAGACCTTGAAACGGTTATAAAAAAAGACCTTGAAAAATTAATTGAGATAGTGAACGACAAGCCTTTTAGTCAGCAAGACTTTTTAAAATATGAGTATTTAATATTTGATACTGAATTTTTAAAATATCTTTTTTCTCCTGAAATTTCAGGAATGCCGAGAGCGACAGGCTTTTATCACAAAAAACTAATCCTCGAGCAACTGAACGACTTGGAGAAAAAAGGGGAGATAGTCAAAAAATATTCTAGAAATATAAAAGACCTCGAAAAAATTCTTGATAAGCTATTCAAGACAAAAGTTAAGATAAAAGCAACAGCAAAAGGGATTGATGTTACGTGGCTAGAATAAGAAAAGAACAGAAAATCATATTTGCTAATGCCTTTTATTTAACACAAGACGGAAAGAAAGCTTTAGGACTTGCAGGACTTCCTAACGACTTGGATACCTTGCAAAAGCTTTTAACAGATAAAAGCCTTGCGAAATACATTGAAAATTATGGAGAGTTTATCGAGATACTAGAGGGACGAACAAAAGACGCACATATTAACAAATTGGAAAGCTTGTTTGATATAGAGTGTGAGAGAAAAAAATCATTGCAGGCTGTGAGGCTATCAGAGAGAATCGAGAAATTAAAAGGTTGGGACAAAGAGGATATTGACAGGTCTAACATCACAATAGATTTACAGCTTGGAACAGATACAGCAGAGGGAGAAGAAGAGCAAGAGAGAACAGACAAAGTAGAAAGATATTTAAAATTGGACGGTGTTTTGAATGTTAAAGAGGATAAATAAAAAAAATAGTGAATTTTATCACAATCTTATAAACAATCAAGTCACGGCAGACTTAGAAAAATACAAGTTCTTCGGACTTGTTGGAGACTGTCAAGACAAGACGAAACATCAAATCGAGTTTGTATCTCAAAGAGATAATATCGTTGTAGGGTATTTCTCAATACTTGTTGACATAAAAAACGAGAGAGTTACAAACTTTAGTTTAGTTAGCTTTGAAACCTCAAGAGAATTATTTGTTGACCTCTTCAACTTCACAAACTCACTATATGAAATCTATGACAATTTTGAATTTAGAATCGTTTCGGATAGTCCAGCGGTTCCAATCGCAGAAAAACTATTCCGAAAATTTAATATAAAAAAAATAGGAACAATCGAAAAATCAAAAAAAATATTTGGAGAGTGGCACGATGAAAACATATACACTCTCAACAAAAGAACATAGCTCCTTAAGTTTTATTTTGATTTTTTTCAAAATTAAACCTTGACTTATGCCGTGTCTAACAAGCACGGCAGTTTATACGGACACACAAACAGATACTTTTAACGCTAATGAATTTCATTCAATTAATCTCCTTTAAATTTAGTAATGTTTATCTAGTAGTGCATAACAGTTATTTTTAATTTTCTTGTGTGTCCATATAAATTTATAAAAAAAAGGTGGTGTTTTATGGGTTCAGCAGTTGACGCATTCACTGGAGATATATTTGACTTTGATAATTCAAAGAAATATCAAAAGGAACAGGAAAGAAAGTTACAAGAAAAAATTGACAAAGAAAATAAAGAACTAGCAAAGAAAAAGAAAGACGCTAAAGATAAAACTTTAGGATTTTATGAATCACTAAGGGGCGGAAATGTTTCCTTGCTAGCTCCATCACAACAACAGGTAATAGGATAATGAGAGTTTTAACCTTTGACGAAAAAGCATTAGTTCAATCAAGATATAGAGTAGCAATCGCAAACAAGTCACAAGCAAAATATTGGGTAGACTTAGCGGTTAGGTTCTTCACACTTGACGGACTAATTGCACAAAACGGGGGAGCGATTGGTTTTTCCTATATGGACAAACTAAGAAACAAACTATCCTCGCTAGTAGTCAACTCAAACTATATTTGGGGATACTTAGACGCACCACGTTTTGAGGAAATATCGAACGAAGATAAAAAAGCTTTTGACAAAGTAACTGAAAAAGTGTTCGACGTCCTACAAACTAAATCAAACTTTGAGGCGGAAAAAGCAAGTATACTATCAGATTTTCTTATAGGAACAGCTTGTTTTAAGGTATCTTACACGGGAGATTTATTTGCACCGGTAAGAATAGACTATACAAAACTTGAAAATGTGGCACTTGGTAGAGATGTAAAAGGAAAAGCCGGAGATGTATTCGAGGAAAAGCAAGTTTACAAAGGGGACTTGATAGACGCATTCGGTGTGGAAGTCTTAAAGAATGACAGAGTTAGCACAATGAAAGAAGACGACAAGCGGAAAATAGTTGAGGGAGTTGTCTATAACTACAAAACTAAAAAGTATTTATTTGTTGCTAGCTTTGACGCAAACTTTGACGAAGTTATATATTGCGAAGAAATGGCATATAATCCGTGGGTAATAGCTCGTTGTGAAAAAATGAGAGGGTCGCCTTACGGGGCGGGGCCAGCTATCAAGGCAACAAAAGAGATAGCGGAAGTTCTAAGTAAAAAAGAAAATATTCAAAAGATTGGAGAAAAAATGACCCGTCCGTCTTGGACATTCTACGGAGATGTAAGGTATGCTAAAAGAGCAAGAATTAACACGCCGGGAGCTGTCACTTTTATGGGTAACCCGGGACAAAATAAATTCGAGCCAGTAAATCAAGGAATAGACTTACAGGTTGATTTCTTCAACTTAGAAGAAAACAAACAGATATTGAATGACTTATTCTTTATAGACTTTATAACAAATATAAAAGACGTTGATACCTTAAAAGGAATTACAGCGACAGCAACACAAATAGCTGTAACTAAATTCGCCGAACAGATAGAGCCAATGTATGCAATGTTGCAAAAGGAGCTATTAGAACCAACAGTTTTAAAAACTTTTGAATGTTGCAAACGTGCTAATCTTATAAATCTTGCTGGCATTCAATACTTGAAAAAGCCAACAGCTCAAGCAAGCATAAGATTTTACAATGCTATCACAATAGCACAAGAGCAAGACGACCTTGAAAGAGCTAATATGTATGTTCAAGATATAGCATCAAAATTTGGACCACAAGGAATTGCGGCAAATATCAATGCAAAAGAGCATATTGACGCACAACGTAAACGTTATAGAGTTAAAAATGATGAGTTTAAATCTGGAGAAGAAACAGAAAAAGCCTTAGAAGAAATAATGGCAAACTCACAAGCACCAACCGAGATGATACAACCACAAGGGGAGCAAGCATAATGACAAATAAAGAGATAAAAGAAAAAGAAGATTTACAAAGTGCCTTATCAGACAACAAAGCACTTTTAAGATTTTTAGAGTTGTACATCTTAGATAATGCCGAAAATATAAAGACTAGAGTATTAGCAGAAAATGCAGACCCAACACGGGAACTGATAAAAATAGAGGCTATTGGAGAGCTAAGAAAATTACTATCTGACGAGCCAGAAGAGGAGTAAAGAGATGAGATTTAAAAGAAAATTACTACAAAACATCTATTTTGACGCAACAACAGAGGGCGGTGGAGCCGGAAACCCAGAACCAACAACAGAGCCAACATCAACAGAAATTGAAGTTCCGGGATATATAAATGACTATGTCAACGGAATGGAAGAGGGAGACCAAAAAGGGTATATTTCTGAAATGTTAAAAGATCAAAGAGGTGTTGACGCATTAAAAGGATTTATAAAAGACCCTAACGCAGAATGGAACATTGACACAACAACATATAAAGAAAATCTTTCTGGAGTTGACGAATTTATTCAAGAAATGAAGTCAAACGGATATTCTCAAAAGGCAACAGAAAAGCTAATTCAAAATAGAATTGATATGTTAGCAAGAGAAAAAGCAGCAATGACACCAGAAGAGTTAGCGGCTGGAGAAAACATCACAAACTTTATAGCTAGTGAAGAGAGTGACGCACGTAAGGCTGTATATCAAAGAATGTCAGAATACGCAGAGGGTAGGCGGGTATTGTTAGAATTTATGGCACTAAAAAGCGGCAATCCTACACCGGGAGCAAATCAAACAGGAGCGGCAGGTGGATTTACAGAAGAAACATTTATAGAGGCATATAACGAGGCAATGGATAATAAAGACAATGCTAAGTTAAAAGAATTAAGAACCTTTGCAGAAAGTGTGAAAGATAAAAACTCATTCTTTATAGAGTTTTTAGGAATATAAAAAAATAAATCAAGGAGGTAGAAACGACTAAACAAATTTTTACATCAGAGCATTCTCTTAAGAGACCGGCTTTAAATATCCAAATATTTGCAGGAGCTGGAGGTTATACCTACGGAAACGTAGAATTAACAAAAGGAGAACAAGCGAAATATGCCAACTCAATCAAAAGAGCATTAGGAACAACAGGAAAAATGCCACTAGAAGGTTGGTTTGAAACATCAGCGTCTAAAAAATACGCATATTCTTTATTCTATGTATCTGGAAGATTAAGTGCCAGAGATGTAGATGATACAACAGCAATAGCAGGACCTAATTATGTTCCGGGTGAAGTAAAAGGGCAAAACATAGCAAACTTTTTACAATCAATTAGGGTATATCCTAAAGGAATGGAGTGTCCAGTCTATGTAAGAAGAAGAGACTTTGACCGTTCACAACTAGATGAGAAATCGGCAATAGTAGACGCTCAAGTATCAGCTATTTACGCAAGATGTTGTTTGAGAATAGCGGAATTATTCAAAGATGTTATAACTACTAAAAAAAGAACAGTTAAAGATAATAACGACCAAGAAGTTACTTTAACAGTTCCAGAGGCAAATTTCTTTGGAGATGAGACAGCTGCGTTCGACACAGACGCAAACATCAACAAGTTTAGAGAGATGTTACTTACAGCACAAGAGGCAGCAGAGGGCCAAAACCTAAGAATTGGTATCGTAACAGGTATCGAGGGAGCAGCAGAACTTGCTAATGCCACTAAGTTATCAAGTAAAGATTGGGGAGAGGGAGAAACTAGAAAATCTGGACAACCTCTAAAAACAATCTACGGAGCGGAAACATTAAGACTTTGGGGATTTGACAAGACTTTATATTCTGATGACGGAGCAGTTGGTTATATATTAGTAATGGTGGAAAAATCATTCGGACAAGATAACAAAGATGTTGCAGTAACTCCAGAGGCTAACTACATAGCAGACAAAAAAGCATACTTACTAGACGTGGAAGTTTACAACTCAACAGAGTTATTAAATCCAGAGGGAATATTCGTATTCAAGTATAAAAGAACTCCTAAAGCCTGACAAGCTAACAATATCAACAAGGAGTAGAAGTAAAAGACAATAGCAACTAACAACTGAATAGAGGGTATTTTATATCCTCTATTTTTTTTAAAAGGAGTGTAAATGCAAGATATAGAAATATTGAGAGTAATAGACCAAATGGTTAAAGAAGTATATAATGGAGATTTAGAAGAGAGAGGACATTCAGTATCTAATGCAAATGTGATACTTAAGTATTTAGACGGAGAAATGGAAGTATCTTTTAAATTATTAAAGAAACAAGCGTTAAATAGATTTTTCGAGAGAGAAAAAACAAAAGGACATTTTAAAAATGTAAATTACGAGAAATTCGAGGAACTGTACAACGAGGGAATACCTTTTGAAAAAATAGAGGAAGAGGCAAAGAAAGGAACTTTACCTTTTGATGAAGAGGAGAAAAAAGAAAATGATTAAGGTTAAGAATATAAAGACTAGAAGAAGGGCCATAGCTTTAAAATATACTGGAGAAAACCAAAGCAAAATCGAAAAATTTTTAAGTTTAAAATTTGATAGAACAGAAGATAATAGGCTTTTTAGACTTGGAGAAAGAATACCAGTAGGTTCTTGGGTAATAAAAGAATATGATGATTGCTCGAAATCATATAGATGTGAACATATAACTTGTGCAACTACAAAAGATATGAAAAAACTATATATAAAAGAGAAACCTAAGAAAAAGGGGAGTGAATGTACAACTACGAAGAACAAATAGAAGAGCTTATACAAAAAGCGAAAGAGGCAAAAGCTAAAGGAGAATTTTTATCCTTTAATGATATTTTAAAAGATTTTGAAAAAGAGGATAGACCAAGAGCTATCAATGATTTATTGGGACAAGATTTACTTAAGGTGTTTAAAAAGTAATGAGATATAGACAAGAAATTGGAAAAACTTTCTATTATGTCGAGGTGTACAAAGGAAGATTTAATCTTGCGTACGCAGTAGAAAGTGATGATTTTTTCTCCAGAAACTGTTATAAGTCAGGAAACTATTTCTTAACAAAGGAAGAGGGAGAAAAGGCAGTAAGATTTATATCAAGAAGTATTTTTAAGTGTCATAATAGATGTCGTGCAACGAACGACATTAAAAAGGAGAGATAATGGAATTTTTAAAAACGTTCTTAATTTTTATTTTGACATTATGCTTGGTTACATCTATGCTAATGCTCGAAGAAGAAAAAGAATGCAAAGAAATTTATAAAAAAAGAGTAACAAAGCTAGAAACTGAACTAGAAGAAAAAAAGCAAAAAGTTAATAGTGCAGTAGCTTATGCTAAATTAGTAAGAAAGTATGGGAAAGTTCCAGATTCTATGATAGTAAAATCACAGCTTGAGGCTATACATAGAAAAGTTTTTTCAGAAGTAATGGAAGAGGAGATGAGAGAATGGCAAAATACATACCGTTAATACTATCATTAGTAGCTCTATCATTAAGCTACAAGGTAATTGAAGAGGGGAAAGCAGAGTTACAAGAAGAAGTGAGACAGCTAACAGAAGATAAAGAGGACTTGGAAAGAGAGCTTAAAGAGGCAAAAAGATTAATAGCTTACTATCAAGAGAAAGCGGAGGGGAAAGTTAATAAATGAGAAAGATAAAAAAGAATGTACAAGGATTTAAAAAAGATGAACGACTGACAAGAATAATGCAAAATTTCCACAAAGACCACGATATGGATTTTATAGGAGTTTATAAATATAAAACCTTAGAAATTCATTTTTCTGTTGATAATGTAGACGGCGGAAAAAGACACGCCTCAATACATAACAATGTTAAGTGGGGAGAAATCTATGATGATGATTTAGAAAGAATAGCTAAAAAGTTTATGAAAGATAAAGAGTGGTATATAGAAAAAGGAGTTATAGGGGGTATAGTACACATATGGGAGAAGTAAAAAGTTTATTAGATATATTGGAACTACAAAGACAATTAGATGAAACAATATCTAAAAAAAGAGATAGTGGATTTGTTCCAAGAGAAAGAGGATATAAAGATATAATATTATCAATGGTAGCTGAAATTATAGAGTTTAATGAGGAAACTAGAAATTCACATAAGACTTGGAAAGAAAAAGATTTTAACTTGGATAAGATGAAAGAAGAGGCAGTTGATATACTGTTTTTCTTAGCACAATTCATAAATTATTTTGAGACTAAATATATTATAAATCTTGATGGAGTAAATGAATATTGGCAAAAAGAATGGGGTTATGATTTTAAATTACCGGGGGAAGAACTGGAATTATTAAAATATATAACAAATTATTATGGTGAGAATTCCTCTCTAAAAATATATCTAGCAGTCTCAGAGTTAATAAGACTTTATAAAACGAACGACATTTCAGAGCAAGAAGTTTACGATATATATTATAAAAAATGGCAAAAGAATATGGGAAGAATTAAGGGGGATTGGACGAAATAATGGAAATGTTGATAAAAATTTATGACCAAGATGATAATGTTTTAGAAATCACAAGATGTAATTGTGATTCAATTACTACCAGAAGAACAGATACACATATTGTTATAGATACTCCAGATAAGAAACTTTATATAGATAAAAAATCAAAATATGTGGATTGTGAATTTTTCTTTGATAAATTAATAGAAAGTATAGAAGAAAAAAAAGATTTCAAAGCTGAATTTGCAGAAGAAGAAACTGATAATGGAAATTTCATTTATCCTTTATGTATATATAGTATTTATAAAAAATGGAGTAAAAAATAATATGGGAATAATTTCTAGAGATTTGGAAAAAGTAGCACAACTGATAATACTTTTAAAAAAAAGAAAAGAACAATTTGAAAAATTAAAAGAAAAAAGAAATTTGGTAGGAGTAAGAGTTACAGAAGAACAAGAAGAGAGTATGTTATATAAAAATGGTGCTTACGATTATATTGATTGTGATTTAATAGATAATGAAATAGATATTATAAAAAAAGATATAAAAGAATACAGCAAAGAGTTGAATGAAAATTTAAAAAAAATAGGCTTAACAAAAAAAAGAAGTTATGGCAAGATACATAAAAGAAAAATATAGAATAGAGGGGGGGCACTAAATGAATAAAGATATACCAAGAAATTTAAAAGAGGCAATAAATACAGCAAGTATATTATGTGAAGAAATAGAAAATTTAAAAGGAATGGCACAATATTTTTTTAGTGACAATATTATAAAAGATGATGAAACTTACAATATAAAAGTATATGGAATTAATTCCGACCTAAAAAACAGAGTAACTAAAAAACAACTTAAAAATATGCTTGATGAAAGAATAAGACAATTAAGTGAAGAATATGAAAAATATGAAAAAATAGTAAAGATGTATTGTGAGTGTAAAAATGAAGAAGAAATAGAAACAGTTTATGTAAAACTTGAAAAAGAACATTGGGGTATCAAAGGATAGTCTAATAAAACCAAAAAAATATATTTTATTATAAAGAGATATAAAAAAGTATAAAAAAATATATTTCCTTTTAAAAAAGTTTATGGTATAATTAAGCATACCAAACGACCGTTTAATTATACCAAGCTAAAAAAGGAGAATTTAAAAATGAAAATATTTGGATATTGTAGAGTATCAACAGCAAAACAAAGTCTTCAAAGACAGATAGATAATATAAAAGAAATTTATCCAGATGCTATAATTCTTACTGAGGAATACACAGGAAAAACAATAGAAAGACCGAAATATATTTTACTAAAACAAATAATTAATTCTGGAGATAAAATAGTTTTTGATAGTGTTTCTAGAATGTCAAGAAACGCAGAAGAGGGGTATGGGGATTATATGGCATTTTGGGAGAACGGAGTAATCTTAGAATTTTTGAACGAACCTCATCTTAATACAGAATTTTTTACAAAGCAATTAGATGTGATGAATTTTAATTTAAAAGTTGGGGAAACTTTTGAACCGTTAATACAAGGGATTAAAGAAACTTTAAAAAATATAATTAGCGGTCAAATTAAGATAGGGTTTGAACAATCAGAAAAAGAAGTTACAGACCTATCGAAAAGAACAAAAGAAGCTCTAGCTGTATTAAAGAAAAATGGCAAAAGATTAGGAAGACCAGAAAGACGCATACCAGAAACAATCAAAAAAGACATAATAGAAAACTACATCTTATCAAGAAAGAAAAAAGGTAAAGATTTTATGGAAGTTTACAAAATATCAAAACCAACATTTTATATTTGGTTAAGAGAGATAAAGGGGGAAATGGGAAATGACAATTAATATTAGATACACAACAATTTTAGAGTTAAAAGTAAGAAAACATCAATTTTTATTAAAGTATTACTTAGGATTTGCACGTTTTTTAAAGTTTGCTTTGAAGTATAATCTATTATCACAAGCAACTATCAACGAAAAGATAAATAGGATAAATAAAGATTCTATGGAAAGTTTTATAGAAATTGGAAGATTAAGAAAAGAGATTAAGCAAGAAATAGGAGAGTGATATACTGAAACAGAATGACTATATAAAATTAGCCTTATTGGAACTTGGATTCCAATATGGGGACGAAGACTTAGAAGAAAGTGAAAGCTATAAAATAGGGGGTTCTTTACTTGAAAGTATAGTTAATAAATATAATCTTGATGAGAACCTACCATATAATCTAAGACTTATAAAACCGGCTTTATCTGAAAGCAAGTATAAGGAGAAAGAGGGAATTTATACTTATGTTAAACCGCCTAAATGTCTAAAGACTTTAACAAGAAATATAACAGAATACGGAGATTTAATCTTAAGTAAAATACCAAACTTAGAACTAGAATACTTGGAAAATATGTCTTTAGAAGAAATACCGGGAGCTTATCAAAGAATAATAACCTTAGAATTGGCAATGAGAATGGCAAAAGCAGTTGGAAAACCTAAATCTATTCAAGCTATATATGCTTTACAGCAAGAAGAGTATCAAAACTTAATGTTTACTGAAAGTCTAACTTTAGACTTAGAGGATAGTCAAGATGATAGATTCTAAAGTTAGATTCTCTTATGGAGAGATAAGTCCAGACTTGATATATAGAAGTGATACTCAAATACCAAGTTTTGGGGTAAGCTATCTTAAAAATGCCACAATGACTTATTCGGCAGGGCTTACAAATTTACCTAAATTAGAAAAGACAATAGAGGTACCCTTAGAGGGAGCTAGTGTAATGAAACTTTTTAAATACAAGATTGTAAAAAAGGACACTACTCTTAATGGGTATCTTTTTTTATTCACAGATAAAAAAGCTTTAGTTTTAAGAATGGATAATTTTCAAAAAGTTGGAGAAGTTGCGAGCAGCTATACACCAGATGAGATAAAAAAATTATCAATGACACAATTTGACAACTCTATAATTATTTGCTGTGAAAATAAAAAACCTGTAATGATAAGAGTTGATGAAACTACACCATCATTTACAGTTGTGCAGTATTGGGAGAATATAAAAAATCCACCAGTAAAAAGAGTGGAAACAGAGTTTAGTTATACAGGAGAGGACAAAGTAGTCTTTAAATGGTATAAGCAAGGAGCTAATGTTATATTTGAATCCTTAAAATCAGAGCCTATTTTTAGTCCAGATTTTCTAAATACTATGAAAGACGGAGTTATAAATATTTATGGTGGTTCATTTGCTATAAATAAAATAGAAAATCCAAGTGGTAAACAAAAGATAACAACCACTCAAAGACAAGCTCCAGAACTAGAAGTTCCAAGTCTTAAAGACTTAAATGGGCAACCTACACCAGAAGAAGATTTAAAAGTAAATATATTAGACTTTTCTTTCTCTGAAAGTTTATTTAGGACAGGTTATCCAGCAGTAGTGACTAACTACAAAGGAAGAGTTATATTTGGGAACATAGGTGTAAATCCGTCAGTTGTATGTGCAAGTAGGGTATTTGATTCACTTAACTTTAGACAATCAACTGATGATTCAGACGGATTTACAAGTTTTATATCATCAAATGAGTTAAATACAGTAAAAGACTTTGTAGTCTATAAATCTCTTTTGGTATTTACAGACAAGGGAGTTTTCTCAACTCTATTGAATGAGGGGCTAACTCCATCAAAGTCAGAGTTCTATAACCAAAAATTACCAAGACCTAAAGGTTTTGGATATTGGATAGAGAGCGATGGGAACATAGTTTATATCGATTCGACAGACAGAGTAATACAGATACAAGACGTTGGTTCAGATAATACTTATATATCCAACGAACTATCTATTTATTCTGGACATTTATTAGATAATATAAATGATATTTACTTCTTTAAGTTAAATAAAAATAATATGCTTGGAATAGACCAAGAGGGAAATGAGGCTAGAATATTGACATATAAGGAAAATCCAGAAGAGGGGCGTCAATGTTGGAGTAGAGCGGAAAAGATATTAGACGGCTATAACAAATATATAACAATAGATGACGAGCTTTATATAGCAAGTTTAACAACTTCAAAAATTAATTTTTATAAATATTCTAAGACAAAATACGAACCAATGCACATTATAACCGAAACTTCACTAGCAAGTAAATTTAGAATGGACGTTCCGGAATATTTAAAGAAGACGAGGCAATATGGGAAAGCTACAATTCTATTATTTGGAAAATATAATTTACAAGTAAATGGAATATCTAAGGCAGAGAGTATTAAATATAATTTACCTAAAGAAAGAGCGACAGAAAGCAAAATTTTGCCAAAACATATTGTTGAATTTCCATATACAGGGAAACAACAACTGGAGATTATTCAAAAGAATAATGAAAAGTTAGAGATTATAGGTATATTCGTAAATGTTGATGGAATGAAAGGAGAAGATGAATAATGGGACCATTTTCGGCAGCAATGTTAGTTAATGCGGGATTTAGTATTCTTGGTGGAATAGGAGATATGAAAGCGGCTAAACAGCAAAGAAGAATTGAAGAATTAACAGCAGAGGCAAATGCTGGAGTACAAAAAAATCAAGTTGCTAGTCAATATCTATCCTTATTTGAAAAACAAAAGCAACAGCTTGGGGTACAAAAGGCAAGTCTTGCTAATATGGGAATAGATAAGGCAAATAGTTTTTTTAGTAATGCTTTAGGAGAACACGAAAGAAACTATCTAGCCTCACAAAATAACTTTAAAAAAGATTTGACTTCTATTAACTTTAACAAAGATATGGCTAAGTTACAAGCTGGAGCAGATTATGCAGCAAGAAAGAACGAAATTATAAAAAATACAACTATGGAAGTTGGAAAATCCGCTTTTAAATGGGCAGATAAAAAAGGTTATCTGAATAATTTTTGGAATGATAAATGGACTTTAGGGGGTAAATAATGGCAGAAAGATTTATAAATCCTTTAGAATCTCAACCTCTGGTTAATAGTGGAGTACAAGCTCCAAGACTTAATCATCAATATGGGGCAACTCAAAAAATGGGCCAAGATATATCAAATAGTTTATTGAAAGTGTATGAAGAATCTAAGGTAAACCTTAAGAACTCATACCTTTCTGATTATATGAAAGATATCAATGAGTTTGAAAGTAAAATGCAGTATGATAAATCCTACTATCAAGACCCTACTAAAATGGTAGAACTTAAAGAAAAACTAAGAACAAAACAACTTGAATTTCAAAAAATGGCAGAGGAACTAGAATTTTTCCCAGAAGATATAGAAGATATAACCTCTAAGACAGATACTCTTAATTTAAGGGTAGATACAGCTTATAAGGCTAAGTATACTCAATGGAGAGAGCAAGAAATTAAAGAAGATTTTATAGCCAATCAACTTCAAAAAGCACAGAATAATAAAACTAATATGATGTTAGGGTATGGCAAAGAGGCAGTAGATGGGCTACATAACGATATTAAATCTTATGAGAATGGTATTGATAATGACTATTTAACAGAGGAAAATGCTATAAAAAACTCATTAAGTGATAGGTTAGATTTGATAACAGCTAATGTTATGAGTTACTCTGAAAAACCTGACGCTATGAATATCTATCAACAAATGGCTAATATGACTTTTGAAGAGTTTAGAGAAAATTACAAAGATATGATATTCAAGCTAAAAGGCAAAGAATATGATTTTACAGAAATGGAATACGAGGCTTTCAAAAGAAGTATAGATAATGGTCTTAGAAAACTAAATGCTAAGGCTAAGGCTGATGAGCTAAACTCAAAGGTAGAACAAGGAAAAGCTTTAAAAGAAAGACAGGAGCAACCAGTAGAAACAGCTTTAAAAGAATACAAAGTATCGGCTGACGAAAGGATAGCAGATAGACCAGACGCAATAATAGGAGCTGTTAATAACAAGTATGGAATGTTATACAAATCAAGTGGAAATTGGAAAGAAGATGTAAGAACACTAGAAACTTTAAGTGATTTAGGTTATGCGATACCAACCATAGATAGCAACAAGTATTTTTATCAAGTGAATATTATAAATAACAGCGAATATATAGCAGAGGGTATGTTTGGAATGTATAAAGATTTCCAAGAGGTAGCACTCGGGTTTCCAGATGAACTTTCCGAAAATATAATGAACTCCAGAACCAAAGCAGAAGATTTTGTAGTTCCAGTAGGAGCAAGAGTTGGTGGAGCTTATATGAGAAGTGGAGCTACTCAATCTCTTATGGATTCCATATATACTCCTCAAAATAAAGAAATAATAGCTGAAAACAAAAATTTAGGATTTGATGTATTGCCTAATATGGAGTTATACGAAAAAGATATTATTAATATGGAAACTGTTAGAATGGGAGATTTTTCAACGGCAGTAGCTTTAGGGCAAGATATAAGCACAAAATATAATATGACTTTAGCTGGACAAATTAGAGCTATCAAATTAAATTCTAAAAACGATATTAATACAGGAAGATTATACACAGATATAACAAAACTTGTGAACGATACAGCTTTAATTATGATTTATGAAAAAACAGGTGGTGTAATTCCTAATGAATTTTTAGATGTAGATGATGATTTGGTAAAAGGAAGTACATTCTCTGATATAAAAAGCGAAAAGAGAAATAAAGTTTTCAGACTTATAGCAAGTGACAAAAGATTTCAAGAAGAACTTAATCAAAGAGTATCCCCGGCTTTCAAAGAGATAACTCAAGGATTAGGGTTTATGGACTTAGGAAATGGGCAAATGCTTGTGGTAAATGAAAAATATCAAGCAGAAACAGAGGCTAAAGGGATAAGGGATTATATTCAAGAGAATAAATTTACAACAAAAGACGGAAGAATTGTTCCAACTAAAAAAATAATAGCTAAAGGATATTTAAATAAAGATAGTTGTACGTTTACCTACCAAGGACAACCATTATATATAGACGGGAAAACAGCTATATACACTTTTGGTAAAGGAGATAAAGAATGAGAGAATTAGGGTTAGCTTTAATGAGTGGCGATTATCATCAAACTTATTCAGATGATTGGATAAAAGACCATAAAGATAGAATAGATAGGATAGATATTACAAAAGGTGAGTACTCTTATGACATACCTCAAGTTGATTTAGCTATAAACGTGGCTAAAACTTTTGGAAATTCTTTAGGAGAGGTGCTGTCTTATGCAGAACAATTTCAAAACGCAGAAAATTTAACTCCAGAAGAAAATTTAAAGAATTGGGAAATTTATAATAATAAAAGGGCAGAATATAAAGATAATTTAAAAAGATTAAAAGAACAAGGAATATCTGATATAGCTCCAGAAGATTCTTGGATTCAATCTTTTACAGCCAATACTGTCTATCACGGAGCGAGACAATACGCTGACGTTAGACAGTTGCCTTTATTAGCTGTTGGACATAAACTTGGGGGTATTACTGGAGATAAAATTATGAGTTCAGTAGGAGCTAATATTTCTCCAGCCGCAAAACAAGCTTTCCAAATTTTAAGTAGAGCTACTGGAGAGGCTATTGAAAGTGGATTTGAAGAGTACACAGACCAGTTAATAACTGATGATGAGATAGACCCAGAAACTATATTTTATAGTGCATTAGGTTCTTTTATATTTAGTGGAGCTATTCAAACTGGAATTGGGGCAGCCACAGGTAAATTCAAGAAAGTGAAAGTCGATTCAACAAAAGTTGATACACCTAAAACAGAAACAGAAGTTAAAACTCCAGAGGCTCAAGTTGTAGAAAATATGAATAGAGTTACTGACGAGGGAATAGATACAAACCTTGAAAATGCAGCTAACATTGAGGCTGTAGCTAAAGATGTTGCTGAAACTTCGGAAGTTTTAGGGAAATCTGTATCACAAGAAAGTATTATTTCTAAAGTAACTCTTGTACAAGATGTAACTGTAAAAGAGGCTAGAGAGGTTTATGGACCTTTAGCTTTTAAAAAGATAATTGAAAAGCAAGGATTTAAAGTAGACGACTTAGAGGCACTTAAAAATTTAAGAAAAGAGCTTAAAAAAAATACAGCTAGTGTTATAAAAATAGTAGATGACATTCTGGAAAATCAAGTATTAACAGAGCAAGAAAGAATAGCTTTAAATTGGGTAAAAGATATGGCTGATAATAACAAGATAAAAGACGTGTCTTTCTCTACAAAAGCTTTTCTTGATAATACTTATGATAGTTTATTAAGGCAAAAAGAATATCAAAGATTATTTCCTCAAGAAACAAAAGGAACTGTAAAAAAAGTTCTAAATAAAAATGATTATGAAAAAGCAGTAGGAAATAGAGTTAAACACGATTATAAATATAAAAAAAAGGTTATATCAAATAAATTAGTCAATGACCTAAATATTCCCAAGAAAGCAAAAATAGTAGCTGTAAATGCTCGAGATATAGAAATTGACGGAAAGAAAGTTCTTGTAGCTGATATAGAATATGAAGTTAATGGGCAAAAATATTATGCAAAAGCTGAAAGCCACAACGGAAATTTCAAAGGAGATACATATTCTATTGGAGCGAAAGAAACAATTTTAACAAAACAAGGGGAAAGATTAACCAAAGAAGACAATATTATCACTAGGGAAATTTCTCCAGAAGACGAGATAGCTTTAAATAGTGTAAAAAAAGTAAAAGGAGTTATTTCAAGTAATGAGATAGTAAAATCAAAAGTTATGAAGTTATTCCAAGAGAAGTACCCGGAAATTAAAACTGAAAGAGATTTCTTGGAATATATCATAAACAATCTTGAAGAGGGATATACAGAAATAATTAATATGTTGTCTGACAAAAACTTGCCAGCTGATGAAAGAGGGGTACTAATATATGTTGCAGATAAACTTGATTTTTTATTTAAAGAAAGCACTCAAAAAGATTTAGTTCCTACAGCCTTAAAAGTTAAAGAAAAAATAAGTGATGTTTTAGAGAGTAGACCTACTAAAAAATCTAACAATAATCGAAGACAGACAGCTATAGGTTCGGTTAAAAAATATTCTAAGAACGAAAAAGCAAAATTAGGGATAGTAAATCTTCTAAAAAATGAGAAAGATTTTCTTGTAAATGAGATAGATGAGATACTAACTGACCCTAATATAAAGCTAACTCCAGATGAAGAGGACGCCTTATTTTGGTTAAAAGCTGACTTAGAAAATCCGGATATTAAAAAATTAAGAGGAATAGTAACTCCAAGTAAAGAAAGAGGATTTGCTAATAATGTTGTGTCTGTATTTAATAGGTATATTACCAAAGATAAGAAAGAGTTTTTAGGGCTTATTAAAAATGCACCAGATTTTATCACAGAACAAGCCGAAGATTTACTGATAAGAGAAGATGTGGATTTAACACCAGATGAGGCCAAGGCACTTATATGGTTAAGAGATGAGCTTAAAAGAGCAAAAGCAAAAACTATTGAAACTCCAAAAATTGAAACCACTAAAAAAACTTTATGGGAAAATTATCCTTTTGAAGAAACAGAAGTAACAAGTGATAAATTTGAAGAGCTAGTTTTAGAAAGACCTAAACACATAGGAACTGATGGCTCAAAAAGAGCCGTACTGGAAGATTTAAAAAAGGACTTAAATATACCAGATGACGCAAAAGTTAGATTAATGGATATAAACGGCTATAGAGATAGAATGGACGTTGAAGTTCCAGTAGGGCAAAATATGGACGGACAAGTTATATCAAGAAAATATAAAATCAAAACAGATTATAATGCCAATATTATATGGGAACATAACGGATATTTGTACTATTTTGAGGGAAGTTATATAGATGGTGGATATAAAGGAGATATTTACAAGACAAAAGCATATGATAGAAAGCTTATGTCAGTAATTGAAAACATAGAAGAAAAACCTAAAACACCTCAAATAGAGCCTACTAACCCTATGGAAGAAGTATTTGGATTCCCAGATGAAACAAAAACAACTATAGGAGAGGCTGAAAATATAGCTAAAAATGCGGCTAAAAATAATATTGAGTTGGAAGAGCTAAAAAGTATGGCTAAAGAGGACGCAGTCAAAAAAGTATCTGATATTTTAAAACTTAAAGATAAGACAGCTAATATGGTGGCTGAAAGTATAGGAGTTATAAAAGAATTTGCAGCCAGAATAAAGAAAAGAAACCATATTAAAAATATACAAGACGCTATAACATTCTACAAAAATAAATATGGAATAGATTTTGCTGTTACGAAAGGAAAATTGAAAGATGGAAGACTTGGAGAAACTAACATTTTTCAAGCAGAAGATGGGACTAGAAAATTTGTTGTAACCATAAGTTCTGATGTAACCGATAAAGATGTTGAGATAGGAGTTTTAAGACACGAGATTGAACATTTGAGGGACTTTGTATCTGATGAAAACTTTGTATCTAAAGCACCAGAGTTTGCAGAGGGAGCTAATATAGGAGAAACAATGGATAAAACATATAAAGGGCACTTTAAAAATTATCCAGATAGCTCATTTGAACTTTCATATATATTAAATGACGAGATGGAAAATATATTAAACGACGCTGGAGTTCCTAATATGAAAGTTATAAAAAATCTTGGTTTAGATATTCCTAATCAAATTTCTAAAGAAGATGTAACTTTCATAAATAAAGCAACAGCAGAGGCGAAAGAAATGCCTATGGACGCAAGAGTGGACCATCTGAAAAAAGAAATGTCTAAGTATTTCTCTTTAAAAAGAAAACTTAAAAATGTATTAAACTCTGGACTTTCAACAGCTCAAAAAGCTGCCGCAATGAAAGAAGTATTAAAAACAGAGATAACAATTCCTTTTGCCAAAGCAGAAGAGGCTATGAAGAATAAGTTTTTACATATCTTAAAAATGGATAAAGGCGGAGATATTTTAGGGCCTAAAGAAATTCTTGATTTATTTGAGGATAACAATCTAAATGCTACTAAGTTCTTTTTCTATGAGGGAGAAGTTCCAAAAGAATTAGAACAATATTCTGGAGAACTTTTAAGAATAAGAGATGGGCTTAATAAGATAATTGATGACCTTGTAGATGGTGGAGCAATTACAAGAGAAGATGTTATTAACACACTAAATTATGATAATAGACTTATGTTAGAAAGCCTTATGGATAAAGCAGATATAGAGAAAAATGCTACAAGAGGGGAACTAGACACGGAAAAATTACTAGGCGGAGAAATGGTTGAAGACGAGGTTACAGGAAATACTGTCCCTAAAAAAACGATACCGCTTAGAGAGAAGTTCGCCGATAAAAACTTTAAATATTTTAATGACGCTTTCAAAGAGCTGCAAATAAAAGTCTTAAATATCAAAGACCCTAAAGACATAATTAGGACTTTAAAAAGAGCCAAGAAATTTACTAAAGGAGAAGATTTAAGAAGATTAGTTATAGAGAATCAATTAGATACAATCCCAGAAATAAAAGATTTCTTAGATAAACACCCAGAATTTTTAAATGATGAAAATCCAAGATTGTTTGACGGATCCGTTGCGTCAGAGGCTAAGCTAAAAGAATTAAGAATTGAATCTCAAAAAGAAAATGCAAAAATCTTTTTCCAAGAAGATTTAGCAAGTATAAAAGGTTCGGAGAAAAATCCAAACAAAGGAACTTATGCTCATAAACTATCAAGATTTGATTTGTTTGAAAAAAGAGGAATGATAGACAAAGAAAATGTAAGTTTATTTGTAGAAAGTGTCCACGTAGAACCAAGAAGAGTATTGGACAAAATGATAAAAGATGTTTCAGTTGCTGGAGCTATTAAGCAAATTTTCCCTAATGAGGGTAACAAAGGAATGAACGCTATATTTGAATCACTAAGAAATGAATATATAGACCCAACTCTTAAAACAAAAATAGATGATGTAAAAAGATTTATAACTGACAACTTAGGAGAAAAGCTAGGGCTTATAGATAAAGCACCAGTTACAAGTTTAGATAGAATAGTTAATGGAGCCTTAGAGTTATTCAATAGAATTAACTTAATGGGACCGAAAGCTTTTAAAGAGTTGTATCAAGAACCACTTAGTATGATTAGAGATAACGTAGGTTTATATGGTGGAGAGGGATTTTTTACAACATACAAAGAGCTTATAAAATCTATAATAACTGTTATGTGGAATAAAGAAGAACTTAACAAAATAAATCTTTCTTTAGGAAACCTTAAAGATGGCTCTGTTCCACTAGAGATGTATAACATAGTATCAGAAGAACTTACAGACTATACAGGATATAAAAAAGAAAGAATTATGAAGTATGGAAGTAGAGGGGACAAGGTATACTATAATCTAAATAAAGGTTTAGAAAAACTTAACTGGTATGGATACACTCAAAAATTCCTAAAACTTACAGCTCATAAATTAGCAGCTAATAGAATTAATGCTATAAGTAAATTTAATTCCATAGATGAATTAATTAAAAATAATACTCATTATGCAAATAGGCTTGTTAAATCCTTAGGGCTTGAAGATGTTGATTTGAAAATCTTAAGAGAACTTGAAAATACTGAAAGTTTTACAGTTAGAAATATTTTCGATAAAGATGAGTTAGTAGAAAAAATAACTAAAAAAATGTATGAAGATTTTCTAGGAGAAAAAATTTCATTAGAAGAATTTAATTTAAGAAAGACAAACTCTTTAAATAAAATAGAAAAACTGTACGACAAGATAACAAAAGATGTTTCGCCTACTGAAACTACTGGAGCAGCTAGAAGTAGAGTGGATAGGATAGAAGACCCTATTCAAAGAAACTTTGCTAGACTTACTGGAAACTTTAAATCTTCTGTGCAAGAACAATGGGGCAGAATGTGGAAAACTTTTATTCAATCCAATATGACAGATGACGGAAAATTTGATTTTACTAATAGTATTTATCAAAAAAGAATGTTGAAGTTAATGCTAGATACTGGGCTAGTGGTAACAATAGCTGATATTATGACACTAGATGATGACTTGTATGAAGACCCATTAGAAACTATTTCAGATAGAATAGATGATTTGGTAGACAGTCCAGCAAGTATTTTATGGGGAACATTAGAGGAGCAAATGAACTTATGGGCATTAGCAACTGGTAGTAATGTCGTTAGACGTCCAATGCAATTAATGAATCAAGTAGTTGATGGAGAATATAAAAAAGCCACTAATACCCTTATAAAAGCTGGAATAAATACTACTAACTATGAGATACTTAAAAAAATCTACAATCAAATAGAAGATTAAAATTTGAAAAAAGTTGTCTTATATGCTATACTCTTTATTAAGAGATTGAGACAACTTTGTAGGTTGTCTTTTTCCATTTACAGAATAAATGAAAGGCAGCTTACCAAGGCTGCCTTTTTTATTTGTCGTGCATTGAACGACAAGAAAGGAGAAAGACATTTAACCTACTATCAAGACAAGTAAAGAGAAGAGCAACTCAAAAGGTTGTGAAAAAGACAGTAAACTATGAAAAGGTTATATCCTATCTACACCAAGGACAGAATTCACTTTTAAGAGCAGTCCTTAGTGGAGAGAAAAAATATTGTGCTTTAATGGCTCATAGACGTTATGGGAAAGACTTTATATCATTTCTTATATTAGTTATATGTGCTATTAAATATCCCGGAAACTATTATATTTTCGCTCCTTTCTTTAGACAAGCAAAGGAAATAGTAGTTGACGGAAAAACATTAGATGGTAAACCTTTGGTAGAGGGGCTAGTTCCAAGGGAACTTTTAAAAAATCCTAACTCACCGAACATTGTTAATCGTTCGGACTGGAGTATAGAGTTATTCAACGGTTCAAAGATATTTATCCGTGGAGCGGATAACCCTAACAGTAACGTAGGGGTAGGAGCTAGAGGTATTATTTATACTGAGGCGGCGTTAATGAAGCCGGGATTTTATCAGTATATGAAACCAGCCATTGACACAGTTATTAACAAAACTGGGTTTGGAGTAGTAATATTTATCTCTACACCAAGGGGCAAGAATAACTGGTTTACTCAACTATTTGTGGACTACTTCACAAAGCTGAATAAAAATCCAAAACTAAAAAAAGAATGGTATATTGATATACAGAAAGCTAGTGTGTCGAAAGATTATAAAGGCGACCCTGTAATATCTAAAGACCAACTAGAAAAAGAAAAACTAGAAATGACACCAGAAATGTTTATGCAAGAGTGGGAATGTTCTTGTAGTGTTACTAACCAAGGTGCTTGGTATGCTAAGGAACTAGACAAAGGGTATCTCGAAAAAAGATTTAAGCAATACGGAAAATATGAAGAGATACCGGGTAAAGGAAATAGGTATGTAGATTACTGTTGGGTACACTCTCCATTGTATATTGGTTGGGATATAGGAAAGAGAGACCATTCAGTATTATGGTTTTTCCAAGTAAACCCTCACAATGGAAGAATAAGATTTATCCACCATTATAGGTGCAAAGGAATGGGTCCAGACCATTTAGCAGAATATATAAAAAAATGGTGTAAAAAAATTGGATTTTCCCATAGACCTTTAAATATTCTACCGCACGACGGAGACAACGAAGAGTGGATTTCATCTACAAGACGTAGTCAGTATTTAATAGACCTTGGACTAGATGTATTTGTACTGTCTAAAGGACTTTTAGCTGACATACAAATGAGAAGTTTACTAACTCAAATAAACTCCATTCGTAAAAATTTCGGTTTAATAGAAATAGACACAGAAGAGTGTGCAGTAGGTATTATTAAATTAGCTGAATATGTTAAGAAGTTTAATAAAACCTTAGGGGAATATGTGGACGAACCAGACCACGACGCAAACGATAAAGCCTCTGATGACGCAGACGCATTTAGAACAGCTATGATTTACTATATTGAATACTTAAAAGATAATAAAAAATATGAGGCAGATTCATTTATCATAAGCGAAAGAGAAGATAAGGGGATAACAATAGGTATGCCACTAAATGACGACGCAGAATATTTTAGTTTTGAAGATATAGATTTATAAAAAGGAAGTGATAATATGCAAGGAATAACAGGAGCGGGATATGCAGTTTTATTTGGACTAGCAATAGTTGGTGTTATGGCAATAGTTAAATACTATAAAAATAATAAAAAATAAGGAGAGAAAATGCTTAATTTTAAGAATGAATATTTTACCCTTGAAAAAGGGAGATTAAAATATCCTACACAATTTAAAGACAAAAGTTTTTTAGTTGTGTATGGTAGTAAAGAGGGTGGTATAACTGGTACAGAACTTACCGCTCACATATACAAAATTCCAGAAAATTATTATGAAATTAATGCTGGCCAATTAGATTTCTCTAACTATCCAAATGGTATTGAGAATGATTTCTTAACTATAAGAGTTACTAATCTTGACAGTTTATTCTCTTTACCATTAAACTTTACAGACTGGAAAGACATCAGTCCAGAAAACCTAACTACAACTTTTGAGAAAATAGGGGTATCTATTCTTGATATTCAAAAAAGACTTTCAGAGGTTGCTGTATATATAGATTCTGGAAAGCCAGACCAAATAAACCTACCTAAATTACCAGTAGGTTGCACTTGGTATAAAGACCAAGATGAGAATATAGTAGCTTTGCCTATTTCTGATTTATATGGAAAATTCCAACAGATGATAGATAAACTTTATAATGAAATTAAGAAATTAACATCAATATATACAGACACTTTGAAGAATGAATTGAAGAAAAATGCGGAGCAAATAATAAATAACATAGCAGAACAAAAAACTACTATGAAATTACAACCGAATATAACTAGATATCAGTTACCATCAACTTGGATAATAACAGATAAAACCGAGGTATATATAAATGGATTGTTAATTTCTAAGGAAATGTACAGAATAGAAAATTATGAATTGATATTAAATGATTCATTATCTGATGAAGCTGACTTAGTTGTTAAAATAAGTTTACCATCAACTTATATTGAAGAGTTAAAAAATACTGCAAAAGAAGATATAGATAATTATATTACTGAAAAGAAAAAAGAATTAAAAGGGGATAAAGGAACAACATTTAAACCAAGTGTTGATAATTTAGGTAATCTAACTTGGAGTAATGATGATGGTTTACCCAATCCGCCTGTTGTAAATATTAGGGGACCACAAGGTAAACCAGGAGTTCCAGGTAGAGATGGGGAACAAGGGTTGCCAGGTAAAAACGGAGAAGATGGTAAAGATTTAACTGTTGAAGTTCAAGGAACAATAGGAATGAAGTTTGATGAAAATCTAAGATTTTTAAATGATGTAGGATTAAAGAAAAAAGGATTTTGTTATTTCGATAAACTAACTGACGGAGTATTTGAATGTAAAGAAAATATTTACATAACGGTTAATGATACAAGATACTTTAAAAATATTTCTTCTAAAACCAACTCCGATTATATAAATAATCTATTTGGAAATGTAAAATTATATAACCGAGATTCGATAAATATTGCTGGTAATTTATTTAATACATCTGTTACAAAAATAGTAGGAGTTAAATTAACTGTAGAAGCAGATGAATTTTCAGGCAGTGGTAATGCTTTAATCCAATTTGATTACACTAAACTTTTAAAAAAATGTTGTTTCGCAAACTTAATATTTGTTTCTCCAAGAAGTGCATGGCTTAATTCTTCGTTAGAGAATAATGTAAATACAAGATTGCAGTATATAGATAATGCACAGATTATATTAGCTGTTTTAGGCAACAATAAAAAAGAAAAGATAGATTTGTATCTTGCTTTATATGGCAATTAAGGAGATAAAAATGACACATATTTATAACAAGGATTTAAGATATTTAATAACTTTAAATTATGAGTATGAGGATTTTATAAAAAATCCAAGTAAATATTATCCAAGTTGGGAATCTTCATTTTATGCTACTCAAAAAAAATATGAATACCCTATCTTAGATAATTCTGTTATTAGAGAAAAAACTAGAGAAGAAAGAATTTTAATTGATAAAAATGTTGATTTATTAGTTGATAGTGAGTATATAGAAAATGGTGAGATTATAACAGTTCCTGTACCAAAAGGATTTATAAAAGAAGTTTGGGATAAAGAACTTCATATTTGGAAAGAAGGAGCAACTAAAGAGGAACTTATAAAAATAAGAGCTGAAAAAATACTTAAATATTCAGAGTTTGAAGAAAATAAAAAAGCTCTTGAAACATCTAAATTTTCATCAATAGATGAAATAAAATTGATTGCAAGTGAGTTATCAGAATTAGAAATAGAGATTAATAATCTTGCTGAAAAAATAAAAAATATGTAAGGTGGTGAGAAAATGGGAACAAATTATAATTTGAATACTTTGGATAGTTTCAAAAGTGTTTATGATATAGAATCTTTAAGAAAAAAAAAATATAAAGTAGGTAGCATAATAACAGTTCAAAATTATTATGCTAATGATGGAGCAACTCACAAAAGAATAATTTCCAATACAGACGATGGGTCAGGAGTTCAGCTTAATAATGGACTATGGGCTAATATAATTCATAGTGGAAAAGTCAATGTAAGTTGGTTTGGAGCAAAAGGTGATGGTAGTGATGACACAGCATTTGTCCAAAAAGCTCTTGATTCAAGTGCAGGTAATATATTTATAGATAAAGAATGTACTGTTGATGATATAGTAATTAAACCTTTTAAAGATGTGAGTGGAGTGAAATTAAATGCTATTCATATTGAGCAACAACGTAATAGTATTTTACACAATCTTGTAATTAAAATACGTAAAACCACTGATGATAATAAACCTTTTTGGCTTATAGATAAAGCTAACAATCCTGGAGACAGTAAACTTCAAATCATAATAGAAAATATAAGATTTGTAGTTGACCATGAAAGAGATCCACAGAATAGACAAGGTTTTGTTATTAAGAATGAATCTGATGATGGTATGTGGGATATAAGATTAAGCAAACTATCTGGTGACGCATACTTTAAAGATTTATTTGTACTTAAAGCTGGAGAGCTAGAAACATATGGTCAAGAAAAGTATGGGTATACTTGGATAACTTATTGCAAGTTTGATAACATTAGCTGGAGAGGTAGCGAGAATGCTTTTAAATTCTTGACATACAACATCGCAAGAGGAGAAGATTCTTATTCGACTAACCGTGAAACTGCCCCTAAGATAGGGGATACTGTTATTCAAAACGTATCAGTTGAAATAGTTCCATCTTCAAAAACATTTATCTATGCAGGGTGTGGAGCTTACAATATAAAAGTTTATGGCACATCAGCTTTTACTGATTACTTTAGAACTAATTCATATCAGCAAGGTAGAGGGTATGATTACATAATTTTAGATAACAGAAACTCCTTCCAAAAAAGTGGTATGGGTTCTAGGTTCGTTGTCGATTCACACAATGGAGATTACATGGCTTTCAGTGTGAGAACAAGCAGTGGTTATATATATCCACGATACACGTGGAGACAGAAATTTGATTACCTAAAATGGTTTGATGTTGTAGGTTTATCATATCAAGCAACAGATACAATTAATAAAGCAAATACTTTTATTTTTCCTTGCATATTTAATAAAAATGCTGTATCAGCAGGAGATTCAAGTTGCTTAGTAATTGCTAAAGTTTCACTTAAAGATTATTACGAAAATATACACTTAAAAGTATTTAGTTATTTCGAAGAAGCAAGAGATTACAACCCTCAAATGTATATAGATATAGCTTATAGAGATAATTCTATGTTTGCTATATCAAATATAAAAGAATTGAATAGATTATGTTACAAAGTCAATAATGGAGTTATGCTAATTTATATGGTTTTTGATAAAGATACCAATAGATTAGATAATATGTTTAGTTATATTCAGAGAACTAATACTGAAATTATGGGAGATATGTATTTATATTCAAGTGAAACTAATATGTTAGAAGATAATCCAAGTTATAAATCTGCTGAAAAGAAAGTTGTAACTGTTCAGCACAAAGAAAATGCAATAGCACAAATAGATACTCCTTATTATGCAAGAAAAATGGAGAAAGAGGGAGTGTTACAAGACTTTGATACTTATATGGACGAAAAGAAAGCTTATGATAAACAGCAAAGACAATTAGCATTAGAAAGACAAAATGCTTATGAAAAAGCCTTAGCTGAGAATCCAAGTATTAGCTATGAAGAATTTATGAAAACACAACCTACAATGTTAATGCTTGTTGAAGAGCCACAACCAAGCGAGAAATTAAAAAAATTTATGGAGAAATATTTATAGAGGTGGTTATATGAACTTAGAAATTATTAAAAAATATGAGGGATTTTCAAGTCAAGCATATAAATGTCCTGCTGGAGTATGGACAGTAGGCTATGGTCACACAGGAAGAGATGTTTATGAGGGTGTAACTATAACAGAGAAAGAGGCAAGTTTACTACTTGAAAAAGAAATAAGAAAGCTAGAAGAAGAAGTTTTGGTTTACTTAGATAATAAACCAAGTATCAACGAATTAGACGCACTTACAAGTTTAGTTTACAATGTAGGACTTGGAGCTTTTAAAAAGTCAAGGCTACTTAAGAGAATAAATGCTAAAGACAACGGAGAGTTAATCTCGAAAGAGTGGATTGAATTTAACAAGGTTAATGGCAAGGTAGTTAAAGGTCTGATAAGACGTAGAGCCGAAGAAATATGTTTATACTTTACAAATTAAAAGTCGTGCAACGAACGACAAATAAGAGAGGAGTGATGATATGAAACAACAATTTTTAACAACAAAAGTAGTAAAAGTAGAGGAAATGTCAAGACAAGAATATGTGGAAAGTAGAGGTTGGACATTACCAGAAGATGAAAAACACTTAGCTGGGGAGAGAGTTTATAAAGTTTTTTATGAAGATGGTTATGTAAGTATGTGTCCAAAAGAAAGATTTTTAGAACAGGCTTATGAAATAGAAAATAACTCGATCACACAAAAACTTGTAAATTCTTTTGTTAAAAATACAGAAGTAACAACAGAAAGAATTTTTGGGAAATTAAATACAGTTTTAAAATATGAATTAGTCAATGGATTTACAGGGATAGAGGCTACAAGCTGTGTTGATGAGAAAAATTATTCCGAAGAAATAGGGAAAGAAATTCTATTAAATAGACTGTATGATAAAATTTGGTTTGGTTTAGGATTTGCCTTAGGAATGGCAAATAAAAAATAAGTCGTTCATTGCACGACAAAGGAGATAATATGCCAATGAAATTTATCTTGAATAAATTAAAAGATTGGTTACCATTACTTTTAAGAAAGCATATACAAGACGAGGAAAAAATCACAGAGATAATGGCAGACTTAGAGAAAGAGAGATTAAGTGCTTTCTCTGGAATAATAGAAAGAGGTGGAATTTCCCACCTTTTCTATATGTATTCCTTGCTACTGATTAATAATCATATATTAGTCCCATACATAACAGCTTTCACAGGGATAAGAATATACGCATTGCCTATTCCAGAGGAGCTAACCTATTTAGTAGGAGCTTTGGGAGCTACAATCTTAGGAAAGAAACATTTAGATAAAAAAATTAAATAGGAGAGATATTTGAGTAAAGAAGATTTAATGCTATTATTAAAATTTTTATCAACACTATTTATACCTATGCTTGCGTACCATAAATATTTAATGGCACAGATAGATAAAAAAATGGATAAAGACTTGTGCAACGCACAACAAAAAATAATTCTTGAAAAAAGAGATAAGTTACAACAAATGGTTGAGGAAAGAACGAGAACTATCTTCAATCAACAATCAGAAATAAAAGAAGATTTAAAGATTATAAAGGAGTATTTATTAAAAAAATAATTAAAATATAAGGGGTGGTACAAATGACGAAGAAAGAGGCTACAACAGTAACGATAAGGATACCTAAGGAGCTATTGAAAAAAATTGACAAGGTAGTAGATGAGGGTAGCTTCTTTGAAACGAGAACTAGTTTTTTAAATAGAATTATAAAAAAAGAGATAGATAGAATTTTCAAGCATTAATTAATACAAGAATTAAAGAGGGGTTATCCCTCTTTTTTTATTATATAAAAATATTAAATAATATTATAAATTATTATAGGGCGAGCCTTTGGGATAAGGTATATGATATTAATATCACAATATCAAGGAGGTATTAATATGGCAGAATTTGCAAGTAAAGGTGTGGCAGGAACTGGTTTAGGATTAGGTATAGCTGGTACAGCTTTAGGAATCTTAAATGGTTCTAACAATGGTAATGGACTATTAGGTGGTCTATTTGGTGGTAACTGTAATAACACTAATACTCTAGCTGGTCTTGGAGCAGTTGCAGAGCTTGGAAAAAAAGACGCAGAGATAGCACAATTAAAAGCTGAGAAATATGCAGATGGAGTAGGTATCAATACATTCAAAGAAGTTTTAGGTATGTTTGAGAAAAAAGATGAAAGATACTCTAAACTATTTGAGGATTTAAACAGAGAGGCTGTTGACAATAGAGTTAGACTAGCTCAACTTGGCTGTGAAATAGACAAAGTTAAGACTAATTTAGAGGGAGCTATTGCTCTTGAGGCTGAAAGAAGAGCGTCAGGAGACCAAAACTTATATTGCTATGTAAATGCAACATTCGTTCCCGGAAAACTTGTAATGCCTTTAGGTTCGCTATGTCCTAGTGCTATGCCTAGATATAACACTTGGGCAACTCCAACAGAACAAGCACCAGCAGAAAAACCACAAGCATAGACAAGAGGGGGTAACTCCCCTTTTGTTATATAAGGAGAAAATATGAATATAAATCAAATAGAATTAGGAACAATGGACTTTATACAAAATGAAATAGCAAGCAAAGCAACAGGTCTACAAAAGTTTTTAATCTACACAGGTTCTTTTTTAGGAGCTGGAAAGATGGAGAACTTAGCAAATAAACATCAAGCTTTATTAAAAGATTTGGGAATAATGACTACCGACGGAGCAATAGACTTAGACGTTCTATATTCGGCAGCAAAACAAGGAATACAAAAGTCTGGAAAATTTGAATACAAAGGGATAATATTCGACGAAACAGATGTAGACAAGTTGTATCAATATATTAAGAATAGGGGGTAACTATGAAACATAGATTAAAAAGATTAGTATGGACGATCGAAGACCACATAAAAGATAGTGGTTATGATTTAAAAAACGCAAGGATAGAAAAAGAAGACGAGAAAGAAGAAATGGCTAATTTCTATCTTACATCAGCAAAGCAAAGATTAGAAATGGCTAATACTTGCGTCGGTAAAATGGATTCTTTACTGAATGAATACGAAAGAGAAGAAAGAGCAAAAGGAAAATCACAAGAAATTGTAGATGAAAAAATAGAGGCTTGGGAGTGTTTGAGAAATATTTTAGATAATAAAATAAAATGTCTTTCAAGAGAAGTCCAAGAAATGAAGATGTAGAATATGACTAAAATCGACAGCAAGGGGTCAAATTCAAGAGGTAACCACCTCAAAGGTATAAATAGTCATTAAAATAAAAAAACACGTTTAAATAGCCTTTAGACGTGTTTTTTATCATTTTGTTGACGTCAACAAAATGGTACACCAAATTACTGACATCAGCAAAATGGTTTAATCCATTATCTCATAATTAAGTTGCTCTAATTCTTCCTCTATTTGTTTTATTCTTTCTTCAAGTCTTTTCTTCTCTTGGATAAGTTTTTTTATTTTTTCTTCCCTTTGAGTTTGAAGATTACCTTTCTTTTCTTTTTCTTTTAACTGGATAACCTTTTTAAATTCCTCTTTATCTTCTAGCATATCTTGTACTACCGAGTTTGACAAGTCATATTTATTAAGACTTCTTACCTCACGAGTAGATAGCTTTTGTATCTTTTCCCTTGGAACATCATACTTGATATATAGCTTTTCCCTTAGATCCACATCATAAATCATATCTTTTGTAATGCCAAGTTGAGCCATAACCTTTCTAAAAACTCCTTGCTCCTTAAGGATAACTCTCATCTGTTGGATTGCTTGACGCCTAACTTCGATAAGCTCTCCAATTTTTCCCTCGGTAAAAGCTATTTTTTCTTCACATTCCCTTAGCACTTTTACCTCTTCTTCTTTGTCAGAATACAAGGTGTAGTCAACTTTACATTTATATGCCTCAACCACTTGCGTTGGTGCTGGTTTTTCTAATCTTCTTTTTGGTTTAAATACCATAATCTTTTAACTCCTTTACTAAACTTCTAAAATCTTTAGTCCCATTAGAGTTCTTAGCATAGTCAACTAAAAACTCTCCACACATACTAGCCTCTTTTATTTTTACTGTGTCCCTTATAAAAGTCTTAAGGACGTTTGGACGCCCATCACGAATCTCTTCCATAATTTGTAGTGGTGCATTTCCTCTACCTACACGATTGAAAAAGATTAGAGGTTCTAGTTCGTAGTCTAACTCCTCTTTTAATTCCTCTTGATACATTTCAAGTATCTCTAAACCGTCTAATGAGAAATAGTGTGCCTCGATTGGAACGAGCAACCATTCAGAACATATCAAAGCATTTTTTTCAACCTCTCCCATTGCTGGGTGTAGGTCAAATATTATATAGTCATAGTTATCTTCGACATTTCTTAAGAACTTAGACAGTATCATATGAGCTTGTGAACGATAAAATAAATCCTTATCTATTCCACGCAGTCTAATATCTCCCGGAATAATATCTATATTCTTTTTGATATTTATAATAACCTCATTAGGCTCTGGATAACTATCAAATACATCGTAGATAGTATTTGTGTATTCTAGTTCCGGAAAACTTCCTGTTAAATTTCTCTGAAAGTCCAAGTCCACTAATAAAACTTTCTTTCTTTTACCAAGTATCCCAGCTACTTCTCTAGCTCCAGTAGTTTTTCCTACCCCGCCTTTTTCATTTACAAAGCTAATCTTTTTAGCCATTATTATTCCCCCTTTATTTTATCCTTTTATCCCTTTTGAAAAATCATCTATTATTTTAAGCAAAAATAGTTCATATATTTTACTCCCTTTAGGTGGCAAATTAGTTCGATATTCTGGAAAAAATCTAAATATCCACTCAACTATCTTTTCTTCCCCTAATTTTTCTTCTATCTTTATTTTATTATTTTTAGAATTTATTTTTATAGTTATTTCTTGGTCATCTTCAAGTTCTAATTCTAAGTTTATTTTCTTCATAAATCCCCCCTTTTATTTTTTCTTGGTTTCTTTGTAGTATCTTTCTAAATACATCTTAACTTTGAAAGTATATAAATCAGTGCCCTCTTTTACGTCGTCCATTGGATACTTATCTGGTGCAAATTGACGTAGCAAATTAAATAAATTAATTTCAGGTTCTGTTAATTCTCCAACATTTTGTAAGTCCGGTTCTTCTATTGTTTCTTTTTTAATTTCCTTGATTTCTTCTTTTTTATTTTCTATTTGTTTTTCTATTTCCCAGTTAAATCTAATTCTAGTTATCTTATTTCCTGTTTTTATTTTTTCTATTTTTAAATTAGTGATTCCAACTTTTGTTTCAAGTTCATCAACTACTGGTTTAAGAAATCTATCAATATCTCCCCACTTGTAAGAAGTTGGGACTTCTAATATAACTCTAAATAAATTTGCATCCACTTCCCAATATTTTAGATTTTTATAACTAATCAAAAGTTGGTAAACTCTTTTAGCATATTTACTTTTTAAAGAATTATAATCTAAAATTTTATGTTGCGTAAAGTTTCCACTTAGTCTAAAAAACAAAGGAATATATCTTTTCTTTATAACCAAAATAACTTCTTGTTTATCTTGGTCAAGACGTAATTCATCAAAAATATGATGGAAAACTACGTAATTGTCTTTTTTAAAATAATATTTAACGTCAAATAATTTTTTCAAAGCTTTTATAATTCTATTATTATTTGCATTTCCATTATGGCGTATAACTTTTTTTAACTCTGGAACTGTAAGAGCTATTTTCAAATCATTATCTAAATCAGCTTGTGTATTAGGTATCTTTTGTTTAGCTAGATAAATGAGTATCATAAGCATATCCATCTCATATGCGTCCAATCCAGCTGTTACTGTGGCAAATTCCTTGGAATATTCCACCATTTCATAGTCTAATATATCTTTCATAAAACCACCTCAAGAATATATTAATACATTTTGTCACAAAAGTAAAGAAAAAAATATTATTTTTCGTTAATTATATAAAAAAATAACCTTAATTTCTATATATAAAAAAGAAATTACTTTGTATTTTCGTTATAAAATGGACAAAACATCGTCATACTTATTATCAAAAATAAAAAATGGACAAAACATCGTCATTGAATGGACAAAACATCGTCATTGAATGGACAAAACATCGTCATTGAATGGACAAAACATCGTCATACTTTCTCCGCGAGCCTTATTTAATAAGGGTTGCCAGCCCTCTAAAATGTATATAAACTATATATAAACTATATATAAACCTACCGACTTTAAAAAGTCGGCAAGTTTTCTTTTTAATTTTTTGACTTTTTTATTTTTTGAGGTATAATTTATTAAATTAAAAAATTTAAGGGGGATAAAATGAAGATAGAAGAATTTTTAAAGGAAAATAGAAATAGAATAAAAGAAATGATAATTACCACAAAATATGCCTCATTTTCAATAGGAGAATATAAAAAATCAGAAATTATAAAAGATATAGAATTTTCTGGAAGCGAAGAATTAAAAAAAGGTGGACTATTAACAGTTTGGTATAATAATACTTGTATGTTTTTGGATTTACCAGAAGAAATACTAGATAAAGAATTAGAAAAAATAGAACACGCTGATGATTTCCACAAAGGGTATATCGAAGAAAATTATAACGTAGGTATAGAAGAACTAAAAATTTCTTTTAAGATTGGAACTGATAAAAAGATTTAACAAATAGGGACAGAAAAATAGTCCCCAGTTTCTACCCTAGCATATAGAAAATAAAAAAGCAGTTGTCCGGAATTCCCGAATAACTGCTTTTTCTCATCTACATACTGATATTTTCCACGTTGGTTAGATAAAATAGTTTTAAAATAAAAATGTCCCTATTTACATTCCACAATGGTTAGATAAAAGATATTTAAAACTAAAATTTCCTCATTTACATTCCACGTTGATTAAATATCATTGCTATGATTATACCTCACAGTTTCTACCTTGTCAAGAGGAACCTAACCAAAAGCTAACCACACCTAACCATTTTTCCAACTATCAACCATTAGTTGACAGTTCAAATTTACGCGTATTTTCTATTAAAAAAGTGGTTATCAACTATCAGTTGACAACCACCCCTATTAAATTATTTATTATTTAATATTTCTAAAACCTCATCGTAATATTCTCCATTAGAATCAAGCTTCATCTCTGTCTCGTAATAATTTTCAATTTCTTTACCATCTAAGGTACTGTTTATCCGCTGATTAAAACTAACCACCTTTTTATCTGAAGTTTCAAAAGTGATTTTATAAAGTTCCATCCATAATGTTCTCGTTGAGAAAAGACCGTTGTCTATATGAATCCTATCTTCGTGACGTCCATCAGTTATTAAAACTTTTTTTATTATTCTTCCCTCTAAATGTAGGTATCCATTCCCTAAAAAACTATATACTTTTAACATTCTTTACCCCCTTATTTCTTCTATTTCTATTTTCGCAGCATCTCCAAAAATGTATAAATTATGCCATTGAATACAATCCATTACTTCACTAAAAGTTTTTGCCTCTAAAGCCTCGTCATATCCCTCTGGTTTTTCTTCCTCTTCTTGGAAATACCATTTAATATATTCCTTTAACTCCTCAGCAGTTCCACTAAATACTTCCATATCGTCTGTTCTCATTGTATCTATAACTCTATATTTTTCCATTTCTACCCCCTTTTAATTTTTAATAAATTATACCCTTTAATACTTACTTTTACAAGCCCAAAGTTTAAAACCTCTTTTACTGGAAAGCCCTCACAAGGTTTAAATTTTCCGTCGCTATAGATAGTACCTATATACTTGGAAAATCCCCTTGACATATCCACCACATCTACAAAGTCACTACCCCAGAACAGAGCAAAGCCCTGTTCCTCTAGGTATTTAAAAACTTTTTCCGTTCCGTTTAATCTCATTATATTACCCCATTAAAAATATTTTTTAGCTGTTCTTGGTTGCATTGTCTCAAATCCTTTTTATGAAGTTTTTTCAACATCTCATTAACCTCACTTTCTTGATATTTAGCATTTATCATTTTAATTGACTTATCAATTAATTCTTCAAGCTCTTTTTTTCCAGTTTCTACCTTAGTTGCTGGAGCTGGTTCGTAATAGTCCACGTCGTCCTCATCAGTCGCAATATGAAAATATTTTAACAGAAAATATCTTTCAGCATATGTAAGAGCTGCCCCAATTCCTTTATCTTTTCCATTGCAACCGGCAGCCGCAAAAGTATTTACATCAGTTTCACCACTCTCTACATCTACCCAGGTGAAACGCATATTTACTGTAAATAGTACGTCTTTTTCTCCTGTTGGAAGTGATGTTACATCAATTACCTCTTGCTTAAGAATTAAACCCTGCTCGTTCATAAGCGGTTTAATTGCTCCCAGAACCTTGCTACCAGATACGTACTGATAGTTATACCCTCTAGTATCTTTACCAAGTCCGTTTATTCTTTTTTGAATCTCTAACAACTTTTTATAAATTGCCATTTTGTTACCCCCTTTATATTAATATTTTGTAGTTGCTCACTTGCTCATCAGTGAGCAACAGCCTAATATTAATATTTTAAATTGTTGTTAATTATTAATCTTGCTCCGGGGATTTCTACCCCTTTTTTTAGCATTTTTTTTATCTCGTTCTTATCAACTTTCAAAACTTTTTTTTCTTGGATTTCTTCAGTTTTAAAAACTTCTGGAACTATAGAGACATCAAATACATCAGTTGAATATGTTTCATTAAAAGATAGATTACCTATAGGAGTTTCGATTTTTTTAGTTCCTAACTCCTTTAGATTTTTTATAAGATATTTTTTATAATTTTCGTGTTGCTTTTCTTTTTTCTTTATAAACTCTTGAAAGTTCTTTAACTCCTCTTGTAGCTCCAACAAGTATGCCTCTTGCATTTTTAAGGACTGGATAATATTTTCAGTCTTATTTTGAAGTGCGTTCTTTACTTCGTTGTCTAGCTCCTCAAGAGCTTGACAGTCTTTAATCTCTCCCGTAATTTCGTCTATTTGTTCAAGGAACATTTGTTCAAGTTCCTTGACCTCGTTAGTTAATTCGTAGAATCTCATAAAATCCCCCCTTTTTCTCCTAGATACATTCTGTACAAGTGATCTTTCTTTTTAACTAATTTAGTCATTTTCTTGTATGCCTCATCTTCCAGCCCTTTACAGCCTTTGCAAATTATAAAATTTGTTGCTTGTGTGATAAGATCTCTATCTATAGCGTCAATCATCTTTTTTAATTCTATTCTTTTTTCTTCTGTCATTGTTACCCCCCTTTTAATTTATTTGTAGGAACTCCAGACCCTCTGGAGCTCCAGCCAATAAACTAACCACTTATCCTTTTTCTATTCTTAGATAATCGTAAATGTGCCACATATATTTATAATATTTATCTTCTATCTTTTCCAACTTTTGTGCCTGTTTAGTAAATCCTTTTTCAATTAGTAAATCCTCTATTTTCCAAAATGTTTTTAAACCTATTATCATTTTTACCCCCTTTTTTTAACCAAAATAAAAATCTATTTCGTCCATTTTATGAAGTCTTTCAATTCTTTCTTTTTCTTTTCTTTCTGCTTCTTCTTCCTGTTGTGTTTCCCATTCAACAACTTGATAATAGAAGTCCCAAAAAGCCTTTTTATAGTCTGTATTTCTAGCTTTGAATTTTTCGTCATCTGTCATAAAGTTGTAGAATTTCTTAGTTTTATCAACCTTTTTGTTTATCTTATCCCAGTTATAATCTTGATAAACCACGTACCCCTCGTCTAATATCTCCGATAAGTAAATTTGAGCGTCTAGGAAGTTTTCCAGCTCCTCAAGTTCTTTTTCATTTCTTCTTTTTTCATTTGCCTCTTGCAAATAATCTGTGTTGTCCACAAATCCAAATACGTTCATTTTTGCCATATTTACCACCCCTTATCTAAATAAAAATACTAAGTTTAAGAATATTGATACAACTACTAAACATTTAAAAACTATTGTGTATTGTTTTTTCAACTCTCTTTTTGTGTCTACTCCCTCGATGTCTTGCTTAAGTCTGTTAGCTATAATACTAGCTTGGAACTCTTGCACCTTTTTTTTATTTGTAAGTTTTTCTAATTGTGAATTATATAACAACATTTCTGCCCCCTTTTCAACTCGTCGGGATTTCCGACAAGTTCAATTATTTTATTTTTGCCCCCTTTAATCAAAAACGCTTTCTAGTAGCTCGATAATTTCAGCTTGTGTCAAGTTCTCTTTGTAGCGTTCTTTAATTTTTAAAATTCCTATTAGTCCGCCTATTCTTGAGGCTATACAATCATCTGTATAGCTCTTCATTTCTTTTTTTAGTTTTTCTATATCTGTCATTATTCCCACCCCTTTAAATAAACCACCAAATTAACCACGAAACAGATGATACCGCCGCAATTAGTGTAAGATTAATCATTCTTTCTGTTATTTCCATATTTACCACCCCTTTAATTTTCTTGGAACTGTTGTTCCTTATCTTTGAATATATTATACAACTTTAACCGTATTTTGTCAAGAAAAAAACTAACAAAATACGGAGAAAATAAATATAAAAAATAAATAATTAATATTAAATTAATTTATATATTGACAAAATCAAAAAAAAATTGTACATTATAAATAAATAAATGAATAAAAAAGGGGGACTTTATGGAAAAGAAAGAAATTTTTGATTTGATTGATTTAAAAATAAGAGTAAAATTCAGGAAACAATCTGACTTGGCGGAGCATTTAGGAATTTCAAGAAGTTCGCTAAATGGATTTTTAAAAAAAATTGAAACAGGGGAGAACTTTAATTTTGATACATTAAAAAAAGTGTTGGAAGCTTTAGACCTTGAATTAATCATACAAGAAAAAAAATAAATAAAATCAACTTCGGAATGCTGGAAACTCTCCAGCATTTTTTTTAAATATAAAAATTTCTAAAAAGAAAATAAATTAAAAAAGCCCCTCAAATTCTTGATTTTTTTTGAAAATTAAGGTAGAATTTAAAGTAAAAAATTTTTAAAGGGGAGGGATAAAAAATAAAAAGGGAGGCAAAAAATGTTCGGGGACGTTTTAAGGTTGACACTAATAAAGAATAAAATAACAGCGTTAGAGCTATCAAAAAAAATAGGACTTTCGCAAAGTGCAATATCTAATATTTTAAAAGAACGAAGAGGCACAAAAAAAGAAACTTTTGACAAAATAATCAATGTTTTAGACTTATCAGAAATTGAACGATTTGAACTTAAAAAAGCATATAGTTATGACGTGATGGACAAAGATATTTTGAAATATTTTCAAGACTTAGAAGAAGAAAATAAAAAATTAAAAAGTATTATCGAGGCAATCCATATTTTAAAAAAATAATTTTATCATAAAATAAATAAAATAAAAGAATTAAAAAGAACCTTTCGAAAAGGTTCTTTTTTTATGTCTTGACA
>NFZC01012597.1_pt1 | contig 38511 bp, 51 predicted proteins | sample 1095391 | NCBI WGS metagenome assembly NFZC01 (sample SAMN03609890, study PRJNA323583) | gut metagenome | isolation source: feces | host: Rattus norvegicus | place: Denmark: Riget | collected 2013
AGCCCACTTCCATAATCTTCAATGCATTGTGATACGATCATGCCTTTTGAATTGCAAAATGTTTTTAAGAATTCAATTTGATTCTTCAAATCATCCTTTTGATTTCTTGTTGAAACTCTAGCATATATTACAATTTCTCTATTATCTTCTACAGTATTGATCCCTTTGAATTGTAAATATTGATCGTAAGTATAATAACGCCTATCAGTTGGAGTGCGATTTGCTTTAAGTATTCCATCACGATCCCAACGTTGTAATGTTTTAACAGATGCCCCTAGTAATTCAGCAAAATCTTTTGGTTTATAATTTGTGATATTCGATGTGTTCATGATAGTATCTCCTTTATAATATCCTTTCGTCAAACACATTATATCACATATAAGTATATTTGTCTATATTTTTAATTACTTAACGTTGCCTCCTAAAATAGTTGTGTTTGTACATTGCTTAACATTTTTTCTTTTGCCAAGTTATAAAAATCTTTCTTGATTTCAAACCCATAACAACTTCTGCCTAATTCTGCACAAGCTCTCAATGTACTTCCACTTCCTGCTACTGGATCAATTACAACATCGTATGGGTCTGTGTATATTTCGATTAACTGTTTTAAAACTGATACTGGTTTTTGTGTTGGGTGTATCTTTGGATAATTCCCTCCACGATCATATGCAAACCAGTCCAGTATCATTCGTCCGTTGTTATTAAACTTTGGCAATTTATCTCGATAAAGAACAAGTGCAGTTTCAGTTGCTCCACAAATTCTCATGTTCGCTTTTAACACTTGGCTTGAAGTGCTTTTGATAAAGAACAGTGGCATAGCGTGATTAAATCCAAACTGTTTTGCATAGTCTTTGATTTCATTCAGTTGTTGCCAAGAACAGAAGATAATCATACAAGGTGCTTGTCCTCTTTCCTTTGGCTCTTTCTTTAACAATCTCGTGCAAAACTGAAAGAAGTTGTATATTTTAAAATCTTTGTCTGTATCAAAAAATTCTTTTCCTGCTTTATCTGATTCACCATTTTTGTTATCGCCGCCCACATACCAATCTGAACGACTTCCATAAGCATTAATTCCTATGTTATAAGGAATGTCTGCGATGATAAGTTGTGCTCTAGGAATTTGATAACGTTTGGCATTTTCAAAGTGATCGTTGTAAAGCTCAATTTTTACTTTTTTCTCAAACTTATCCATTTTCTTTTTCACCTTTCAAAATCTACATACCACAAACTCTTAAAACGAATCGCTCTAAGATATTCCTGAACTTCTGCAAGTGCTATCTCGTTTTTGAATGTGCCTATTTCGTCCATCAATCGACACGCTTTTTTTAGACTTGCAAGAAGTTCTAACTCCTTGTTTTTCACACTTCCACCTCATCATCTTTAGGCATTGTGTAAACTCCGTGAAATTCTGTTCCTGCTGTTGGGCAATCTCTTACGAGTTCGTAATTGTTGTTCGCAAATCTATTTCCAGTTATGCTACATTGAATTTCGTCTAATACTCCTAATGCTTTTTCATGAGTTGAATACTGCCCTAGTAAATATTCTTCGCTATCTGTGCTACAGAAAATCATTGTTCCATAAACCCCTTCAATGAATATTTCTTTTGCATCGACTAATATTTTTCCATCTTGACTTCTAATCCACATTTTTTCAATCCTCCAACTTTATGATGAGATACTTTCGATTTACACGAATGTTTCTGTACATTCGGTTTCGTATCTTCTTTTGTCCAATCTTGAGATAATCCGATATCTCTTTCACACTGCCGATAAAGCAACACGCATCGTTTTCGTCATACACTGCATACTGCTTTAAGTGTTTATTCTTGTTCGGCATAATCTAGCATTCCTGGCATTGGCTCGTATTTGCCATTGCTCGTTTCTTGAAGAAGCATGAACGCAAATACAAACCAAATCACGAATACAATTACACCTATCAAAATTTTTCTAAGTTTCACGATTTAAACCTCTTTTCATTTCTTCGACTTGTTTAAGCAATTCATCATCAGGTTCTGTTTCGCCTGTATTCTTGTACCAATCAGGAACTTTGTCGGCATTCGAGTTTTCTTTTGAAACTTTTTGGTTTAGGTAACTTTCAAAATTGTTTCCAAACAATGTTTTTGGTCTTAGGTATTTTTCCATGTCTGTACCCATCCATTCGCTACACTTGTTTTTGATAACAGTTTCAAAATCATTTAATCTGAATCCGTCATTCCATCTAGCTTTTATTTTGTCTTTCGTTACTTGAGTAGTATGTCTGTAATTTGTTTTTGCAAATTTATTCAAACAATCAATGATCTCTTTGTACGGAATTTTTTCTTTATTTATTTCTTTTTCTTTTATATCTATATCTAAATCTTTATCTATATCTAAACCTAAATCTATATCTGCGTTCTCCACTTGTTCTCCGCTTGTTCTACGCTTACTTTCAAACATTTCAATAAGTTTTGTGTCGTCAACAGAAGTACCTTTATCGAAAGAATAAGAATTGTTTTCTTTGAGTTTTAACATTTTCTTTTCGTCTGTGTAGACCGTTTCATGATACCTAGATTTAGATAACGTATTATGCATACGCCAATGTTTGATAACGATAACTCCATTCTCGAATGTAAGAAGGAATCTCTTAGCGATTAGAAGTTTTAGATCATCTTCGCTTGCACCGACTAATCGTTGTATTCTTTTTGGGTTTCCAACAAATCCGTCATCATCTGCTCTCATGTTTAAATGAAAGTAAAGACATTGAGCGGACAACGGCATATCCAAGAAAGCGTCTGAATCAACGATTTTGATATTAAACATTCTCTTGTTCGCCATTGTTTACTCCTTTGATTCGCATACATTTTTACTTAAAAACAACATTTCATTGACACGTTCTGCAAAATCTAAAACTATCAAGATTTCACCTTTTGATAAATCATCTTGATTTTCTAAGACATAATCATTTGCTTTCACTTTAATGTCGTTAAAATCTATCGATACACTAAATCCAACTTCCATTTTTTCACTCCTTTATAAATTTATCGTGATAATCTGACATTTGTTCACCTCTAATAATCAACTATCAGGACTTCTACCATTGGTTCCTCTGAGTAGTTTTTTATAACTATTAACTCAGTAACTTGTTTATCGTCCTTATATGCAATTCCATTTAATGAGTCTAAGATGATTTTTGCGATATTGTCGCAATCAGGCTTTTTCGTTGGCGATATTACTTTATCGTTTGCCATTTGTTTTTTGGTCTTTGAGAATGATTTAGGAATCGGGAAATAAGCGTAAATGAATACTCTTAATCGGGTATCTTCATCTGGAACAAAATGTGGAAAGTTTTGTGTAAAGCATAGTTTCACCCAATTTTCGTAATTCACTGTCTTTTGTGGTGTATATGTTTTTACGAATTTACCTACAGTTGAGAATCGGGGTCTTTGTTTCCCCATTGGTTCTCCTGGAATTTTGAAATCTAACTCCATTTATTTCCCTCCGTTCTCATATCGAATTGCCTCTAACAGTTTCTTCCAAGAATTACAGATGTTCTCTGCACTGTTATAAGCGTTTTTAAAGCGTGTGAGCTTGCAATCTAGTTCGGCTAAGGTATTTCTATCCCCTAACAGTTTTTGTTCGGCTATGCCCTCGAAATAAGCCATAGCGGGCATTTTACAGTTAGGGTTCTTGTTTTGATATTCATCTCTTGCCAAATATGCCTCAACTTTTGCCTTTGCACTGATTTCATCTTTCAGTTTGTTTCTCTCTTTCGTGTACCTTGCGATACATTCACCAATCAGAAACAACTGATTTGAAATGTTCTCAATGTTCTTTGCGATTTCGTAAGGTACGTCTGTGTTGTTATTGATACACGAGATGAAATAGTCCATTTGGTTCTTGATTTCTTCTTCCGTCCAATTCGCCATGTCAAACGGATTGAACATATACACATACTGCCCATCAATCAACATAAGCCAATACTCTCTTTCTAATCTTCCATTCGTTGTATACGCAGAATAGATTTCCGTACTTGTTTTTGTATGCCTCTATGTAATCTCTCCTAAACTCTTTCATGAACAATTCGTGATTGTATTTATCCTCGAAAGCCATTTGACACATAGCTTGCAATTTCATTTCAAGTTTCTTGTCATTATGTACGGAATAGTTGGTTTGGTTATGCCAATCGGGGCGTAACCATATCCAACATCCATACTCAGTAGACTTATCACGGAATGCACCTCTGTATACGTGGTGTATACAAAGGTTTTCATCACGTGGTTCTCTAGTAAAGAAGCATTCCTTGGTTTGTCCTTGTAATAAGTTTTCCTTATACGAGCGATTCATTGTTCATCACTGGCTCTTCTTGTCTATCAGGATCAAACTGTGGTTCAGGAACATCTTGTTGATGATATTTTGGTTGTTCAATAGATCTTGTATCTACATAAGGAATTTCCATATCCCCTTGTTCTTCGGCAGTGTATAAGTTGTTCAAATCGTTAGGGAATGATTCTCTCAAGGCTTGTACCAATGCAACTTTTTTAATCATAGTTGCAGGCTTTGTCGCCCATTGATTATTTAATTGACCATCGCTTTTTCTTCCTGCGTATTCATCAAATGATACTTGCACTTCACATGGATATTTTCTGTCCTTTCGATAGACTTTTGCCCATCCACCAACAACTTGTTCACTTCCTTTTAAGAAGAAGCCACCTTTACGTTCGATTAGCTCACCATTGCCATTCATAACGATGATTCCACTTTCTGCTCCATCATATTGAAGATTGGTTTCTGCACGTTTTAAGAACGCTTCTTTTGATACAACAAATGTTGCAGGTTGTTGTCCAAACTTGATTAGATAAATCTCTTTCAAGAATGGATTTAATCTTTGCCCTCGGCATAAGTGAACAAAGTAATTTACTTCTTGATCCGTAACTGTTCCATTTCCGTTTGTTAAATAGTTACGAACGATACTAGGACTTAATGTAACTTTGTCATTTCCTACCTGAAATTCTGTAACAGATTCTGTTGGTCTATTTACCAAATTGTTTTGTACTTGCATCTTATAACTCTCCTTTATTTGTTACTTTAAATTCAAATGATGTATTGTTTCTCAAATTAACCAATACCTTTGTAAGTTCTAATAATTGTTCACGTGTTCCCTCAACTCTGAACTCTGCCCAATTTGTATTTTGTTCTACAACCTTATTTTCAGGCTCATTAGGTATGTTCTGTTCAAAATGTAAAGGTTCTTGAACTATTTGTTCTTCCTTTTGTTTTTGTCTCTCTACAGTCTCTCTGATACGCTTTAAATCGTCTGCCTTAACTTTGGCACGCATTAAATCGTAATCTTGGAAATACACTTCCTTGATTTGAGCGATATCTGTTTCGTCCTGAGGTAAGAACGTTTCCATAAAACCTAAATCCTGAATGATTTTGTCATAGATAGCACTCAAGTCTTTTTCAATAGATTTGTTTGAAGTTGTTTTGTTCAACCATTTCTCATTGAATTTTGGTGTTAAATCATAATGTTCTCCATTGCCTTTGCTATCTAGAAATGTTTTCCAAGCTTCATAGACATGTTTGCGTTTTTCATCTTTTAAGGTATCTTCAATTTCTGTGATACCTTGTCCTAAACTGTCGGCACATTGTTTGATTCTCTTTTCAATGCCCATGATGTTTTTCTTGTCCTCTTTCCATTCTGAGAACAAATCATCTTCAACACGTTTTCTTTCGTCTGAAACCATCTTCACAATGGAATTCAATTGAGCACGGTCTTTCTTTGCCTGCTCGTATGTATTTTCTGTAACAACGTAGTCATAATGTTTTAATCCGTTGTCAATGTTTGCTAACAATTCCTTAGCATTGGTTACAACTTTTCCGTTTAATACTTTCGCTTCTAATTCAAATTGCATTTTTTGCTCCTTTCTACAGTTCAAATTGTATTTTTGGCTCGATATTTCCAATGAAATATGTCTGCCAATTTGTATGTCCTGTTTCGATAATGTATTCGATATCGTCTAGGACTTCTTTTCTTTCAATGTGATATTGACGAATGGATGCATTTCCATCCATGAATCGTAGCTCTGCGATTAAATCCACAAACTCATATCCAGTAACGATCAATCCCCATAGCACCTGAACAAAATACGCATCAGGAATTTTGTTATCCCAATTCCTTAGCATTTCTGAATTGCGAATGAATGATGTTTTTATTTCTAGGATTCCAGCTCTTGCTCCATCCCAAATCAATCCATCAGGCGAATAGGACATCCACTCGTATCTCTTGGAATAAAGGATTGCGTTTTCTTCGTACTGCACATACATTGTTGGATGCTTGGCTATGAACATTTCTCTTAGAATTGGCTCTAATGCATTTCCATAACGAATTGCCTCGTTGTCAATTTCCTCAGTAATTCCTTTTTTCTTCTTTCTCCATAAATCCCTGAGCGATTGATATTTGTTTATGCCAATCAAAGAACTGGCTTCACTTCCACCAATTCTTGTTTCTCTTGCTTTGAGCCATTCTTCACGAGTATTGAGTTTGATGAACTCAAACTCGTTATTGCTTTCGTACAAGTTCATGAGTGAAGTATGTACTCTCCATAATGTACATCTTCTCCTTTCGAGTTCTTCTTGTGTTTATACTGCGTTTCAATGACATATCCCTCGGCTCTTAAATCTGCGATACGTGCAGACAACCGATAGATACCTAGCTTTTCAAACGCTTCTGCTCCAGTTATGCTTCCATGTTCTTTCAAATACTGCAGAAGCAAATCACACTGAGATGGTTTACCTTTCATATTTCAACCCCCAATCCAAATCTCAGAAATACAAACATCGAAAACACTAAGAGTGCGATAATGACTGAAATTGAGATGGAAGCAAACACCTTGAATTGATGAATTCGCTCATTGGTTTTTTTGATACGTTGTTGATGATTGTAATAATCGAACTTACCCCAATTCACATTCCCAAATTCAGGAATTTCTAATTGTTGTTCCATAAGAGCTTCATATTTTTTAGTAGCAGTTGATTTTCTTGTTGAAGTCCTTGTAGAACTCTTAGCATTAGTAGTCCTAGTCATAGTTCTCACCAAACATATCTTCCCCGTTCAGGAAGTCCTTGCACGCATGAATCTTGGCTAATGAATAGTTGTAATTCATCCTATCTTTGATTGATTTCATCCAATATTCCATTTCATCTTCTGCACATTTGATGGCTTTGATTTCATCATTCTCATCCATGATTTGATAGAGAATACTTAACATCTCGTAATAGGTTGATATGTATTCAGGATTGCTTCTAGGATTGCTTCTCTTTGTCCAATCACTGAATGAATCGTCTGATTCTTGGAACGAGTTAATGTGTTTGTTATCTTCGATATCCCTAAGTTGTTGTAATGTCATCATCATTTCCCCCTTTTGTTTTCTATGTGCTATAATGGAAATGGCTTTTTTTTGAAGCCATTCACCTTATGAGTTATCTGATGGTTTGGCCGCCTAAGCAGATAACTCTTTTTCTTTTTCCCTAATCGCCTGCTTTAAATTAGGATAATATTTCAAGAATACGGATTTAGGTATCACAATTCTTGCTAGATGCTTACATTCGTATGTATCGCTCCACCCTGATATATTCCTTAGTTCAAATAAAACCTCGTAGGCTTTCCCTTTGGAACATTTCAACAGTTCCATGATTTCCTTGTACCCTAGATAACTCATACAAATAAGCTCCAAAGTAGCAGGCATAATGTAAGAATCAGGAATACAGTCAAACGATCAATTTTAGAATTCATCTTGTGAATTTCCTCTCTCGTTTGAATGTAATCATCAGATAATTGCTTTAACAAAGTGGTTGTTTTCTTGCTGAACTCGGTATTCACTTTGTTTAACTTGTTTTGTTTTGCGATAAAGTTATTGGTGTTGGTTTGAAACAACATTTCCAATTCCTTATCGCTTAATGCTTCATTTTCTTCCATTTACTCACCTCTTTATAAATAGCTAATTATTTTCATAATCATTATTCCAACTGAAATTATGGCTATTGCGCAGCTATTTAAATCAATTGCTTTTGACAAATTCTTTATCCGTCTATCTTGTGAATCAACTTGGATTTCTAGCATATTCACTCTATGTTCTAAATCTCTAATTCTATTTTGATATTCGTAATCGTCCATAACTTCTCCTTTCTGTAATCATTACTTATGCGTTAAAAGAAAAATACAAATGAATTCAACGATAACGCATATGAATAAAAACGTTTCTGTGAAAGTCATAATTCTTATCAGAACTTTAACTTTGTTAAACTAAGAGAGTAAAAAAATAATCACCAATTTCATCATGGCTAATATCTAACATTTCCGTCATTTTGATTATATCTTCTGAAGAAAAAGCTATTTTATTGTTTAATTTCATTGAAATTGCTTGTTTAGTTTTACCATATGCTTTGGAGAAATTATCAATGCTTCCGTATTTTTCAATGATTTTTCCTCTTAGTTTTCTAAAATCAAACTTCATTCGCCCAAATTCACCTCTCTTTCAACTGTCTATACTTTAACATTTTTAAAGTTGTAAATCAATATTTATTTTAACTTTTTTAAAGTTTTGTTTATATTGTTTCTTTAAATCTGTTATAATTTGTTTGGAGGTAATTGATATGCAAGAAATTAAAGATAGAATTGCAGAAGCATTTAAGTTAAAAGGAAAAACATCAAAACAAATTAAGTGATTTTTGTGCGAAAACATTTACGTTTTATTTTACGTGTTATAAAAAAAATTGAAAAAAATTTAAACTTTTTTCGTTGAATTTGTACCTTATTGTACTCTACTGTACTTAACTATACTTTACTGTACCTTATTGTTCATTTGACAACTTTTTTTAAAACTATATAATGAAAGTACAAAGATATAAATAAATTGGTTTCAATCTTTGTATTTCTGTTTGCTCATGTTGGCGCATGAGCTTTTTTTATGTTTTAACAAAAATAAAAGAGCCTATTCAAGGCTCGTGACATACTCCCACCACTGACAGAAGTGGGAGAATTCTTGCTAAATTTTACTTAAACAGGTTTACAATTTTTTGAATTAACTTTGTTGCCCATTTCAGGAATGAGTTCAAAGATTTCAAAACAATGTTCACCAACCCAATATCCAACTTTTCATCATCTTCATCTGTTGGAGTATCAGGTTCACTAGGTTCTTGTGGTTCATCAGGTTCAACTGGATTAGACTTAAAGTAGTCAACTTCGTGATATGCAACATCTTTATCAATTGGTGTTGAGGTATACTGATGCATGACACCTTCGGCAGAAAAATCTCCTTGACAAGTGCCATCATTCGTTCCCCAATTGGCAATCCATTTCGGATATCCATTTTCTTCAATCATTGAATCAAACCATGAACTAGAGGCATATACACCTGTAAAATATCCACGTTTTTTGAAGAACTCACAGAAAACCTTACAAACCATTGAGCAATGCTCTTTGTTCAAATATCCATTTTTCTGTTTCCAACCATCGGCATCTTCCATATCCATCCATACACCCATCTTGATATCTCTGTCTTTGATCAGATTGTATGTGTATTCTGCTTGTTCAAGTGCAGTTTGTTCATCACCACAATAGTCATAGCAGTATACACCATATGGAATGCCTAATTTATCTAGCTTATCGGCGAATGTCTTGAACTTCTTATCTTCTGTCGTCCACCAATTCGCACGCAAGATAACAAAATCGTATTGTGAAAAGTCGATGTTTCCGTTGTTGTGTTCAGACAAATCAATTCCTTTCATCTTAACACTATCAGGAAATTCTTTTGTAGGTTCACTTGGTGTTTCAGGTTCACTAGGTTTATTTTCTTCCTCAGGTGCAGTAAATGTTGCCCAAGGGTCTTCACCTTGTACTTCACTTCCACTAACGGCGACAAAACAACGAATACTAGGATCATTCTCATATAACCATGAAATATATCTATATCCGTTTCCTACCCATTTTTCTGTATAACGTTGTGTTTCACCTTTTACATAGCTACCAAACTTCGGACCAGTTGGACTATCTCTATGACATATAATAGGTGTATCGTTTGTAAAATGTGCAATACCATCTTCTTGAATGAGTTGGCTAGGGTCATAGCCACTTGTTGTACTACCACTACCTGCATTGCATTTTCTCCAATTGCCTGCCATAGGTGTAATAATATTCGTATCGTCTACATAGAACGTATCGTCAACGTAGCTTTCAGTAGAAGTAAACGTATATATACCATAGGAATTATATGCCATATTACCATTCGCAGACTGTGTGAATTCGATATGCAAATGAACACCATTTGCTCTACCTTCATCACCCATGTTACCTAACTGTTGACCTTGTTTAATAACCATGCCTACATACGCATTAAAGGTGTTGTCATGGACTGTTTCAAAGGTAACGATACCAAAGTACCCATTAGGACAATGTACCTTGTTAACAGTCTGCCAAGTGGCTTCTCCGTAGCTTGGAATGGTCTTAATACATTTAACAGTGGCAGGGGCATAATAAGGGGCTCTATATCCTGCAGTACCACTTGCAAAATCTACTGCTTTTGTTCCTAAATGTGTTCCAACATTTTCTACCTGCGTAATCTTAAACTCTGTCATAGGACACATAAAATATTCATATCCATCGCTTGCGACATAAGTTTTATTTGGTTGCATTTAAAATCTCCTTTCAAGGCATGAAAAAAAGGCAAACTTAAAAAAGTTGCCCTTTTCTTTTGCCTATTTATTTTTAATTTGTGTTAACTTGAGTTAACGTATCTTACCAGCTTCATTGAACAATCGATTTTGAATCTCTTCTTGACATTCCTTGATTTCTTTTGTGTTGTTTCCGTCAAGGTCATGCGTTAATAAAGCGTGTAAGGATTTTAAGAACAGTGAATTGATTTCGGCTTGTTCTTCCAAGGATTTATCATCCTGCGTTAAGAACTTGTTTATTTTTTCCACTTCTTTCTCTAACCTTTCGATACGAATGTTTATATCGTTTTTCGGTTTCTTCATCGTTTGATAGAAATTGTAACAAACACTAAATGCACTAAGAATACAACTTAATGCAACAAGTTGTGTTATCGTTTGTGATAAATCAAATAGTTGTGCTCCATTCATTAGGCTTTGTTGAAACCATCGTTAAAACCACATACTGCACTCTCAATCAATGTCTCAAGTTCGGTATTGGAAATGGTTATTCCTTTCTCTTGTAAAAGTTTGCTTGCCCTTTCCAATGCCTTTTCTAATTTCTCCTCGCCATGAATATCTTGATAGACTTGTTCGACATACTGAACAGTTGTATTGACAACATCTTTTTTAGTTTCGTTGTCTACATACTTGTTATATAGCTTTTTGACATACTGCCCTGCATACATCAAGCCACATCCAACAACAACTGCAATGAAGTCTACTAGACTTGGCATAATCTGATTTAAGAATTCCATTGTTTTTCTCCCCTCTATTCTTTAGTTTCAGGTTCAGTTGGTTCTTCTTCTGTTACAAATGCAGGAGGGGCTTGCGTAGGGTCTAGTTTCCCCTCGTATTCCGTTTCCTCGCATTTAACAAGACAATCTAATGTTTCCATTTTGTCTCCTTTCTATCTAAATGCATTCTTTTGCTTTTCCATTCACATTGACATATATCTTTTTGACTTTTTTCATTTGTCCGTTTACATTCACGAAAACTTTACCTGTTTTCATAGTTCCACCAACATTGACTTTTACTTTTGCTTGTGATGAAAGTGTTTTAAATGTAGCGACTGATGAATATTCGCCTTGTTGTCCGTAAGAGTCAACGGCTTTTACTTTCCATTTATATTCGGTATTCTCAACTAATCGAGTAAATAAGTATTCGTTTGTAGAAGAATCCGATTCATAAAAAGGTGCCCCGTCTGTATTTAAACCAGTAGCAACAATATAAGTGCTTGCTCCAGAAATAGCGTTCCATGTCAATGTTGCTTGATTTGTCGTGATATCTGTTGTTCTTAAACCAGTTGGAATGCTAGGAGGGTTGGGAATTGGTGAAATACTTGGGAATAACGTTTTTATGTTTTTAGTTATCCAGTCAAATTCAGGGGTATCATATTGATTTATGCCGGCTATAAACTGTGTTGACACCAGAATATCAGGAACACTTCCGTCATTGTTATAATTTACTGTTACAACTGCGTATCTATCACCACTATGTGTCCAACACCCACCAGCAGGAACATTAACTACATCATTTACATCAATAACTTGTCCTCCCATGACTTGCCAACCATATCCATTATTTACACCCCTATCATTATGAAATGTATGAAAACCATCTAATGAACAACACTGTTGATTTGCCAAGGTGATTTCAAGTTTTCTATTTTCTAAATCTTGCTTATATGCTATATAGTTTGATACTCGATAATGTCCGTTTGACCAAGCTTCAATCCAACCTAATTCATGATTCTGCCCGAATGCCATACGTTACTCCTCATACTGGACATAGATATCTCCGTCAACCCATCCACTTGGAGGACTGGAAGAAGTGCCTTTCCAAATTCTTCTCAGATTGGTTAGTTTTGTTTTATCACTGGAACTCATCAATCCGTTGGCACTTGTGGAAGCAACTTCATAAGTCGTATTCGGCGGAACTTCCCACGCTCCGTCCTGTCTTAAATACTTTGTGGTTGTAGTTTCATTTGGTAATTTAGGACAAAGCCCGTCAGACGATTTATCGACTTTTTCATAGGTTGTATTTTTCGTTGGAGGTGTATATCCAAGTGCATTTGTGACATTATCCTTGTCAATACTGATAGCACCGTCTGATATAGAAATGTTGCTTCCTATTTTTACTCCGCCCAACTGACTTGTTGAAGCCGTCGGCAAAGTATAACCGCTAGGTGTTGACCATCCGCCCTGACCATTCAGGAATTGGCTTGCATTTCCGCTCAGTTTAGGCATATATCCTGATTCTTCTTCTGTGGCTTCTCCTACAAGACAAGTTGTGTATGGTAAAGGATTGAATGTGATTTCAGGTTCTACCTCACTATCCGTACTCACCTCAGTATAAGGATAATAACTAGGGATAATAGGTACTTTAAATTCTTCTGTAGTTGGTGTAGCTAGTTTATACTCGACAACTGTATTGTGAGTTGAAAGCCATGTTTTAAATTCTTCAACTGTAGACGCTTTATCTTGTGATATCCTAAAGAATATTACATAGCTTGAAAACATAAACCCCTCTGTTTTGGCATCAGCAATCAATGACGTTTGTTTAACAAATCTATTACAATATCCTTCTGCATAACTATTGACATCTAACATAATTCTAAAATTTGCAATACCATGTTCATTGATTGATTGTAATTCAAAATTCTCATCACTACTTCCGTTAAAAACAACTTGTTTTCTAGCTCTTGTGATAGTTCCATTTTGGTATATATCGTCTTGAGCTAGGGTTAAAGATGTTTCGACTGTTGCATTTTTCGGTGGTTCGTAAGTGGTATCTAAATCCTCTGCATTTCTTAACATAGGATAAAATACTAAGTTATTACATACCTGATTTTCTCTAACCAAAATAACAAACTCTATTAGAGTATTATCAACATTGATTGTTACTCCGTTTCCTATATCATATTTTTCGTCTATCCATTTACCATTTTGATTGTATATACCACATAACAAACAAAATTTTGAATTTGAACCACTTTGCGGACAACCTTGCAACACATACGATTTATTTTTAAATTTATATCTATTTTGTAACACATACGTTGCTTGTTCAGTCGCCGTTCCATTAACTACAATACATTTAAGATATCCACCCTCGAAAATTGGTTTAAATGTAACTCCGCTGATTGTTTTTTCTTCTAAAGTGCTTATTAATTTAAGCAAATTTCTTCCACAACTCTCAATCTTACTAATTTCAACATTCTCAATCGGCATAGCATAATCAGGATTTGGTGCGGGTTTACCACCTGTGAATGGCTCCCATGTTCCGTCGCCGTCTTGGTATAGCATAGGTTTAAAAGTTGTATTAGGTATAGTTTCTCCACTTTCTCCATATATCAAAATCATAGTAGTCACATCAGACATTATTTCTTCTGTTAATTCTATGGTTTGATTATTTCTTAAATACAAGTTTCCGCTTACACTTTTAAAGTGTACTTCAAAATAAAATCGATTTGCGGATAAAGCGTTTTTTAAATATAAATTACCAACTTTAAATAATTTCTTTGTTTCTTCGTTGGATAATGTATAACTATTGCTATATTCACCTGTTAAAGTTCCACTACCACTAACTGTAAAACTTCCATCATTGTTGTTTGTAACAGTAGCACCACCGCCGCTTTTTGATGGAAGTTTAGAAGCATCAAACAACTGATATCCGTTTGTTTTTTTCTGTGAGGTTTTGCCTTGTACTTCTAATATTTGTACACCACAATCTGATGTTTCGCCACTGAATGTACTTCCAGTTTGTGTAACGCCATTGATAGAGTTATCTGTTCCAACTACCCATTCTCCGTCTCCATTTAAAAAGCGTTTACTAGCGTTTTCGCCACTAGGCAACATAGGCATAAGTCCGTTAGAAGTTTTTGATACAACTTCATAGACAGTGTTTGTATCTTCCCATGGAACTTGAACATATGCATTTCCGTCTGTATCTGTTTTAATGGGGTAAAACTTTCCGTTTTGCTTATATCCAGTTTTAATACCACCTAAAGCATTATCAGTTGCTTTTGGAAGTTGATATTCTTCCCATGGAACATTGACATAAATATTTCCTTTTGTGTCTTTTGTGATTGGATAATTTCTTCTGTTTTGTGTATATCCTAAAAGAACGCCACCTAATTCTGTAGAACTAGCAACTGGCAATACATATTTGTTTGCTCCCTCTTCGATTTCCTCTAATTTATCTCGTTCCTCTTGCGTAAAACATATATCGCAATTTACTCGAACCAATGAATCTCCATTAAACACAAATAATTTTCCATCATCTGTTAAATAAGCATGGTCTTTATCAGGGTTTGTAATAGATTGTTCGTCCGTTACTGTAATAAGCCAAAATTCACATTCTTCACCCATCATAGGTATGTGTACTTTATAGCTTTTTTTACATACTCGTGGATTTAGACTCATTGTTCGTCTCCTTTCATTTCGGCTTTAAGGATATCGCCAAAACAAGCACTGCATTCCGTGATTGTTACACCTAGAAATTGCGATAATGCCTTGATGAACATTTTGTTAATCTGCAAATACAAAGAAAATAATTCTTCGTCTTTATCGCTTGCCTGATATGCTTCAAAGGTTGTGTACATAGCGTATGACAAATGCTTTATCACACACCAATATTCCTTATTGCCTTTTTCTCCATAAAGCCTGTACAAATAAAGCATGAGTTCTCTACGTGTCTGAGCTTGTGCTTCTAAATCTTCTTTTAGCTCATTGATGATTTCCATTTGATCAGAAATTTGTTCGTCCTTAATCATGCCATTTTCTATTTCAGATACACGCTTTTCTAGTAGTGTTTTCGTATGTAATTCGGTATTTCCTACTTGTGTGAAAGCACGTATCAAATCTTCGGCTATACTGTCGCTAGAGTGTTTATTCTGCACTTTTAAGCCTCCTTTTATACATGGCTATATCTTTTCGCATTTGGTCTTGTTTATGTTTTCTTTCCTTGTCAAATTCCTTGCTACGATACTTCAAAAAAGCGATTGCAGTTTGATAATCGTTAGGGTGATTTTTCAAGTGAAGTTCCATTTTTTCAAGTCTATTCATATGCGTTTTTTCCTACAATAAAATTATATAATGGATTTTAAAATAGTGAGTTTTCGCAAACTATCGATTGCAATGTGAATACTTCATATAGTTGATAATCTTCACATCAAAATCTCCATTGCCTGCCACTTGCACTTCTTTATAACCAGGTTCTAAAATTTGGTTTCTTTCGGCTTCATTCATATATCCAGTCGCAAGAAGTACATCATAATGTGCAGTTCCTTTGTTTGGATAAACCCCATTTCCAGTAATCCAAGCTCCATTAAACTGAGATTGGAAATAAGGTGTTAAATCGATTCCGTCAATCAGAATCTGAAAAGAAGTTGCACTTGCATTTTCGATAACGATTTGAAACTCGTATCGGTTGTAATAAATCAAGTCTTGGGAAACACTGATACCAAGCGTAGCAGGACTGCTTGCAGAACCATGACCAGTCAATTCATATCCGTACATATCGACACTTTGATTTCTACGTTGTACAGAACTGTATCGTTGCTTCTGTTTAAGCTCGTATACGTTCTCTGCAAGGATATTTATGGCTCTGCTATATTCATCCATCATGATTCTTGTTTCCCCTCTCTATCAACTCGTAAGAACTTCTCAAGGGTAAGTTCTCCAGTGGTTGTTCCATCGGCATTGATGTTTCGTTCCATTTTTACGATGTAATACCAATCATCTTCTTCTATTAGCTTACGCAAATAGTTTGAGCATTCTTCGATATGGAATTTCTTCATATCGTAAATAAAACGAATTTTATCGCCTACATTGATATCACTAGGTAATTCTTCGGTCTTAACAGTGATTTGATATTTTCTACGAGCATAGATTAGTTTTTTGATCGTAGCATCGTACACTGCCTTGGCACATTTGATTCTGTCCTCATCGGTAATGTTCTTAACACCATTCCCTGATTCAGGATTGTATGTTCCTTGCCAAAACTCAGGTTTTACACGCAACCAACCTAAGATATTTGCAGTCGATATCGAAGTAACTGTGCAATATGGCTGAGGTTGATTCTGCCCAAAGAATTGAGCAGTTCCATTTCCGTTATCAGAAACAAACATAGCTACGTGAGAATCAGGTGTATCTCCTGCTTTATTAAAGACTGCCCAATCTCCAAACTGAGGTGTACTTGGATAATCAAAATAAGCATCATACCCTAATGATTGTCTGTTAAACCAAATATTCCATGCATACCCATCACCACCAATGGCTCTAGATGGATTTGGATAACCAATGATTTCAAGGCACTTTTTGAATGCATCTACACATTGATAAGGTTGTGCTACTGGAACACCATCCATCTCGATTCTTTGTCCGTTATACTCGTCTATAAAGGCTTGAGGAGACCAATTCCCACTTCCTACTGGTTCTTCCCCATCTTCTACATCTTCTTCCAATGAGAATGGGTTTAAATCATCAAAAGCGAATGTTCCCTCAATAAACAATCCACTTTCCATTGCAACGGATTCTGTATCGATAACTGCATATTCCAACTGGTTATTTGGCGCTAGTTTTGGATAATCGATATAGTTATAATCACGTTCGTTATTAATATTGTTACGAATAATAACTACTGGAAAGTTAGGGTCTTGCAACGATGTATCGTTATATACCTCTCTCAAAGACAGTGAAGACATCCCACTGTCTGATTTATTCGCATACACTGTTGCCAAGTTGATAACGTTCGACCAATCCTCATTGATTTCAGGTTCTTCTAAGATATGAATATTGGTTTTTCCACTTGGTCTTAAAGAAACAGTGTAATTTTTCTTCTCTCCAAAAACACCTACTTCAATTCGTTTATCCTTTGTTAAAGGAACTCGCCAAAATAGATCAGGTGTCAATTCACACGTTCTAGTTAAGGCACTGAGTTTATCTTGCCTTGAATACACATAGTCAATGACTTCTTGAGATGCTTTTTCATCAAAGCTCATAATCCATTCATTTGAATACTTCATCTCGTCATCTTCATAGATTTGAGGTATCGTCTTATCTTTCGTGGCATAGTTTGTAGGCACTTGTCTGTATTCCCATTCCTTAATGACATGAGAACAAGAAATACTTAATACACCAGTGTTTGTGTTCACGTTTACAGACTGTGTATTGGAATAGAAGATGGCATTTTCTGTATAAACACGAATTTCTTTTCTCCCTCTCAAATAAGGAAGTAATTCGGCTACTCCATCAATGTCTATCGTAGGTATAGACATCATTTCATTAGACATAGATATATTTGACAAGGATAATTGAAAACGTTTCTTTACATTGCCAAATTCTAGGATTTCAAAATAAGGTATCATGAACCAATCTTACCTTGCCCTTTCCACTGTCCATCTTTACGAATACGTGCAGTTCCTTGATTGACTTGTCCTGTTTCACTGCCACTCATGATTGATTTATCTTCCCATTGTCCTGATTTACGGATATGGAAGAATCCGCTTGGTCTATTTAAAGAATTCCATTGTTTTGCTTTACGAATTGCCCAAGGCTTAAATTCAGGAATAATCTGTTGAATGGAATATATATTTTCATGAGGTAAAGTTGCATCCTCGCCTCGTAGCTCAATCTTTACGTGTGTTGTATCGGTTGGAAGTTGAAAAAACCCACTCCATTGACTTTGTTGTGCAACTGTATGCCAATTGGCTCTATAACATAAAGATGCTCCCCCAGCGTGCGAGAAAATCTTTTGATTATAAATTTGGCTCCATGACTGTTGATTGTTGTTAGAAGTTGAAATAATCAAAATGTAATCGTATGTTCCACCATAAGGAACATAATAACGATTGGCTATATAGCTTTGATAATCAGAAACGGCATATCCGACTAAGTTTAATTTAAAAGTTACGCCATAACTTCCATTGTCTGTAAACTCAGCGCCATAACCATATCCGTTGTTATGAGCTTCTGTTAATGGTGCTCCAAAAGGGCCAGTTGCACTAGGGTCTCCCCCTAGCACAACATTTGAAAATGGACCTGTATTATCATATGCACCCCAAAATGTGTTCCATGCCATTAGATACCTCCAACAGTATCGTTTTCTGTTTGTCCTGTATTTGTACGGATATATGAGTTTCCATCGGCAGTACCACCAAAGTGATTCATCGTTCCATAGGCTACTCCAACTCCTGATTTCACATTTCCGTCTAAGATATTGCCTGATGCTTCCCAATATCCTGCGTTTCTCATGTTTGTAAGAAGTTTAATCAAAGCGTTCTGAATCTTACTGATGTTTCCGTTTGCATCGCCTAAAGCATCTTCCAAAGCGTGAATAGCATCCCATATCTTTTGAATTTCTTCCCAAATCAATTCGATTTGTTCCCACTGTCCACAATCTGAACAAGCCAACATATCCATTACGTGCATAACATTTTTTGCTAAATCTTCAATTGGTTGATTTGGTTTGCAAGGGTCATAGGCTTGTGCTTTTTCTGCCATTCCACCAATTAAACAATCAATAGCATTATGCATATCTGTGCAATTCTTTCTGCCTTTGTTCATCAATCCTTGATTGGCTTCTAAATTTGCACACATCGTATCGGTTACACCTTTTATAACAAATTCAGGTGCATAGGCTTGTAAGTCATCACAAGCCTTACATATATCTTTATCTACAACTGCCATAAGCTACCTCCTAGCACGTTGGAACGTTATCCACGTTATTATTTTGGAATTGAACGTATAAGTTTGTTTCATCATCCACTACCCAGTCATTGTAGATAGATAAGAACTGAATCCAATCTGTACTCTGACCTGTTCCCAATGTTCCTGATAAATTCAAGTCCACTGTACGATTGATAGCTTCTGAGATATTTCCTTGTACACTTTCTCGTTGATAGATGACTTCTCCACTAGAATTTGGAACACGAATTGTAATGCTTGGTCTAGATGCAGGAACAACACTTGTTGCCGTATATGTAAACGTACTGACAGTTACGCTACGTATATGCCATGAAATTTGTTTGTTTTCGCCAACCGACATACAGAAATCGGCTTTTCCAGTAACAACTCCATCTCCTACTTTTTCAGTTTGTTCAAGGTTATTCCAATCAGAATATCTGAATACCCAATCTCCGTTACGAGCGACAGAAACAGATAATCCTCTTGTCTCTTGTCGAATCTCATATTTTGCATTGATAGCCAAATTCATAAGCAACATATTCTGCAAACTATTCCAAAGTCCACAGATAGCACAAATGATAGCTTCGTTCATGTTGTACTGGTTGGGTAAAAACTGTTCCATGAACTCTTTCCATTTGCAGACATCATATGCAGGTAACTCTTCAATATTTCCTAATATCAAACAATCGTTTGCAGTCTTTAGATCATCGCAAGTGTTATTTCCACTTTCAGGATTGAATCCAGTGTTATCACCTAATGAATTGCAGACTGCATCGGTTACACCATTTTCATAGAATTCTGCACTTTCTTCTTGTAGTTTTATACAAGGTGAACAATATTCTTCTGCCATACACATTCCTTTCTAGTACGTTATTTCATCTACATAGATATAAATGCTCGCCATTTCACAACATGAATTCTTTACGATTGCGTTATTCATGCCATGTTTCACAGTGAATAGAAAATCATCCAAGATTTCTACATTGTTCAAATCCACTTCTTCAAATGGGCAACAATCGCCTTTTGAATACATGACTGAGCCACTTCTATCTATCGTGATTGTTCCGTCATAATCACCTATCAAACGGATGCGATTTCCGTTAATACTAATTTCAGGGTTTTGAAATTTACCCTCAATACGAATATCAATATTCGTTGTATCTAGGATAGTTCCTGAATAGAACTGTCCTGCTATCGTTGATTTACATACATCGGCTTTATAGATTTTCTTTCCGTATGAATCCTCGCCAAAGAATTCTTCTGAACGCTTGCAATCATATACAAGCAAGAATGATTCTCCACAACGCATGAATTCATCTAATATATTTCGACCGACTACACATAAAGAATTTTCTTTTACCAAATCATCGCAATGGCACAGACAAGATGCACAATCTTCTTCCATTGGCTTTACGCAGTTCACACAACAATCGCCACAATTTGTATCGTCTCTAAAGTCATAGCACTCTAGAAAGTTACACGTACTGTATGGAATCAGATACGTTCTTCTAGGGTCTGCAATGTGCCATACTCCCTCATAGAGCTTCAACTCTATATCAAAGGATATATGCCCTTTGAACTTGTAGTAATCGTCTGAGAAGTCCGTTACATAGGCATATGCCCATAGAATCTTGTTATCTTCAATTGCCCATATGCGACCAGCTTTAATCAAGTTGAGCTTGATAAAATCTTTGAGGTATTTCCTCTCTTCTCTTCTATATTTTCGATAGTCAATGTTAATGGTCATGCTCAAGTCTCCCTCGGTTAAAAACTGTTGGGAAGACTTGAAATTCACATAGCTACCATGACCATAGGAATACTCTTCTGTTTCGGTCTTTGTGCTTTGTTTGTAACTCGCTTCACTAATCACATCCGTAGAATCAAAGACCAAATCATTGAATTGAACATATTGTCTTACAGGGTTAAAGTTTTCACAGTTTCCAAACATTTTAATATGCCAATCCTTTCATAAATCTATTTGCTTTTAATCGTTGCTTGCGTTCATTTCCACCATTGATGGTGATGCTTCTATCTCCATAGTTGTAGTTAGAAGTATTGTTCACAATGTGGTTGTAAGTCGCTTGCATCGAATTATTTCCTTGCGATGACATCAAGCCTTTGAAAGCACCTTTGAAGTCCATATCATTGATTTTTTTCAAGAAGGACACTCCAATACCTTTTACTGCATTTCTTCGCACCACGAACTCTCCAGGTGTCAACATGGCAGGAATAGTATCTGTTCCTCTTCTTGCAAATCCACCTTTAGCAAAATATCCAGTTGGAACTTCGCCACCTCGTGAATCACGTTCTACATTAATGTTTGGTGTTTCCAAGTTCGATACTGCATCGTTGAATGCACTTGCAAAGGAATTCCCTAAATTTGCACCTGCACTTGAGAATCTTGAAGCGTACGCATTTAATCCTGAAATCGCAGTCGACATTGCACTAGGAAGATTCGCTACTGCAGTTTTAAATCCACTGACAACTTGATTTCCATACTGTGTACCAACTGGTGTGAAGTCTTTCTTGCCTAACTCAGCAATCATGAAATCGATATAAGCAACGCATTGTCCTGTTACATCGGCTTCTTCAAAACCTGTATACAAGGAATTTCCCCAAGTTGTACCAACAGTTAAGAACTGTTCATCCATTCCTTGCAATCTCGTTAATAATTCTTGGAATTTGGCAATCAACGCATCGACCTGAGCAGTAACATTCTGTGCATTTTCTACACTGGATAGATTGGCAAGATTTGTAATGACTGTACCAATCTGTGAAATTATACTGTTGATTGTCTCAAAGTTGATTTGAGATTGACCGATAGACTGCATCTTGCTCACGATTGAGCTAAACGTATCTACAACTTCTTCCAACTGAGCTAGTTTTTCGGTGTCGATTTCAACTGCTCCATATCCACTGACAGTTCCACCTAATGCAGTTAACATCGAATTAATGTTCATTCTCAATGTTTTGAAGTCGACATCCATATTCGTGAATGTATCCATCAAGGATTTGCAAGTTGTAACCAAATTAATCATTCCATTCAGTGCATCGATAACATTCTGAATTGTATCTGCACTCATGAAGTTTTCCATATTGTAGCCAACACGTGTTTCACCACTTGGCATTAAATCTTCATTGATTTTTCCTAACAAATCAGAAATGCTCTTGATTGCACTGCCAAAGTCGTCTACATTGATTGGATTTTCAGCTGCTACCTTAATAAGCTCATTGACCTTAGGGAAAATCTGTAACAAGTTGTCTAAGACACCGATTATGTTTTCGGCATTCTCAGATGTTAAAGAAGTGCCTAATCGAACATCAGGGAATTGAACATCTTTCAACTGTTCTAAGACAGTAGATACCTTTGTAATCGTGGTTGTAAGCTTTTCGACATCGATATCTGGAATTTCTTTTGATCCAAATGCACTGAGTTTATCTGTCAACTGTGATAAAGCATCTATATTTTCGGCAATGGAAGTTACATTGTCCGTATTCATGTTTTCAATATTGACTGTTGGTAAAGGCATAACAGACTGTAAAGCCTGCAAGATTTCCTTAACGGCTTTCAGGTTCTTTTCGATTGAATCTCCATCCAATGTTCCAACTCCTTGAATTCCCTCAAGAGCTTTTACAACATCGAGTAACTGATTCAAGTTAGAACTTGCTTGTGCAATGTTACCTTCATCAATTTTCTGTGTTGCCAGCTTCCCAATCGCTCCAAAGAATCCACCTGACCATCCAGTTAAATCATCGAGTGCATCGGTAACTGTTTTCATGTTCTTCGATACACCTTTGGAATCGATTTCTATATTTCCAAACTTTTCAAGAGCAGTACCTATATCCATGACACTGTCTGCCATTGCAGAAATAGATTGACTAACAGCATAAAGAATACCTGCCAATCCTAAGGTGAATATTCCACCAAGAACCATGATGATACCACCAAGTCCACTTCCCAAACTAGCCAAGCCACCTAATGCACCGACTACAATTCCTATACCACCGATAGCAATTGCCATATTTGCCATTTTGGATGCAAAGTTTCCAATATCATCAGGAACTTTCTTATTGACTTCTCCAATGGCTTCTGCAAGCACATATAAAGCTCCACCTGCACCTATCAAAGAAATAATTCCAGTCAATTGTGTTTTGGGATCGACTGTCTTTGACATATTGCTCATGATTTTGGTAACACCAATCATTGCACCCATCGTTGCTCCTAGAGTAGCGAGTTTAGGAATCAACTTGCTTAAATCATCAGGAATCTTATTATTCAATTGATTGATAGCTTCGACATACAACATCATGTTTCCTGCCATCAACGCAAGCTGAGCCTGATTTCCTAGTTTGGTATAGAATGCACCTTTATCAAAAGTAGTGGTTGCCTTACCTAGAGAATCTGTAACGGATTTGTTTTTATTACTATTTTGGAAAATAGAGAACAGTGAAGAACCTTTCTTAGTAAAGTTTGCGAATTTACCTTTAGAACCAAACCATTCTGCTAGTTGAGCTACTTTGCTAATTGTTCCCCCACCAAAGGAAAGAACACCGCCTAATACTCTTAATCCATAGGCTAACGTGATATATCCACCTGCTAATCTTCCTAAACCACGTGATATATCACCACCACCAATGAAACTAGCGAATCCTTTGAATGCATCATAGACTTCTTTTACTAAGTCCACGACACCCTCAAGAACTGGTTTAAAGTCTTTCAATCCGTCTGTGAAATCACCAAAATCAAGTTTTGACAATTCATTTTGTACTGCATTGAATTTATCTATGATAAAGTCTAAGAATTCACCGATTGGCTCTCGATTTTCGTTGATAAAATTAGAAACTCCGACCATAGAATCTCTCATAGAGTTACCAAATTTAGCGATATTTTCAGGAATACTTCCATACCCTAAAGATTCTACAGTATCGTTGATAGACTGAATGATAGAAGCCCATCCTTTTTCAATCTGTGTCCGTGCAACAGTCATAGATGAACCGATACTTTTAAGTGCGTTTTCTTTTGCCAATTCATTTAAGGCACGCATCGTAGCATTACCATTTTCGTTTAGCTCAATCAATGCATCTGTAAATTGTTCGATTGAGATTTCACCCTCACCAAGTGCCGTTTTAAATGCACCCATGTTTTCAGATGAATACCCTAGCATTTCGGCTACCTGAGCTAAGGCAGGCGACATACCTGCATCGGTCAATGACAAGTAAGTACGAGCATCCAATTTACCAGTACCCATTGCCTGCGAGAACTGTGTAATTGCTCTGTTGGCTTGTTCTTGTGAACCTCCAAAGGCAATAACTGAGTTATTCAATGCATCAAAGATACGTACTGCTTCAGGTAAATCACTAGTGATTGAACTAATCATAGTTACAGACTGCATAGCATCGTTCAATGTTGTAGGAAGTCCTAAAATACGATTTTCCAAATCATCCATTGAAGCATCGACAACACTTGTGTCAAAGTTCATAGCTTGGAATGTTCGTCTTGAGTTGGCAATCGTGTCCATACGATTAATAGCGCCTGAAAACGATGTTTCAATCGTATTCATAAATCCACTAGTCATGCGATACAAGGCACTATATCCAATACCTTGAACTAAGAAATGTCCTAGACTACCTAATGGATTATTGGAAAAGTTGCTTGCTAGATTGGTCATGGAACTACCAATCTTACTCATACTGTTTCCAAATTTTTGAATTCTTTGTGCTACGCTCGCAATGTTATTCAATTGCGACATGACTTGTTGATAATCTTCTAGCCTTAATTCAAGGTCTATCCTATCGCTTTCAAGTTGTGCAGATTTCCTTGTTAATTCATCCAGTTCCTTTTGGATTTTATCTGCATCGCCAAACTCGGCTTGTAAATCTATCTTTTGAGCATCAAGTTTCTTAATGTCATTGGTTAACTTGTTTATCTCTGTTTGTGTCTTTTTAGCTTCACTTTGAGAAGATTTTAGTTCTTCTTTTAGACCATTTTTTGTCTGATTTAGGTTTTTCGTTGACTGAGAAATACTATTCTTTACATCGTTTAATTCTGCTTTTAATCGAGTAGCTTCTTCAGTGGTTTGAGTTAAAGCACTTTTTAAATCGTTTTGATATCGTGTTGCACTTTGAATTTGTTGATCGATTGAACTAGACCAAAGTTTTTTTGTATCATTATCCAAAATACTTGATGTTTTGATACTTCTTAAAGCACTTCTATACCTACTGATAAGGTTTGTCTGTTCTGAGATTTGTTGTCTTAATTCCTTTACTGGATCATCCACATGAGATAAATCAAGGTTGATTTCATATTTTCTTTCGTTCAACTTACTTAGTAAACGATCCACATTTTGAATTTCTTTTTGAATTCTTTCGACATCGCTTGTATTCATTTCTAAAGATAACTTTCTACTGTTTAGTTCCCTTAGAGATGAATTGATCTTATCAATTTGAGATTTTGCTTTTTGGAGATTTTTAATATCGGCTTCAACCTGTACTTTTTGTTTGTTTAGAGCTTTTATCTGTTGTTGAGCAGTTTTTGTATCTAATATCAATTCTGCACCGACTCTAGGTTGAGACATTTTCTTCCTCCAATTCTTTTCTTGAATAGAATTTCACGGCATACCTATTGACCCTTGGTATTTTCTTTTTAGCCGTTCGGTTATAGCTCTCAATTTCTGAGTAAGCCTTTTCTTGTGCCTCATTTCGATATATTCCGTATGCAACTAATAATTCAGAAACACCCCAACGATCAAGAATATCATTGGGGCGAATTTTCAATATTTTGGCAACATAATGAGCCATAAAAGAGTAGATATTCAAGTCTGCATCGTAGGTTTTTCGGTTATCGGTTTGATTACCACTCTCCTTTTCTGTTAATATCCAAAAACTGTTTCTGTTTCGTTGAAGATTTCAGGGTTGTTAACGATTGTTGCGTATAACGCATTTAACACAGAACCAGGTAACATATGGTCTGCTAAAACATCATCGATATTCAGTAAAGTTTTTACGAAATCATAGATAGCTTGTTGACCTTGTTCTCCTGCCTGATTGTAAACATGAATCATTTCAATGTTTGCCTGCGCTTTCATGATTTCAATTTCATCTTCTAACTGTTTATTTGGTTGAGAAAGAGTAATCTGTCCATCATCATCCTTTGTATACTCTGCACCTACTTGTTTAAGCATTTCTTCAATCTGACTATTACGAGTATCTACAACATTTGTTAGAGCCGTGATAATCGGATAAATACCTAAAGCCGATTCGACAAGTAACATATCTTTTCTAGGATTGATGTGAATATCTTCAAAATCGATGGTAAACATGATGTATTTACCTACTTTTTTAGCGTTTTTTGGGTACGCTTGAAGTTCTCCTTCTTCAAATCGAAACTTAATTTGATAATCAACCTTTTTGACTTCCGTTTTATTTGCATCGCCTACGACTGCGAGATTGCCGTTATTTAAAACGGCATGAGGTGTATCATCCTCTCTCGCTTTTTCAAGACTTTTATTAATATCTAACCAATCATTGATTGTAAATTTGTCCATTATATTGCCTCCTTAGTTTGTATCGGTTTACAGGTATTCGCCTGCACGATTGTGTTTCATAACATGGAAGAAACTTCCATCCACATCACGTTGTACACTGACTGTGAATGAGAATTCGCTATCACTGTTATTGATTGTCTGTGGGAATGAAGTAATCAGTACATTTGGATATTCATGCACTTCAAATACACCATCAGATTGAACTTTTGAGTAAGACATTTGAACTCGTCTTTCGTTGATTCCGTTTTCTGTTGCTACGAAAGATTCAACTTCAGAAGCACGAGGATAAGAGATAATCACTGTCTTACCGACTAATTCTTTATTGAAATATAGATATGAACCCTCGAAATCTACATTTGGATTTAGTTTTGAGTTCACAACTTGGAACTGTCTTTCATCCAAATTCATCAAATTAGGGTGTTCAATGCGAGTTAAGATTGCATCGTTTACATTGCAAGCATCGGCTAAAGAAGCATAAGTGAAACCACATTTTTCAATGTATGCATCAGCAAGTTGTACTTCTCCATATCCCTCGTGGTCTGTTGATTCATTAACAGTTGCTTCAATTGTCGCAATGTAGTAACCATCTGTTTTTTCTGTTCTCTGCATCAATGGGTTTAGCATAAGAACGTTTGATGTCCATGTAGAAGCGGTGATTGTACGTTCAACAGTAGTTGTTGAAGTGTCGTATTTAGCTCCTAAACACATTTCCTCTAATGCATCGATCGTGTCATCTCCCTCGATACCTGTTAAGCATCCAAGTTTAACAACTTCGTTATTTGCTAAATCATCGATATCTTCAAAGAATGAGATTGAAGACATACCTACCATATATCCTGTTTCTTCTGCACTTGTTGAAGAAACTTCAACTTTTACACGGATACCCTGAGTAGTTGCAGTCCATCCCTCTCCCTCTGTTTCTTCAGGAGCTTTTGCCAAGTCAACAGTAATTGGTTGATAACCCTCATGTTTAACAGATACAGTCTGTTTATAAACATCGGCATTTGTCATCGTACTGTCTTTGATATCTGCAATTGTTACGGCTAATTCATAATTTCCTGCGACTGGGAAGTCGATATACATGAACATAACACCTGCAGAAAATAAGATAGCGTTTGTTGATTTTGCGAATGTTGCACTCGCCGTATGTGTGTAGTTAGAATCTGAACCAGCATTGTTTGTGTTAATCATCAATGTTCCTGAGTTTTTGCATCCAAAGGATTCACAAACGTTAATCATGTCCTGAGGAACTGCCAAACGTGAATAAACTGGTGCAGTAGAACCTACATACTCAACATAGTTTTTTGTATTGATCTTTACACAAGAATCAATATCACGACTTAAGTTGAATGTAACTTCTGCAGTCGTTTTATCTAGCTTGTTATAACCAACTTTATTTGCTACGATTCGATTGATGTTACACTTTGACATTAGGCTTGTCCTCCTTTATTCTTTGCAATAACACGTGTCATGGCTTTTTCTGCTTTGTAACCACCATGTGCATTCAAAACGGACAACTTACGCTGGATAAAAGCGTTAACATCGGTTTTCTTAGTTGTTTTTTTGATAGCCATACTTTTCTCCTTTATTTGAATTTTTGTATCGCCCTTTCTACGAATGGGTCTCCACTCGTTGCTTTTGCCTTCTTTGCGAATACATCCTTTTTATCTTCCACCCAATGCAGGGCTTTTTTTCTTTTTGGACGCACTTCTTTTCTTCCTTTCCAATACGCATTGGAATAATCAAATCCTGCCTTAGCTTTCAGTTGGTTTTGATCAATTCCAACGAAATACCTTGTATCGGATATCTTTTCTTTACACATACAACTTTTTAACGTTCCCTCTTTGCTATGGATTTCATTCCCCATAGTCTCTTTGAACTGTTCGGCTAGATCATCGAATTGTCCTTGAACTGCATCGATGCAAGCCTTAAGCAAATCAGTCTCGTTTGACAAAAGGATGTATCTCCTCGTTGTTGTACGTGTAATGGTAATCTAATAAGAATTGTCCTTCCTTTTCGTTGACTTCGTATTCACGATTCAAAACAAATACCATAACTCTACCACTTGGAAGTATCATTCTTTTTGTATATGAAATAGTGTTGGAAACTCGAATTCTTGTACCACAAACTGGACATCCAGTTTTTTTTCGTTCGCCTTTTTCACCTAAAAATTTAACAATCATACAACCATCCCTAAAAATCTATAGCTTCTTCCACAAAGGGAAATCGTTTCCAATTGTCTTTGGTATGCAATCAACAATGTTCGTTGGATATATTCTTCTATCGTATCAGGTTCAACTGGTGCTTTATTCTCTGCTTCATCCTCGCAAGTATCACAGTTACAATCGCATTGGTTGTATGCAATGAGATGTTGCAAGTAATCACAGAACACTGGAACAAGACACTGAGGTAAAAGCTCATATCCTGCCGTGTATCGAACAATGATTTTGTGCAGTTTCTTACAATTACAAACATCGTTGATACCATAAGGCGATAAGTCGATATATAGCTTGTTTTCGTACGCATTGAACGAGAAATCCTCGTCTGCAAGCTCTATCTCTTCAAAATGGATTCCATCTCGTGTTTGTAGAACAATTTGGATTGTTTCAGGCTTGATTTCTTTATAGTAAAGATTGGTAATCATCAATCCACCATCGCAATGACAAGAACGGATGAAATCCACATCGAAGACCTCCTCTCTATCACTAGAGAGGAAAGTCTCGCATGAACTGTTTTTCCAACACGTTATAGAACTGATTAAATCGACCAATTGCATAACATTCTTTTTAAACGAATCATCATTTTTATCAGATTGTCTGATGCAATCGCAACTTGTTTGTAGTTGTTCGTAGATTGTTTCAAACATTAGGCAGTTGCAATGTTAATTGGAACGATTGTCTGAGGTTTAATCAAAGCATCCAAACCATCCAAAGTAGCACCCATACAAGTTGCACTTAATGGAATGTCTGTGATAACGGCTAATCGGTTAGGGTTTGTTCCAAATACTGCACCAAAGTTGTAGTAGAACGTACATTCAGTAGCACATCCATCAGAAGGTGTATCAGTTGTAGAGATTGTTCTACGGATGAAATCTTCACCTGGTGATAATGTTGTACCCATGATTCCACCAACGCTTCTTCCGTCTAACATCCATACATCACCAGTTCCCTTAGCTACATCCACTGGAACTGTCTTCTCTTCAATGAATCGACAACCCATGAAACGAACGTTTCCATTAGCATCTTTCGTCCAGTTTGCAGGAAGTTCACCATTGAATTTACCTGGAACGATAACTTCTTTGATAGCCATATATGTCAATGGGTGTACTGCGAAGATGATTTCTCCAGTATTTGCGCCACCCATTACGGCTAATCGGCATCCTAATGAATCGAATGCTGCCAAGATATTCTGACCTAAGATTTTGATAACTGTTTTATCTTCTACTACTTCCAACAATCCGTGGAATGGTTTCAATACAGAAGTACCAGTTGTAGAAGTACCATTGATAATGTTGTAAGAAGTGAAGTAAACCATGCTCAAACGTGCCATACGATCACGAGCTTGTTTTACTGTTTCACCCTGACGAGCAAAATAACCGGTTAAATCATTTGATCCAAAACGTTTTTTGCTCCATACAAAGTTTTCTAAGATTTTGTCGCAATCTTTCAAACACAATAGTTTTAATGGAACTTCTGAACCACATTTAGCTAAATCAAGTGGTGTCCAACAACATTCTCCGTTTGTATCTTCAGGCAATGTAGTTCCAACTTCCCAAGGAAGCACGATATTTAATTCACCTGAAGAATCACGATGAATCTGTGCAGACCCATTGTTAAATGCAGTCTGAATCTGACGGCTACGAGATGTACTCAATAACCACTGAACCAATGGGAAATTATTTTGGAAATCGTTTGCTAACTGATTCTGTGAGAAATCAGGTGCCATACCGATTTCTCCAATGTTGCTAAGTTTAGCAAAATCGACAATATCAACTGAATTGTTTTCTAAAACACTTGTTGCGAATGTAGGCATTATTTATCTCCTTTCTTAGGTTCAAGACTTCCTAAAAATCCAAATTCAGGATTTACAGTTGGTTCTTCCTTTTTAGAAGTTTCTGTTCCGTTCATTAGTTTTTCTAAACGACTTAGAACATCTTCAACCTGTGAATTTAATTTCTCCTCTTTTTCTGCCTCTTTTTTATCGTCTACTTTTGCTTCTTTTGCTTGTAATTCTGCAATCTTTTCTTTCAATTCTTTGTTTTCGTTTTCCAAAGTCTCGAATTTCTCCATGAAACTTTCAAGAATTGTTAACTGATCGCTAGATAATTCGATTTTTTCTTCAGTAACTTCTTTTTCTTCAGGTTTTTTGGTATTCAAATCTTCTTTTGGTTGAATATCTTCTTTTTTACCTGATAGCAAATCTTTTAAATTCATTTCATCTTCTCCTTCTATGGTTAGATTTACGTTTGTACTATCGACATTGGCAGGATTTCCGACAACGGAAAATCCTTGAATATCGATTTCTTGTATGCAAGGAAAGCCAAGTGCAAATGACTTTCTCCAATCCATCCTTGTTGCCATTTCAACACTGACGGACAAAGGGATTTCCTGATTTTTTAAATCTTGTACGATATGCAGTGAATCATTTAAATGAGCACGTACATTCAACGCTTGTCTTCCGTCTTCCAAATCCACGATTTCTAGGTCTTGTTTTGTCCAAGTTCCTAGATTTAATGGCAAAGAGAATAAGTGAATATGTGCCAAAGAGATATAGCCTACATAATCATCAGGGAGATTGTTATAAAACTTCTGTATCGCTCCTTTTTCGATAAATAGACGGACATCTTCGCCACCCACATGCATAATTGCCCCCTCGTTTAACAAGCGTGTTGGCTTGTCCTCTAGGAACGCAGAATTTGTAACGGATAACATCACGTTCTTTTCATTTAAAGATTCCAAATTGATGGATTCATCGATGTTCTGCTTTGCTTTTTTACGAACATCCAAACTTTTTTGAATGTTTTTTACGATAGTAGGTACTGGCATTACTCGATTACCTCCAACGGATTGTAGGCAAGTTTCTTAACTCGCCCTCCACACTGCTTACATAATTCAACTTTGTATGGAATATTATTTGCCTTAAGCGAATCTTCCATCGCTTTTGAATAAGGTTTTTTAAACACGCAACCTCGAATTGACTTTTGGAACAGTTCGTCTTCAGGAAGCCCATATTCCACACCTGGATCAAGGACAATATAGGAATATTTTGTAATTCCTCTTTCACGATAGATTACATCCACTTGAGTACGTTCTTTGATTGCATCGTGAAGTTTAAACGTTGCTATCTTTTTTGCTTGTGCCACGTTTTGCCTTCTTCTCTACTGGTTTTAATTTGTACTCTTTGTTTTGTCCTCTTAGATATGCAAGTCTTTCCTTTTCAGTGGCAAACCACTTAACTTCTTTTTGTTTGTTCATCTCTAGCAAAGCTCTAAATCTTTGCAATCAAAATCAGTAGTGGATGTTGTCTGTGTAGCCAATCGTTCAACCGATTTAACATTTTCAAACAAAATAGTTCTAGCCATTACATCGGTAGCAAGTGGGGTTGGTTTTGCCATGTTCGTTTTGTCATAATACGTGAAACCAATAGCATCTCCTTGTCCATTCAAATAAGATTGGTACATTGCCCAAAAGTTTTGAGCTTGCTCATCTTCCAATGTAATAACTTCAGAAGTTGTGGAAACAGTATTTTCCTGTGCTGTAACTTCAGGTTTTAAAGTGATTTTTACATCGAATGTTCTTTTGTTAGTTGCCATGTTTTCTCCTTTCAATCAACAAAAAAAGGCAATATATTGAGCCTTTATCTATGCAATAAACGTAAAAACGTTAATGCCTAAATACTCTTAGCCCTCTATATTGCCTCTTTATATTCAATTTTTAATGTTGGATATTAGAAATCCAAGGAATCTCCCGTTGGCTCTGTTTGCCCCTTTTGAGCCGTTAGGATTACATTTGCTATCTTAGCCAGTGCTTCATGGCTTAAGCTACTCTTGAAACTGTTGATAAATTCTTGGTCTGAAATTGTTTTCTTGCCCATGTATTTCAAACCAGTTTTTGAATTCTCTACAATTTCAACAACGATGTTGTTCGTATAAACTCGTCCAGTGGACTGTTCCTTGATAGCTCGATAGTCTGTAACAACTTCGTAAATCGTTGTTTTTTCGTCTTTTTTGATCTTGCGATAGCGATTTAAGAAGTAGTTATCAGGATTGATTGCAACTGCATGACACTGTGTTCTTGCATAACACAATCCACCCTCTCTTGTTACTCGATTTCCAAAGTCAACTTTACCTTCGAGAATTTCCTCGGCTCTCTCTTTGTTATTGACTTTGACTGCATCGGCAAATGTATAAACATCTCTTCCGTTTACATTGGAAATTGGTTTTACATCGGCTTCCTGCATGATGCTTTCTAAAATACTCATGTTTTTGCCTCCTAAGAAATTTTTATAATATGGCCTGTCAATGTCTTTAAGGATTCCATGATCTGATTCTGAATATCTGTTGGAATCGTGTTACCTTCTTCCACTGAGAATTGGTAAGCCTGAATCAAAGAATTGACTGCCAATGAATATTTATATGATTCACTTGACCTATCCACGTTGTATCTTGCTTCGTATTTATCGAAGTAGACTTTAGGAAGTCCAAGCTTCTCGGACAACAACGGAGAAAACTGTGTTGCGATTCCCTCTCTCGTTGGAATGATGATATTTACCATTGCGTTGTCAATAATCTTTTCCATCGAAACGTTTCCTGAAACATCTCCAAGTCCAATCAACTCAGGTGTCATTCCTATACACTGTGCAAGGATTGAACCCTCTTTCATTTGCAGATATTCTAAAAACTCCGTTGCCTTGGTTACACGTGGAATGTGATCGAATTTGTTCTCAAAATAAGAACTTCCCAAAATAACGTTGTCTGAACTTGAGTTTTTGATTTCCTGAGCTAGTTTTTTAACTTCTTCTCTCGCTCTCTCGGCTCGTAAGTCTTTCGTAGCATTAGACTGATCTAAAATCTCGTTAGCCGATACATCGATATCTCCACCATTCAGGAAGTTATCTTTCATCCAAAAGATCAAACGACCAGGACCATCGTAAACGATATCGTAATTCAATCGTTGGTAAACATTTCCGATCAACTCTAATCGTTGTTTATCTTGTCGCAACTTACTGATTCCGTTCTCTGTTGCTGTATCGGTTCTTAGATTGATGAAATCTTCAGGAAGTACAACCATATAGTCTTTGTTTGTGGATAAGATTCGTCCTGAATTTCTGAATTCATCTCTATCCAACTCGATTGGTTTGTTACCTAAAGAAATAGGTTCATCCTCATCGATGGAAACAGCATACGCAACAGTTCTATTGAAACCTAAATACTCGGTATCTTTTTTCACGATGCTTGTATATCGTTTGGCTGGTACTGGAATAATTCCGTTTTCTTCATCTAGCCATCGAATACCACTCTTTCCATACAAGAGCATATCTCGAATGGAATCCCTAAGAACGGAATAATTGGTAACCCCTTTTGCATTTCGCTTATAAAGAAAAGGATTCAAAACGTTGTTGTCTAACTCTTCATCCCCTGTTGTCAATTTGTTTGTGAACATGAAGTTCAGGTAATTGTCGATAACATAAGGTAGAGTTGGCAAGTTATTTATCATCCATTCGATTTCTTCAAACTCATTTTTATGTTTAACAAGTGTGAATCCGTTTTTGCAAACAGTGTTACATTCCAACAACTGATCTAGGATCAACTCGGCTTGCGACCAATCGTTTTCGTTGTATCTTGGTTTTAAGGTTGAAGGACTTTTAGGAGAAGTCGATAATTTTTGTCTTTTTTTATAAATTCGTTTGTTCGACATTTATTTCCTCCTACTCGTTTTGTGTATAAACATAAATTCCTCCATTCATATTATACAACATAATTGAATGAACGGATAAAACGCAACAATCCAATTCATCAGGCGACTTTCCAATCTTGGCTTTGATCTCGTCTTTAGGAATAATAGCGATTTTTCCACCTGATTTGACCGTAGATTTTGTATACTGCATCTGATTTTTCAGGATATTGGCAACTTTTGTTGTCATTGTCAATTTTCCGTTGTCCATGAGTTGTTGCATATCCAAATACATCTCGGCACGCATATTTGCTCCATATTTTGCTGAATAATGGTTGTTTTCCTTACGTTTTTTCGTTGTCCCTGCTCCAAAGTTGATTCCGACAACGTTAAAATCCGATGCATATTTGGCTAAACCCTCGACAATATAGACACCCCAACCGATATCGACACAGATAACCTTGGCTTTTGTCCGTCTTTGAATCCTTAAAATGGCTTTAATAATCTTGTCTGATGTCTTTCCATCCACCCATTTTCCTTTATCGATAGTGTAAATATCCAAAATACGGACAGTTTTATATAAATCCATGCAGGCAAGGCATACATCGATGTTGTCTTTTCCTTTGTAGGCACTGTCGACACCCAAAAAGTACGTAAATCCATCTTGTAAAGGGGAATCGTCCAATCGAATATTCGAAAACATGGATTCATCACTATAATTTTCGAGTTCGCATAGGAAATAGCGTTGACACGTACTCTGTACCCTGAAGAAATCCGACTGTACGACTTGTTGTGTGTTTCGTATACGTCCTTCTTCGATGGCAGTACGAACATCCATCCAAATGATCAATGTATCTTCAGGAGGATTTTCTTCTGTTAACTTGTCGTAGAACATTCCCTCGTGATGAGGATTGGAAATCTCGATTAAAAGGTCTTTTTCTCCGTCTACATTGGAGAATTCTCTTCGTCCTATCTCGACATATGCTTCGTTTGGAACAAGTCCTGCTTCATCGAGCATATAATCGCCACCTCGTCCTATCGCTTGGTTGGACTTCTTGGCATCGTTTGAACTTGCACCTAAGGTAATGGATTCGATTGAGCCTCCCCCTTTAAAGGATAGCTTTTCTTTGGAAACCGAGGTCTGCAGTTTTTCGATCTTATCCTGATTGTCGACAAGCAACTTACTTTTGATATCCTGATGTGCATTTTGAATGTGTTTTGTAACATGACCCATGATGATGCGAGTTGTTGCTTCTGTTCCTGCAGCGACCTGTAAAGTATGTCCGTTCGCACCGATATAAATAGCAATCTGCCCCATCAAATACGATTTCCCATATTGTGAAGTGGTAACAACAACGATTTGATTGTATTTATGCGTTTCGTAGTGCTCGATAACGGCTCCAAATATAACGGCTTGTGTAAAGTACAGATTTGTTTCAAAACACGTTGTAGCTTCGATAGCGCCTTTCATGGCTAATCGCTTGGCTTCGGACATTTCGATGTTGATACGCTTGTAATGTTTAGGAATGTACCCTCTTGTCCATTTCTCTAGGTTCTCTTTAGGTTCTGCACTTTCGCACAGTTTGACAACCTTTTCCTGAATTGAATTCAAATAGCCTATTCCTCTACGTTTTCAGACGATACTTCCTGAACTTCGACATCGATAGGTTCGCCCAAGACCTGACGGATTCTACGTTCGACAATTGCTCTTTCGTCCTCTATCGTTAGATTCTGATTGATGTTAACGTTTTTATTCACGTAGACACCTTCCATCTTATTAGCAATATCCAAAGCCTTTAATCGGTCTTTCGTTTCTGCATCAGGCTCGATATCTCCCATAATCACTCCAGTCAAATACATGAGCTTTTCTTCGTAGGACAACTGTTTCGCCTTTAATCTGTGATGATTACGCTTGGAAATGCGATTTTTCACATCGGAATCATTTAAAACTTTCCATCCGTACAGATAATTGGCACTATCGGTTGCCTTAGGTCTATATTTTTTGACGATTTGTTGCATATCTTTGACTGTTCCGTCCGGACACGTTTCCATAAATTCCATAAAAATACGGTCTTTAAGGTTCATCTCCTGAATCTGAGAGTATGTCTTGGTCTTGTCTTTACGTGCTTTGTTCTTTTGTCTTGTCTTTTTCTGTACTAATTCACCCATTCAATTACACCTCTTACTACATATAAAATTTTAACATTGAATTTTAAAAACGGACTTTCCACAAAAATCATGTGTATTTTTTTCGAGTTCGTTTTTTCGTGTTTGGAAAAGATTTTTCAAGAAAAGGGGGTGTATTTTCTTAAAACTGTACATTTAAGCCTCATTTTTGTGAAAAATTCTCAAATATAGGTCTTAAAATGTTTATTTTTGCAATTTTAATTTAGTCATTTTGTCGGTTAATTTGGTCATTTGAAGAATTTTGACTAAATTGAATTAGTTAGTTAATGCTAATCGAGTTTGAAAAAATATGTGGCTCGGAAGGGGGGTATCTATATATACCAACCCTTGATCAATTCTGTTGCGTTTTTCAAATAATATATGAATATCATATGATTAATCCATATCGCTAAAACGCACATAAACGCACTCTACAAGCAAACAGATAAAAGAATATAAAAGGACTAAGAAGAAGCTAAAGAGCCTTAGAACGCATTTAAACAAGCTTGTATAAAACATTTATATTTTATGCCATTCATTCAAGACATAAAAAAAGAGCTAGACTTTTTAATGTCTAACTCTGCAAGCTAAGTAAATTATATATATAATAATTAATAATAATATCCATATTCCAAACTTTAAGAAGAAACCTAAACCAGTTATAAATAATAATATTCTAATCATGCTTACATCTTAACCTCTCAAACAGTATTCAGCAATACTAAGAATAAGAAGAACAAGAGAAGCATAACCGATAATATTTAAGAAGATTTTGCCTATAAAGGCATAAACATAAATCTTATTATTCATGCTTATCACCTCTTTTCATAATGTTTAGCGGTATTTTTTATCCTATTAAATAGATAATAATATCATGTACAAAAACTTTATCAAAATTATCGTACCTTTCTTTATATGATAATATTATATTACCATGTTTTAATAGTTTTGAATTTTTTATATCGTTAAAATATAACCATGAGCCATTAGAAAATTGTAAAGCGTTAGATTGTTTTCGTACACACTTTCTAATATATGCTGGGTCTATGCTTTCAATATTTCTTGAATAATTATACGCTGTATTCATTATTTTAACAGCCTTTTCTTGTTTCAAGTTTAAAAACGACCCTAATAATACGCTGTTTTTAATTGCTAGTTTTTCAATGAATTCTTTTTTAGTAATTGTTTCAAACATTTTTTCTGTCCTCTTTTCTAGGTTTACGCCGCTTAAATATAATTTATTCATTCTTTTTTTATGCCTTTTCTCTTAGCTCTATACCTGTCAAAACATAATCCCAGCTAGTGCCGTAGTGAGTAACAGCCCACACATAAACATCTAATTCTTCATCATATAAAACGATTTCATCAGTTTCACGCATTAAGAATTGAGCGCCTGAGTCTGATATGATGTACCATTGGTAGATATCATACATATCTTTATTTTGTTCGAAGTATTCATAATAGTCTTCATATTCTTCTTTTAATTCTTCGCTTTCTTCAAACTCTTCTTCTGTGTATTCGATTTTGAATAAAGTAT